>Ga0209096_1000022_pt1 | contig 303530 bp, 316 predicted proteins | sample AD_UKC034_MetaG_FD_184407 | JGI IMG/M metagenome (GOLD analysis project Ga0209096, IMG submission 184407) | Active sludge microbial communities of municipal wastewater-treating anaerobic digesters from USA - AD_UKC034_MetaG (SPAdes) (version 2) | ecosystem: Engineered > Bioreactor > Anaerobic... | reverse complement strand
CGCCGGCGCATCACGCCCCTGCCCAAGGAGGAGCCTGGCCTGACGGAACTGGCCAGGCGCATGCACCGGTTCGATCTGTTCGCCCCCCTGCCCGAGGCCCTGTGCCGGCAACTGGCGGCATCGGCCCGGATCGAGTCCTTCCGCGCGGGTGAGGTCCTGTGGCATCAGGGGGAACCCAACCGTCGCGTACTGTTCATCGAGCGGGGCCTGGCCAAGACGGAACGACGTATCCGCAAGGACCTGAGCCGCACCTACGGGCTGTATGGCCCGGGCGATTCCATGGGTATCTATGCGCTGTGGACCGGCATGCGATACCCCACCGATGCCGTGGCCCTGAACGACGGCATGACGGCGCTGACCCTGTCCGCCGACGCGCTGGTGCAGGCAGTGCATGACCAGCCACTGCTTTCCGTGCCGTTGATGGAGGAAATCGGCCGCTTTACCGAGGCCTTCATCCGCAAGATCGAGATCGTCAGCGCCGGTACCGTACCGCAGAGGATCGCCAGCTTCATGGTGATGCTGGTGGAACGGTACGGCACGCAGGATGGGGACGGCAGTGCCCACCTGCCCATCTACCTCACCCTCACCCATATCGGCGAGATCGTTGATGCGCGTCTGGAGACCGTGGCCAGGGTGCTGGGTGACTGGAAGCGCCAGGGTTGGCTGGTGATGGAGGGTGACGGTTTCCACTTCCAGCGCTTCGACCGGATATGTGCCCTGTTGCCGGAATGAGCCCGGCGAACCGGGCCGTCCTCGGCGCTAGGTGTCGATCCGTCGCGCCGGTTTCCCCTCTTCTCTTTGATCGTTACCGCCGCAGACGGGCCACACCCGGCGGGCGAGACCGTGTCCGGATTCACGCGCGCTGCACCAGGCCGGGAGGCATCCCTGACAAGGAGGTTACGGTACACAGGCGGGCCCGCCAGGCAGTCGTTCTTGTAGGGGGAAGGGAAACCCGCCTCATGGGGCAGAAGGAGACGGTCCTTGTGCAGACCAGGGGCTTTCACCGGGTGTGGGCGGCGGCGTCGGGCTCTGGATAGCCAGGGGGATGACCAGGGCCTGTGCGGTCGGCTGGGCGACCTGGGCGTGCGGCAGGACACAAAAAAAGGGGGCGATGCCCCCTTTGTCCAAGGTGATGGAACGCGTTTACAGGACCATGCCCGGGTTGCCCGCCATGCCCACGACATTGGGCTGATTGAGTTGCACCGGCTTGATGACCTTCTGGTCGCGCAGGTATTCGGCCACCACGTCCCAGATGGGCGTGCCTTGCACGCCGTCAGCCACGGGTGCCCAGCCGGCCACCTTGTATTTCTTGTTGGCATCGACCGCCTTGCCATTCAGCACCATGTTGGTGATGCGCTTGCCGATGCCCTTGTTGGGATCGATGGTGTACTGGATGCCACCCACACGCACCATGTCGCCCCCCTGTTGATAGTAGGGGTCGCTATTGAACAGGTTGTCGCACACGTCCTCCATGATGGTGTGGATGGTCTCGCCGGTCATCTCCGTGAGGGTGGTGGCGGGATAGGTGATGGCCACCTGGTCCATGAGCCGCTCCATGGTGATGACATCGCCGGACAACAGGCTGGTGCCCCAGCGGAAGCCTGGAGAGAAGGCCGCATCGGCGCCCTTCACCTTGATGAGGGCATCGCAGATCATCTGGTCATAGGTACCGTTGAAGTTGCCGCGGCGATAGAGCACACCCTCGGTGATGGCCAGCTTCTCGCTCAGCTTGTCCTCGAAGGGCGCGCGGATCTTCTTGATGAGGGCCTCCATGCCCGCATCAGCCGGCAGGAAATTCGAGAATACCGGCAGCAGACGGTACTTCCAGCCCTTGACCTTGCCATCCCGCACGTCGAAGTCCATCACGCCCAGGAACTTGCCATTGGAGCCGGCATTGGTGACCAGGGTGACCCCGCCATCGTTCTTCACCTGCACCGGCTGCGGCACGCCATCGTGCGTGTGGCCGCCGAAGATGCAGTCGATGCCGCTGACCCGGCTGGCCATCTTCAGGTCCACGTCCATGCCGTTGTGGGAAATGACTACCACCACCTGCGCCCCCTTGCTCCGGGCCTCGTCGACGAATTCCTGCATGCTGTCGTCGCGGATGCCGAAGGACCAGTCCGGAACCATCCAGCGCGGGTTGGCGATTGGGGTGTAGGGGAAGGCCTGGCCGATGATGGCCACCTGCACGCCGTTGATGTTCTTCATCACGTAGGGCTTGAATACCTGGTCACCGAAATCGTTGGTGATGATGTTCTGGGCCACGAAATCCAGACCGGCCTTCTTGAAGTCACCGTTGACGATCTCCATGACCCGCTCGGCCCCGTAGGTCATCTCCCAGTGCGGACACATGACGTTCACGCCCAAGGCGATGCAGGCATCCACCATGTCCTGGGCGTTGGTCCACAGTGCCGTGGCCGAGCCCTGCCAGGTGTCGCCGCCATCCAGCAGCAGGGAACCGGGGCGCTGGGCCCGTACCCGATCCACCAGGGTCTTCAGATGCGCGAACCCGCCCACCTTGCCATAGGTGCGCGAGGCCGCCTCGAAATCCAGGTATGTAAAGGCGTGCGCATCGATGGAGTTCCTGGGGATATTGAAATGCTTGAGCAGATAATCACCCACCAGATGGGGCACCTTGCCCACGGCCTCGCCCACACCGAGGTTCACGTTGGGCTCTCGGAAGTACACTGGCAGCAACTGTGCATGACAGTCGGTGATATGCATCAGGGAACAATTGCCGAATGCGGGTACATCGTAATAGCCGGCCGGGGCCGTTCCAGCCAGGACGGACTTGCTGTCCAGGGCGAAACCGGTGGCTGCGGCGGCGGCAAGAACCTGCATGAATTCACGACGGGTCATGGACATGGCTTATCTCCTCGTTTGGTGTGCACGGCATTCTCACGAGACGCAATGGTCCCGTAAATGGTAGCGTTGGGCCAGTGGTGAGGGTGGAATGCACCATCCACACTGGTACGAAGCACCCAGGCAAGGGCCCGCGCCGAAGATGCACCGCGAATCCGGCGAATCGGAACTACTTCCGGAACACGGAGGCCTTCATCTCCAGGCCATTGCTCAGGTAAGTGTGAAAATACTCCAGATTGTTGAGACGTTCGCTACCCGGTCGGTCCGACACATGACGCATGTAGCGATAACAGTCGGTATAGCGCATCTGCAGGGTCATGGGCTGGTCTCCGCCTCGAAACACGGGCCAATGCACGGCCTGACCGGTCGCCGTGGACAGGACCTCGGAACGCAAGCGGTTGCCCGCCGCCGCCACATGGCAGGACGCACAGGAGAAGTTGAGCTGACCCATGCGCTGGTAAAACTCCCTCTTGCCCGCCTCGAAGGCGCGCAGGGCGGCGGGCGATTCCACCTTGACATCCACCTTCATGCCATCGGACAGGCTGCGCGCATGGGCGGTCACCAGGCCCATGGTGCCGGGATCGTCATAGGCATAGGGCTCTTCGCCATTATCGGCACGGCATTGGTTGATGAGATCCTCGAAGGTCACCACCCTGCCCCGGGCCTCGTCGAACAAGGGGTAGTTGCCGGCAATCATCCGGCCACCATTGGGCAGGCAGTCTGCATAGGTCTTGCCGTTGCGGAAAGGGGTCTCGAACAAAAGCTTGGCCTTTTCCAGTTCAGCAGTGAAGGGAGGGTATTCCATGATGGCGTCGTACTGATCCCTGGCATCCGGGTCGAACGCCAGGGCACCATATACATGGTCCGCGTGCCTCAGGTCCGGAAACTTGCGGGCGAAGTAGTCCACCAGCTTCGTGCGTTCTTCCCGCGGACCCGCATGTGCGATCACGCTGCCCGCCATCAGCGCGATTCCCAAGCCTCGCAACCAGGCTTTTGTCATGTTGTCCTCTGCCGCAGGGAAATCACAACCCGTAAATGAAATCGACCACCTTGTCGATTTCCTCTTCGCTCAACACCCGATGCCTGCCGAACGGGGGCATCATGCTGTCGGGATTGAAGGCGGTGGCATCCCAGACCAGGGCGCGCAGCAATGCCTTGTCCGGAAAGCGGGCCCGCATGGCTATGATGGGGGCACCGGAGTTGCCGGTCTGCACGGCGTCGGGCTGGGTCGGAAAGGCATGACAGGCCAAACAGTTGCCCCGGGAGCGGTCATAGGCGATTTCCTTGCCCGTCGCCCTTTGCTCTTCCACCTTCCGGCTGTCCTGGGCCCAGGCCGCCGCCACGAACAGCATGGTCAGCACACCGGCCACGAGTCTCGTACATGGGCAGGGTCGAAGCGACATGGCCCTAGCTTCCCTCCCGCAATGGCCTGAATGGCCCTGAAGTGTAATAGAACCAGGCGCCGCGCATGGCGAGTCTCATTTGCCGAGGTCCTGGGCATGTCTGGCCTTTAGCTCACGCAGGCGGGCATCGACGATGGAATGGGTATAGAAATCCCCTCCCTTGTCCCGCTGGGCCAGCTGCAGCTGCTCGATGGCCGGCCCGATACGATCCTGCAGTACATAGGCTTCGGCCTGGGCCAGGCGGGAACGCACGCTCTGTCCCAAGGCCTGATGCGCCTCCGCCGCCAGGGCATGGAAGTGGGCATCGGATGCCCAGAAGCGCTGTTGCTCGCGAATGAAGGACAGGGCATCCGCGGGCTGGCCGGCCTGCAGCAGGGCGCGGGCGTATAGGTAGGCCAGGGGACGATAGCCGCTGGACTGTTGCAGGGCCGCCTCCAGCGCATTGGCCGCCTCACGCGGCTGATTCGCTGCCAGCAGGATTTCTCCCCGCAGCAAGGCTACCAGGGGCGTACGCGGCGCATAGGGCGTCAGCATCTCCAGCGCGGCCTGGGCACGCTTGACTTCGTGCGCGCGCAGGGCCGCGCGCGCCAGGCCATACCAGTCGCCCGGCTGGCCGGATTCCCGGGCACGGGCCTCGAAACGGCGCAGGCTGTCCTGCGCATCTCCTTCCTCAGCCTGGATGCGCGCGCGCACGAACAGATATTCCAGGCTGTCCTCGCGCTGTCGATAGGGTAGCTGGTCCATGCGGTTCTGCATGTCGGCGATACGCTCATGCGTCAGGGGGTGGGTGCGCAGATAGCCCGGGGCATTGTTTTCATACAGGCGGCCCTGGGCCTGCAGGCGCTCGAAGAAGCTGCCCATGCCTTGTGGAGAAAACCCTGCGGCGGTCATGGTCTGCAGGCCCACCCGGTCCGCCTCGCGTTCATTTTCGCGGGTGAAGTTCAACTGATTCTGCATGCTGAGTGCCTGGGACGTGACCAGAGCCGCCTGGGTGACATCGCTGTTGGAGCGGGCCGCCAGGATGGCAACGGCCAGGCCCAGCAGGGACACCAGACCACTGGTTTTCTGGTTGTCCACCATGCGGGCGATGTGCCGCTGCGTGACATGCCCCAGCTCGTGTCCCAGCACGCCGGCCAGCTCCGACTCGTTGCGGGTGGCGGACACGAGGCCCGTATGCACCCCGATGTAACCTCCGGGCAGGGCGAAGGCATTGAGGCTGGGGTCCCGCACGGCGAAGAACTCGAAGCGCATGCCCGGTTCGGGCGAAGCGCTACCCAGACGCTCGCCCAGTGTGTTCAGGTAGTCCAGGATCACCGGATCATCGAGATAATCACCGCTGTCCCGGATCTGACGCATGATCTCGCGCCCGATGCGATCCTCGTTCGATTCGCTCAGGCTGGTACGCGAGACTTCGCCCAGATCCGGCAGATCCAGGGCATGCGCTGGCTGCATGACGCCCAGCATCACGGCCAGCAGCCAGACGAGGGGAAAGGGTCGCGGGGGACGCGGGTGTGGCATGGAGGCTATGATAACCGGCGTACGCATCAGTTCCACGGACGATCCCCCCATGTCCTCATTCACACATTTCGACGAACAGGGCCGCGCCATCATGGTCGGCGTGCAAGCCAAACCCGAGACGCATCGCGTGGCCGTTGCCTCCGGCCGCATCCGCATGCGGCCGGAGACCCTGCGCATGATCCTGGCGGGCCAGAGCAAAAAGGGGGATGTACTGGGTGTGGCCCGCCTGGCCGGCATCATGGCCGCCAAGCGTACCCCGGATCTGATCCCCCTGTGTCATCCCATCGCCCTTACCCGGGTCAGCGTGGACTTCACGCCCGAGCCCGATGCGCACAGCATCCAATGCCGCGCCATGGCCGAGACCGTGGGCCGTACGGGCGTGGAAATGGAGGCCCTCACCGCCGCCGCCACTGCCCTGCTCACCCTCTACGATATGTGCAAGTCCGTGGACCGCGGCATGGTGATCGAAGGGATACGCCTGCTGGAAAAGCTGGGTGGAAAATCGGGGCACTGGCAGGCAGATGCCTGATGCGGCCGCCTCCAGACATGCCCCCGCCGCGCGTCCAGGACATGACACCCGCACGCCTGCGGGCGTGGCAGGCCGAGACCGCCAGCCGTTGGGGCCTCGACGTCCGCTTTCGGGACTGGCTGCAGAGCCGGCTACCCGGACCAGAGCTGATGGTCATACCGGCGGGCATCTCCGACCTGGGTGCAAGCGCGGAGGAACGTGGCTTTCAGGACCAGGCCCGGCACCAGGCGCACATCGCGACCCCCTTCGCGTTGGGCCGGTTTTGCATCACCGCCGATGAATTCGAGACCTTCGTCCAGGCCACGGATTTCCGCTGGGCGGACCACCTCATGCGCAGCGAGGGCCGCCAACCGGTGATCAATATCGATCGCCTGCAGGCCGACGCCTATCTGGACTGGCTGAGCGCGCAAACCGGACAGCGCTACCGCCTGCCCACGGAAACGGAGTGGGAGTACGCCTGCCGCGCCGGAAGTGCCGGCAGGTACTGCTTTGGCGAAGCCTTGGGTTGCAACGAGGCCAACACCGGCTCATTTCGCCTGGAGGGCCGCAGCAACCAGGGCTGGCGTCGTCTCCTGCCCTTTTGTGCCCCCCTGGGGCGGACGGTGGACGTGGGTCTTTACCCCGCCAACCCCTGGGGCCTGCATGACATGCACGGCAATGTATGGGAGTTCACCGCCGATCCCTGGGTGGGACCCATCGACCCTTTGCGTTCCGCCCCTCTGGGGTCCGAAAACCCCTGGTTCGTCACCAAGGGGGGGTCCTGGTTCGAGTCTGCCTGGCAATCCCGATCCGCCGCCCGCAAGCCCCGGCGGATCAATGAACTGGATACCAACCTGGGTCTGCGCGTACTGCGCGAGCTCGGCTGAACCGGGCCGCGCACATGCACCGCGATGCCCTAGCGGAAACGTCCCAGGCCGCGCATGATCTCGCAGGGATCCCCCTGAATGGGAGGCAACACCACATGCCCCTCCTTCGCGCGCCTGTCCAGTTCCAGGTAGTGTGCCTGCATGGTCGCACGACACTCATCGAAACTCCGCACTGCCCACAAACGCGCCACATAAGCCTTGCGTTCTTCCGGGGTCATCAGCTGGGCGCCGCGGATGTTGTCGCCATGGATGAACCACGGAAAGGACTGGACCTGGGAAGCCCAGCCTAGCAGGGCAATGACCAGAATTTTGCGCATGAAAAGGCCCCGTATGGCGACGGGGCCAGTGTAGTACAGAAAATATGCTCAGACGCAGCCCGTGGGCTTGGGTGTGCCGGCATAGCGGCCCGCCTGTTTGGCCGGGCCATAGGGAAACAGGTCGAAGAGAAACTTCTTGTCCCCCCACTCGCTGCCGAACTCGTCCTTCAGGCCCTTCTGCAGAAGACGCAGGTTGGGCGCGGTGCCATATTCGTTGAAGTAGCTCCGCATGTAGTGAATGATTTTCCAGTGGTCTTCCCGCAGCTCCAGCTTGTCCTGGCTCGCCAGATACTCCGCCACGTCTTCCGCCCAGTCGGACAGATTCACCAGATAGCCCTCGGGATCGGTCTCCACCGCGCGACCGTTGATGTGCAGTTCCATGCTCTCTCCTCTTCTCAGCCGGTTGTGTTGCATCGATGGCCCCTAGCCACCGACTTAGACTCATTCTAGTTATTGTTGAGTCACAAGGTCAAGTATTGCCCGCCTCTCCCTCAGCCCCTAAAATCCGCCCGTCTGATCGGGACAACTACTTGAAGGAGAAACACGCAATGCAACACCAGCTCCCAGCCTTGCCCTATGCCATGGACGCCCTGCAGCCCCATATGTCCAAGGAAACCTTTGAATATCATTACAGCAAGCACCATCAGGCCTACGTCACCAACCTGAACAACCTCATCAAGGGTACGGAGTACGAGAACCAATCCCTGGAAGACATCGTCAGGAGCGCACCGGCCGGCGGCATCTACAACAACGCCGCGCAGGTGTGGAACCACAGTTTCTTCTGGAACTGCATGAAGCCCAACGGCGGAGGCGCTCCCACCGGCGCCCTGGCCGACGCCATCCACAGGAAGTGGGGCTCCCTGGACGAGTTCAAGAAAGCCTTCCAGACTGCCGCCGTGGGCAACTTCGGCTCCGGCTGGACCTGGCTGGTAAAAAAGGCCGACGGCAGCGTGGACATCGTCAACATGGGGGCGGCCGGCACACCCCTGACCACCGACGACAAACCCCTGCTGTGCGTGGACGTGTGGGAACACGCCTACTACATCGACTACCGCAACCTGCGTCCCAAGTACGTCGAGACCTTCCTGCAGAACCTGGTGAACTGGGACTTCGTCGCCACCTGCTACACGGGCTGAGCCCACCCGCAGACGGAACATCCCGCAGCATGCAAGGGGCCGTCCGGGCGGCCCCCTGTTTTTGTACATGCAGCGGTTTACGGCGTTCAGCCCCGGTGTGGGTACAGCAAACCCGCGGCATCCAGTGCCGACAAGGCAAGGTGGCGGACCCGGGAGACCGGGCAACCGCGGCGTGCCGGAAGACCCCCTCACCAGACCACCTCCGACACCCGCCAGGTCGCAACCGCCCCCTACGCAGCATGGTCATGCCTTGCCGAGAAGCGCGGTGCGTCACCCGCAACCCGGGCAAGACCGCTCACGGGCAGCGGAGCTTGTCTCGGAGCACTGTCGCCGTCACCCGTCAAGGTGCCACCGGCCATCCCGGCAAGCCGGGGGTTCGGCGTTCCGGACGCCGATACCTCCACGCCCGCCAACGCGCCTCCGCCAAGCACGGAGATTGCCAGCACAGCCAACGTGAATCGGATGAACCTGTGCATGACCGTTACCTCGAAAGACATTCCCGCACATATCAAGCAAACCACACGCTGTTTCAAGAACGCATTTTTAATCAACGGTTTATCGAGGCCAAGACATATAAGGCGGCTGAACCTTCCAGCTATTCCCCAAGCGTCCGGTCATTCCATGCCTACCCCGGTTTCTGGTCAGATGTCCGGCAAGACGGTAAAACGCCGACTGACAGGCACCATTTTCGACGGACATGCGCACTACCCTCATTCTGCTCATCTGCCTTGCGCTCCTGCCGGCCGCTGCCAGCCAGGCAAACGGGGGAAACGCACCCGGCGCGGACAGCGCCTGGTTGAGCCATGCCCAGGCCCTGGAAAGGCAGGGTGACTGGCTGACCCTGCTGGCCCTGGGCAGACGTTGGACGCAGTCCGGGGAGAGCGGCCCACTGGCCTGGTTCGTGCTGGGGCGTGCCTATGCCGCCATGGGGCACCATGCCGAGGCGGTGGAGGCCTATCGGGAAAACCTGCGCCAGGATCCCGGCGACCCTTATGCCCACAACAACCTGGGCAACAGCTACCTGGCCCTGGGCTGGATCCGACCGGCCCTGGAGTCCTACCGGAAGGCCGTGCGCAGCGATCCCGGCTACCTGCTGGCCTGGCGCAACCTGGGGCAGGCCTATTACAACCTCAAGGGCCCCGCCGGCATGAGCCAGGTCCTGCACAGGCTGCAAGGCGCGGACCCGGAACTGGCCCAGGCCTGGCGCCGTCTGGCCACGCTCTACGCCCTGCGCCGGGATGCGCGTGTGGCCCAGGCCGCCGTGGACATCCTCGGTGGCCTGGGTACGGCGCGGCGTGAGCGCCTGTTCGACCTGTTGCTGGCGGATATCTGAAACATCCCGGACTCGCGCGGGACGCGAATTTGGTAGGCTTCGGGCCCATTCCCCGCCACACTCCACGGAGCCTCCCATGCCCAAGATCGTGCTTGCCAGTCCCCATGCCCCCCAGGCCATCGGCCCCTATTCCCAGGCCGTCCAGGTGGGGGACAGCGTCTATCTCTCCGGCCAGATTGGCCTGGACCCGGCCAGCATGCAGCTGGTGGAGGGCATCGAGGCCCAGATCCATCAGGTATTCAAGAACCTGCAGGCCGTGGCGCAGGCCGCCGGTGGTGACCTGGGGGACGTGGTCAAGCTGAATGTCTACCTCACGGACCTGAGCCACTTTGCCCAGGTGAACGAGATCATGGCCCGGTACTTTCAGCCCCCCTATCCCGCCCGGGCCGCCGTGGGCGTGAAGGAGCTACCCCGAGAGGCCCTGGTGGAGGCGGATGGAGTGATGGTGCTGGGCTGAGGTCCACGGCCCACGCCCTATGCCTCCGGCCAGGCCGACCCCGGAAACAGTGGCCCGCAAGCTGGGCTACCACGCACCGGGCGAGCTCGCCCTGCACCTGCCCCTGCGCTACGAGGACGAAACCCGTCTGACCCCCTTGCATGCCCTCCGCGCCGGCGACATCGCACAGGTGGAAGGCTGCATCGCGCATGCCCAGATCCAGCCCCGGCCGCGTCGGCAGCTGGTGCTCGAGGTCAGGGAGGCGGAACCCCGCTCCCACCCGGCGGAAGATGGACGGACGGGGCTCTTCTGCCGCCTGATCCACTTCTATCCCAATCAGGTGGAGCAATTGAAACCGGGCGTGCGCGTGCGACTGTTCGGCGAGGTGCGGGCCGGTTTCCTCGGGCACGAAATGGTGCATCCGCGGCTGCGGGTGGTGCAGCCCGGCACCCCCCTGCCCACCAGTCTGACGCCGGTCTACCCCGGGGTGGCGGGCCTGTCACAGAACGTCATTCGCCAAGCCGTGCGCGCCACCCTGGCCCAGATCGACCTGACGGAATCCCTGCCGCAGGATCTGCTGCGTCATCTGCGGCTGCCCGGCTTCGCCCAGGTCCTGTGGCAACTGCATGCACCATCTCCGGATGCACCCCTGGATCTTGCCAAGCGCCATGCGCCCGGCTGGCGACGCCTGAAGTTCGATGAACTCCTGGCCCAACAGCTGTCCCTGCGCCTGGCGGCGCGTCAGCGCCATGCCCTGTGCGCCCAGGCCCTGACGCAGGATGGCGGCCTCGGCGAACGTCTGCTCGCCCTTCTGCCCTTTTCTCTCACGCCGGCCCAACATCGGGTGCTGGAGGAAATTCGCCGGGACCTGGCCAGACCCCATCCCATGAACCGGTTGCTGCAGGGCGATGTGGGCAGCGGCAAGACCCTGGTGGCGGCTCTGGCCGTGCTGCCCGCACTGGCGGCGGGCACCCAGGCCGCGGTCATGGCCCCCACGGAAATCCTGGCGGAGCAGCTCTATCGCAAGCTGCACGAATGGCTCACGCCCCTGGGCCTGCGGGTGGCCTGGCTGACGGCGGCGCTGAAAGGCAGAGCCCGACGGCAGACCCTGGTGGACATCGCCACCGGCCGGGTGCATGTGGCGGTAGGCACCCAGGCCCTGTTCCAGGCCGGAGTCATCTTTCACAACCTCAGCCTGGCGGTGGTGGACGAGCAACACCGTTTCGGCGTGGAACAGCGTCTGGCCCTGCGCGAGAAGGGCCATGGCGCGGACGGCTTGACTCCCCATCTGCTCATGCTGTCCGCCACTCCCATCCCTCGTTCCCTGGCCATGAGCTATTACGCCGACCTGGATGTGTCCGTCATCGATGCCCTGCCGCCGGGACGCACCCCCGTCCGCACCCGGGTCATGTCCCTCGACCGGCGCGATGAGGTCATCGCCCGCCTGAGGGACTACTGCCTGGGCGGCGCCCAGGCCTACTGGGTCTGCCCCCTGGTGGAGGAATCCGAAAAGCTGCAGCTCAAGGCGGCGGAGGCCTCCCACGCGGAACTCACGGCGGCCCTGCCTGAATTGGCCATCGGCCTGGTGCATGGGCGCATGAAGCAAGCAGAGAAGGCCGCGGTCATGGCCGCCTTCAAGGCGGGGAAGCTGCACCTGCTGGTGGCCACCACGGTCATCGAGGTGGGGGTGGATGTGCCCAATGCCGCCCTCATGGTCATCGAGCACGCCGAGCGTTACGGCCTGGCCCAGCTGCATCAGTTGCGGGGCCGTGTGGGTCGGGGTGCGCGGGAGTCCAACTGTCTGCTGCTCTATGGCGGTCCACTGTCCGACGCGGCCCGACAGCGTCTGCACATCATCAAGGAGAACACGGACGGCTTCGCCATTGCCCGGGAAGATCTGCGCCTGCGGGGGCCTGGGGAATTCCTCGGGGCGCGTCAGAGTGGTCTGCCCATGCTGCGCTTCGCCGACTTGGAAGAGGACCTGGACCTGCTGCAGGCCGCGCGCGGGGCGGCGGAAGACCTGCTGGCGCAACGATCCGATGCCGTGCACCGGCATCTGGAGCGCTGGCTGCCCCGGGGTCTGGACTACTTCAGGGCTTGACCGGGGTCCGCCCCATCCCGGTCCGGCCCCCTCGGATTCCGGGGCCGGACGCCGCGATCCTCAGTGGCTGGTGCCGGCAGACAGATTGGTCTTGTTCCAGACGTTGTACTTGCCCACGGGACGCTTCATGGGCAGGCGCTTGATCTCCTTCAGGGTCCTGGCGTCATAGACGATGATGGCGCCATCCATCTCCCACAGAGACACCAGGGCGTACTTGCCGTAGCGGTCGAACTCCACGTGGGTGGCGGTCCTGCCCGGCTCCGGCCTTAGATCGGCGACGATCTCCAGGGTACGCTTGTCGATGACGTGCATGACATCCCGGTTCTTGCCGAAGAACACATCGGCCCAGGCGTAGGGCGTATTTTCGTGGCTGCGCAGGAAGAAGCCGGGGCCAGCGGTGGGAATGACCTTGAGGGTCTTCCACGTCTTCATGTCGATGATCTGGATGTGGCCATCCCTCAGATTGGGCGAGGCCATGACCGGGTGGACCACGCCCTTGTCGTCGGTCCAGTCCCAGGTGATTCCGGAGCCCAGGTGGGGCATGCCCGGGATGTCCAGGTCGGCGATCTTGCGCCCGGCCCCCAGGTCGATGACCTCGCCCCTGGGATTGTCCCGGGAAGCACCGATGAGGTGTGCGTAATCCTGATCGAAGAAGAAGTCGTCCAGGATCTGGTCCGTGGCGATCTGTCGCACCGGCAGGGGGCCGGGCTCGGGGATGACGTCCCTGTTTGGGTAATGATGGCTGCGACCGTCGCCATGCGGCTTAACGCCGGCCTTGCCGGCATTGGCCTGCGCCGAAACTTCGTTTTCGTGCACCGGGTCCTTGTAGGCGGATAGGCCGTCATAGGGAATCTCCCATACCTCGGGGATGTCCTTCAGCGCGGCGATGAAGCTGTGACGCGGCCTGGCGTCGTACACTGCGGAGACCCGGGAGCTTTTTCCGTTGGCCGCCACCACCGGGATCGCCTGCACCAGGGACAGGTCCTTGGCGCTGAGGGCGACGAGGGTGTGGGGCAGGTAGTTGGCCACCATGACGTAGCGGCCGTCGCTGGACACGGCCACGTTGCGGGTGTTGATGCCGGCACGGATCTCGGCCACCACCTTCAGGTTCCACAGGTCGTACTTGGTGATCCAGCCGTCCCGGCTGGCCCAGTAGACGAAGCGGCCATCAGGGGTGAACTTGGGCCCGCCGTGCAGGGCATAACGGGTCTGGAAGCGGTGGAAGGGCTCCATGCTGTCGCCGTCCAGCACGCTGATGTGGTGGTCGCCGTGCTCCACCACCAGGGTGACGTTGGTGGGGTCCGCCTTGAACACCGGTCTTGCCGGCAGGTCCATGTTCTCGACATTGACGATGTGGGACGCCTGGATGTCCTCCACGTCCCACCTGGGGGGAATCTTGTTGGGGGTGTAGATCCAGTCCGCCAGGACCTTGATCTCCTCGGGCTTCAACACCTCCTTGAAGGCGGGCATCTGCGTGGCGGGCAGGCCCTCGGCGATGGCCTTGTAGGCATCGGGCTTGCGCAGCCGGGCCAGGGATTCGGGCAGCAGGGTGGGTCCCATGCCTCCCAGGCGGTTGGGGGCGTGGCAGGACAGGCAATGGGTGGCATAGAGGGCTTCCGCATCGGGGCTGCCGGCGGCACCCAGGCCGGAAGCGTCGGACAGCATGGCCAGGGCAAAGCCCACGCGGCCCAGGTGCATCTTCATTTCAAATCTCCAAAACCAGGTCCTGGGTCATCACGCCCACTTCCTCATCCGTCAGATAGCAGCCCGGGTCTTCCGCCCAGAAATTCCCGGTGGTCTGCCAGGCCCGCACGCGGGTGTTGCCGTTGCAGATGTCCACATGGCGGCACTGGCCGCAACGGCCGCCGATCGCACGCGGGGATTGTTTCAGGCCCGCCATGAGGGGGTCGGAAACATCGCTCCAGATATCACCGAAGGCACGCTGGCGCACATTGCCCAGGGGGTAGTTCCACCACATGGTGTCCGGATGCACGACCCCCAGGTTGTCGATGTTGGCCACGTTCACACCACTGGCATTGCCCCCCCATTGCACCAGCTTGCCGCGGATGTGCTCGTATCTTTCCGGGAAGCGGCTGGCCACCCAGTGCAGCAGATACACGCCATCGGCATCGTTGTTGCCGGTGACGAACTCCCGCTGGCGCCCGGCCTGCACATACGCCCAGCAACGCTCCAAGAGCAAATCCATGGCCTGACGCGTAGTGCGGAAATGGGCATCGTCCTTGCGGTTCTTGTTGCCCCGGCCGGCATAGTTCAGGTGGGAGAGGTAGAACTTATCGATGGCCTCGGCCTCCATGAGATCCAGCAGGGCAGGAAGGTCATGGGCGTTTTCCTGGGTGATGGTGAAGCGGATGCCCACCTTGGCGCCGGCATCCCGGCACAGACGCACGCCGTTCAGCGCCGCATCGTAGGCCCCTTCCTTGCGGCGAAAGCGGTCATGGGTGGCCTTGATGCCGTCCAGGCTGATGCCCACGTAGTCGAAGCCCGTGGCGGCGATGTTTTTGACGTTCCCATCGTTCACCAGGGTGCCGTTGCTGGACAGGCCCACGTAGAAGCCCATGTCCTTGCCCCGCCGGGCGATGTCGAAGATGTCCGGACGCAGCAGCGGCTCCCCTCCCGAGAGGATGAGTACCGGTACCCGGGCGGCCTTGAGGTCATCCATGACACGGAACACCTCGTCCGTGTTCAGCTCGCCTGGGAAGTCCTTGTCGGCGGAGATGGAATAGCAATGCTTGCAGGTGAGATTGCAGCGCCGCACCAGGTTCCAGATCACCACCGGGCCCGGTGGATTGCACCTGGGGCCCACGGGTGTGGGATGCATGAGTTCCTGCATGAATTGCGTCACTCTGAACATGGCTCGGGGCTCCTGATGCTGTGGTCCGCGTCCGCCGTGCTCAAGGGGCGATGCGCAGCCCGGTCTTCTTGAGGATGCGGTTGCTGTAGAGGATATCGTGCTGGTGGCAGGCCAGACCCAGTATCCGGCCGATATGGGCCGCGTACTGCTCCACTTCCTTACGGTCATGACCATGCACCATGGCGAACAGATTGTAGGGCCACTGCGGCGGGTGACGTGGGCGGCGATAGCAATGGCTGACGAAGTCCAGATTGCCGATGCGCTCGCCCAGGGCATCCACCAGGGCATCGTCCACATCCCACACGGTCATGCCATTGGCCTTGTAGCCCAGGGCATAGTGGTTGGGCACGACACCGATGCGGCGGATGGCGCCGCTGGCCTGCATGGCGCGCAGGCGCTGCATGACCACTTCCGCAGGGATGCCCACCTTTTCCGCCACCGCCGCATAGGGTTCCGGCACCAGGGGCAGGCCCGCCTGGGTGGCCTGGATGATGCGCTGGTCCACCGCATCGAGGACGAATTCCATGTCGTTCCGTCCGTTCACGCCCGCAGCATCAGCTCCACGAAATACTCCTGTTCCTTGGGAAACCGGAAGACCGGGTAGCCTGTGATGTCCTCGATGTAGCGAAAGGCCGCCTCCACCTTTTCCGGTGTCTCGGCAGCGCCCACGAACCACATGTTCAAACGATGTTCACGCCGGTAGTTGTGCGCAATTTCCGGCTGCTGATTGACGAACTGGGCGATGCGCTCGAAATCCTGCCTGGGGATGGACATGGCTGCCAGCACATTGGCGCCGCCAAAACGGCTGGCATCGAACAAGGGCCCGAACCGGGTCAGCACCCGCTCGTCCAGCAAACGCCGCAGGCGCGCCAGAAGTTCCGCCTCTTCCAGGCCCAGATCGCGCGCGGCCCGAGCATAGGGACGCGTGCACACCGGGAAACCTCCCTGCAGGCCATTGATGATGCGCCGGTCCACATCATCCAGCAGCGCGGCTGACGCGTAATCCGCAATCGGCGGGGGGACACTGTGTGGATGCATACCGCGGACTTCTCATGCCGCCTTGGACAGGCTGGCATAACGGGCACCACACTGCTTGAAACGGCGGTGGGAGAACAAGGGCGCGTGACACAACCTGTCCACGCCCAGCTGCCGGCTCAGGTCCGCGTGCAGGTGCTCGATCTGTGTCAGCACCGCTTCGCGCGCCTGCCCATGCACCATGGAAAACAGGTTGTAGGGCCAGTCCGGCGGACGGCGGGGACGCTGATAGCACAAGGTCACGGCAGGCTGGGCCGCCAGCAGCTGTCCCGCTTCCTCCGCCCGGCCCTCGGGAATGTCCCACACCACCATGGCATTGGCGGTATAGCCCAGTTCCCTGTGGCGTACCACCACGCCAAAACGACGGATCACGGACAACTGCAGGAGACGCTGCAAGCGGGCAATGAAATCCGTCTCGCTCATACCGCAACGCTTGGCCAGGTTGGCGTAGGGGTGCGCACTGAATTCCAGCCCCTCTTCCAGCACGGCTGCCACGGCGTAATCCCGTGGCTCCAGCTGGCCGCGCAACTGGGCCGTATCAACGGATTTGCTGGCCGCGTCCAGATGCGAATGAACCAGCTGGCCCCCGAGCCGGAAACCCAGGTCGATGTGGTAATCCGCCAGCATGGGCAGATCCAGGGGTTTCAGCCCGGTGGCACGCTGGATTTCCGCCAGCACCTGCGCCACGCGCTCACCGTCGGCGGATGCCACCACGAACCAGAGGTTGAACGCGTGTTCACGTTCATAATTGTGATTGACCTCCGGGAAGGCGTCGATGATGCGCGCCACCTCTTCCAGGCGTTCCGGCGGACAGGCCACCGCCGCCAGGGTGCTCCAACCCAGTACATGCGGGCGGAAAACGGCCCCCACGCGGGAAATGTGCCCCTGGGCCTTCAGCCCCGCCAGGCGTTCCAGCACCGTGTCTTCATCGCATCCCAGCCGGTCCGCCATCGCGGCATAAGGTCGCGGCATCAGGGGGAAGTCCCGCTGCCAGTCGTTGAGCAGACGGAATTCCAGACTGGTCAAGGCCGGGGTCATAACCCGATCCGGTGCGCGCGGGAGGTGAAAAAGATGCCGCTGGGCGCATCCGCCGGCAGTTCAGCCAGCTTCCTGAAGGTATGGGTGTCGTACACCTCGAGACGGTTCGCGTCCCGCACCGATAGCCAGACCTGTTCACCCCGGGGCGTGAATTCCATGTGCAGGACGGCCTTGCCGGGTTTCATTTCATGCACGATCTTCTGGCTCGGCACGTCGATGATCTGCACGGTGTCGTAATGAGGAAAGGCGAAATTGACCCACAGGCGACGGCCATCGGGCTGCGCCATCACGAATACGGGTTGGCCCGCCACGGGGATGACGCCAACCTGCCGCCAGGTGCCGACATCCACGATGACCACTTCGTGGCGTCCCACGCCGGGAATGAAGGCCAGGTTGCCCACCATGGCCCAGCTGTCCAGGTGCGGCATCTTGTACACGGGCAGTTTTTCCTCGCCGCGGCCATAGTCCGGCAAGACGCGCCGCATGCCCTGTTCCGGGTTCCACATGTCCAGCACGGCGATCCCGTTTTCCCCGTACAGACCGGCCACGTACCAGCGTCCATCCGGGGAGATGAGGGCATCATAGGGCTGCGTGCCGGTGCCGGTAAGGCGGGTGATCTTCGGGTTTCCGGGGTCCTCGGACAGATCGGCGATCCAGGTTTCACCCTTGTCCCATAGGCTGAAGACGAAGCGGTTACCCGGCACGTCCTCCAGGCCGACCACCTTGGTCCCCGTGGGAATATCGGCCACCAGGGCCAGGGTTTCGGCGTCGAAGATCTTCACGCCACCCGGGGTGTAGTTGGCCGCGGCGATCCAGCGGCCGTCCTGGGAGATGGCGCCGCCGATGGAGTTGCCCGACTGGATGATCCGCTTGACCACCTGGCCGGTCAGCATGTCCACCTTGGTCAGGCCTCCGTCGCGGCCAAACACATAGGCATAGCGCGCATCCCGGGAAAATACGGCGGAGGCGTGAGACAGATCCCCCAGACCCTCGATGCGCCCCAGGCTGGAAAGTTTGCTGGTATCCAGCCACTGCAGGCTACCCTTGGCCCGTTCCACGGCGATGCCCAGGTCACCGCTGCCCCGCAGGGGACCATTACCGGCGGGATCGGCGGCCTGCGTGGGCACGGACATGGCACAGGCCATGAGCAGGCAGGCCAGGACGCCGTGCACCCATCCGCCGCGAGCGGAGACGCGACCGAAAAAGGAGGCACGCGCGCGGTCGCATTCCGGCACGGCCGGCATCGAAACAGGCAACACATCACTCATTTGGAAACCCTTCCTGCAGACGCTGCACGATCCAGCGCGCTTCATCTTCTGTCAGAAACGATGCCCATCCCGGCATGGCGGTCCCTCCCCGGCCATGCAGGATGGTGTCCACCATGGCCTCGAACGGGCGATCCCGCATGGCCTCGGCGGTCAACGCCGAACCCAGGCCTCCCGTGAGACGCAGACCATGGCAGAAACCGCATTCCTGACGCACGAAGTGCGTGAGTTCCTTCTGGCGCGCGGAATCGGGGACGGCGGAGTCCGCGCGCGCTGGCGTAAGCGCAAGGGAGAGGAGCAGGCCGCACAGGGCCGCGAGTCGTGCGCAGCCCACGTTCTCCATCGTCCGCTTCGTGCGGGATGGCACCGGGCCGGATTGTGCCCGTGCCCTTGCGCTGCGGCCGCATCGACGCGCCGCGGCGAACTGGCTTTCAAGCATGATTCATTCCTCTCGGGTTTGCCGGCCACCCTCGAGGAAGATGGCCGGCAAACCCGGCCACCCGCGGGTGGCCGGCGGAACCAGGAAGGATCAGTAGATATCCTTGATCGTGTTGTAGAGGTTGAACTTGCCGGTGGGGGTGATCAGGCGCGGGTCCTTGATCACGGCCTTCACCTTGCGTGTCTTGTCGTTCATGACCACGATCGCGGATTCACCCGTCTTGGGTCCCCAGACCGAGAACCACACCTCGTCACCCGCCTTGTTGTACTCGGGATGGGTGACACGGCCCTTGGTGATGCCGGCAATCTCCGCGATGTTGATGACCTCGGCCGGTGCGTCCAGATTCTTCAGGTTGAAGACGGATACCGACTTATGGGCGGCATCATCCGGAGACAGGGCCGCATCCGCCCACAGGTTGCTGGACTTGGGATGGGTCTTGACGAACAGCGAGCCGTTGCCGTGGTTCTTCAGGCTGCGCACCACCTTCCAGGCATTCTGCTTGTGCTTGGCGGGATCGGTGCCGATCACGGCGATGGTGTCGTCGCCCAGGTGACCCGTGGCCCAGACCGGACCGTATTTCACATCCTTCCAGTTGGCACCGCGGCCCGGGTGGGGCTTGTTGCCCACCTTGACGTTGGCGGCCAGCTTGCCTTCCTTGGTATCCACCACGGACACGGTGTCGCGCATGTTGGCAGCCACCAGGAAATAACGCTTGCTGGAGTCCCAGCCGCCGTCGTGCAGGAATCGTTCGGCCTCGATCTCGGTGGTCTTCAGATTCTTCAGGTCCGAGTAGTTGACCAGCAGCACCTTGCCGGTCTCCTTCACGTTGACCACGAACTCGGGCTTGATGTGGGAGGAGACGATGGAGGCCACGCGGGGTTCCGGATGGAACTCCTGCTCGTCGTAGGTGTAGCCGCGCGTGGACATGACCTTCTTGGGTTCGAGGGTGAAGCCGTCCATCAGCACATAGGCGGGTGGCCAGTAGGTGCCGGCGATGGCGATCTTGTCATCGTAGCCCTTGAACTTGGAGGTATCGATGGAGCGGGCATCCGAGCCGGTGCGGATGGTGGCCACGGTCTGCGGTGTTTCCATCCACAGGTCGATCAGGTTGATCAGACCATCGCGGCCCGTGGTGTACAGGTAGCGGCCGGAACCGGAGAAGCGGGTGATGTGTACCGCGAAGCCGGTCTTCAGGATGGTGATGATCTTCTTGGAGTCGCCGTCGATCAGGGCCAGTTCGCCGGAGTCGCGCAGGGTCACGGAGAACAGGTTGTCCAGATTGATGTTGTTCATCTTTTTCTTGGGACGCTGATCCGGCGGCACCAGGAGCTTCCAGGAGGCGTGGATCTCCTTCATGCCCCACTCCGGCGGCAGCGGCGCCGGATGCTGGATAAAGCGGGCCATCATATCGATTTCCTTCTCGGACAACTCGTTGGAGGTGCCGAAGCCGGGCATGCCGCCGGCCGTGCCATAGGTCATGAAGACCTTCAGACTCTCGGTGCCCAGGTTCTGCATGAGCTCGGGCAGCAGGGGCTTGCCGGTGGCGCCCTTGCGCAGCACACCATGACAGCCGGCGCAGCGGTCGAAATAGATCACACGCGCAGCATCGAATTCCGCCTTGGTCATGGGGGGGGCCTTGGGATCGGTGGACTGGTACATCTCCAGTTCGCCGGTAGCACTGCCGGTGCCAGCCAGATACACCTCCGCCGGCTTAGTATTTGGGTGCTCCTGCGCCCAGGCCATGGAAACCGACAGCGGCAATAACGCCAGCCCCAAACCACGCATCAATTTCTTCATTACACTTTCCTCCAAACATGGCTGAAAAAACCCGGATCGGGCTAAGGGCAACGATACGTCTACCCCCCGGGGGGGCAGCCTTTTGTTGACATTGATCAAGTGCATCGGGCGAGTATATCGCCACCATGCGCCGCAACATCACCAAAGTGGGGACCAGCATGATCCAGCCCGTGGAACTCGCCAATTTCTTCGCCGTATTTTTCAGCGCCGCCTCGGTCATCCTGTTCGGCACCGCCTATGCCCTGCTGTTTGCCTGGTCCCGTGTCAGGGGTCGCCCCGGGCTCATGCCACTGGCCTATCTGGCCTATGCATGCCTGTTTGCATCCGTCCTGGTGTTGGGCTTCACCGCCAACCTGTTCGTCAACGGCTTCTGGACCTCCATCGTCCTGCTCATGCTGGTCGGTTATCTCGTCGCTCCCCACGGCATCTGGCACCTGTGCGTGCAGACCCACGAGCAAGAACATGAAGATGAAGGTACTTCCGTCAAGGTTTATCAACAGCGGTAACAGGAGGCATAGCCATGTCGCAATCGCAGCCCGTGTGGTGGGCATCCGAATCCCTCTGGCGCAAGGTCGCCATATGGGTTACGGGTGGCTCGCTCGTCGCACTCATCTTCCTCACCTTCGACACCATGGCCTACATCAAGGCGGGAGGGATCAACGTGCCTGCCTACTCCATCATCAACAAGCGGGTGGGGTACGAGTTCAACGAGGAGCATAACCGCTATGAGCCGGTCATCGGCCCGGACGAACCCCTGTTCGGCAAGATGCTGTCCGAGGAGGAAGCCAAGGAACTGGTGTCCAAGGGCAAGCTCAACGTCCAGGCCAAGAACTGCATGGGCTGTCACACCCTGATGGGCAATGGCTCCTACTACGCACCGGATCTGACCAAATCCTGGCTGGATCCGGCCTGGGGCTCCAAGGAGATCCGTGAGGATCAGATGGTGGCCTTCATCATGGACCCCAGCGACAAGCTGCATAACGGCCTGGGCCGCAAGATGCCCAGGCTCGGCATCACGGAGGAAGAGGCGCGTGCCACGGTGGCCTTCCTGAAGTGGATGAGCGCCATCAATACCATGGGCTTCCCGCACAACTTCAAGGCCATCGACCAATCCGACCCCGAGCCGAGTGCTTCCGCCACGGTGGTGGAAACCGTGGATGTCATGGATACGGGCGGCGCGGCCGACAACGCCCCGGCCCAACAATAAGGAGCGCGCAATATGGCAACGCTAGGAGTTTTCGATACCGCCAATCTGAACGGGGGCCAGAAACTGGCCATCAAGTACTTCTCCGTCGCATTGGCCCTGTTTGGTGCCCAGGTCCTGTTCGGGATGTTCGCCGCCTTCCAGTACATCGCCCCGGACTTCCTCTACGAAGTGCTGGATTTCTCGGTCAACCGCACCGTGCACGTCAACGCCCTGGTGGTGTGGCTGCTGTATGGCTTCCTCGGCGGGGTGTACTGGATCCTCGAGGATGAAGCCGGTGTGCCCGTGGTGGGTCTGGGTCTGGCCAACCTGATCTTCTGGATCCTGACCCTGGCCGTGGTGATCGTGGTCCTGGTGTATATCCTGGTCCAGGTCGGTCCGGCGGACATCAAGTCCATCTGGCTCATCATGGAAGGCCGCGAGTACATCGAGGCACCGCGCTGGGCCGATATCGGCATCGTGGTCTCGGTGCTGGTGTTCTTCTTCAACGTCGCCGCCACCTTCTCCAAGGGCAAGTACACCGGTATCGGTGGTGTGCTGGTGCTGGACCTGCTGGCCCTGTTCGGCCTGTACCTGGCCGGCATGTTCTATACCCCCAACGTCTCCGTGGACCAGTTCTGGTGGTGGTGGGTGATCCACATGTGGGTGGAGGCCACCTGGGAGGTGATCGTCGGCTGCATCATGGCCTACATGCTGATCCAGACGCTGGGTGTGCGTCGCAAGATCGTCGAGACCTGGCTGTACATCGAAGTGGCCATGCTGTTCGGCTCCGGCATCCTGGGCCTGGGACACCACTACTTCTGGATCGGCACGCCGCAGTACTGGCTGGCCATCGGCGGCTTCTTCTCCGCCCTGGAACCCGTCCCCCTGGTGGCCATGGTGGTGCACGCGGTGTTCGACTCCGGCGTGCACAAGCTGAAGAGCAACAACCATCCGGCCCTGGCATGGACCATCGCCCAGGCCGCGGGCAACCTCTTCGGCGCCGGCGTGTGGGGCTTCATGCACACCCTGCCGCAGATCAACCTGTACACCCACGGCACCCAGTGGACCACGTCCCACGGCCACCTGGCCTTTTACGGCGCGTACGCCACGGCGGTGATCGCCTTCTTCTACCTGGCCGCGCAGAAGTCGCGTGGCAACGTATGGATGAGCGGTGGCCTGGTGGGTGACTGGAAATGGAAGTGGGCCCTGGCCTTCCAGTGGATCGGCATGCTGGCCATGGTCATGGCGCTGCTCATCGCGGGGTACGAGCAATCCCAGGTCGAGCGTGCCATGGAGGGCGCCACCTGGATGGGCTACTTCGCCGGCCAGAGCCATCCCTGGTTCATTCAGGGCATGAACTGGCGCATGGTGGGAGGCTGGTTCTTCAGCCTGGGCTATGTGTTGCTGGTGTGGGATATTCTCACCATCGGCAAGCGCGAGACCCGTCCCAGCCAGGTCCTTGCGCCTGCCGCACACTGAGGCGCTGTTCCACACGGGCTCCCCAGTGTGAAAACGCCGGCGCAAGCCGGCGTTTTTTTTTGCGCCATCATCGGAACGGGGTCAGGCGCGGACCTTCCCCACGTTCCACTCAAATCCCCGCAAGGGTCTTGATGTGGGTGGCTACGCTGCGCCCCAGGGAAGAAAGGTCGTAGCCACCCTCCAGTACCGAGACGATGTGCCCCCGGGCATATCGGGCCGCCACCTGCATGAGCTGCTCGGTGATCCAGGCATAGTCGGCCTCCACCAGGCCAAGCTGGCCCATGTCATCTTCCAGATGGGCATCGAAGCCGGCGGAGATCAGCAGCAGCTGGGGTTGAAACGCATGCAGGCCCGGCAATATCCGCGCCTCGAAGGCCAACCGGTAGTGCTTGCCCGTGGTTCCGGCTGGCAAAGGTACGTTGACGATGTGCGCGCTGGAGCTCTCGGCCCCGCTGAAGGGGTAGAAGGGATGCTGAAAGGTGGAACACAGCATGACCCGGGCATCCTCACGAAAGATGTCCTCGGTACCGTTGCCGTGATGCACGTCGAAGTCCACGATGGCCACCCGTTGCAGGCCGTGATGTGCCAGGGCATGGGCCGCCGCGACGGCCACATTGTTGAACAGACAGAAGCCCATGGCCTGGTCGCGGGTGGCATGGTGCCCGGGCGGGCGGACAGCCACGAAGGCATTCTCCACCTCTCCTCGAAGCGTCAGATCCACGCCGTACGCCGCACCACCGGCGGCATGCAGGGCCGCTTCCAGGGAATGGGGATTCATGGCCGTATCGCCATCGAGCCACACCAGACCCACGGTCGGCGCAGCGGTGATGATGTGGTCCACATAGGCCGCATCGTGTACGCGCAGCAATGCTTCGCGCCCCACCCCGGGGGCAGGCCGATGTAGCAGATGGTCGAACAGGTGGGCGGCGTGGAGCCGGTCGTCGATGGCCTTGAGGCGAGCCGGGCCCTCGGGGTGTCCATCGCCCATCTCGTGTCGCAGACAGGCAGGGTGGGTGATGTAGGCCGTATGCATGTCAATACCGGGCTATGCGTGACGATATGGCCTATTATCCCCCGCGGCACGGCCATGCCTGTGACGACAGACGCGTGGGATACAGAAACTACACACCCGTCTGCCTGCAACCCGACACCGGATCTCGCATAACCATGACCCAACACTACCTGCATGCCCTGCTGTATCCCCGCTCCGTGGCCGTGTTCGGCGCCAGCGAGCGGGAGGATTCCGTCGCCGGGGTGATCTTCCGCAACATGCTGGCCGCCGGCTTCCACGGTCCGGTCTTCCCGCTCAACCCCAAGCGCGAACAGGTGCTGGGCCAGCGCTGCTACGCCAATGCCATGGCCCTGCCGGAAAGGCCGGACCTGGCCATCATCGCCACCCCCGCCGCCACCATTCCCGGCATCCTGGAGGATTGCGGTAACCGGGGCATACGCAATGCCGTGGTCCTGTCCGCGGGTTTCCGCGAGGTGGGTCCTCAGGGAGTCGCCCTGGAAGAAAGACTGGTGCAGACGGCCCAGCGCCAGGGCATCCGTTTCATCGGCCCCAACTGTCTGGGCATCCAGCGCCCGGCCATCGGCCTGAATGCCACCTTCGCCCAAGGCACCGCCCTGCCCGGCGAGCTGGCCCTGGTCTCCCAGTCCGGCGCCATCTGTACGGCCATGCTGGACTGGGCATCCTCCAACGGCATCGGTTTTTCCAGTGTCATCTCCACGGGTGCCTCCGCCGATCTGGACTTCGGTGAGTTGCTGGATTACCTGGCGCATGATCCGAGTACCAAGGGCATCCTCATGTATATCGAGGGCATACGCAATGCCCGCCGCTTCATGAGCGCCCTCCGGGTGGTCTCCCGCATCAAGCCGGTGGTCATGGTCAAGGTGGGCCGTCAGGAAGCGGGCTCCAAGGCCGTGGCCTCCCATACCGGCGCCTTGGTGGGCTCCGACTCGGTGTTCGATGCCCTGGTGCGGCGCGCCGGCGTGGTACGCGTCACCACCATCCTGCAGCTCTTCGCCTGCGCACGGGCCCTGTCCGCCCACTTCCGTCCCACGGGCAATCGCCTCACCATCCTCACCAACGGAGGTGGGCCCGGTGTCATGGCCACGGACCGTGCAGTGGAGCTGGGCGTGCAGCTGGCGGAGCTGGCCCCCGCCACCCTGGAGCGACTCAATGCCGCGCTGCCCGCCACCTGGTCCCACGGCAATCCCGTGGACATCATCGGCGATGCGGGTGCCGATCGATACCGGGCGGCATTGACGGCCTGTCTGGCCGATCCGGGCGTGGACGGGGTGTTGACCATGCTCACTCCCCAGGCCATGACCAAGCCTGCGCAAGTGGCGCAAACCGTCATCGATGTGGCCAGGACTTCCCACAAGCCCGTACTCGCCTGCTGGATGGGGGAGGATCAGGTGAAGGAAGGGCGCAAGCTCTTCAAGGAAGCCGGCATTCCCTACTTCACCACACCCGAGCCGGCGGTGGAGGTGTTTTCCTATCTCTCCGCCTTCTACGAGAACCAGCGCCTGCTCATGCAGACTCCGGGGCCCGTGTCGCGTCAGGCGCCGCCGGATGCGGAAGGGGCCCGCCTGATCGTTGAAGGGGCCTTGGCCCAGGGCCGATTCCTGCTGTCCGCTGTGGAGTCCAAGGCCCTGCTGTCCTCCTTCCACATCCCCGTGGCCCGCACCAGCATCGCCCGCAGCCCCACGGAGGCCATGCTCATGGCGCAGCAGATCGGCTACCCCGTGGCCATGAAGATCAACTCCCAGCAGGTGACCCACAAGTCCGACGTGGGCGGCGTGCGCCTGGGTCTGTCCAGCGGTCAGGCGGTGCGGGCCGCCTATACCGGCATGATGAACGAGGTGCACAGGCATGTGCCCGACGCCGCGCTGGACGGGGTGGTGATCGAGCCCATGATGAGCCGGCCCAATGCACGCGAGGTGCTGGTAGGGGTGGTGACGGACCCGGTGCTGGGTCCGGTCATCGCCTTCGGCACCGGGGGCGTGGATGTCGAGGCCCATCAGGACCGGGCCGTAGCCCTGCCGCCGCTGAACACCTTCCTGGCCAACGATCTGGTCAGGCGCACGCGCGTCTCGAAACTGCTGGGGGAGTTTCGCAACCGCCCGGCCGCCGATCTCGCGGCCGTGGAACAGGTGCTGCTGCGTGTCTCGGAGATGGTGTGCGAGCTGCCGTGGATCACCGAGATGGACATCAATCCCCTGTTGGTGGACGAGCAGGGGGCCGTCGCCGCCGATGCGCGCATCGTCATTGCCCCCCGGGCCCCCACGGGGGACCGATATGGCCACATGGCCATCCACCCCTATCCCGGTCATCTGGTGAGCTCCTGGCAGCTGCCCAACGGCCTGGACGTGACCATCCGCCCCATCCGCCCGGAAGACGCCGAGATGACCCAGACGTTCGTGCGTGGCCTGTCGGCGCAGACCAAATACTTCCGCTACATGGACGCGGTGCAGGAGCTCTCCCCTGCCATGCTGGTGCGCCTGACCCAGATCGACTACGACCGTGAAATGGCCATGCTCATGGTGGCACAGATCGATGGCCGGGAGGTGGAACTGGGCGTGGCCCGTTATGCCGTCGACGCGAACCGGGTGAACGCGGAATTCGCCCTGGTGGTGGACGACCACTGGCAGCAACAGGGCATCGGCCACAAACTCATGAACGTGCTCATGGATGTGGCCCGAGCCAAGGGCGTGCAGGTATTCGAAGGTGAGGTGCTGAGAAGCAACCGCAGGATGCTGAACCTGGTGGAGCGGCTGGGCTTCCGCATCGAGCCCCACCCGGACGACAAGGATATCAAGTGGGTCAGCCGCAGCCTGTGATCGCCCGGGTGCCCTGCCTGGCCTTGGGGGGATGACACCTGGTTCAGGCCGTCTTTAGTGCCTGATCCAGGTCGGCCAGCAGGTCGTCGGCGTCTTCCAGCCCCACGGACAGGCGAATGAGCCCCTCGGTGATGAGATGCTCGGCCCGTTCTTCCGGGGTGTAGCCGGCATGGGTCATGCTGGCCGGGTGCTGGGCCAGGCTCTCCGCGTCTCCCAGGCTCACGGCCCGGGTGAACAGGCCCAGGGCATCCATGAAGCGGCGCCCGGCCTGGATGCCGCCCTTGAGTTCGAAGGCCAGCATGCCTCCGGGCCGGGCCATCTGCCGGCCGGCCAGCTCATGCTGGGGGAAGGAGGCCAGGCCGGGGTAATGCACCACGGCCACCTTGGCATGGCCTTCCAGGAAGCCTGCCACCCGGATGGCGCTGTTGCAATGACGCTCCATGCGCAGGGCCAGGGTTTTGATGCCGCGCAACACCAGAAAGGCGTCCTGGGAGGACAAGACTGCCCCGGTCATGTCCTTGACCCCGTGGAAGCGTACTTGGTCCAGCACATCTTTCGGACCGATGATCGCACCGGCCAGCAGATCCCCATGGCCTCCCAGATACTTGGTGGCGGAGTGCACGACAAAATCGGCCCCCAGTTCCAGGGGACGCTGCAGGTAGGGGCTGCAATAGGTGTTGTCCACCACTGTCACCGCGCCATGGTTACGGGCCATGGCCGCTACGACGGCGATGTCCACCAGGCGCATGTTTGGGTTGGCGGGAGACTCGAAGAACACCACCTTGGTGGCCGGGGTGAGGGCCGCCTCCAGCCTGGCCGGGTCGCTCATGTCCACGTGGGTGACACGCACGCCGAACCTGCGCAGGCCATGGTTGAGATAGGCGAAGGTACAGCCGTAGAGTGTCTTGTCGGCGATGATCTCGTCCCCTGGCGCCAGCAGGGTCCACAGCAGGGAGGTGGTGGCGCCCTGACCCGAAGCCGTGACCACACAGGCCTCACCCCCTTCCAGATTGGCCAGACGCGCCTCCAGCAGTGCCGTGGTAGGATTGCCCACGCGGGAATAGACGAAGCCCTCCTGTTCGCCGGCGAAGCGCGCGCTGCCGTCCGCCGTAGTGGCAAAGGTGTAGGTGGAGCTGAGGTACAGCGGTGGGTTCAGGGCCCCGGCGCCGCCGTAGGCATCGTAGCCATGGTGGATGGCGCGGGTGGAAAAGCCGCTGGCGGCCTTCGGATCTTGGGTCATGGGGAATTCCGGATCAGTGCTCTAGGGACGCGGGCTTGTCCAGAGGCGTGTGCCAGTGGTCGTCGGCCCCGGGATCGGGATGGAACCAGTTCAGTTTGGCATGCAGGCTCACCACGCTGCCCACGATGATGAGGGTAGGCGGCTTCAGGTCCGCCTGGGCGGCCAGGGTCGGCAGGCTGGCCAGGGTGCCGGTGACGGTCTTCTGGTTCAGGGTGGTGCCCTGCTGAACGATGGCCGCCGGGGTATCTCCGGGCAGACCGTGCCGCATCATCTGCTCGCAAAGGGTCACCAGGCCCTTCAGCCCCATGTAGATGACGATGGTCTGACGTGGGCGACAAAGCATGTCCCAGTCCAGGTCCATGCTGCCGTCCTTCAGGTGGCCAGTCACCAGAACCAGGGCCTGGGCATGGTCGCGATGGGTCAGGGGGATGCCGGCGTAGGAAGCCACACCGGCCGCGGCCGTCACCGCCGGCACCACCTGAAAGGGCACGCCGTGCTCGCGCAGGGTTTCGATCTCTTCACCGCCGCGGCCGAAAATGAAAGGATCCCCGCCCTTCAGACGCAAGACCCGCTTGCCCTCCCTGGCCAGACGCACCAGCACCATGTTGATCTCGCCCTGGGGTACGGCATGCTTGTCACGCTCCTTGCCCACGTACAGGCGATCCGCATCGCGTCGGCACATCTCCAGGATGGGCGGCGAGACCAGGCGGTCGTACACCACCACATCGGCCTGCTGCATGAGGCGCAGAGCACGGAAGGTGAGCAGGTCCGGATTGCCCGGGCCCGCGCCCACGAGGTAGACCTCACCCGTGGCCGGCGCGCCCTCCCCGGCCTGCAACATGGCCTGCAGGCCGGCTTCCGCCTCCTGTTCCCGACCGGAGAACACCATCTCGGAAATGGGCGACAGAAAGGCCCTCTCCCAGAACTTGCGCCGCTCGGCGGTACTGGTGAATTTCTCCCGCACCGTCTTTTTGAAGCGTCCTGCCAGAGCCGCGAGACGGCCATAGCCCGCGGGGATGAGCGTCTCCAGCCGGGCGCGCAGCAGACGCGACAGCACGGGGGCTTCACCACCGCTGGATACCGCCACCATCACCGGCGAGCGATCGATGATGGAAGGCATGATGAAGGAACACAGGCCTGGCCTGTCGGCCACGTTCACGGGGATGTGACGGGCCCGGGCGGCATCGTGCACCCTCCGGTCCAGCGCCTCATCCCCGCTGACCGCGAACACCACATCCATGCCCTCAAGATGCCCGTCGGTGAAATCCGTACGCAGGTGAATGAGGCGGTCGGTGCCGGCCAGTTCGGCAAAGGCTGGGGCCAGGATCCCGGGGGTGACGGCGGTCACCCAGGCGCCGGCTTGGAGCATGAGGGCGGCCTTGCGCGCGGCGGTGTCGCTTCCACCCACCACCAGGCCTTTGCGGCCGCGCAGGTCGAGAAATATGGGCAGGTAATCCATGGTTCGGGAAACGGGAAGCTTGGGGAAGTCCTATTTGTGGGGTCCGGGCGGGGGGAGGCCACCGCGGAAGCACGCATGCCGCATTCGGGATGGCGGCCTTCGCACTATCCGGTGTCGCCTCGGAGGGAAACATGAAGGGAGCAGTCTGGCTCTCGGCCGAGCCATCGTGCTTCCTGCCCCTCGAATCCCGCCCCGGTACTTGGCAGCCGGTTGGCAGTCAGCTCCCACACCCGCCGGAGCCGCACCCGCCGGAGCTGCACCCGCCGGTATCGCACCCCCCCTCGGCGCCAGGCTTCATGAATACGAAGCGGGACTCGCCGGGGCTCACTTCCGCGAAATCTATGGTGACATCGCTCAGCATGGGGGCGGACTGCCTGTTGATGAGCAGGGTCACTCCCCAGGAATCCACGGCGGAGTCGCTTTCCCGCTCGTCATCGAAGCCCATGCCGAACTCCAGCATGCCGGCATCGTTGACCCGCGCGGCGATACGCAAGGCCATGCTCTCGGCACCGGCATCCTTCTGGGCCACGCGGATTTGCTCGGCGGCTGCCTTGGTCAGACTGATCATGTCTCGTTTCCTTCTTGGTTAGGCGGCCTTGAGGGCCGAATTGCGTTGTAACCGATGGGCCCTGACCTTCTCCATGAACGGGCCGATCCACCCTTGGGGGCCGCTGCCACGCCGATGGCAATAGCTGGCCAGCAGATGCTTGTGCAGAAAACCGTCCTCCTGTTGTGCGATGCCATGGCCGCGCACGACGCGATAGGCGTAGCTCAGGCCCGGCGGCAGATTTTCCACGTGGGAATAGTGGAACTCGTGTGCGGGCAGGTGCAGGTGGGGGTCCGTCCGCGGCGCATCCTTCTCTTCCAGGATCGCATAACCCCGACCCACGGGGCGCTTGTCCATGACGACATCCCCAGGAATCACGCCCACCATGGCGTGGCGCAGTCCTTCCCACTGCAGGCTGCGACACAGATACATGAGCCCACCGCATTCGGCATACACGGGCAGACCGGCCTCGACGGCACGGTGGATGTCCGCACGCAGATCGGCATTGGCCGCCAGTTCGGTCGCGAACATCTCGGGAAAGCCACCGCCGAGCAGCAGGCCATCGCAATCGGGCAGGCGCGTGTCCCTGCAGGTATCCACGGGCAGCAGCTGCACACCCGCCTCGCGTAGGGTGTCGAGGTCTTCCTGATAGTAGAAGCCGAAGACCCGGTCACGCGCGTAGGCCAGGCGCAGACCCGATGCGTGCTGGATGGGCGCCGCGGCCGGGGTTTCCGGGATCATCCGGCTACGGGCCGCCCTGGCCAGTGCTAGGACCGCTTGCAGATCCACCTGTTCGGCCAGACGGTTGGCTATGGTCTCGATGCGCTCCTCCGCGCTTTCGGTCTCGTTGGCAGGCATGAGCCCAAGGTGCCGCTCGGCTATGGTCAGCTGGGCATCCGCACGGATCGCTCCCAGGACCCGCACGCGCGTATAGCGTTCCAGGACGGCGCGCAGTTTTTCCTCGTGACGCGGTCCACCCACCTTGTTCAGAATGACGCCGGCGATGTGCACGTCGCGGTCAAAGGCCTCATACCCCAGGACCAGTGGTGCCACCCCCCGGGTCATGCCCTGGGTGTCCAGCACCAGGACGACGGGGGCGCGCAGCTGCTTGGCCAAGGCCGCATTGCAGTTGGAGCCTTCCAGATCCATGCCATCGTACAGGCCCTTGTTGCCTTCGATGAGGCTGATGTCCGCGGATTCCGCATGCCGGGCAAAAAGCGCACCGATCTCGTCACGGCGCATCATGTGGAAGTCCAGGTTGTAGCACGGTCTGCGGGAGGCCAGGCCATGCCAGATGGGATCGATGTAATCAGGACCCTTTTTGAAGGTCTGCACACGCAGTCCCAGATTCACCAGGGCACGGCTCAGCCCCAGCGTGATCGTGGTCTTGCCGGATGATTTGTGCGCGGCGGAAATAAACAAACGGGCCATGACGGCGATTTTACCGGCTCGAAGGCAAAAAGCCGACAAGGTTTGTCGGCTTTTTGCCTGTCGCGGCTACGGGTCAATGCCTCTGCGGATGTGTCTCCATGGCATGGAAATCATCCTGAGGCAGGAACTTGAATACCCGCACACCAATCACCGTAAGCACGAAGGTGATGGCGGGGCCGCCCAAGCCCAGCAGCCATTCGTAGACACCCGGCGCGTAGTCCGCCACCACGCCATCGTAGAACGTGCTGCTGACCTCGTGACCCGGAAAGATCGGCATGGGGAAGGCCTGGACCCCTATGATGGTGACGTACATCTGGGCCAGTCCGCCCAGGATCACGAGCAGAGCCGCCAGGATATTCAGACCCGTGCCGCGGTGGTTCCCGGAGCGGGGCGCCAGGAGCAGGATCAGGGGAAGAATACCCCCCAGGATGATCTGCCCCACCCAGAACAAGGCAGGGTAGAGCCCTCCCTCCAGCAGGATCCAGCGTTCGAAGTCCCACTGCTTCGCAAAATAAAGATTGGTGAGATGCAGCACCACGGTGAAGTACAGCGAGGCACCCACGAATACCGCCAGCAGGTTCTTCATGCGGCGCTCGATCCCCGCATCCAGGCTAAGCCTGTTCCAGCTGTACATGCTGGCCTGCACCAGCATGAAGATGGCCAGACCATAGGCAAAGGAGAAAATGATGAACATGGGCGCATAGAGCGCGGCATCATAACCGGAGCGGGCCACGATAAAGCCGAAGATGGAGCCTGTGGCAGTGGTGAGGATGAGGCGCCATATGAACGCGGCAAAGCCCGCCGGCTTGGACCAGGACTTCAGTTTTCGATCCATCAGGGTGATCAGGTACAGACCCACGATGGCGAAGAAGCCGTTGTAGAAAATCATGTTCCAGGCAAAGATGGACTTGAAGTTGTAGTGCGTCATGGCCACGATCAGACGATCGGGCCTTCCCAGGTCCAGCACCAGCACGGCCAGCCCTCCGGCCAGCAGGGTCAGGGCAAGCATGCCGGACAGCGGCGCACGCCGCTTGTAGACCTCCTTGCCGAACACCGAGCCGATGGAGGCGACGTTCAGCGCACCCGAGGCGGCGACGATCAGGAACACGGCAAACACATGCGGCAGGCCCCAGACAATCTGGTTGCTCATGCCGGTGAGCACATGGCCATGGTGCTCCAGGGTGAAGAACGCATACAAGGTGCCCAGGACCACCACCCCGCCCAAGGCCAGCAGGATCAGGAACAGGCTGGTGCGACACTCGCCCTGGTTGATGCAGAGTTGCTGTGACATCGCTTAGATTCCCTGATAACGCACACCGGTGTTCAGGCCCAGGTCCGCCCGGATCTCCGTGCTACGGGCGATCTTCAGGGCCTGGGAGATTTCGCTCTCGGGATCCTTCAGATCGCCGAAGTACATGGCCTTGTGACCCGCGGCATTGCAGGCCTCGACGCAGGCCGGGGTTTCATCCCGATCGACGCGCTGCACACAGAAGGTGCAGGACTCCACGCAGCCCATGCCACGCGGTACCTCGGGATTCTGATCGGTTAGTGGTTCGTGCACGAAGGAGCGTGCCTTGTAGGGGCAGGCCATCATGCAGTAGCGGCAGCCAATGCAGGTATGCCGATCCACCAGCACGATGCCATCGGCACGCTTCATGGAGGCCCCGGTGGGACACACATCCACGCAGGGCGGGTTCTCGCAGTGCTGACACAGCATGGGCAGGTTCAGCTCGAAGCCGGTCTGCAGATCCCTGATGTGGACCTTGCGGATCCACTGGCTGTCCTGAGGGCCGGTCTTGCCGGAGAGGCCGTTCTCAGTGTTACAGGCGGTGACACACTCGTTGCAGCCATCCCCACACTTGGTGGTATCGATGAGCATGCCCCAGCGCTTGTCCGGACTGGCCGGCTCTTCCGGAGCACGGCTGTACGCCACGCCGTAGAGCAGGACACCGGGGCCCACGGTCAGACCGGCGGCCATGGCGCCCGCCTTGAGAAAATCACGCCGCTCGCTGTTCGGATTGTCGGTGGCTCGACTCATTTGATCACTCCACTGGCGCCATGCCACAAGGGGGTCGGGTGGGATGCGCCGCCGAGCGCACCGGCCTGCCGCACGGGCTTGCGGGCCGGCTTGGTGGCATGGCAGTCCCAGCAGTCCAGTTTCACGGCCGCGTAACTATGGCAGGCCACGCAGAAATCCTGCTTGCTCGCGGCAACGCTGCCGGTCTGCTCACTGGCATGACATTCCACGCACTTCTTCAGGCTGTGCCGGGTGGTGCGGATGCCCCTGCGCAGGGTGTCGTCGCGCTGATGCTTGAGCAGGGCCGGATGGAGACGGCGGATGGTGTCCACATCTTCCACGCATTGCTCCCCCTTGCCACGCTCCAGCTTGGGTAGGTCCACCCCCGCCACGGCCTGCATGGCGGGGGTGGCCAGGCAGGCCATCCCCGTCACAAGCGCCGCGGATCGCAACCAGACACCCAGGATGCGAAAACTCGCCATACCGATCTTCCTTTGCCGATTCGCCGTCTTACTCACCCATGCCCATGACGATGTAGCCGGTGGGGCACACGTCTGCGCAGATGTGGCAGCCGATGCACTTGGTGTAGTCGGTATCCACATAGCGGCCGGTGGTGGGTCCATCCTTCTTCCTGACCTTGAACACGGCGGTCTGCGGGCAGTAGATCACGCAGTTGTCGCACTCGAAGCACAGCCCGCAGGACATGCAGCGCTTGGCCTCGTCCACCACCTGCTTGTCATCCAGCGCATGCAGGCGGTCGTCGAAGTTCCCCAGGGCGGAGTCCTTGTCCAGCACGGTCATGCCGCGTTTGTTGCGCGGGGTATTGACGAAATGCCCAAGGAACAGATCGGAGGCGGGAATCACGTAACGTTGGGAACGATCCTCGTAGTTATGCAGCAGTTCCTTGTCCGAGTCCGTACCCCAGGCCGCGCCATGTCGATCGGCATACTCGTGGCCGGATTCCAGCCACTTGCGGATCATGTCCCAATGCGCCACGTCCACCTTGGGGCGCTTCTCCACATCCTCGCCCTTCAGGAAATCATCGATACCCTGGGCGCAGATACGCGCATGGCCGATGGCCGTGGTCAGCAGGTGGGGGCGGATCACGTCTCCGGCCACGAACATGTTTTCCTTGCCGGGGAAGCGGTAGGTCTTGTCCGTCTTCATCAGGCCATTGTTGTTGTTGAACTCCTCCAGGCCGGTGAAATCCACGGCCTGGCCGATGGCGGAGACGATCAGCGTGCCGGTGATGTCGCGCTCGGTACCCTCGATGATCTTCATTTCCCTGCCCACCATCTCGAACTCGGCCACACGCAGGGCGGTGGCGCGACCGTCGGCGCCCTTGATCACCTCGACAGGGGTCACGCCGCCAATCATGTCGATGCCTTCGGCCTTGGCCTGTTCCACCTCGTGCTTGTTGGCGGCCATCTTGTCGATGGTGGCACGCGAGATCAGCACCACCTCCACACCCTGGCGGGCGGCGATGGAGGCCACGTCGTGGGCGGCATGGCCGGCCAGCACCATCTCGGGCAGATCGGTGCTGGAGACATTGGTGATCTTGCCCAGACGGCGAGCGACCGTGGCCACGTCGATGGAGGTATCGCCGCCGCCGATCACCACCACCTTGTCACCTACGTGCTGCAGGCGGCCCTCGTTGAAGGCCCGCAGGAAGGAGACTGCGGTCACGCAGTTGGGCGCGTCGGCACCGGGCACGGGCAGCGCGCGCCCGCCCTGGGCGCCCAGTGCAAAGATCACCGCGTCGTAGTCCTTCTCGATCTGCTCCATGCTGATGTCGGTGCCGATGCGGGTGTTCATGCGCGTCTCGACCCCCATGTCGATGATGCGCTTGATCTCGCCATCCAGCACTTCGCGGGGGGTCCTGAAACCCGGAATGCCGTAACGCATCATGCCGCCCAGTTCCTCATGGTCATCGAAGATGGTGCAGCCATGCCCCATGCGACGCAGCTGGTAGGCCGCCGCGAGTCCGGCGGGACCACCGCCGATGATGGCCACCTTCTTGCCGGACTCCTGTGCGGGCATGGCGAAGCCCATGTTGTTATCCAGCGCCCAGTTCCCCAGGAAATGCTCCACGGAGTTGATGCCCACGGTGTCTTCCACCTGGTTGCGGTTGCAGCCGGACTCGCAGGGGGCAGGGCAGACGCGGCCCATGACGGCGGGGAAGGGGTTGGCGGAGACCAGCCGGCGCCAGGCGTATTCCTGCCAGCCCATGCCGCCACTGGGCTTCTCGATGCCACGGATGATGTTCATGTAACCCCGGATATCCTCGCCCGAAGGGCAGGAGGCCTGGCAAGGCGGGGTGGAGTGCACGTACTCGGGACACTGGTGGGACCAGCTGGCCTGATGGATGATGTCCTGGTAACTGCGGTAATCCGCCTCGGATTCGCCGTCCTTGAAGCGACGCCAGATCATGCCCTCGGTCTTGGCAACATTCTTGGATGTGACTGCCATCTTCGCTCTCCTATCGTCAAATGCCCGCGGCCTGAAACCGTACTATGCCGCTGATCTCATTCAGTGCAGGCATCCACGACGCCGCACCCTGTTTGGTTCAAATCAATCCAGTTTGATGGCGGTGCTCACCAGTTGGTGCACCCCGCCCACCATGCCCCGGTCAAACCCGTAATAGGGCAGTACCTTGGTGAACTGGGCCTTGCAGATGGCGCAGATGAGGGCGAGGAAATTCACCCCGTCCTTGCGCACCACGCTGTTGTAGGCATTCATCCTGGGCAGGGCCCCCTTCACCCTGGCCTCGATCAGGTCATCCGTGAGCATGCCGCCACCGCCGCCGCAGCAGAACGTGGCCTCACCGATGGTGTCCTCCGGCATGTCCCGGAAATTGTTTGCCACCGCGCGGATGATGTTGCGGGGAATGGCGAACTGGCCTCCGGGCTCGTCACCCATGCGCGAGGCCCGGGCCACGTTGCAGGAATCATGGAAGGTGATGACCCGGTCGTCATTCAGGGACTTGTCGAACTTGAGCACGCCCCGCTGGATCAGGTCCCAGGTGTACTCGCAGATATGCGTGGGCTGTGGGTAGCGCAGGTCGAGCTGGTCCTGCAACTGCTTGGAGAAGGGGTCCTCCCCGCCCCAGCCGATGCCGGTCAGGGTGTTCCAGTAGGCATAGGCCACGCGCCAGGCGTGACCGCACTCACCCACGATGATGCGCTTGGCGCCCAGCTCGAGTGCGGCATCGCGGATGCGCATGGCCACATCCCGCATGGTCTCGTAGTTGCCGTTGAACAGGCCGAAGTTGCCGGCCTCGGAGGCATACGTAGAGAGGGTCCAGGACACGCCCGCGGCATGGAAGACCTTGGCGTAGCCGATGAGGGACTCCACATGCGGCTCGGAGAAGAAGTCGGCGGAAGGCGTAATGAGCAGGATCTCGGCGCCCTTCACATCCAGAGGCATCTTGATCGGCAGGCCCGTGTCGGCCTCCATGTCCTCTTCCAGCCCCTCTAAGGTATCCGCCAGGGCAGGACCCGGCAGGCCCAGGTTGTTGCCCACCTTCTGGACCTTCATGAGGATCTCGCTGGAATACTTTTGGCCGTAGCCCACGTAGTTGAGGATCTCCCTGCCGGCCATGGTGATCTCGGCCGTGTCGATGCCATAGGGGCAGTACACGGAGCAGCGGCGGCACTCGGAACACTGGTGGTAATAGTTGTACCACTTGTTCAGCTTGTCCTCCGTGAGGTCCTCCGCGCCCACCAACCAGGGCGCGATCTTGCCCGGCAGCGTGAAATAGCGGCGATAGACCTTGCGCATCAGTTCCTGTCGCGCCACGGGCATATTGTTGGGGTCGGCCGTACCCAGGAAGTAATGGCACTTGTCCGTGCAGGCGCCGCAATGCACGCAGGCATCCAGGAAGACGCGCACGGAGCGGAACCTGTCGAGAATCTGGCCCATGCGGTCGATGGCGCGCTCCTTCCAATCCGCGGGCAGCTCGTACGGATAGCCCAGGTAGGACTGGGAGGCCTCCGCCGCCAGGAACGACTTCAGATGCGCCATGGCCCCTTCCTGGATTTTGGGGACTTCCGTGTATTCCGTCAGCGAGGGGACTTCGAACTCGGGACCTGCCACGTTTGCTCCTTATTTCACTCAGCTCTCTGCGTTGCCTGCCTGAACGCCCGGTCAGGCCTTGTCGCGTTCCAGGGCCGCGGCCCAGGGCGCCAGATGACGATGCTCACGCGGGTTGTCCACCATGTTGCGGGTGGGACTGAAGAAGACACCCGGGGCATGCAGCAGCTTGCTGATCGGGAAGATGATCATCAGCACGGCCACGAGCGACAGGTGGACGAGCAGCAGCCCATCCGCGGGCAGTGGGTGCCAGTCGAAGGTGACAAGGCCCAGGGCGAAGGCCTTGAGGGCGACAATATCGGTATGCGCGACGAAGGTCATGCCTGCGCCCGACAGGCCGATGGCGATGAGCAGGGCCAGCATCAGGTGATCCGAGGGGGTGGAGATGTAACGCACGCGATCCACCAAGAAGCGGCGTGCCCAAAGCCCGGCCAGGCCGGCCAGCATGGCGAAACTGGCATATTTTCCATAGGGTTGAACAAACTCCACCAGAAACCAGACGGGCTCCTGGAAATAGCGCACGTGACGCAGGAGCACCAGGGCAAGGCCGATATGGAACATCCAGCCGAAGATCCAGATCCATTTGTTGGACTTGAACAGGGATTCGAAGAAGACCACTTCACGGGTCATGCGCAGGGCCACGCCAGTACGCGTGGTGGGGGCAGGCGTAGTGGGAATGACGAGCGGGGCCGGCGTACGGCTGTACTCGTAGATGCGATAGGCCACACCACCGACGAACGCCAGGGTGGCGAAGTAGAACAGCCCGATATAGAAAACCGTCAGCGAAGTCATCCGTTCCTCTGCGCTTGCAGACTACTCAGCACTCGCCCTTCCTGGAGAAGGGCGGGGTTACCGCAACAATTTTGTGTTTCCCGGCGGGCAGGCCCGCCGGGCCGATCAGGTGTGGGCCGTGCGGGCCCCTGTGCGATCGCTCAGATACAGCCGGTGGGCTTGGGCAGACCACCGATCTTGCAGGCCTGCTTGGCGGGGCCATAGGGGAACAGTTCGTACAGGTACTTGTTGTTGCCCTTGTCCGCACCGAGCTTCTTGCCGATGGCCTTGGTCAGCACACGGATGGCTGGCGCGATCTGGTACTCGTCGTAGTACTCACGCAGGAAGTCGATCACCTCCCAGTGGGCATCGGTCATGTCCACCTTTTCTTCCTTGGCCAGATATTCGGCCACATCCCGATTCCAGTCCGCCAGGTTGGTCAGATAGCCTTCCTCATCCACTTCGATGTCCTTGCCGGCGATGTTTACGGTAGCCATTGCGTTACTCCTTCAGTTAGAAATTACAACCAGGATTGGCAGTTGGCCTGCTCAGCGACCAGATCCACAAAACCGCCGTAATCCACCAGATTGACGCCATCGATCACCCGATCGGCCATGCCACGGGCGGCCAGATCAGGCTGCAGCGCATAGATGGTCACATCGGCCATGGCCGACCTGACCCTCGCCTCGGCGGCACCACCTTTCGTGGCCGCGTAGACTGCGTCCTCGATCAGCAGCACCTTGGAGCCTTTTTTCGCATGGGCGAGACAGCTCTCCACGCTGTTCCGCTCAGTGGGAGACTTGTTGACGATATGCAACATTTACGTGTTCTCCGATCAGAAGCTGAGGACCACGTCCTGCTCGTTCATAAGATCCGCCATTTCGGCCGCGCTGACCACCTGCACATCGACGATGAGGTCATCCTCACTGATACCACGCGCCTCCATGGACTCACGGTCCACATAGAGCTTCTCGATGTCATAGCCTTCCAGCGCGCGATAGGTCTTGGCAAAGCTCTTCATCTCGATGCCGTCGGTATTGATGCCCTTCATGAGCTGATAGACGCCGTCATCGACGAAGGCCAGGCTCACATCCTGCTCGAAGGCAGCGGAGATGAGCACCACCTCCAGGCTCTCCAGGGCATAGATGGTGCCGTAGGGAGCCTTGCGGTTCACGAACATGAACTTCTTGATCGTGCCGCCCTCTTCCATATCCATTTCCTCAGACATTTCCGCCCCCTCAATCACCAAACACGACCAGACGGTCGCACTGGATGCCGGCCTCCACCAACTGGCCCAACCCGGAAATCCTGAAAGACGGGTGGATGTTGTCGGCATCCTTGCCCTGACGCTTGGACTCGTTGTCGTCCATCATTCCCCGACGCTGCGCCGCGGCAATGCACACCACCATGTCAAGCTTGTGCTCGTCCGCCAGGGCGGCCCAGCGGTTGACGATGTGCCGGTCGTCCGCGGGCGGCACGGTCAGACGGGAGGCGTTGTTCACCCCGTCATGGTAGAAAAACACGCGGAAGATCTCGTGCCCCTTGGCAAGGGCGGCCTTGGCGAACAGATACGCCGAGTCGGACGCCTGGTGCTGGTATGGGCCTTCGTTTACCAAAATTCCGAATTTCATTTGAATATCCCTATCTCCGAATATCCGAGCTGTGCTCGGTCCCGGCCCAGCCGGGACCGCATCGCTCAGAAGCGGATGTGCGCGGATGCGTTCAGGCTGTTACGACCGCCACGCCAGTTGTCGATGTGATACTTGGTGAAGGGCAAGCCGGTCTTCTCGAAGAACGCAGGCCAACCGATCCGCTCGATCCAGTCGTTCATGCGCTCCCAGGGCCGGGCGTCCGCCTTGTAGGTGTAGAGGATATTCTTGACGGCCGCGGACACCTCGGGCCAGCGTGGCGGGTTGTTGGGGATGCCAGCCGCCACGAGCTTGTGGAAGGTGGGACGCGAACGCGCGTTGGAGTTCTTGCCGCCGACCCAGATCGCGAACTTGGAATGCTCCGGATGGTTGATCTCCATGGGTGGGCAGGGCGGGAAGCAGGCGCCACAGCAGATGCACTTCTTCTCGTCCACTTCCAGGGAGGGCTTGCCGTTCACCAACGCCGGGCGGATGGCCGCCACGGGGCAGCGGGCCACGACCGAGGGGCGCTCGCAGACGTTGGCCACCAGGTCATGGTTGATGCGTGGCGGCTTGGTGTGCTGGATGATGATGGCGATGTCGGCCTGACCACCGCAGTTGATCTCGCAGCAGGAGGTGGATAGCTTGACGCGGTTGGGCATCTCGCAGTTGGTGAACTCGTGATAGAGCTCGTCCATCAGGGACTTGACGGCACCGGAGGCATCCGAGGCGGGAATGTCGCAATGCAGCCAGCCCTGAGTGTGGGCGATCATGGATACCGAGTTGGCGGTTCCGCCCACGGGAAAGCCATTGTCCTGCAGGGCCTTGATCAGGGGCTCCACCTTGGCCTGCTCGGACACCATGTACTCGATGTTGGAGCGCACGGTAAAGCGCACGTGGCCATCGGCGTACTGATCGGCGATGTCGGCCAGCTTGCGGATGGTGTAGTGATCCATCTGGCGCTGCGTACCGGCCTTCACGGTCCAGATTTCGTCGCCACTGGCGGCGCGGTGATACAGCACACCCGGACGGGGGTGGGAGTGGAACACCCACTTGCCGTAGTTTTTCTTCATCAGGGGATGCATGTAGGGCATCGGATCCGGTGCCCCGGATTCGATGGTCTCGTGAGTTCTTTCAGCCATGCCTATCTCCAGTCTATTGAGATGATGAGATCGTCTTCCTTGCAAAGGACCGACCCGGGACACCGTACCGGGCCGGTCCTTCGGTATTACGCAGCGGCCCGCTTGCGCTCAAACCACTTCTCGGCCTCCTCGTCCCAGCCGTCCATGCGGATGAACGGGTTGGTACGGGGGTGGATGACCATGTTGGGATCCACCTCGATGCCGATGCCCTCCAGGAAGTTCATCAGGCCGATGCGCTCGATCATTTCACCGGTACGCTCGTGCTCCAGGGCATTCTCGGCGAAGAAGTCGATGACGGTACGGCCCAGATCGTTGAACTTCTCGAAATCCTCGTCGGATTCCAGCTTCATGAAGGGGATGATCACGGTGCCCATGAGGTCACCGATCTTCAGGGTGCGCTTGCCGCCCACCAGGATGGTGACGCCTCTGTCCTTGCCGGGTAGCAGGGCACCCGGCATGACGTTCAGGCAGTGCATGCAGCGCACGCAGTTGTGGTTGTCGATCTCCAGGCAGTTGCTGTCAGAAACAGCCACCTTGGTGATGCCCTCGCCCGCGGCCACGCCATCGTTCTTGACCAGCCGGATGGCACGCGTCGGACACATGCTCACCACCATATTGGTCAGGTCTTCCATGCTGTGTGCCGCCATCCAGTCGCGCGCCAGCTTCTCGTCGGCCTGCATGTTGTCGCGCCAGGTGCCAATCACGGCCATGTCACCCCGCTGGACGGAGTTGGAACAGTCGTTCGGACAGCCGGAGAACTTGAACTTGAACTTGTACGGCAGCGATGGCCGGTGCATGTCGTCGATGTTGTTGTTGACGGCCACGCGCAGGGCACGTGCCTCGTCGAAGCAGGACATCTCACAGCGGGCCGCGCCGACACAGGAGATGGAGGTACGCAGGGCCGGCCCCGCACCTCCGAGATCAAAGCCCATCTCGTTCAGCTTGTCGAAGGCCACCTGCACGTTCTCGGTCTTGACGCCCTGGAACATGATGTCGCCGGACTGACCATGAAAGGCGATCAGGCCGGAACCGCCGGTCTCCAGCCAGGCGTCGCACAGCTGGCGCAGCAGATCGGAGGTGTAATGCATGCCGGCCGGCGGTTGGATGCGCAGGGTATGAAATTCGGCTGCCTCGGGAAACTTGGGCCTCCCATCCGGATTCTTCAGCTCGGTGAAGCGCGGAATCACGCCACCGCCGTAGCCCACCACGCCAACCGTGCCGCCCTTCCAGTAACCCATCTTGGTCTGGTAGGAGGTCTCCAGCTGGCCGAGGAGATCGACCATCATGTCATTGTCTTTCGCCAGGCGCTTCAGACCGGTGACAAAGGAGGGCCACGGACCGCCCTCGAGCTGATCCAGGTTCGGCGTATCAATCATTTGTTTAGCCATCTGTCTTTCTCCTTGAAGTCTTTAACCACTGGGTGTCGTCGCATCCAGAAACTCTTTCTCGGCCCTATGCCGACCGGGAACAAGTATCCGCATATTAGGGAGCCCTTATCCGGGCGACCATCATTCCGTTGGAGTAAGACACCCTACACTTCGGGTAGTCCGGACCTACCCGATAGGGTAGGTCTGGCAATTCCCGGCAAGGTCCCCACTTACGTCGGGCCAGGAATGTCAGGTACATTAGCAGATCGACGAAACCTTATGGATTATGGACCAGATAACCTCCCTGACCAAGTTCAGAAATCCCTTCGGCAACCAGGAAATCGAGTTCCTGGACGTGCGCTACGCGGCCGGTGGCACCCCCATGCTGCGGCTGCGCATCCGCGAACGGGGCGCGCGCTTCACGATCTTCGACGTGGATCCCCTCACCGCGAAATTCTGGGCCGGCGAGATGCTGAAGTGGGCCGAATCCCTGGCGGGCGACCCAACGCCCGGCACGGCGGGAGAGTGAGCCATGCGCCTCTTTAGCCCGGAATGGGATGCCATCAAGGATTTCGCGCATACCGCCCTGTACCGGGATGTACAGTTTGATCTCTCGGGACACGCACTGCCGCAAGACCACGGTTATGCCCTGTATGAGGAACTCGCCCGCCATCTGCCCTGGCTGCGGGAGACACCGCAGGCCGGGGTGCATCCGGTGCATGCCGCGCCCAGCGGCCGCGACGCGAATCTGGTCCTCAATCGGCGTGTCAAGCTGGTGTTGCGCCTGCCGATCGAGCGCATCGAGGCGGCACGGGCCTTGGTGGGCATGCGCATCGATCCCGGCGCCGGCGAGATCGTCATCGGCGACCTGCACGAAAAACCCCTGATCCCGTTCACCACACTGTATTCCCATTTCGTCGACATGGGCACAGCCGACGAGGCCGGGTTCATGGCAAAGGCACGCCAGGAACTGGAATCCCTGGACGTTCGCTGTGGCATGATCCCCGGCAAGCATCGGCTCATGCACACGCCCCAGGGGGGAATTGGTGGCTACAGCCTGATGCTGCACGAGATCAGCATGGAACAGTCCATGACCGTGCAGGAGCGTGGTCTGGGCCTGCATCGAGGGTATGGTTGCGGTCTTTTCGTACCGCATAAGTCCATCAAGGAAGTGAGTGGTGGCTGAGCACTAGGCCAACACACACCCATTTTCAACTTGTCTGATAGGAGAAAATCGTGGGTTACGTTGTAAACGGCGAAGAACTGGAAGTGGATGAAGAAGGCTTTCTGCTGGAGGCCAACTTTAGTGATGACGTGGTGCCGGTCATCGCCGCCGCCGAAAAGATCACCCTCAGCGATCTGCATTGGCGGGTGGTCAGGTTCATGCGTACGCAGTTTCAGGAAAACGGCCACACCCCCAATTTCCGCAACATGGTGGCCCTGCTGACGGAGGAAGACGACAGCGTGGACTGGAAAAAGACCCTGTATGAGCTGTTCCCCCAACAGCCCAACCGTCAGGCATCCAAGGTATCCGGCCTGCCCAAGCCTTACGGCAAGGGCGGCTACTGACCCCGTAGGCAGTTTCCAGCCGGCCGAGGTCGGCTGCGGACTGCCTACCGAAGCCCCCGCATGTATTCCACCACCCTCGTTACCACGGCCGATCTGGCCCAGCACCTGGATGATCCCGGCTGGATCGTGTTCGACTGCCGCTTCACCCTCACCGATCCGGAAGGTGGGCGCCGGTTGTATGAGAAGAACCACATCCCAGGCGCCCGCTACGTCCATCTGGATGATGACCTCTCCGCCCCCATCACGGAGAGCACCGGCCGTCATCCCCTGCCCGACCCCCAAACCTTTGCGGACAAGGTCTGTGCCTGGGGCGTGGGCGTGAACAAACAGGTGGTGGTTTATGACGACAGCTTCGGCGCCATGGCCGTGCGCTTGTGGTGGATGCTGCGCTGGCTGGGTCACCCGGGTGTGGCCCTGCTGGATGGCGGCTTTCCCAAATGGCAGCGCGAGCAACGCCCACTCACCACCGCCCTGCCGGATGTGCGCAAGGCCAACTGCGCCTGCCTGCCGGAACCGTCCCATATTGCCGGCATGGATGACGTGATGCACGCCTGCCGCAGCGGCGATGCCCTGCTCATCGATGCCCGCCCGGATCGCCGCTTCACCGGTGAGTTCGAACCCCTGGATACGGTAGCCGGACACATACCCGGCTCCATCAACTGGCCCTTCGAGGAAAACCTGGATATCGACGGCACCTTCCTGCCTCCCGAGGCGCTGCGCGAGAACTACCAGGCCCTGCTCCGGGGGCGCGCGCCCTGGCAGGTGATCCACACCTGCGGGTCGGGCGTCACCGCCTGCCACAACCTGCTGGCCATGGAGATCGCCGGCCTGCCCGGTTCACGTCTGTATCCGGGTTCCTGGAGCGAATGGATACGCGATCCCTCGCGTCCGGTCGCCACCGGCGAGGCCTGACGCCAGCCCGCCCCACTACACATCATTCCCGGCCCATGGCGGAAACGGACAACCTCCCGCACATGGCCCGACAGGAGTCCTGACATGGTCAAACCCGTACGCGTGCGCACCGTCTGGTTCAAGAAAGAAGGGGAGCGCCCCGCCCAGGAAGTGGCCACCGTGCTGGCCTCCACCGCCTGGCGCCTGGCGGACAAGGCCGTGGACAATCTGTCCAAGGCCGACTACGACATCGTCACCCCCGAGCGCGGCTTTCGCATCATCGCCGAATTGACGTGCTTCCTGGTGCACTACATGGACCGTCTGGTCTATGGTCGGGTGGACGAAGGCCGGCGTGCGGAGATCGTGTCTGCCACCGGTCTGAGCCTGGCCCAGAACATGGAAGACAACATTCTGGAATTCACCGGCGGGCAAAAGGACCCGGAATACGATTACCAACGCGGTTTCATCGATCGGCTCAATGCCCGCATGGCGGATTACGCGGAATTCGAGTTTCCCGTGGACAAGGCCAGTTTCCAGGCCCTGCGCTTCCTCTCCCTGCAGATCCGCGACATCATGGTAGACAGCGACAAGAGCTGGATCCAGGACCAGCTCATGGACATCGAGGTGCCGGAGATGATGGCCACCATGAAGAAGGCCGTGGATGGCTTTTACCCGCCCCCCGCCCCGGCAGGATGATCCCCCCGGACAGTCCCTTCCATCCGGATAACGTCGCAGGCTATGCCGCCTGGCGGGCTGCCAAGCTGGCGGACTACCCTGCCCGGGCCGCGGATTTGGTGGTCGCCATCCAGGATCCCGCCCGGCTCGCCGCGGCGGAATACGAGGCCCTATGGCGCTGTATCGCCAGGGCCAACATGGTGGTATACGCCACCCGCATTGGCGAAACGGAAGACAAATGCGTGCCACGGGACATCGCCGCCCAGTTCGGCCTGACCCGCCTGGATGCCAACTGGCTGGCGGATGAAGATGGCATCTCCAGCCTCACGCCCCAGGATGGGGATCCAGGGGGCCAGACCGGCACGGACCCCGCCAGACGCGGGGACTACATCCCCTATACCCACCAGCGCATCCGCTGGCACACCGACGGTTACTACAATCCAGCGGCGCGACGCATCTACGCCATGGGCCTGCACTGCGTGCGGCAGGCGGCCGAAGGCGGCGAAAACGACCTGTACGACCACGAGCTGGCCTACATGGCCCTGCGGGACACCAATCCGGACCACATCCGCGCCCTGATGGCCGAGGACGCCATGACCATCCCGGCCCGGGTAGACGAGATGGGCGTGGCCCGGGAGGACGAAACCGGTCCGGCCCTGCTGGTGGACCGGGGCAGGCTGCACCTGCGCTATACCGCGCGCACCAGGAGCATCGCCTGGAAACAGAACGCCGCCACCCGCGCGGCCCTGGCGGCACTGGAGGCCCTCTTGGCAAGCCGGCCCTATGGCATGTTCACCGTGCGTCTGGAACCCGGCATGGGCCTGCTCTGCAACAACGTGCTGCACACCCGCGCCGGCTTCAGCGACCGTCCCGGCCACCGGCGCCTGCTGTACCGCGCACGCTACCATGACCACCTGCGCGATCTGCGCCAGGGTGTGGTGCACGCGCCGCGGGCAGAGCGGATCTAATCCCGACGGATCTCCAGGCCGGGGGCGAGCCTGTGTTCCACGGCGAACACGGCCGCCTCCACACGGGAGGACAGGTTCAGCTTGGCGAGGATGTGGCGCACATGGAGCTTCACGGTGTCGTAGCTGATGTCCAGTTGCCGGGCAATGGCCTTGTTGCTTTCGCCCCGCGCCAGGTGAGCCAGGATTTCCCGCTCCCGCTGCGTCAGCGTCTCCAGCAGAGGCACGGCGTTGCTGTCCTTGTTGTCCAGCAGCTTCACCAGCTTGGCGGTCATGGTGGGCGCCACCACGGTCTCGCCCCGGGCCGCGCGCGCGATGGCATCCAGCACCTCGTCCGGTTCCATGCTCTTGAGCAGGTAACCGTTGGCACCGGCGCGCAGGGCCCGGGCCATGTCCTCCTCCGCCTCGCTCACCGTCAATATCAGCACCGGCAGGGAAACCCCCGCGTTGCGCAGGTCCTGCATGACGCTGATACCGTCCGAGCCGCCCAGGTTCAGATCCAGCAGCAGCACATCGGGCCGATGCAGGCGCAGCAGTCTGGGGACTTCATCGGGATCCCCCGTGATGGCGGCCACGCTCACGGCGCCCTCGCGCTCCAGGAGTTCCGCCAGGCCCTTGCGGAACAGGGTGTGATCGTCCACCAACACGATGCGCAACATGCCGCTCATGCCTTCTCCTCCACCGCATGGCGCGAGGGAAAGACCAGGCGCACGATGGTGCCGCCGGCGGGACGGCTTTCGATGCTCAGGTGGCCGTTCAGCTTGGCGGCGCGCTCGCGCATGATGGTCAGGCCGAAGCTCTTGCCCTTGCTGGTGGTGGCGTTCTGTTTCAGGCCCACGCCGTCATCCGCCACGTTCACCACATACTGATCATCCTTGAGGTCCAGGGTCACCACCACATGGCGTGCCCGGGCGTGCTTGCAGATGTTGTACAGGGACTCCTGGATGATGTGGTAGACCTGCACCTCGTCTTCCGGCGTCAGCACCACGTCCTGGGCCACGTTGAGGAAATCCACGTCGGCGTTGGCCTTCCTGCTGAAGCTCTCGGCCAGTTCCTGCAGGGCCGGCACCAGGCCGCGTGGATCGATCCGGTCACGGAACTGGGAGATGAGGTTGCGCAGTTCCGAGTAGGCCATGTCCACCGCCTCTTCCACATCGCCCAGGTAACGATTGGTCTGTGCCTCGTCACCGCGCGCCAGGGCCTCGTTCAGCACGGACAGGCGCATCTTGGCATAGGCCAGGGTCTGGGCCAGGGAATCGTGGATCTGGTTGGCCAGCATGGTGCGCTCGTTCATGAGGGAGATGCGCATGTTCTCCCGCGTGAGGCGGCTGTTCTCCAGAGCCATGCCCAGGTGTTCGCTGATGGAGTTGAAGAGAAAGCGGATATCCTGGGGCAGAGGTACCGCGTCATCCATGAACAGGTTGTAGACCCCCATGACCCGGCCCTTGTGGCGCATGGGCACGGCATAGACCGTGCGGCACTCCTGCGCATAGTACAGATGGCGCACCTGCTTCTGGCAGGTCTCCATGACGTCCTCGAACTGCGCGTGCCGATCCAGGGTGGCCTTGCCGCAGGCCCCGCACTCCAGGGGGACATAGCGCTCCTTCTCCACCAAGGCCGGGGCCAGGCCGATGGAACCGGCCAGGCGCCAGTGCGCGCCATCGGCGGTCAGTACACGCACGGCGCCGGCCTTGGCACCGGAGATGCGCACCATGATCTCCAGAAAGCGCATGAGCATCTGCTCTGTGTTGGCGTCGGAATTCATGCTGCTGGCGATTTCCGCCAACACCTCCACCACCGGCAGACGGTCGCCCGCGCGGGCACGCCGTGCCGGCGCGGGCTGCGCGCGACCGATGCGGTCTACGGGAATGCTCTGCACGTCCAAGGATGGGCCTGTGATCGGTGGGAAGGGGGTGCGCGAAGCGCCAACGTATGTTAGGACGCCGCCCCGCGCGGGGCAACGCCGTGCACCGGCATCAGAACGTTTGTGTTGCCCTGTTGCGCGCCATGGGTGGGTTTTTCTCGAAATAGCGACGAATGCCATCGACGATGGCCGCTGCCATCTTGTCCTGGTAGGCCTCGTCGTTGAGGCGTTTTTCTTCCTCTGGATTGGAGATGAAGGCCGTCTCCACCAGGATGGAGGGGATGTCCGGAGCCTTGAGCACGGCAAACCCCGCCTGTTCCACATGGGCCTTGTGCAACCGGTTGATTTCTCCCAGCTGATCCAGCACCGCCTTGCCCAGCTTCAGACTGTCGGCGATCTGGGCGGTCTGCGACAGGTCGATGAGGGTCTGTTTCAGGTAGACATCCTGCACGTCGATGTTCACGCCACCGATGAGATCGGCCTCGTTTTCGCGCTTGGCCAGCCACTTGGCCGCCGCCGAGGTGGCGCCCTTTTCCGACAGGGCGAAGACCGAGGAACCCCGCGCATGGGGCTTGATGAAGGCATCGGCATGCACGGATACGAACAGATCCGCCTGCACCCGCCGGGCCTTGTTCACACGCTCGTGCAGGGGGATGAAATAGTCGCCATCGCGCGTGAGGTAGGCCCGCATGTTGGCTTGCTGGTCGATCATGGCCTTGAGGCGGCGGGCTATGGACAGGGTGATGTCCTTTTCCAGGGAACCGTTGGCCCCCTTGGCACCGGGATCCTCACCGCCATGACCCGCATCGATGGCCACGGTGACCAGGCGCACGTAACCGGAGGCGGCGGGCCCGGCGGCATCCTTGCCCCTGCCTGACACCGCTGCGGCCGCTGGCTCGGGTTCTCGCCCCGCATCCGCCCTGTCCTGGGACGGCGACGGGTCCCGCACGTCCACGCGCGCCGGGTACAGGTCCATGACCACGCGAAAACCATAGTCCTCCACGGCCTTCAGGCTGAAGACCTGTGGCCGGATCTCGTTTTTCAGCTCCACCACCATGCGGGTGACACCCGGGCGGTTGCGCGCGACACGTATGCCGGAAATGTATGGGTCCTGGGCCGAAACCTTGTCACCCAAGGCCGCCAGGATGGCTTCCGCTTCCACGCCTTCCATATCCAGCACCAGCCTGTGGGGGGCCCTCAGGCTGAAATACTTGTAACCCACGCCGGTGTCGAACTCCAGGGCCACGCGGCTGTATTCCGGCGAGGGCCAGATGCGCACGGCCTTCACCCCGGCCGCCTGCGCGCCGAGATGCAGGAAGAGGCCGAGCAGGCTCAGCAGGGTGACAAGCGTGCGATGCATATCTTTCCCTCCTCCGTCAGTCCGTCCAGCCGGGCAGCACGCCCGGCACCCCTGAATTCCAGCCGTATCCGCACATCCGGCACGGGCAATCGCCCCGCTACCCTTTCAGGCCATTCCACCAGGCAGACACCGCTCTGATCGAAGAATTCGCGGAAGCCTGCATCTTCCCACTCATCCGGATCGGCAATCCGATACAAATCAAAGTGATAAAGATTAAACCGCGACAACGTATAAAGTTCAACCAGAGTATAGGTCGGGCTTTTCACCCTGCCGTCGTAGCCCAGGCCACGCAGCAGCCCGCGGGCCAGGGTGGTCTTGCCCGAACCCAGGTCTCCCACCAGCCAGATGGACAGCCCCGGCACCAGTGCCTGGGCCAGACGCCCTCCCAAGGCCAGGGTAGCGGCTTCGTCGGGCAGATCCAGGCTCAGGCTATCATCGCCCCCATGCATCAGACGGCTACTCCCGAAACCCTGGAGGCAATGAAGCCCACGCTGCGACAATGCGCGTCGGAGCTGGGTTTTTCCGACCTGGGTTTTGCCACGGCAAGGCTGGAAGGGGCGGAAGAACGGCTCATGGACTGGCTGTCGGCAGGCTATCACGGCAGCATGGATTATATGGCCCGGCACGGCGCCACCCGGGCCCGCCCGACGGAACTGGTGCCTGGCACGTGCTCCATCCTCACGGCGCGCATGGACTATCCACCCGGCGCGCAAGAGGCCTGGTCCACCCTCGAAGACCCGCGACGGGCCTATGTGGCGCGCTATGCGCTGGGTCGGGATTACCACAAGCTCATGCGTCAGCGTCTGCAGAAGCTGGCGGGGCGCATAACGGAGATCCTGGGCCCCTTCAGCTACCGTGCCTTCTCCGACAGTGCCCCGGTCATGGAGGTGGAGATCGCACGCCGCACCCGCCTGGGCTGGGAAGGCAAGCACACCCTGCTGCTCACGCGGCAGGGCTCCTGGTTCTTCCTCGGGGAGTTGTTCACCAGCCTGCCCTTCCAGCCGGATCCGCCCCATGTCCCCCATTGCGGCGATTGCCGGGCCTGCATCGAGGTCTGCCCCACCCAGGCCATCCGGAGCCCATACAGACTGGATGCACGGCGCTGCATTTCCTACCTCACGATCGAACACGCGGGACCCATAGCGGTGGAACTGCGCCCGCTTCTGGGCAACCGCATCTACGGCTGCGACGACTGCCAGCTCATCTGTCCGTGGAACCGTTTCGCCCGACCCCCAGCGCTGCCGGACTTCCTACCGCGCCACAACCTGGACCAGGCCAGCCTGCTGCAGCTCTTTGCCTGGGATGAGGCCACCTTCCTGGCTCGCCTGGAAGGCTCCCCCATCCGCCGCATCGGCCACGAGCGCTGGCTGCGCAACCTGGCCGTGGCCCTGGGCAATGCCCCGTACCGATCCGACATCGTCAGCGCCCTGGAGGCACGCGCGGATCACCCCTCGGCCCAGCTGCGCGAGCATCTACAATGGGCGCTGGAACGCCAACACCTTGCCCGCCGGAGCCCGTCCGCATGAACCTGCGTCTCGACCCCTGCAGCCCCATCGGGGTGTTCGATTCCGGCGTGGGTGGCCTCACCGTGGTGCGCGCCCTGATGGAGCGCCTGCCCTTCGAGTCCATCCATTACTTCGGCGACACGGCGCGCGTGCCCTATGGCATCAAGTCGGTACAGACCATCGCCCACTACACCACCCAGATCACCGAATTCCTGCTGGCCCGGCAGGTCAAGCTGCTGATCATCGCCTGCAACACCATGGCCGCCGTCTCCGCCCAGGTGGTGCGGGACCTCTCTCCTGCCCCCGTGCTGGACGTCATCGAGGCAGGCGCCCTGACGGCCCTGTCAGCCAGCCAGAACCTTCGCATCGGTGTCATCGGTACGCCCACCACCATCAACAGCAATGCCTATGCCCGGGCCATACATGCCGTCGAGCCCCGGGCCCGGCTTACCTCCCAGGCCTGCGCCCTGTTCGTGCCCCTGGTGGAAGAAGGCTGGCTGGAACACCCCGTCACCCGCCTGACGGCCCAGGAATACCTGCGGCCCGTGCTGACGGAGGGCGTGGACACCCTGGTCCTGGGCTGCACCCACTATCCCCTGATCAAGCCCCTGCTGCAGGATGTGACGGGCCCCGGGGTCACACTGGTGGATTCCGCCGACGCCATGGCGGAGCGTGCGGCCGCGCTGCTCACGGACATGAACCTGCACAGCCCGCGGCATGCCGCACCGCAATATCACTACTGGATCACGGACGTGCCCCTGCGCTTCCAGGCCATAGGCGAGCGCTTCCTGGGCCGTGGCCTCGGCAATGTGCACGTCGTCGGTCTGTAAGGGCCGGCCGGGTTCCGCGGCGAGGACTTGCGTTCCCGCGACATCCGGCCATGCCTTCACACCACCTGTTCCCTACTTTCCTGGCGCCTCATGGCCATCGCCACCACCCGTATACCCAATACCAACAGCAGGGCCTGCGGCAACAGCGATTCTAGGGTTGGAAACACACCCAATAAGGAGAACTCCGGCGCCCAGGGCAGCCGGGTTGCAGGCACCCAGCCGGCAGTCTGCAATTCCACCACTCCCTTACCAGTAAAACTGAAAGCCAGCACATAGAGGAGCACCGCCGTCACACCGAAGAACTGACCCAGGGGCAGGCGCCGGGAGCCGGAATTCAGGACCAGGTAGACGCCCGCAAGACTCATGGCGGCCACCAGGGCGCCGACCAACATGGCCAGACCCTGTCCCGGCTGGCCGACGATCAGGGCCTGGTAGAAGAGCACCGTCTCGGCACCTTCCCGGTACACCGCCAAAAAGCCAGCCAAGGCCAGGGCAACCAGGCTACCCCGGCTCACCGCTGCCTGGGCCCGGTGCTTGATGTAGGCCTGCCAGCGGGCCGCCTCCCGCTTGGCAAAGAGCCAATAGCTCACGTAGAACAGCACCCCGGCGGCGGCCAGCATGGAAACCCCCTCGATAATTTCCCGCGTGGCCCCTGAGTTGGCTACCAGCCTGGCCAGCGCCCAGGCGGAAATCAGGGACAAGGTCACAGCCGTCGCCACCCCGCCCCACAGGGCCCTTGCCTGGGCGATGGAGCCCTGCCGCCTGACGTAGGCGGCCAGGGCGGCCACGACGAGCAGGGCCTCCACGCCCTCCCGCAGCAGGATCAGGAAGCTTTGCAGCCCGGCGCTCCAGGGGTTGGCCTCGGTGGGCGCGCCGAAACGGGTCTTGACCTCCAGCAGGGCGATGCGCAGTTCATCCCAGGTGGCGCGCAGCTTCTCCGGCGCCGCGCCGCGCAGGGCCTGGGTGTTCAGAGCGGCGAAACGCGACTCCAGATTCAGCTTGAGGTCGTTGTCCTTCAGGCCCAGTTCCAGTTCCAGGCCGCGCGCCTCGAACACCTCGAAGTACAGCGCCGACAGCTCAGTGCCGGTTTCCAGCCGGGCCTGAGGGGTATAGGCAGCCACTGCCGCGTCGCCGCGGGCGAGGATCTCGTCCACCACGGCGGCCACGTCCACCGGCCCCTGGGCCCGGGCGGGCGCGGGCATCATCCAGGACAACAGGGCCAGGACGAGAAACACGAGGGGCAGCAGTCTGGAGGGCATGGCGGTCTTTCCTTGCAAAGGTCAGAAGGGGTTGGGCTTGAAGCGCCGGGCGGCGGCGCGGAAGGCGGCGGTGTCGGCGCCGGCCGGCGCGTAGCGCAGGCGGGTCCAAAGATGGATAACGGGCACGGCCAGGGGGGCCAGGTCAGGCCGGTCCGCTTCCAGTCGGGCGGCCAGCCGGCTGGGGCACTCGGCCGGATCAAGGACCACGCCGGCCTCCCGCAGGCGGCGGGCAAAGCCCCGCCAGGCCCGTTCGTCGGCAGGCACGGCGCGGCGTTCCTGCCAGCGGGACCAGGCCCAGCCAGCGCCGGACACGCCGGCCACGGCCAAGGCCAGGGCGGCCAACAACCACAGCCAGCCCGGCCCTTTCAGGCCCGCGCCGCTGATCCAGCGGGCCTGCCGGCCGCCGTCCAGGTGGATCACCCACTGGCCCAGCCAGTCCTCCAGGTCGGGCAGCTTGAGGCCGCCGCCGGCCGGGGCGGTGGCGGCCGGCCGGGCGATTTGCTCAGACGGTGCGGCGGCGGCCGGCGCCTGGGACGGGCGGGGGGCGGCCTTGGGCTGCACGGCCTTGCCCGCCTCGCCGGCGAAACGCTCCGGCGCCACCAGGTCCGAGGGATCGGCCCGGCTCCAGCCCTGGCCCGGCAACCAGGCCTCAACCCAGGCGTGGGCGTGCTGGCGCTTGACCACCACGAAGTCGGTCAGGGCCATCAGCTTGCCGCCTCGGAACCCAGTGACCAACCGGGCCGGAATACCCGCGGCACGTAGCAGTACGGTGAGGGCCCCCGCATACTGCTCGGCGTTGCCGGTCTTGTGCTCGAACCACAAACGATCATAGCCCTCTGGCCCGCCTGGAAATGGAGCATCCTCGGCATAGCGGTAGCCGCCCCGGTTCAATAGGGCCAGCGCAGTGGCGAAGGTCGTTCGGGGCTCCTCATATGCGTGCGACAGTTCGGCCCCCAGGGCCTTCAAGCGCGGATTGCCCGCGGGCAAGGCCAGGGCGCGACGGCGCAAGTCCGCGTCCAAGGGCTGTGCATCCCGGTAGCGCAGCCAGGATTTCAGCCTATAAGTGCTCTCTTCCCGCATGGGTGTGATGGACATCACCTGCCAATCCCGCGAAATGTAGGATTCCGTGGTCAGCCCCGCCGGTACGTCCAGGCCGAATAGCCAAAGACCACCGTGGGGCGATAGGCGCACGGAGTAATCCGTGAGCTGCCGGGCTTCGGCCAGGCTGTCCTTGAAGGACGTGCTGCGACGCCAGCCCTCCTTCAACATGCGGGCACGATTGGGGAAATCCGCGTCCAAGTGCCATGCCTGGCCATCGTAGTCGTAGAACACGGGGCCGCGCCAATACAACAAGGCAGTGGCCGGTACGTAGTTCTTGAACTCCGCCACCAGCACTGGCCGTTCGCTGCCTGGTCCGTGCAGTGAACTGCCTCCCGGTTTCAGGGTAGTGGACATGCCCAGACCCGTCTGGCCCTTCTCAGCGAACACGGTAAGAGGCAGGCCCAGGGTATATCCCACGTCCCATAAGGGGCCAGGAATGCGCGGGAAGAAGATGAACAGGACCACGGCCAAGGGAGCAGCCAGGGCCAGGCGCTTGAGGGCGTTGCCCAGCCGTGCGCCAGCGCCACCCACCCGCGCGTGGAAAGCGGCCAGCGCAAGCACCAGGCCCACCGTCACCCAAATAAAGCCCAGCAGGTCCTGCCAGGCCAGGATACCCAGGGCCAAGGCCAGCAAGGACGCAGCGACCACCAAACGGTGTTCGCCATCCACGCGCGACTCGGCCCACTTCAGAGACAGGACCGCCAGCAGGCCGACACGGATGGCCAATCCCACACCACCATGGAACCAGGCCGCTCCCGTCAAGATCACCAGCAGCACCAGACGCGCACCCGCAACGGCCAATGCTGGCCAGGCGGGCGGCAGGATCCGGCTCATACAGGCCAAGATCAATCCAGCCAGGGCCCAGGTGGGTAACGCGGGCGCGTGGCCCGCCAATGCCAAGGCCAGCAGCAGACCACTCCAAGACGGGGGGGCGGCGAACCACGGCAGAATGGAGCGCGTCATGATTCCCTGTACCGGGCAAGAGCCGTCAGGCAGGCATGGCGATGGGCCTCGCCACTATCAGGCTCCAGACACTGCTCGCCAAGGCGCATGCCCCATTCCCGCCCTGCCTCTTCCGCAGCCAGCACCTGTCCCGCGAGGCGGGACAAACGCGCCTCCAGCCCGCCGACCTCCCCCGCAAGATCCAACCACACCGCGGCGCTACCCTGGCCGCCATCGAACTGGTTTACCACCAGATCGTCCCGCTTGGCCGCGACCTTCCAGTTCACCCGCACCAGGGGATCACCAGGTCGGTAGGGGCGAATGCCTTCCAGGGCATCGCCTCCCATGTGACGGTGGGCCGGCTCACCCCACGCACCTGGCAGGGCCACCCCCCGCTCCACGGCGGGATAAATCAAGACCGTAGCCTTCCGCGCCGACCGGGACATTCGCCACAGTCCCAGACTATCGGTGGCCGTCAGTCTGAGGTCGTCCAGTACGTGTTCACCCCGCTCTAGGCCTGGTACCGGCAGGACCAGCCGCGTTTGACCTCGAGCCGGAACCTCGTTCACTGGGCCATTCAGCCGCCGCCAAGACAGGCTCAGACCCTGCGCTGCACGCCGGCTGTCCACGCGGACATGAAGCACCGGGATCTCTCCCGCGTGGGCCGATACGGTGCGGACCTCCCCCACATTCACCCCGGCCAGGTTACGCCATGCCTCCCAGGCAGCCTGCCCCCATGCCGCCAGCACGAAAAAAGCCATGGCAAAGATCAGGTTATTGGCATAGTTGATGGCCGTGAGCAGCAGCAGCAGGGTCGTCAACAATAGAAAGACGCCGCCGGGCGTGGGGTACAGGCCAGTCCACAAATGACGCTGCGTGGCGTCCAACCCGGAAGGGTCACGCACAACCCTCACCGAGGAGGCTGCTCCGCTTCCTGAGGGGCTCGGCAAATACTCCGAGGGCTTCCTGGAAAGTGAATTCACGCCACCGCCACCGTCGCCAGTATCTCCCGTGCCGCCGCCTCGGCCTTGGCGGTATCGGCCCCCAGACCAAGGCGATGGGCGGCCACGGCTGGGAACACCGCCTGCACGTCGGCTGGCAGCACGTGATCTCCGCCACGCAATACGGCCCAGGCCCGAGCCGCCGCCAACAAGGCTTGGGCGGCTCTACTGGACAGGCCGTAGCGGAAGCGATCGCTGTCCCGGGTGCGCAGCACCAAGGCATGCAAGTAAGCCAGCAGGGCGGTGGAGGCATGCATCCGGGCGGTGACGGCCTGGAAATCGAGCAGTTCCTTCGGGCTCAGAACTGGTGTCATGGCAGCCAGCCGGACGCGACGGTCCTCGCCGCGCAGGATGTCCAGCTCGGCAGCAACGCTGGGGTAGCCCAGGCCGATGCGCATGAGGAAGCGATCCAACTGGGCCTCGGGTAGGGGATGCGTGGATAGCTGATCGACCGGGTTCTGGGTTGCGATGACGAAAAAAGGTCTGGGCAGCTGCCTGGTTTCCCCATCGACGGTGGACTGTCGCTCCTCCATGACCTCCAGCAGAGCCGACTGGGTCTTGGGCGAGGCCCGGTTGATCTCGTCCGCCAGTAACACCTGCGTGAACACCGGGCCGGGATGGAAGCGGAAACCGTTTTCTTCCCTGTGGAATATGCTCACTCCAAGCAGGTCGGTGGGCAGCAGATCGTTGGTGCACTGCACGCGCTTGAACTCCAGTCCCAGCGTTCGAGCCAAGGCGTGGGCCAGCAGGGTCTTGCCCAGCCCGGGCAGGTCCTCGATGAGCAGATGACCGCCGGCCAGCAGGCAGGCCAGAGCCAGGCGCACTTGGGGCTCCTTGTCCAGGACGATGGTGGAGATGGCGTCGACGACATTGGTGGGAGTGGTTTTTGGAAGGATCGGATCGTCCATGATGTGGCCCGTAATTCAGAGGGTTGTGTTCGAATGCCGGCGGATGGCGCACGGTGTCGCTGCACGACGTGACCCGCCAGGGGAAGGGGTTGCGCTAGGGTTTTTCTTTACTCTGCTTCTGATCCAGGCGTGGCCTGGGCGGATTGCCCGCACCACCCAGGGTGATCACCGCGCGACCGCCGTATAGATTCCAGTGCACCACGTCGTCGGCACTTTCCACGCCATCCGGCCCTAGAGACAGCAGTTCGTAGTTCCTCTCCCTGCCGGGATTGCGATAGACATAGGGGCGCCCCCAGGGGTCGTCGGGAATGCGCTCCAGGGTGCCGTCCGCTACCAAGGCTTGCAGTCCTTCCGTCGTGCCAGGCAATTCCACATCACCGGGTCGCGGCAACAACAGGGCTGCGTTGAGGGCGCGCACCATCTCCCTGGCCTGGGACAGGCGTGTCATCTCGTCCGTTACGCGGCGCTCGTGGAGAACGAGGGCCATCGAGATTCCCACCAGCAGGATGAGACCCCACACCACGGCCTCCACGAGGCTCAAGGAACCGATGCCCGCTTTCACATCTCGCGTTGCAACCGTATCACTCATGGCCGGCCTTCCGATCGATCTGTCAAGACAGCCAAGCGGGCTGCCGGCATTGAGACAGTCTCGGACGTAGCCATTAGCAGGGGTGGGATGATGACGTCTGTGTGGTCCCCCAGACCTTCTTCCTTGACGTTGTCGAGAATCTCCTGAAAAGCGATGCGATACCAAAGCCTGGCTTGCACGCGATACGGCTCGGGGCTCCCTGCTGGCAGCGGAACATCATAGTTCACCAGTTGGCTTCCCCCGGCGGGAATGGGTCTGCGCGGGTAATTCAGGCGCTCCACATCGAACAGGGTATGTCGCAGGTCCAGTCTGCCGTCCTTGTCCTCCATGCGCTTAACCCACATTACGGCACTCGCGTCGGTCCTGCCGGTCTCGGTATCGAATGCGCCGCTGTGGAACACTGTCTCACCCGCGCTATCCAGCACCTTTACCTCCAACCACATGTGGCGTTGGTCGAGGGGACCGGTAGGCAGGGCGTGGCCCGCGCCGGTGTTGCTAACCCGTACCCGTATCTTTAGGGTACCCGGCTTGCCCATACGGCTCTCCACCTCCACTTCCGCCGCGGACTTGAGCAGGCCTTCCACCTGCTGGTGGGTGATATCCAGCATCCGCATATATTCGTCACGGTCAAAGAAGCGGTTGATGCCGGTGGGTGGTCCGCCGCGCAAGGCGATAACCAGATCGTCGGGGAGATGAGGGTTGGTGAGCAGGTAATTTCCGCCCACCAGACGGTGGGACACCCCACGCGGCGGTCTCTCGCCACGCTTCAGGGCGGTGATGTAGGCACCTGGGTCCCTGGCCATGTGGCAGTCCTGGCAGTGCACCCCCTTGGCGGGGAAATCAGACTTCCTCCATTCCTCGAAGGTGGTCTGGAAATCCATGCGGTGCTGGCCGTTCACCTCTGTGGGCCGTATTTCCGTGTGGCAAGCGCCACACAGGCCGCTTTCCCCCATGTGCGGGGAAACACGGCGGGCCTGCATGTCCCTGGCGTGACGTGAGGGTGCGGCCATGATCAGCCCTTCGTGCAGGTGACGGAAATAGCCGTTGATGCGAGAGGTGAGGGCACCATTGCCGGCCAGGGGCTCAGGATGCGTGGCGGTATGGCAGACAATGCAGCTCACCCCTTCCTCGATGGCTTCGGTCTCCTGCACGGCTATGATGGGATTCACTGCCCCGGTGAGCGTGCCCAGCGGGTTGTGACAGGACTCGCACCAGCGCCCCTTCTGGTCGCCGATGCCCGCCGCTGCATGGGCACGTCCCGCGTTGCGCCGTACCGAGGCGTCATAAATGCTGTCCAGGTCGGAAACCGCGTGCAGCGAGGTGTTCCACTCCATGAACTCCTGGCGGTGACATTCCGCGCAGTTGCGTGCCGAAGGCACTCCTCGCCAGTTGACCAGCGTGCCGTCTGGGGTCTTCCACTCGCCAGGCGCGAAAGGATTCTTGCCGAACGGCAGGCTGTAGAAAGGCAGGTTTTCGGTCACCACGCCGATATCACGATCAGCGGGCAGAAAGGCGTAGCCCATGCCCACCAGGACCAGTGTCAGGAAGACCGCGACGATGAGCCGGCGCCAGCCAGAATGCAGATTGCGGTAGCGGCCGGGCACGTTCATTTCCGGTCTCTCGCTGGAAAATGGAGGAGCATGAGCGCCAGGCTGGCCACAGTCATGACCTGATGGCCGACGAGCAACCATGCGCTGGCGCCATAGGGCAGAGTCAATGGATGGCCCGCCAGGTACAACACTGCGGGGAAGGCTGTAACGAATCCAGAAAGCAGCAGCAGGCCGTTGCTCCACATGAGCAGATGGCCATGCAGGCGTTTCCATGCATAGGGTTCCCAGCGCAGCTCAGGGATCAGGCGCCACGGCCAGACCAGATTCAGCCAGGGCTCCCTGCCATCCTTGAGATGAGTGAGCAAATAGGGGATGAAGAAGATCAGTCCCAGGGCACCTGCCATCAGATGCGTGACAAGCATGACCGTGACCAGGCTGGCGCCACCCCAGTCCAGCCAGAGCAGTAAACCAGTGACCAGGCAGACACCGAAGCCGCCGAGGTAGGCGTGCAACAGATGGCGGGTGGTATCCCGGGTGCGCCAGCGCAAGGCAGGCAAGTACGCGGCGTCGACCTTGCCCGCCGTGCCCCGGAGATCTGGGGCCGGCACCATGGTGGCACCCGCCGCCATTTTTGGAATCGCATTCATGAAATGCCCCACGCCCTGTCGCCCACCGCCGCGGTGACGCGCCTCGGGATACCGCCTCTCGCAAACTCCACCGCCCCGCGCGGCCGGAATGGTTATCCGTGCTAGCCGGATTGCGCATCCATGTGAGCCTCCCCTGGTGAACCGAAAGGACGCATGCCTTCTCTGGCGCTCCCGCGGCAACCACGCCTTAGCCTGGCGGTTCGGATCAGAAGGTCCATGCCAGTTCCAGCTTCCATATCTCGCTATCCCACAACACCTCATTCAAACCGGTGGGTACATTGCCCATCCCTGTGAAGTGGGTGATGTCCGTGCCTGAATCGGTGCGGCCCCTCACCCTTTCCCAGGCAAGGCCCAGCCGACCCGACTTGCCCCAGTTCCGGGTCAGCCCGGCCTTGAGGCCGGTGATCCGGCCTTCGGCCAGATGGGTGAAGCTCTCTGGGTGATCGAACTCGCTGCGCAAGGCCCAGTTGCCCGTGCCCTCGTAGTCCACCCACTCGCGCCAGGCGGAGAGCCCCAGGCGCCAGCCGCCCCCCAGGGCAAGGTCCAGGTCGAGGGCCAGGTGGGGGCCCCACCAGCTGGCCGAATAACTGCTCATGGCATCGAAGGTGGTGCCCACGGGCGGTAGCGTGAAGCCGAAGGAATTGGGCTGGGCGACCACCTGGGTGGCCTTGCTGAACCTGAGGTTCTGGTCGTGCCAGGCATAACCGAGACGGACACCGAGGGTATGAGCCCCGAAGTGGAAGCGGTGGCCACCCGTCAGCAGCACGTCCAGCATGTCGCCATCATCCGCCTGGCCCACGGAGCGGGACCATTCCTGGGTGCGGCCGTCGGCGTCGTAGTCCGAATCCTGAACCTCGCCCTGCAATTGCGCGCCCAATCCCGCCTCGGAGGTCAGCAGCCAGCCGGACGGCCATACCACCTCCCCACGGACGTTGAGCATCAGGCTCTTCTGGTCGCGCCAGGTGAGTTCCGAGAGCACGTCGGGAGAGCCATCCACGTCGGCGATGCTCCAGCGCAGGTCATCCCTGCGCGGGCCCACGCCCAGAGTCAGGCTGGTCTTCAGTGGCAGGCCGGCGTCAGTTAAGGCAGCGACGGGCCGAGACGCGGATTTGGTCGGAGACAGGCGTGCATCGGTCATGCGCAGCAGCACGGGCGCTGGTGGCATCGCGGCCGCCGCGGCCGGCTCGCGCAGGCCTACCCCGGCTGGCGTCTGTTCCAGGAGGATCAGTCGTGGCCCTTCCCCTCCGACGGCGATCTCCCCCCCCGAAGGGAAACGCATCAGGACCAGCTCATCGGCCAATACCCCATCCCCCAGCATCAGGACCATGGCACAGGCAAGGGGCGCGCGCTTCATGCTCATGGCGCCCGGTAGGCCATCCCCACGCGGGAAAGGGCCTGGTCGAAGGGGCGGTCGGAGATCAGATAGACCCTGCTCCGGCTGTCGGCCGCACCAGCCGGAGCCAGCACGGAGCGCTCCAGCGCCACGGCCAGCCAGGCGCCAGGAAAATCATGGGTGCCCAGGCTTCGGGCGCGCTTGCCCAGATTGGCGATCTCCAGGGCGGCGACCCAATGGCCGGCGCGTTGCCAGCCGCCCAGAGGACGGACGGACAATTGCCTGCCGGTGTCGCGGAGGAAGGCGCGTGTGGGATCGATGGCCACCTCATGGAGGCCATCGTCGAACGCATCGTGGGGACGGTCCAGGCGCGCGGCGGCGGCGCGGGCGAGGTCCGCCAGGGGGTCGTCGCCGGTCCGTGCCTGGGGCGCGACCAGGCCCGGGTCGTTGCCCGGGTCCATGGGGTGGGGGGTGGCCGGAGGCCGGGCGCGGGCCGGCAGGTCCGCCTCTTCCAGGTGCCGCACGCCCTCCATCTGCCGCTGCGCCACCGCCTGGGCCTCCTCCGCGTCCCGCAGCACCCTGGGGGTGACCAGCAGCAGCAGCTGGCGCTTCTCGGTCACCCGTTCCTCGCTCCTGAACAGGGCGCCCAGCAGGGGCAGGTCGCCCAGGAGGGGCACCTTGTCCTGCACGTTTTCCACCGTGGCCCGCACCAGCCCGCCGATGGCCACGGTCATGCCGTCCTTGGCCAGGGCGGTGACCTGGATGGCGGCGGTGTTCACCGTGTCGATGGGAAAGTCCAGGATCTCGCCGTCGGCGGTGGCGATGGGCAGGGTGGTCTCGCCCTTCTTTACCGCGGAGTTGTCCTGGTCGATGGTCAGACTCACCGTGCCATCCTCGTTGATGCGCGGCAGGATGGACAGGCTCTGACCCACGTCCCGGGTCTCGGTCTCCACGGTGATCTGGGTGGTCGTGGCGCCAGTGGTGCCGGTGACGCTCTGGGAGCTGGCCCCCACCACCAGTACCTGCTCGTCGCCGATGAACAACCGTGCCGGCTGGTTGTTGTATGCGATGAGGGTCGGCGCCCCCAGGGTGCGTAGCCGTTGTTGGCTTTCCAGCAACTGCAAGTTGAGACGAATGCGGTCGTTGACAATCTGCCACAGGCCAGTGGCGTTATCCACCTTTCCGAAGTTGCCCAGTGACAGGGCGTGGGAAGGGTAGTTGCCCCGGGTGCCGTCGGGCAGGATGGCCGGGCCGGTGGTATTGCCCTTGCCAGAGATGTCCAGATCGAAGGCAGAGGTGAAACCCGAGCCCAGGGTCACCTCCAGAATCTTCAGCTCCAGCAGGACCTGCCGGGCGGGGCGGTCGATCTCCTTAAGCAGCCGTTCGATCTCGTCCAGGGCTCGCTCGTCGCCGCTGCGCGCGATGAGCAGGTTGTGCAGCTTGTTGTAGGTCAGATGGATGGGTGCCCCCTGGCTGCCAGGCAGCTCCTGGAGCAGGGACAGGGGCAGGCTGGACTGACCGGACTCGTCCTGGCGCAGGGCGCCCAGGGCCCGCTCCACCGACAGGCCGGACAGGTCCCGGGGTAGCGCGTCCGACTGGCCGCCCGCTGACGCGCCGCCTCGCCCGGCCACGGCAGCCGGCTGGTCGTTGAAGGCAACGCCGAAGCCCGGCGACACTTCGCTGAAACCGCCGCCGAATCCGCCACCCCCGGTATTTCCCGAGGCGCCGGCACGTCCACTGCTCCCGGTCCGGTTGCTGCTGCCCGCGCGGTTGCCCCCCGTGCCGCCGACGCCGCCCGTACGGGTGCGGGAACCACCCCCCAGGCTGGTGGGGGGCGACTCCTCCACCGGCGTGGACAGGCGCACCCGCTTGCCGAACAGGGCCTGGATGGCGTTGGCCGCGCTCACCACGTTGTAGTGGCGCAGGGTGTGTATCCGGGTCTGCTCGTCCCGGGCGATGGCGATGTCCCGCTGGAATTCCTCGGCGGTGAGCAGGAAGTAGGTGCGGCTGTCCGCGTCGTAGCGGTGCCACAGGGAGGCCACCCGGGCCAGGGTGCGGATGAAGCTGTCCACCGTCGCCCCCCGCAGGTACAGGGTGACCGGCGTCTGCGCCGCCTTAGCGCTCACCACCACGTTCACCCCGCCGGCCTGGGCCACCATGCGGGCCGCCTCATCCAGACGCACCTGGCGCAGATCGATATCGCCCAGAATGGAGCCGGGCGCAGCCGGACCTGGTGGCGCGCCGTGTACCACATCGCCCCCCCAGATGCTCAGAAGCAGGGTCAGTGACAGCGCGCTAGCGGACCGGAATCGTTTCATCGCTGTTCATGCTCTTCAAAGTCAATCCATTCGGGCCGATCAGGACCCTGTAGCCGGCGTCCCCCCCTGGCAGGGAGATGATGTCCCCGGCCACCACCGTTACCGGCTCGCCCTCGCCCAGGTCGATGCGCGCCAGGGTGCGCAGGGGGCCGCGCACCAGGGCCACCAGGCGCAGCTCCGGGCGCGGTGTGCCCGACAGGGTGGCGCCGCGGCTGACGGACCGGCGGCTGACCCGGGGGCTGCCGCCGCGTAGCACCGGCGACACCAGGAAAGGGTCGCGGCCGAAGGTCTCGGGGGAGGTGTACTGGGAAGGACGGCCGCCGCGCGGGGGTGGCGCCGGTCTGGGATAGGCGGGGGGTGCTACCGTAGCCGGCGCGGGGCGGGCGTTCACCACACCCACGCGCCGCTCCACCTCTTCGGAATAGGTTTTCAGGGTGGCCAGACCCTCCCGGATGGCCGGCGGCGTCTCCGGCGGCAGGGGCGGAGCGGCCTGGAGGGGCAAGGCCATGGCGATGCTCAGAATGAGGAAGAACCGGCCCATGTCAGCCCCCCGAGGACACGGCGAAGATCGCCTGAAAGAAGGCGTAATAGACGAAGCCGACGATCCCGCCGATGACCAGGGTGAGAAGGGGCTCGATGGAACTGGCCAGCACCTTCACTCGGGCATCCAGCTCCTTCTGGTAGTAGCCGCCCACGGATTCCATCACCACTTCCAGCTCGCCGCTCTTCTCGCCGATGGCGGTCATGTGCCGGAACAGGTGCGGCAGCACCGGCTGGTCCAGGGCTGCAGCCAGGCTCTTGCCTTCCAGGATGCGTCCCTCGGCCCGGTCCAGGGCATGGCCCAGGGCGTGGTTGCCGGTGATGCCGGCGCAGGCGCGCACCGCCTCCAACACGGTGAGCCGGCTCTTCATCAGCATGCCGAAGGTCCAGGCGATGCGCGCCATGGCCGAGGCGCTGGCCGCGCCTCCCACCAGGGGTATCCGCAGCAGCAGGGCATCCGCCGCCACCCGGGTGCCAGGCAGGGTGCGCAGCAGCAGCACGCCCACCACAGCCCCGGCCAGACCCAGAGCCAGCCAGAAGCCGTAGCGCCCCAGCCAGTCGGCGATGTCCATCATGGTCTGGGCTGCCCAGGGCACGCCCTTGCCCCGACCTTGCAGGAACACCGCGAACCGGGGCACGACCGACAGTACCAGGAAGGACACCACGGCGATGGCCATCAGCAGCACGATGGCAGGGTAGATGAGGGCATTGATGAGCTGGCGCTTCACCTCCACGGCTCGTTCCTCCAGGGCCGCCAGGCGGTTGAACACCCCGTCCAGCTCGCCGCTCTGCTCCCCCGCCTCCAGCAGGCGCACCGCCAGGGGCTGGAACAGGCGCTTCTCCCTGCCCAGGGCTGAGGACAGGGACAAGCCCTCCTGCACGCCCAGGTGGGCACGACGCAGGGCACGGGCCAGGGCGAGCTTGCGCGCCATGGTGGCGGCGGATTCCAGGGCCTCCAGCACCGTGTGGCGGGAGCGCAGCATCAGTTCCATCTGCTTGAAGAACAGGATGCGGTCGCTGGAGCGCACGGGCAGCCAGGCGGCCGGGAAAAGCAGCTTCAGGCCCAGGCCGGGGGCGGCATCGTCCACGGCCGGCGCCAGGGTCATGGCCAGGATGCCCTGGGCGCGCAGGGCCTCCCGTGCCTGGGCCTCGCCAGCGGCGGCGATCTCTCCGGCCACATCCTGGCCCTGGGCGGTGAGCCCCACGTAGCGGAAAGCAATCATGGCAAGCACACCCCACAAACCGCTGGAAGTTTCATTGGAACTCCATCAGATAGGGCCGCACTTCATCCAGGCCGGTCAGGCCCGCCAGCACCTTGGCGCGGGCATCGGCGGCCAGGGGATACCAGGCGTCGCCAGCCAGACGGACCAGTTCCGCCTCGCCGGCCCCCATGGCGATGGACCGGGCCAGTCCCGCGTCGAGCCACAGACTCTCGAACAGGCCGACGCGGCCGCGGTAGCCAGTGTTCAGACAATGGGCACAGCCTCGGGGCCGATACAGGGTCCCTCCGCCCTCCTGAGCCATCCCCAGCAGCCGGCGCTCCCCGGCGTCGGCGGCCTCCGGTTGGCGACAGCGGGGACACAGGCGACGCACCAAACGCTGGGCGATCACACCTCGCAGAGAAGCGGCGATCATGTAGCGCTCGGCACCCAGGTCCGCCAGGCGGGCCACGGCTCCCGGCGCACTGTTGGTGTGCAGGCTGGAGAGCACCATGTGACCGGTGGTGGCGGCCTTCATGGCCATGTCGGCGGTATCCGCGTCGCGCACCTCCCCCACCAGGATCACGTCTGGGTCGTGGCGCAGGAAGGCCCTCAACGCCCCAACGAAGGTGAGCTTGCCGCCCACCTGCACCTGGGTGATGCCGGGCAGCACCTGCTCCACAGGGTCCTCGGCGGTAAGCACGTTCAGTCGCGTGCAGTCGATTTCCCTCAAGGCTGCGTACAGGGTAGTGGACTTTCCCGAGCCGGTTGGCCCGGTGAGCAGCAGGATGCCATGGGGATGGCGCAGGGCGGAGCCCAAAGCCGCCATCATGGCCTCGGGCATGCCCAGGCTGTCCAGGCTGGATACATCGCCATCTGTCTTCATCACCCGCACGGTGATGCGCTCGCCAAACTTGCTGGGGATGGATGCCACCCGATATTCGGTGGCCGCGTCCGGTGCTTCCGCCAAGGCGTGACGCAGGGCACCGTCCTGTGGCAGGCGGGATTCGGCGATGTCCAACCCAGAAAGCACCTTGAAGCGCGATACCAGGGCCTCCCCCACCTGCCGTGGGAGCGGCACGCCGAATGGTTGGAGCAACCCGTCCACGCGCAGGCGCACGCTCAAGGCGTCCCGCCCCCACTCCAAGTGCACATCCGAGGCACGGCGCAGGGCTGCCTCTCGCAGGATCTGGTCGAACACAGTGACCGGGTCGGCCACCTTGCCCAGACGGGTGTTGGGCAGAGCCGCCAGCCAGGCCTCGATGGCCTCGGGCTCGGTCAGAGCCGCCTGACGCTCCTGACTGGTGAGACGGACTGCCTGCTCCACCGCCGGCAGGTGCTCCGGATCCGCTACCACCCAGTAGTCACCTCCCTGGCGCAGACGCACCGGCGCCACGGGTGTGCGCGCCTGCAGGCTGGCAGGCAGACGGGCGAGCAGGGCCAGATCGGCCTCCACCTCGCCGGCGGCCAGGAAGGGCAGGCCCCGCATCTGCGCCAGAGCGATGTGGAAGGCGGACCGGGGCAGTTTCAGCTCCCGGGACAGGGTATCCAGCAACCCCTGACCCCTGGCGCGGGTGGATACCCGCAGACGAGCCACGGTCTCCGCATCCAACAGCCCGGCCTGGAGGCCGGCGTTGATGAGGGTGGCCTCGCTCAGGGCCATGGCGATCTCCCTTGGAAGGTCATGTACGTCCCCTGCCCTTTAGCGGGGTAATGGCGGGTTCCAGCTTGCGTGGGTCGCGTGCCAGGGCGCGGGCCTCCTCAATGCGCACGACGCGCCGCCGCACCAAATCCGCCAGGCACTGGTCTGCGGTCTGCATGCCCAGTTCGGCGCCCGACTCGATGGCCGAATAGATCTGGGCAGTGCGGGCGGAGGCGATAAGGTTGGCGATGGCCGGCGTGGCGCGCAGGATCTCCAGTATCGGCACCCGCCCCTGGCCGTCGGCGCGGCGGACGAGCTGCTGGGCCACCACCGCCTTCAGCACCAGGGACAGGCGGTGGCGCACCCTGTCCTGCTCGTCGCCGGGAAAGCCGCCGATGAAGCGCTCCACGGTGCCGGCCGCGTCGTTGGTGTGCAGGGTGGAGAACACCAGATGGCCGGTCTCCGCCGCCATGAGGGCGGCGCGCATGGTCTCCGTGTCCCGCAGCTCACCCACAAGAATCACATCCGGGTCTTCCCGCAGGGCGGCGCGCAAAGCACCGGCGAAATCCGGCACGTCCAGGCCCAGTTCCCGGTGGGAGATCAGGCTAAGCCGGGAGGCGTGCAGGTACTCCACCGGGTCCTCGATGGTGAGGATGTGACGGTGGTGGCGCTGATTGATCTCGTGCACGATGGCCGCCAGGGTGGTGCTCTTGCCGCTGCCAGTTGCGCCAGTGACCAGCACCAGGCCGGCATGGATGTCGGCGAGTTCCCGCAGGCTCTCGGGCAGGCCCAGGGAGGCGAATCCGGGCAGCTCGCCGGGCAGATGGCGGGCCACCAGGGCCGGCTCACCCAGCACGGTGAAGATGTTGACCCGGTAGCGCTCGCCGGCCCGGGAGCTGTAACCCAGGTCGGCGCTCCCGCGCTCATCCAGGTCCTGGCGACGGAGGTCGGTAAGCAGGTGGGCCAGGATGGTCTCCATGTCTTCACGGCTCACGGGCTCCCCCTCCAGGGCGGTCAGGTGGCCATGGCGGCGCAGGCTGGCTGGACGGCCGGCGCACAGATGCAGGTCGGAGCCCTCCTCCGATACCAGGCGGGCCAGCAGTTCCTCGAACAGGCGGGGTGGAGGCGAAGGCAACAAGGTCATGGGGACAGATTTCCAGATCTAGATGGCCAGCCTGAATTCCAGCTCCAGCCATTGACGCTGGCCGCCGCGCTCGCCACCGGACGCCGAATCGACGCGCACCGCGATGTCCGCCCACACCGGCGCCGCCATCCGGGGCAGCTCCCGTAGGCCATAGAGAAACTGCATCAGGCCCCGGTAGCTGGCGCGGGCCTTGAAGCGCAACAGGGGCCGGCCGTAGCGATTTGCCTTGGCCAGCTCGGCCAGCATCTCCGGCCCCGGCGAACGGTCCCGGTCGTCCGCACGGGGCAGCACGTGATCCAGGGCCAGGAATTCCATGTCCCCGGCCCGGGCCAGCTCGGTGATGCGGTCCTTCAGGTCCTGCAGGTCTCCTGCCCGGTCATAGGCCAGGAAACGGGGTTCCAGCTGCGCCAGCCGCGTCCGGTCGTCCTTGAGGCGGGCCTCCACCAGGGCTAGCTCCTGCTTCATCTCCGGCAGACTGGCGGCCCCCAGCTTGACCGGCGCCCGGGCCGCCTGCCTCAGGCGCACCGCCTGCTTTTCCAGCTGATAGGCCAGGTTTCCCCGGGCGCTGTGCAGGGGCCACCAGGCCGCCAGGAAGACCAGGGCCAGCAGCAGCATGCCCACCCCCGCGGTCTGGTTCTTGCGCAAGTCGGGCAGGTCGGTCCATTGCCGTCGCATGCGGCGCCACCAGGCGGTCGGATTCATGCCCCCTCCTCCGGCGCCAGGTCGTCCTCCGCCCCCGGCACCAGCCAGAAGGTCACGCCATAGCCGGGAGCACCGTCACGCCCCGGTGCCTCCACCACCTCAGTGCGGGATACGGTGTAGCCCAGTTCCGCCACCTTCTCCCGGGCCCGGGTGGCGAAGCCCTGGGCGCTGTCGTAGGCCGGCGACCATGCCATCACCCGCACCCGCGCGGAATCCGCTTCCACCGTCGAGTGGCCCAGCCGGTCGATGGCCACCTCGTCGCCGGCGGTCTCCGCCAGGGTGGTGATCAGCAGCGGCAGGTGGTCCAGGGCGGCGGCAATGGACCCCAGGCGCTCGGCCCGGTTGTGCACCTCTTCCAGTTCCCGGCGCTGGGCGGCCAGGATCATCTGGGTGGCCTTCTGCTCCTGGAGCAGGCGGCCCTCCAATGTGGCCATTTCCTTGTTGCGTTCCTCCTCGGAGGAACGGGCCTGCCACTGCAGGTCCACATGCCGCCACTGGGCGAATTCCCATCCCCAGGCCGCCAGCAGCGCCAGGGCCAGGATGGCCGGAGCCAGTACGCGCCAGGCATGCGGACGCTTCCAAACGGGCTGGCGCCGGCCGCTGGGGGCCACACGGGGCAGGGACTGGCCCTTGGCGGCCCGGGCCAGACGGGTCAGCAGGCGTTTCGTCATTTCCTGGGTCGGCTCCGCCGTCACCGGCCGTCCCAGGGCCTGGCCCAGCTCCGGCGCCCAGGTCGCCAGCAGGGCGGTGTCCTCCGGCCGGGCGGCCAGCAAGCGCAGGGGGCCGCCGGGGCCCTCCGCCGTGAGGATGGAGAGCAACCAGGTGCGTTCCAGCCCGCCCTCGGGCCGTGATTCGGTGCGGCTGGCATGCACCCGTCCCCCCTCCCGCTCCACCAGCAGGGCCTCCTCGGGGTGCAGCTCCAGGGTCAGGTCATGACCTTCCCGTCCATCGGGTTCGGACAGCAGCCAGGCCAGGGGCAGGATGCCCTCCAGACGGATGCGCCGGGCCGCCAGGGCCTCGCGCCAGGCCTCGCGGCGGGACGCTGCCAGGGCGCAAACCAGCCAGCCGGCGTGGCCGTGCAGGCTGGCGCCGGGCCGCACGTCCAGGGCCATGTCTGCGTCCAGGTTCTGCAAGTCCTCCTGCACCTGCAAGGCCTCATCCACGTCAGGGCGGGTGACGAAGCCCAGTGTCAAGGCGTGCTCGCCGTAGCGCGCCAGGCCATAGCCCTTGCCGCTGGCCAGAGCGCTGTCCAGTACGGCGCGGCGCTGCTCACGCGGCAAGGCGCCCCGGGCCGCCAGCACCGCCCCCACGGTCCACTGGGCGTTGCATTCCGCCAGGCGGTGCTCCAGTTCGCCTCGGGCCAGGGCGGCCATCTGCTCAGGGGAGCGGGGCTTGTCCGGATTCACCGGCAGGTCGACCCGGCCCACCACGACGTTGCGGGCCGACAGCCAAGCCCGGGCGGGGCGGGGCTGGCCCAGGGCAGCCAGGCATTCATCCAGGGCAGCGGTGAAGCCGGGCTGGCGGGAGTGGACTGGGTGGCCAGGTCCGGTCTTGCCGGCCAGGGCGGCGGTGAGCCCATCCACGTCCCACACCAGCAGCAGATCGGGCCGGTTGAAGGCGGCGGCCAGGCGCGCGCCCAGCCCGGCCAGGCGTAACGGGATAGATGCGCCACCGACCATCAGCGCAGCTCCAGAGTGACGGCGGGTCGGTCGGCGCCGGGGAACAAGGCCACCTGGATGGCGATGGGCACGCCGCCAGCGGCGAGCACGGTATCGTCCGAGGTATGGGCAAGGCCATCCGCGTCGCTTAGCAGCACCACAAGATGCCGGCCCATGGGCACCTTGCTGTCGGGCGTGGTGGCAATGCCTGGATCACAGGTGGCGTCGAAGGCGAGCTGCACCCGGTCGGTACAGGGCACGCCGCCCACCAGGCCGTCGCCGGTGCCGTCCAGGCAGCCTGAGTAGGACTGTGTGGTGACACGATGCCATCCCCCCCCCGAGGCGCCGTTGCGAAACCACAGCAAACTGGCTCGCAAGGGCGGGTCAGCGACGGAGCGATCCGCTCCGGTACGGTTCACCACCGTCACCTGCCAGCCATTCAGATCCACTTGCCAGTCGTGTGTGCCGATGATCAGGATCTGATCGGAGTCGTACACGGCGCTTCCCCCGGTCACGCCGTCCCCCCCCAGGCTGGACAGAGTCAGGCCACCTCCTGCCGCCACAAGAACCCAGCCGAAGTTGCTGGCGTCGTCCGTGGCACCCCGGTTGGCAAAGCCATCCCGATATTCACCGTTGACGGCCGCCCCTCCCAGGTAGTCGCCGCGGTGGCCTTTGAGCAGGCGTTGGGCGGCGGTCCAGGAAAGCGGGGACTCGCTGCCATCCTGCGCACACAAGGCATCGGGCCGAGGGTCGAAGATGGGATCGACGGCGGCCTGCACGGCATGGCCAGCAGGGCTGGACAAGAGCTCTGCTACGCTGGCGGGCAGCCGGCCGTTGTCCGCTACATGGCCGAACAGCCGCCAGTCTCCGTCCCAAGCCGGGCCGATAGGGCCCAGGATAGCCAAGCGCAGGCGCTCCATGCGCGCACGGGTATCGTTGTAGCGAACCTGTCCCTGGTCCTCCGCCACCACGGAAAAGCCCGCCAGGGCCAGCGCGGACAGCAGGGCCACCACGACCAGCAGCTCCATGAGGGTGAAGCCGGCGGCCAGGGCGGGGGAACATCTCACGATCACGCCACGCTCACTCGAAGGACACCACCAGCAGGGCCGGCCCCAGGCGGTAGTTGTAGACGTGGTAGGCGTAGAAGGTGAGTTCCTGGCCTTCCTTGGCTTCCTTCTGCATGCGTGCCGCCGTGGCGTCCTCAACGTAGGCCGGCAGTGGCTTGTCGCCGCCATATCCGAGACCCACCCGGTAGCCCACCCGAGGCGGCTTGGCCAGACCCATGAAGCCCAGGACCTTTTTCAGATAGTCCGTTTTCTGAGGGCTGGGAGCCTGGGCCAGGCGCGCACGGAACTTCACAGGCCGGGGAGCGAATATGTAGCGCTCGCCGTTGGTGCGAGCCTGAGGAATCAGGGTGGCCAGATCGATGAGAGTAAATTCCTTGTCTGGACTGCGTATCGCCGCAGGAGAAGCGGAGAACCGCATCGTGTCGGCGGCGGAGCCGGGCGCGACGACCATAAAGACGGTCGTCAGAAGACAAATCAAGAGAGTCATATCCGGTTTCTTGCTTCAGTGGGCCTGTAGCGCAAAGCGCCGAGCCGATGGGCAGTCTCATATGCAGGCAAGGGGAATGCGCCGAACTCAACACCCTGGGTATGGACCCGCATCGGGATGGCAATAGGTTCAGAGTACGTGCGTGCAAGCATGGCCTTAGCGTCCCAGGCAAATCACTCGATCATCCTGGCCATCGTTATTCAGGACGTTGGGCAGACATGGATCGGAGATATTGACGCCGCCGTATCGGCCGTCGGGGCCAGCATGGACCAGGCGTGGCACGTCACCGTTAGTCAGACCGAAATGCAGCAGCGGCCTTGGGTGTGCGGCAAATAGGTGTTTCGCCTCAACATAACCGGGCATGTCTGCCCGCACCGCACGCCAGAGCAGCATGCAGTTCGAGTCGGCAGGGCTGGTGCATCGCCACCAGGAGGCATCAGCACCGGGCCAGGGAGCACCCGCACCGACACCAGGCACGTCTTCCAGTCGCATGCCCACCACCGTTGAACCCAGACCGGTGGCCTCGTCCAGGTCGTCACCCAGGCTAACCTGATGTCGCATCGCACGGGGCAGATAAGGTCCGCGCCAGCCACGCTGAGCCACAGGGTCCCAACGGTTAAGATGCGCCAAGGGATGGTTCTGGCACAGGGCTGGTGTTTCGAAGAGCTGCAGGAGATTGGCCGGCGAAGCGAACCAGGCATCACGCATGGCGTCGTCTGGCTCGGGCAGGGACTCCCGTACCACGCCGATGATGCCGCCGCCGGGCGGCGCACAGGTGTACAGGCCGCTACCCGGGCTGGTCTCGGTGGTAGCGGTGCCGGCGGAGGACAGCGCGAAGGGCCCCTGGCCTGGCCAGTAGCCGGTGTCACGGAAGAACTGAAGAAGGGCCCGCGACACTTGGGTTGCTTGCGCCTGGGCGGCATCTTCCTGGGCCCGGGCCTGGACGTCCCAGAGGCTGCCATAGGCCATGAAGGCCAGTGTGGCCAGCACGGCCGTCACCACCAGGAGTTCCACAAGGGTGAATCCCCGTACACGGAACTCCTGGTGGTGACGGCCGATGATCGGGCGAAGAGTGATGGGCATGGCGAGAACGAAGGAAATTCTGGGGAGGCGGCCCTCCCCAGGACAAGGATCGATTCCCCACCGGGACCGGCCGGAGCCGGTCCGGTGGTCATGGAAGTGCGCTTAGGTCGCCCGCAGGTTGTCCACCTCACCCAGTTCCTCGTCCTTGGTATCCCCCGCACCATCGATGATGGCCTGGAAGGTGGCCTGGCCACCCGGGTCGGAGACATTCCACAGCACAATGAAACGGTTGTACTCACCAGGGGCCGTATGCCGATAGACCGGAACGTTGGACAAGGCGCCGATGATGGAAGGATTGAACAGCGTGGAATCCGGGCCCGCACCCACGGCGATGAGGCGGTCGGCTGCATCGGCGTTCACCCGGTCGTTGCCACCGGTCCACAGCATTACCGAGTTGGCGGCGACACTTATGGATTGGGGCGTGAGAGGATCATTGCCGCAGCCATTTGCCGCAGCAGGCCGGAAGATGTTCTGCGGCGTCACATCATTGGTCTTACTCAAGACAAAGGACGCGATCGAAGCCGGGGCACATTCCCCACCCTGCTGTGTTTCATCGACGTAACGCAACTGGGTGATGCCTACGGCATTCAGGGCAGCCACCTCATCGGTGGTCAGGGTGGTGGGGGCCACCATGCCAGCCAGGGCGCTTTCCAGTATGGTCAGCTCGCTCAGGGTACCCGCGGTCGTGCCATCGGATGAGGACACCAGGGAATCCCAGTTATCGGGGTAGACACCTTGGTTCAGCACCCGGAAGGTCTGGATGCCTTTGGACAGTTCATCCATCATGGCGACATGGGCAGCGGCCATGCCTTTGCGGTCGGTATCCTGCAGCATGATGGTGGCGGTGCCGGCGATAGCCGCCAGGATGGCCACCACCACCAGCAGTTCCAGCAGGGTGAAGCCATCCTGCTTCCTGCCCTTCATCCGCTCCAGCTTTCGGCGCAGACCTCGACCCGGAACCTGGGCGGTGTCGATGCCTGCAACGACTTCGGCCTGTGCCTTGCGGGACAGGGACAACAGTTTGCTCAGCTTCATTGCATTTCCTTTCGATTGAGTTGAGAGCCTGACGAGGCCCATGCCCCGTCTTTCGCCTGACGCCGCAACCCCCTCGGTCTGCCGGTCGCCCAGATTCAGTGTGTTGTTGCCGGGGCCACCCCGGCCAGATCGCGCTCCCCTAGAGCCCTGATGTGAAGGCTATGTGCGCTGGCGCCGGTCCCTTCCGGAACGCTTGTCCGGAAAGCCGATGGCACGCGCCTCACGGCGGCGATCCCCGCCCGTGCGCTTATCCTGTTTTTCCTCCCTGGCCGCGCTGCCGGGCCTTTCCTCCACTACCCGCCAGACGCCCCAGCGCAGGGGCTGACGCTCGGCGTAATCCACCACGAAGCGATACTGCTTGCCGCAGTGGAGGATGACCTCCTTCTGACCTTTCCTGAGGATCTTCATCTCCACACGGATTTCTCCGAACCCGTCGTGGGTGAAGACCTCCTCATACAACCGCACGAAACGGTTGAGTACGTCCAAATTACCCATGCGACACCTCTGTCAAGACCATGCCGGCATGGCCGGCATGGCGAATATTTCGAGGCAGGTAAGGGAGGGGGATATCGCCCTTTCCGCCGGCTCAAGGCCCCTCATCCGGGGCAGCACTGGGGCTTGGCTGGCGTGCCGGCAACTTGGACAAGGCCGGCGGCTGGCGATCAAAATCAGATGTTCACTACATGTTTACATGCTAATGATATATCACGCGGATGACAACCATTCTCATTATTTATTCTCATGTCAGAGCGCGCGCCCGGGGCCACCCTGCACACGGTGGGACAGCCAAGACAGCACGTTCACCCATGCGTCGCGGGTCAATCTCAGGCCCAGTGTCCAGTCTTCCGGCGTTGTCTGGGAGTGGATGGCCAGCCGTCGGAGCTGCCTTTCCATGGCGCCCAGGGTATCGCGGCTGGGCCGTTCCCTGTGCCGCGCGGATAACCACAGCCGGGACGTCAGGATGGTCCGGATGGGCACGACGACTGCTTCGTCATGGACTCCAGGTGACGCCACCAGGATGGAAGTGTCGATTCTACCGGTGCTCATTTCGTCAGAATCAACCTGTTCTGGCTGGTGATGCGCAGGAAGTAGTCGGCACCGCCATGGCGTATGACCAATTCCCTCCCGCTCTCGAACAGAGAACGGCTGTGGATAACTTTCCGGTTGTATGGGGTTGCCCGGCCAGGATCGGCACGGATGACGGCATGCCTGGCCCGGGCCCCTGCGCCGTTATCCAGGCTTTCCGGTGGTGCCTTGGTCTTTGCTGAATTTGCCGTGTTCATGGCCTTTCGCCTTCTGCTGGGAACAATTCAACTCAAAAACGGTGGGCCGGTGCCCACCGCAGGCGTGACGCAGGGTCCCGAAAGTCCCGGATATCGAACTTGACGTGCGTGGATCTGGCATCGCCCCGGGTCATAACGCCTCCCTCAGCCACTCCCATGTCAACCACGACCTGGATCCGTCTGACAGGCATCGACTCTGCACGGGATCAGCAAGTGATCCTCCAGTACCTCGGACAGGTAGCGCCCACTTTCGCGCAGATCACGGGAAGCGGCGGGATGGGTGGCAATGTGATTCAACAGCAGCCGGGCCTGATGTATGGAGCGGGGCCGTCCAGTTAGCAAAAAGCAGGCCATGTGCTCCAACAAACCCGCCATCAGACCATCCGACAGCCATTCCCCCTGAACGCATGAGACCGACTCGAAGGATTCCAAGCCGCGTCCCAACGATTCATCTTTCGGCTCACGGAATCCCGCCGCAGGCCGTGGTTCGTGGTCTACCTGGGCACGAAGCCACACACCCTTGCCGACAAAGTCACTCCCTAACCGTTTCTCCGCTACTGCGGACTCAAGGTTTTCAGCCATTCCATCACCCCGCCTGTGATAGTGGTTCCAAGGACTGGCTGGCTGGAGAGGCATGGGCCTCGGGCTGGCTCATCGATCACCCGGCATAGCCGGTGCCACCCAGGGAATCATCCCATGTAGATGGCTATGTCCGCATAGTAGATGAGAATGATTATCACGTAAAGTATTTTTTCTTTAACGGCAATGTCCCTGAACTCGCGCAGCCAGGGCCCCTAAACACAGGTGGGTAAGCATAGGCGCACCGCCTAGTGCTGGCTGCGGATGAGGAAATCGAAGGCGGACAGGCTGGCCTTGGCGCCCTCGCCCAGGGCGACGACGATCTGCTTGTAGGGCACGGTGGTGCAGTCCCCCGCCGCGAACACGCCGGGCAGGTCGGTGGCACCCCGGGCATCCACCTCGATCTCGCCATGGCGCGACAGGTTCACCGTACCCTTGAGCCAATCGGTGTTGGGCAGCAGACCGATCTGGATGAACACCCCTTCCAGCGCGATATGTTGGCTCTGCCCGGTGAGACGGTCGGTGTAGTTCAGGCCGCTCACCCTACCATCCGCGCCGCTAATGTCGGTGGTCTGCGCACTCTTGATGACCGTGACGTTGGGCAGGCTGTGGAGCTTGGTCTGCAGCACGGCATCGGCGCGCAGCCGATCGCCGAACTCCAGCAGGGTCACATGTCCCACCACACCCGCCAGATCGATGGCTGCTTCCACCCCCGAGTTGCCACCCCCCACCACAGCCACGTGCTTGCCCTTGAACAGGGGGCCGTCGCAATGGGGACAGTAGGCCACGCCCTTGCCTCGATATTCCTGCTCGCCGGGCACGTTCAGCTCGCGCCAGCGCGCCCCGGTGGCTAGGATGATGGTCTTGCCCTGCACCACCGCACCGTTGGCCAGGCGGATGGCGTGCGGCGCGTCCGCAGCGGCGGGGATGAGGGCTTCGGCCCTTTGCAGGTTCATGATGTCCACCTCATATTCCCTGACGTGCTCCTCCAGGGCACGGCCCAGCCTGGGCCCGTCGGTATGGGGTACGGAGATGAGGTTCTCGATGGCCAGGGTATCCATGACCTGACCGCCGAAGCGTTCGCTCAGCAACCCGGTGCGGATGCCCTTGCGCGCCGCGTAGATGGCCGCTGCCACGCCGGCCGGGCCGCCGCCCACCACCAGCACGTCGAAGGGGTCCTTCTCTGCCAGCCGGGCGGCCTCGCGCGCGGCGGCGCCGGAATCCAGCCGGCCCAGGATCTCTTCCAGGCTCATGCGGCCGTCGTCGAAGGGCTCACCATTGAGCCAGACACTGGGCACGGCCATGATCTGGCGCGCCTCCACCTCGGCCTGGTTCAGGGCGCCGTCGATCATGACATGCCGAATGTTGGGATTCAGGGCCGCCAGGGTGTTGAGGGCCTGAACCACATCCGGGCAGTTGTGGCAGGACAGGGAGATGTAGGTCTCGAAGCGGAGTGGTCCGCTCAGGGATTTGATCTGCTCCGCCTGTGCGTCGCTGATCCTGGGGGCATGGCCGCTGGCCTGCAGCAGGGCCAGGATCAGGGAACTGAATTCGTGGCCCATGGGCAGACCGGCGAAGGCGATGCGCGCCGGTTCGCCCACCCTGCCGACCGTAAAGGAGGGGCGCCGGGCCTCGGCGCCGTCGTCCCGCAGCGACACCTTGCCGGACACCCCGGCGATGTCCTCCAGCAGAGCGCGCATCTCGGCAGACTTGGGACTGTCGTCCAGGGAGGCCACCAGTTCGATGGGGGCCACCAGCTTTTCCAGATAGGCCCTGAGTTGGGCCTTGATGTTGGCGTCCAGCATGACGGTTCTCCAGTGCAAGAAGGCAATAGCCAGGTCCCGCAAGACCAGGGCCTGGCTATTGCATTCTGGGGGAGCCCCCCCGCCGGGGGGGAGGAAGGGTCAGATCTTGCCGACCAGATCCAGGGAGGGCGTCAGGGTGGCTTCACCTTCCTTCCAGCGCGCCGGACAGACCTCGTTGGGGTGCGAGGCCACATATTGGGCGGCCTTCAGCTTGCGCAGCGTCTCCTTCACATCGCGGGCGATGGCGTTGTCATGCACTTCCAGGGTCTTGATGATGCCCTCGGGGTTGATGACGAAGGTGCCGCGCAGGGCCAGGCCTTCCTCCGGGATGTGCACGCCGAAGGCATTGGTCAGCGCATGGGTGGGGTCGCCCACCAGGGGGAACCGTGCCTTGCCCACGGCCGGAGAGGTTTCGTGCCAGACCTTGTGAGAGAAGTGGGTGTCGGTGGTGACGATATAGACCTCGGCACCGGCCTTCTGGAACTCGGCATAGTGATCGGCGGCGTCCTCGATCTCGGTGGGGCAGTTGAAGGTGAAGGCCGCCGGCATGAAGATCAGCACGGACCATTTGCCGAGCAGATTCCGCTCGGTCACTTCGATGAACTGACCGTTGTGAAAGGCCTGAGCCTTGAAGGGTTGAACCTGGGTATTGATCAAAGTCTGCATTTTCGCGATCTCCTTGTGGTGGGTAGTCGTGGGGGTCTGGGGTCAGGCCACGGGACGTACTCTATGGCAATGCCATACATTTGCATAATTGATTATTGTAATTACAATTATAGCTATATGCTATCTTTTGGAAGATGCCCGCAGCCCCGGCTGGCGCGGATATCCGCCAGACTGGCACAGCCACACAGGGCCATGGTGGCTTCGAGCTCATCACGCAGCAGGCGCAGGACATGGGCCACGCCCAGGGCGCCGGCCCGGGCCAGCCCCCAGACATAGGGGCGCCCCAACAATACCGCCTCGGCACCCAGCGCCAGGGCACGGAAGACGTCCCGGCCATCGCGTATGCCGCTGTCCAGCAGCACCGGTACCCGGCCCGCCACCTGATGCACGAGACCGGGCAGCAGTTCCAGGCTGGCCGGCATGCCGTCCAGGACGCGGCCACCGTGGTTGCTCACCACCAGGCCGTCGCAGCCCAGAGCCAGGGCGCGTTCCACGTCGTCCGCATGCAGCAGGCCCTTGACCAGCAAGGGCAAGCGCAGATGCTGCCGCAACCAGGCCAGATCTTCCCAGTCCGGGGCCCTGGCCATCCAGCCCTGGAACACCACGCTCTGCCCCGGCCCTATTGGGGCTGGGGTCAGGGGGGCCTCCAGATTCACGGCCTCGATGCCGGCGGGCAGCACCAGGGTGGAGGGCTTCACCGGCGCGTCCAGGGTCAGCATGAGCACCGGGCATCCGGCGGCCTCGGCCCGTTGGGCCAGGCGCAGAGTGGTGGCGCGCTCCCCCTGCCAGTAGAGCTGGAACCAGGCTGTGCCGCCCGCCCCCCGCGCGGCGGCGGCGATCGACTCCAGGGGCTGGCTGGCCAGGCTGCTGACCGTCAGGCAGCTGCCCTGCGCGGCGGCGGCCATGGCGCTGGCCATCTCCCCTTCCGCATGGAAGAGGCGCTGGTAGGCGATGGGGGCCAGCAGGATGGGGTGCTCCAGCGCCTGTCCGAACAGGACGAGCCGGGTGTGGCCCCGGCTCATGTCCGTCAGGGGACGCGGCAGCAGGCCCTGGTGTTCGAAGGCTCGCCGATTCGCCGCCATGGTCAGGCCAGCGCCACTGCCTTCGCTCAGATAGCGCCAGACTTCCGGATCCAGGCATGCCCGGGCCAGGGCCTCGTAATCGCCGGCACCGCGCGCCGCGGGCGCCAGCCCGTCCAGCCTGGGTTCGAACGGCCCCGCCGGCCGGGCGGCAGGCCGGTTCATGAATCCGCCCAGCGCCGCAAGAGGTTGTGGTAGACGCCGGTCAGACGCACCACCGGACCCGTCTCGCCCAGTTGCGCGCGCAGCTCCAGCAGGGCCATGTCCAGGTCGAACAGCAGCCGGCGCTGGCCCGGGTCACGCACCATGCTCTGGATGAACATGAAGCAGGCGGTGCGCCGTCCGCGGGTGACGGGCGTGACACGGTGGATGGACGACGCGGGATAGAGCACCATGCCACCAGCCCGCAGCTTGATGCCATGGCTGCCAAAGGTGTCCTCGATGGTCAATTCACCGCCGTCATATTCCTCCGGTTCGGACAGGAACAGGGTGGCGGACACGTCCGCCCGCACATGGCCGCCCCCGGGGGCCTGGCGCATGGCGTTGTCCGCATGCCAGTCATAGTGGCTGGCCTCTTCATCGTAGCGATTGAAGAAAGGGGGCAGGACCTTCAGCGGCAGGGCGGCGGTGATGAACAGGGCATTGCGCTGCAGGGCTTGCAGCACCAGGTGGCGCAGGGTGGGCAGGTGTTCGGCATCTTCCGGCAGCTGCCGGTTGTGCTTGGCCACGGCCGCCTGAGGCCCGGCGGTGATCCGTCCGCTGGCCCAGGTGGAGCGGTCCAGCAGCACACGGGCCTGGGCCAGCTCTGCCGGGGTCAGCACATCCTCGAGGGTGATCAACATGGCGACTCGCCTGCGGCGATGTCATGCCGACCCGCGAGCGGGCCCGCCGGCACGCTCGGGGAGGACCCGGGCCGGACTTGCCGGGGGACATGGGCTGGACCCGACCCTGACGCCCAGCCTCATCCGCCTCCCGGACACGCGCGGCATCGTGGGCAGGCTCACCGGGCGCGCAGCAGGATGCGGCGTGTATCCGGTGGTGTACCACGGGCACGCCACAGCCACAGGCCGATCAGGGTGAAGGCCAGCGCGCGGATCACCACCGTCGCCCCGCCGTGCAGGCCGAGATGGTCGGTGACGACCGCCCCCGCGAACCAGTAATAGATGCCGATGGCCAGGGCACCCAGCAGGTGGATGGCCGCCTCGGCGCCCAGCTGCAGGCCTCGCACCACGAGCTGCGTCAACAGATAGCTGGTGCCCGTGCAGGCGGCGATGGAGAGATAGATCTCGCCCGCCATTGCGATCGGGCCGTTGGCGGTGAGGTAGTAGCCCAGCACGAAGCCCGGGAACCCGGCGGCAAAGGCGCCGAATCCGGTCTGCAGCCAGGCATGCGACAGGCGCGCGCTGCCCAGGGTCTGGGGGATGGACTTGCCCGGCGCGACATCCAGGCATCCACGTGACACGCACTGCACACAGGTGGAACAGTGCGCATTGGCCACGTTCAGCAGGGGGCTCTGACCGTACAGCCGCTCGACCGGGAGCACCGGGCAGATTGCATTGCAGAAGCCCGCCTTGCGGCTGAACAGCGCGCCCAGCAACAAGGCCAGCAGCGCTACGGTCAGGATGGCGATGGCCAGGGCCGGGCCATTTTCGTTGAACAGGAAACGGCGCGCCGGCACCATGAGCAGGAGCAGCACGATGCCCACCAGGCCCGCGCCGGGCAGCAGCCGCTCGGGCAGGCCGCCGACCCGCAAGCGACCATGCGCCAGCATGTTGAGTGTGCCCAGCGGACAGACATTGCGCCACAGTTTCGGATTGATGAGGAACACCGCGGGCAGCACGGGGATGGCCACGTCCCAGAGCAGACTCAGTGCGATCCCGGGCACGAGCAACAGCCCCGGGACGAGCAGGAGCGTCACGACGAGAACGCCGATTTGCGCGCCGCGCCACAGGCGGCCACACGCCGCCCCGCCCGGGCCTGGCATGGATTTCACCTGCATGCCGCCGCCCTCAGGCCTCTCCGACCAGTACCCAATGGTTGTCGAGGGCCATGGGCCGCGGCCAGGGCAGGATCTGGGCCTGGGCCTCCGGATGCCAACGCACCAGGCCCAGCGCCGTGGCAACCAGGGCACCGCCGCCCCGGCCCGGTCCGTGCCAGGGGGCAAGGGCATAGGCCTCCTTCATCTCCACGATGGTCTGCATCTTTTCCGGGATGCCGGGGTGCCAGAGCAAGGCCTTGTGCGCCGTGCTGGTGAGGGCGAAGCCACCGCGATGCGCGGGAGCGATGTTGCCGCAATAGCCCACGCCATCCCCCAAGGAGGTCGGCACGGACAGGGTTTCCCCGTCGAAGATGGCCAGCACGGGAGCCTCGCGGCGGCTCGCAGTGGAGGCGTGCTCGGCCTGCAGGGCAAGACCGAGCAGCGCGCCGGGTTCACCGGCTGGCCGGTTCCAGGCCATGTGGCGCAGGGAAAGGCGCGCATCCTGCAACCGCCACTGACCGAGCAGCCGGCCGGTGCGTCCGTCCAGCCGGGCAAGGGAGGAATCCATGTCATCCAGGCTGAGCTTGCCATCGTCCTCGGGACGGCGCGCTACGCCGCCGTTGGCCACCAGCAGCGTGCCGTCATGGTCTACCTCGGCCTGATGAGGATCCTTCCCGTGGGTTTCCCACTCACCCAGCTTTTTCAGGCTGAGCGGATCGCGCGCGCTGATCCAGCCCCGACCCGTGCGCGTATCGCTCTCGGTGGTGTACAGCACCGAGCGGTCCGGGGCGTACACGGCATGGCCGCAACACCGGCGGTTGCCCTCGTCCGCGAGGGAGATGCGCTGCACGGGCTTGCCCTGATCGTCGCAGCGCAGCAGCCAGTCGCCCCAGCGGTAGGCGACCACCAGCAATCCCCCCTGTGGCTCGGCCAGTATCTCGTGCGCGCGTCCCGGCAGGGGCACGGCATAGCGGACGCCGAGCCGTTGCGCCTCCCAGTCGGCCATCAGCTCGCCGGCGAAATAGGGATCGTTCCTGTTCGGCCCGCGCCAGGCGGCGCCCAGCGTGGCCTGGCGCGTGGAACCGGCCAGGGCCAGACGCGGCAGGGCCGCCAGGGTGGCCAGCCCGGAGAGGGTGAGCAGGGCTTGTCTTCTGTCCATGTCGATGCCTTTCCTGATCAGAACTTGTACTCGCCGGTAAGAATGTACTTGCGCTTCGTGCCCGGCACGGCAAAGGCGCCGTTGTCGTAGACCGCATCCCAATAAAGCTTGTCGAACAGGTTCTGCACGTTCAGGCGCACCGCCCAGTTCTTGCGCTCATAGGACAGCATGGCGTCCCAGCGCGCATAGGCAGGCGCCGTATTGGGATGGAACGCGGTACCGCCCGGCAGGGTGGGAATGGGGCCCGCGCCACTGGGGACGTAGGCGTAGCGATCGCCCTTGGCCTCCACGCCGCCCCCGATCTTCCAACCGCCACCCAGCTTGTAGGTGGTCCACAGGTTGACGGTGTACTTGGGGGTGTTGCGCGCACGCTGGCCCTTGTAGGCGGGGTTGGCGGGTGTGATGACACCCGTGGTGGCGTTCACGTTCTCGGCCACTTCCAGGATCTTGGCATCCATCAGCGCCAGGCCGGCGAAGACCTCCCAGTCGTCGCTCACCCGGCCCGCCGCTTCCAGCTCCAGGCCATCGGTGCGGCGCTTCTTGGTGAGGATGGCGGCGGTGGCCTCCAGGTCCGTATTGCGCTCCCATTCCTTGTCGGCGCGGTAGAGGGCGGCGCGCAGGGCCAGGTCCCCCTCCATCAGGAGCCACTTGGCGCCCAGCTCCAGCACCTTGGAGCGCTCCGCCGGCATGGGCGCGACGGTGAGCTGGTACAGGTCGGCCGTGGGACTGAAGGAATCGGAGTAGCCCAGGTAGTAATGCGTCTCGTCGCTGGGGTGATAGGACAGCGCGGCGCGCGTACTGACCTCGTCGTACTTGAGCTTGGGCGAGGTGAGGCTGGAATAGTCGGCATCCATCCAGTCCTTGCGCAGGCCGATGGTCGCCTTCCACTGCGGGATGAACTCCACCGTGTCCTGCGCGTACAGCGCATAGGAATCGGACTCGAACTTGGTCGCCAGACCCGTCGTCGACACCTGGTAGGGCCGGATGTCCGGTGGATTGAGGGCGGTGGTACCACCGAAGTTCTGCAGCCCCTTGCGGAAGCTGTCCTCGCGCAGGTATTCCACGCCGGCGAGGAATTCGTGCTGCATGTCCCAGGCGCGGAACTTGTTGTTGAAGTCCGACTGCAGGGTCAGGGTCTCGTAGTCCATGGCCCGGGTCGGTCCGACGTTGGTGCTGGGCAGATTCAGGCCCGTACTCCCCGGCGCCACCGTGCTGCTGGGCGTGCGCACCCAGTAGCTGCGTTCGTAGTCGGCGTAGCGCAGCTGGGTGCGCCACTCGCTCTTGGGCGAGAAGCGGTGCGTATAGGTGGCCGTGCTGATGTTGGTCGTGCCTTCGTCGAAGTTGGCGTGCACGCCCCAGTAGTAGTGGTCGGGAAACGCCGTGCTCGGCCGCCGCGTGTTGGCGTCGAAGCTGATGCCGTAGTCCAGTCGGCCATCCGTGGTGGTCACGATATGGCTCAGAAGGAACTCGTCGTCCGTGGCGAGCCCCATCCCCAGACTGACGGCCAGGCCCTCGCGGTGGATCTCCGGCTCCGCGCCTGTAGCGGGGTTGGAGCGCCAGCTCTCCTCGTCCCGATGCATGACGTTGACGCGCAGGGCCGTGCTCTCGCCCAGACGCTTGTTGAAATCGCCCGTGCCCTCCAGATAGGCGTAGCTGCCCACGCTGGCCGTGAGCTTGTGCCGATCCGTCAGCATGGGGGTCTTGCTCACCTGGTTGATGACGCCGCCGGCCTGGCCACGGCCGAAGAGCATGGCGCCGGCGCCGCGCAGCACGTCCACCTGCTCGAGGTTGAAGGTCTCCCGGTCGTACTGGGCGGTGTCGCGGATGCCATCCAGATAGATGTCGCCGAAGGTGTAGAAGCCGCGCAGCATCATGTTGTCGCCCGAGCGCCCGCCCTCGGCGGCGTTGAAGCTGATGCCCGAGACGTTGCGCAGGGCCTCCCTCAGGCTGCCCACCTGCTGTTCCTCCATGATCTTGTTGGTCACCGTGGTGATGGCCTGGGGAATGTCGTGCGGATCCTGCAGCACCTTGCCGACCCGGGTGGCGCTGGCGCGATAGCCATCCTGGGGGATGTCCGCGTCGGCCTGGACATTGATCCTGGACAGGGTCTTCTCCTTGTCCGTCGGTGCGGGCTGCTGCGCGGCAGCATGCAGCGATGCCGCCATCAGCGCGGCTCCCAGGGGCAGCAGGCCGGGCCGCCTGGTCGGCATCGCGGCACAGGCGGTGGCGGATTCGGCCGTGGCCGAGGCGAGAGGGGATGTCTTGGGTTTCACCAGTAGCTCCTTGTTGGGATGGAAGACTTGGGCTGGCTGGCGAAAGTGGCTGGCTGGCGCGCGGAAGGGTAGGGGTGGGATCAGGGACCGTCTCTCGGGTCGGTGACGAAGCCGATGCGCGTGAGACCGGCGCGCGCCGCGTCCGACATTACCCTGGCCACCTGACGGTAGGCCAGGTCCCCATCGGCGCGGATATGCAGTTCCGGCTGGGGCTCCAGCCGCGCGGATTCCGCCATGCGGGCCTGCCAGTCCTCGGCGCCCAGGGCGGTGCCGTTCCAGTACACCGTGCCGGCGGCATCGATGGAGAGATGGATGTTTTCGCGCTTCACCAGATTGACCTGGCTGCTGGCCTTGGGCAGTTCGATCTTGACCGCATGCGTCAGCAGCGGGGCGGTGACGATGAAGATCACCAGCAGCACCAGCATGACGTCGATGAGCGGGATCATGTTGATCTCCGCCACGGGCTGCTGGCCCGGGTCCCGGGTGAAACCGCCGAAGGCCATCACGCCGCCTCCGCCACGCGCCGGAACGTGGCCACCTGGCCCTTGGCCGCTCCGGCCTGGCTGCGATTGCCGGTGGACATGTAGGCGAACAGGTCGTGCGCAAAGCCATCCAGTTCCGTCAGTGTCAGGCGGTTGGCACGGGTGAAGGCGTTGTAGGCCAGCACCGCCGGAATGGCCACGGCCAGGCCCAGGGCGGTCATGATCAGGGCCTCGCCGACCGGACCGGCCACCTTGTCGAGGGTGCCCTGGCCGCTCATGCCGATGGCCAGCAGGGCATGGTAGATACCCCATACGGTACCGAACAGACCCACGAAGGGAGCGGAGGAGGCCACTGAGGCCAGTACCGTATGACCGTACTCCAGGCGGGCGGTGTCCTGCTCGATGGCCCGGCGCAGGGCACGCGTGAGGAAATCTTCGGCACTGCCGGATTCCACCATGCGCTTGCCGGTCCGGGCAGCATACTGCTCGGCGGCACGCAGGCCATGGTGGGCCAGATGGGAGAACGGATCGTGCACTCCGTGCTGCCTGATGTGCGCAGCCACCGCCTCCATGTCCGGCGCCTGCCAGAACTCCTCCTGGAAGCGGCGCGCATGGCGACGCATGGCCTGATTGGACCAGGCCTTGGTGAAGATGAGATACCAGGTGGCCACGGACATCAGCCCCAGCACCAGCAGGATGAATTGCCCCACAGCGTCGGTCTGCGAAAGGAAGTGGGCGAAGCCCATGTTGGTATCCATGCATCAACTCCGGATAGAAAAGGAAATGGGCACCAGCACCCAGGCGGCGACACCCCGGTCGCCCTGCCTGGCGGGCACGAAACGCCAGCGGCGCACGGTGTTCAGGGCGGCCTTGTCGAGACGTTCGAAGCCGCTGGATTCACGTATCTCCACCTGCGCCGCGCCCCCCTCCGCGTTCACGTACACACGCAGCAATACCTGTCCCTGCTCGCCCAGGCGGCGGGACAGGGGCGGATACACGGGCGCGGGGTTGTCCAGGTAATCCGCGTCGAAGCGCGGCGGCACGACTGCGGGCGGTGCCACGGGTGCGGCCGCCTGCGGCACGGGCCGGACCGGCTCGGGTACGGGCGTGGGCTCGGGCAGCACCACGGGCAACGGCACCGGCTCGGGTGGTGGCGCGGGCGCAACCAGCGGGGTGGGCGCCTCTTCCCGGGCCACCAGCACGGGCGGCGGCTGCGGTGTACGGGGCTGGACCTGGGGCTTGGGCGGCAGGGGTTTGGGAATCTCCTCGGGCTCCGCCTCGGGAGCGGGCAACAGGCTCACCATGAGGGGCTGGGGCAGGCCCACCACCTCGGCCATGGGGGTCATGGTCAACAATACCGCCAGCACCACGCCATGCAGGACAAGCACGCCCAGCAGGGAGCGCCAGGTACCCGGCTGTCCGTACGTGGCACTCATTTGGTCAGGATCAGCTTGTTCTGGCGCGTGATGCGCAGGCGGTAGTCCTGACCGTCATGCCGGATCACGACCTCCTGGCGCGATTGGAACAATTCGCCGGAGTCGATCCATCTGGATTCCTGGTGGGCGGTCTGATCGGCCGCATCGGCCGCATCGGGAAAGACCACGGTGCGCATACACCACCTCATTCTTGCTACAGGGGACACGCAGACCAGCACGCGACCGGCTCTTGCGAGGCAACCAGCCGCGTGTCGCGGCACCGGTTTACATGGTGAGGAATGATAATGATTCTTGCTTGTATGTTCAAGCATTCGCATATTCTTTTATGCATGCGCGGCCGAGCCGTGGTCGCTGCCCCGCCAGACGCGGCACGACGCCCTTCCCGGATGAGCCAGTCTCCCGCTGACCTACCCAGCCGGATGGCCCGTGTGCCTGCGTGACGTGCGGCATGCAAGGCGGCGGGGATCCGCGTGCCGCTGCCGGCGATCTGCGCGCGGTGCTCCCGTTCGGCATGCACTGCGCACCAGTGCGCCCGGATACAGGGGCGGCATGCCGCGTGCGTCCGGGTCTGCCTCTGTGCCTTCATGTCTGTGCCCGGATCTGCACACGACCCTCGGCCAGGCGTGTCAGGGCCGCCGCGAAACCCGCCACACCGGAGCTCTTGGTCAGCACGCAGGGCTTGCCGGTCTGTTTGCAGTATTTCTTCAGTTGGTAATAGGCCAGATGGCCCACACAGTCCGTCGGACAGATCACCGCGTCGGACGCATGCAGGAGCTCGGGCAGGCGGGCCAGGGCCTCCTCCCTGCCGCCATCGTGGTGGATCAGGCGCGCACCCAGGCGTTCCGCCAGCTGCCGGTACTGGGGCAACAGAGGCACGCGCCCGCCTACACAAAGCACACAACGGCCCTGGAGGCGAGGATCGCAGTCCGCGCAGGCCCCGGGGCATGGGGTGTCCGGGGTCTTGGCCTCCTCTCCCCAGAGGCGTTCCAGGGCGTCCCGCTCGGCCACGGCATCCTCCAGCTCACGCGTGAGGTACACCTTTTCCGCGGCCAGCTGGCCCACCCTCCTCTCCAGGACCTGCATGCGCGCCTCCAGCGCCGTGGCCCGATCCGCCTGGGCCTGCGCCAGAAACAGGCGCCGTCCCATGGCCACCATGGCCTCGCCACTCTCGAAGTCCTGCAGGCGTGGGCGCAGCGTGGCCAGCGCGGCCTCGGCCGCGTGCAATTGCGCGCGCATGTCCTCCAGCTCGCGTCGCAGTGCCTGGTTGGCACAGGCCGTCTCGGCCTCGGACTCCTTCACGGCGGTGTGGGCCGCCCGCAACATGTCATGCTCTCTCCGCAGGTGGCTGGCACGCCGCAGATCCGCAGCCTGCCCCGCGCCCAGCTGATGCGACAGCATGTGCACGTCGGCATAGATCGCGTAGCGGGTCTCCTCTCCCGCCAGTTTGTGGGTCATTGCCCCCCACAGGGGACCGGCGACCTCGCCCCGCTCCAAGCGGTGCTTCCACAGGGCGAGCACCTCGGCATCGGTGCGCAGGCGGGAAAACTCATGCACCACCAGGCTGTACTTGCGTTCCAGCAGTTTGTGCATGGCCTCGGAGGCCGCGTTGCGCTTGCCCGCCAGATGGACCGCCTCGACATGCAGGCGATAGGCATCATGGTCCGGCTCGGCAAAGCCGTTCCGGCGGGCGATCCGCTTCAGCTCGTCCATGGACAGGCAGGTGCCGATCACCGGGCAGAGGTATTTTCCCTCCAGCTCCCAGAGCTTGAGGCGCCGCGCAGCCGTGGGCGGTTGCGCGGCAGCGCGCTCGCCACCCTGTTGCGGGGCTTGGCCGGCCGGCTTGCCTGGAATGGGTGTGGCGGGAGTCAATCCGGCGTGGGCCAGCAGACCGTTCAGGATTCCCCTGCCAGTACGCTGCTCAGCCACGCGCCACCCCCATGCCCGCTTCCAGCTTGTCACACATGCGCACGCACAACCCGCGGGTGTCGTGGTCCAGGTCGGCGCATTCGGACAGACGCTCCAGCAGGCGCGCGGCCTGATGTGCGGCCTGCCCGCAACCGGTGAGACTGTGACGCATCAACTGATCCAACGCGCCGGCGAAGAGGGCGGTATTGCTGTCCATGCGAACCTCCTGGAAATGGTTGAAATTACAGGCAACGGACCCGCTGGCCTGTTCAGTACGAGGCCTTGGCGCGCAGCCCCCAGACCGTTACGTTTCCCTGCCCGCCCGCGGCGTGGCTGATGTACTGCACGCTGGGGCTGAGCTGCAGATAGTCATTGGGTCGCCAGGCATAGAACAGCTCGTAGATGCGCTCCCGCTGCGAACCGTTGCCAGCGGACTTGTACGCGGAGCCGGGCCGCAGGCTGCCGATGGCCAGGCCGAGCCGGTCATCCGCCCGCCCCCACAGGTCACCGGACAACTGTCCGCCCAGGGTCAGGCCGCGGTCAAAGGCCAGCACGCCGCGGGTGGAGTGCCCGTAACGTGCGAACAGGCCGACTTGTTCGCCGACCTGCTGGTCCAGGGAGAGACCCCAGCCGGCATGTCGCTCGCGCACGCCCTGATCGGCAATGCCGTCGCCATCCGTATCCAGCGTCAGGTTCACCTGGTCGTTGGCCCGGGAATTGTTCCAGGCATAGAGGCGATAGGCGCCCTCCCGGCCGTTCCAGGTCTTGCCCGCGTATTCCAGCTGGGCAATGGTGAACGGCCTGTTGAAGCTGTCCTGGAAGTCCGCGCCGGGGCCCGCGCCGAACATGCCGAGGGAGGCGGTGAGGCGATGCCCGTCGCTGAGGCCGTGCACATAGGCCAGACGCAGGCCGGGACTGGCGCCGTGGGCACCCACCCCCACATCGCCACCGGCGTCCAGCAGAGGGTTGTGCACGAAGGCCAGATTGAGGAAGTCCTCCGATTCGTCGGCGGCCAGGGCATTGCCATCGAAGAAGACGAAGGGGTCGATCTTGCCCACGGTCAGCTCCAGCTGATCCTGCTGCCCTCCCGACCCACCCATGGGCAGATCCAGCTGATACCAGGCCTGCATGAGCACGGGCCTGGGTTCGTTGCCAAAGGCCGTGGCGTTGGAGGTGGCGAAGGCGTTATTCACCACCCCCCCGCCGTCCCCCGCGCGCAGATGCGCGAAGAGCCTGCCCTGGGCATCGCCGATGGCACCACCGGGTAATTCCACTTCCAGATCCCCCCGCGATGTGAGCTCGCTGGCATGCACCCCGCCACCCCTGGCGCGCTGCGCCACCATGGTCAGGCTGGCCCCCACCTGGATGTCACGCAGTTTGTCCAGTGGCGCGGACTTCTGCCGCAGGGCCTCCAGTTCATGCGCCAACCCTTCCACCCGGGCCTGCAGGGGCGCCTCCCGGCCGGTGTTCGCCGCTTCCGCCAGGCGTCGCTCCAGCTCGGCGTTGCGCGCCTCCAGCCGATCGAGACGCGCCTGCATGTCCTGCAGGAGCCGGGCAACTTCGGGGTCCAGGGGTTGTGCCAGGGCTGGCAGGGCAGCCAGGCTCAACAACCAGGGCAGGACGCGCGGACGTAGCGCAAAGGCGGACGGCATGAGTTTCTCCTATCGGTCAGGTTGGAAGTCACGGGTTTCGGATACGGCGGGCTGCCTGGGCATGCGTCTGCGCTGTTCCTCCGGCACGCGGACCTGCGTATCGCACTGCGCCTGCTGCCCCCGGCGATGCCACGATGGCATGCGATATTATTGAGAACCATTCTCATAAATACATATTGCGAATAATTCTCATCTTTGCTGTAATGCCGGCACCTTCCCCCTGCAATCTCCTGGAGTTCCCCATGCGCAAGCTTCTTCTGGCCTCCCTGGCCCTGCTCGTCACCGCCGCCAGCGCCTCCGCCGCCGAGGTGGTGGTCTATTCCGCCCGCATCGAGCAGCTCATCAAGCCCCTGTTCGATGCCTACACGAAGGAAACGGGCGTGCAGGTGAAGTTCGTCACTGACAAGGAGGGTCCCCTCATGGCCCGACTGAAGGCCGAGGGCAAGAACACCCCGGCCGACCTGCTGATCACCGTGGACGCGGGCAACCTGTGGCAGGCCAGCGACCAGGGCCTGCTGCGTCCGGTGGAATCCAGGATCCTGGAGGCCAACATCCCCGCCCACCTGCGTGACCCGGGCAAGGAATGGTTCGGTCTGTCCGTGCGGGCCCGCACCCTGGTCTACAACAAGAACCGGGTGAAGGCTGGGGAGTTGTCGACCTATGAAGACCTGGCCAGCCCCAAATGGAAGGACAGGCTCTGCCTGCGCACCTCCAAGAAGGTCTACAACCAGTCCCTGGTGGCCATGCTGATCGGCGAACACGGCGAGCCCAAGACCGAGACCATGGTGCGCGGCTGGGTCGACAACCTGGCCACCGCGCCCTTCCCGGATGACACCAAGGCCCTGGAGGCGGTGGCCGCCGGCCTGTGCGACGTCACCCTGGTGAACACCTATTACTTCGGCCGCCTCATGCAGAAGAAGCCCAACCTGCCTCTGGCCATCTTCTGGCCCAACCAGAACACCGGTGCCGGCAACGCGGGTGTGCACGTGAACGTCTCCGGCGCCGGCGTCACCCGCTATGCCAAGCACCCGGAGGAAGCCATCCGGCTGCTCGAATGGCTGTCCTCCGACAAGGCGCAGAACCTGTATGCCGACATGAACATGGAATACCCCGCCAACCCAGCCATCAAGCCCGACCCGCTGGTGGCGTCCTGGGGCAGCTTCAAACCCAACCTCATCAACGTGGCGGAGGCGGGCAGGCTGCAGGTGCGGGCGGTGAAGCTCATGGACCGGGCGGGCTACAAGTAAGCCGACGTCCGTCCCGTTCTCCCCACGGGTGGTGGCCAGGCCGCCGCCCGTGTCCCGCATGCCCTGGCCCCTCATCGCTGCCGCCCCGCCCCGGGGCGGGTCGCGCCTTTCCGCTGCCCTGGCTCCCTGGCTGGCGGTATTGCCCATCGCCCTGATCAGCGTCATCCCCGTGCTGGTGGTGGTGTCCTCCCTGGTGAACCCGGACCGGGAGACCTGGGATCACCTCTGGCAGTACGAATTGCCCGAGGTCCTCGGCAACAGCTTCTGGCTGGTGCTGGGGGTGGGCCTGGGAGTGACCGTGCTGGGGGTGTCCCTGGCCTGGCTCACCGCCACATGCCACTTTCCCGGCCGTGCCTTCTTCAACTGGGCCCTGCTGCTGCCGCTGGCCCTGCCGGCCTACGTCACGGCCTTTGTCTGGCTGGGCCTGCTGGATTTCAGCGGTCCGCTGGCCACCTGGCTGCGGGAGACCCACGGCATCCTTCGACTGCCCCCCATCCGCTCGCGGGGCGGCGTCATCCTGGTGATGAGCCTGGCCTTCTATCCCTATGTCTACCTCACCGCCCGGGTCGCCTTCCAGGGCCAGGGCCGGCGCCTCATGGAGGCCGCCCAGTCCCTGGGGCTGTCGCGCCAGGCAGCCTTCTGGCGCGTGGCCCTGCCCATGGCACGCCCGGGCATCGTGGCGGGCCTGATGCTGGCACTCATGGAGACCCTGGCGGACTTCGGCACCGTGGCTGTGTTCAACTACAACACCTTCACCACCTCCATCTACAAGGCCTGGTTCTCCCTCTTTTCCCTGCCCGCCGCCTCACAGCTGGCCTCTTTGCTGATCTTCTTCGTCCTCATCGTGGCCCTGTTGGAGTATCAGTCGCGGGCGCGGCGCAGCTATGCCGTCTCCACCCGGGCCGCCAGCACCCCCGGCCGCATCCGCCTGCGGGGCTGGCGCGCCGCTCTGGCCCTGGCCTGGTGCGGAGTCGTCTTCACCCTGGCCTTTGCCCTGCCGGCAGGGCAGATCCTGGCCTGGGCGGCCGGGGTCTGGGCCGCGGACTTCGATGCGCGCTACCTGCAGTTTGCCTGGCATTCCCTCCTGCTCTCCGGTCTGGGGGCCCTGCTGGTGGGAGGCCTGGCGATGACCCTGGCCTATGCCCAGCGCCTGCACCCCACGCCGGCCATGCGGGTCACCGCGCGCCTGTCCACCCTGGGCTACGCCTTGCCCGGCGCGGTACTGGCGGTGGGTTTCTTCATCCCCGTGGCCTGGCTGGACAATCTGCTCATCGACCACCTGGGTTTCGCGGGCCAGACCCTGGGCGGCACCCTGGTGGTCATGCTGCTGGCCTACTGCACCCGCTTCCTGGCGGTGAGCTTCGGGCCGGTGGAATCCGGGCTGACCCGCGTCTCGCGCAGCGTGGACGAGGCCGCCCAGTCCCTGGGGGTAGTGGGTGCGCGGCGCCTGTGGCGCATTCACCTGCCCATGCTGCGGGTGTCCATGCTCAGTGCCGCCGCCCTCACCTTCGTGGACCTCATGAAGGAGCTGCCCATCACCCTCATGACCCGCCCCTTCGGCTGGGACACCCTGGCGGTGCGGGTGTTCGAGATGACCTCGGAAGGGGAATGGGAGCGCGCCGCCCTGCCCGCCGCCGCCATCGCCCTGGTGGGCTTGCTGCCCGTCGTCTTCCTGATGCGCAATACCGAACATGCTCACACTTGAAAATGTCGCCCAGGCCTACGGCCGCAAGCAGGTCCTCCAGAACGTGAGCTTCGAGCTGGCCGCCGGTGAGATCGGCTGTCTGCTGGGCCCATCCGGCTGTGGCAAGACCACGGCCCTGCGGCTCGTCGCCGGCTTCGAGTCCCTGCAGTCCGGCCGCATCCTGCTGGACGGCGGGCAGGTGGCCGGTCCCGATCAGGCGCTGCCGCCGGAAAGACGCCGTCTGGGCCTGGTGTTCCAGGACTACGCCCTGTTTCCCCATCTCAGCGTGACGGGCAACATCGGTTTTGGCCTGGGCAGTCTTCCCCGGCGGGAACGTGAAGCCCGGGTCGACGAGATGCTGCGGCTGGTGGGGCTGAGCCAGGAGGCTCGCCAGTATCCACACCAGCTCTCCGGCGGTCAGCAGCAACGCGTGGCCCTGGCGCGCGCCCTGGCGCCCCGGCCCAGGCTGCTGCTGCTGGACGAACCCTTCTCCAACCTGGACGTGGAACTGCGGGAAAAGCTGTCCATCGAGGTGCGGGACATCCTCAAGCACGAGGGCATCACCGCCCTGCTGGTCACCCACGACCAGCACGAGGCCTTCGCCATGGCGGACCAGGTGGGGGTCATGCACGCGGGTGTGATCCAGCAATGGGGTACGCCCTATGACCTCTACCACCGGCCGCGCAACCGCTTCGTCGCCGGTTTCATCGGTCAGGGCGTGCTCCTGCCCGGCGTGGTGCGCAGTGCCCACCAGGTGCAGGTGGAACTGGGCATGCTGCAGGGCGTGGACGCGGCCGAATGTGATGGTGGCAGTTGCCTGACCTTCGGCATCGGCACCGAGGTGGAGGTCCTCATCCGTCCCGACGACATCCTGCATGACGACGACAGCCCCCTGCAGGCGGAGGTCGAGCGCCGCGCCTTCCGTGGCGCCGAATTCCTCTACACCCTGCGCCTGCCCAGCGGGGCCAGGGTGCTCACCCAGGTATCCTCGCACCACGACCACGCCATCGGCGAGAAGATCGGCATCCGCCTGGATGTGGGCCATGTGGTGGCCTTCCGCAGGCCACCACCGGATGCGCCCCGGGGCCGGGCCTGAGCCCCCTGCTCAGGCCGCCGGAAACTCCAGCCTCACCACCAGCCCCGGCCGGTTGTCCTCCAGCTCCAGCCTGGCCCGGTGCAGGGCCGCGACACGGGCGACGATGGACAGGCCCAGGCCGCTGCCCTCGACCTCCTGTCCGGCCAGGCGGTGGAAACGCCGTAGCACCTGGGCGCGGGCCTGGGCCGGGATGCCGGGCCCGTCGTCCGCGACGGACAGGCCGCGCCCCGATACCCGCACCACCACGCGCCCGCCCCGGGACGTATGGCGCAGGGCATTGTCGAGCAGATTGCGCAGCAGGATGCGCAACATGTCGGCCTGGCCGGAGACCATGGCTTCCTCTTCCACCTCCAGTTCCAGGCTGATGTCTCGCGCCAAGGCCGCGGCGCCGTGTTCCGCGCATTCATCGGCCGCCAGCCGGTCCAGGCGCAGGGGCGTCATGGGCAGGCCAGCGGCCGGATCCAGACGCGCCAGGGTCAGCAGCTGTTCCACCAGGCGCCCGGCACGCCGCCCGCTGGTGGCGATCTGCCCCAGGGCATGTGCACGTTCGGCCGCATCCCGGGCGCGGCCCGCCACCTGGGCCTGGGCCACGATGGCCGCCAGGGGTGTGCGCAGTTCATGCGCGGCGTCGGCGGTGAAGCGGCGTTCCTGCTCCAGGGTCCGGCTCACACGCCCGAACAGGCTGTTCATGGCCAGAACCAGGGGCCGGATTTCCCGCGGGGCCACATCGGGCGTCACCGGTTCCAGGGTCTCCGGCGCACGCGCCGCGATCTCCCTGGCGATGTCGTCCAGCGGCGCCAGGCTGTGCCGGGCACTGAACCAGATCCAGACCCCCAGCAGAGGCAGGCCGAAGGAGGCCGGCAGCAGCAGGCGGCTGGCGATGTGTCCGCTGATTTCCTCGCGCACGTGGTGGTTCTCGGCCACCTGCACGCGCAGCCGGCCCTCACGGTCCCACAGGCTGTAGCAGCGCCAGCGTCCCGAGCCCAGGGCGTGCGTGTCCGAGAACCCGTCCCGCGCGGCCAGGGCATGGCGTGGCGCCCCGGGGGAGCGCGCCAGCAGCCGCCCCGACTCATCCCAGATCTGGAAGACGAAGCGCTTCTCCACCTTGTGCCCCCTGTCCGTGCGCCAAACGAGGTCCTCATCGTCGTCGTATTCCTCTGCCAGGGCCAGCATGACCCGGGCCACCTGGACAAGCTGGTCGTCGAACAGCTCGTCGATCTCGTGATGGGCATCGAAGTAGGTGAACACCAGGGCCGCCAGCCAGCCCAGGCTAAGTCCCCCCAGCAGCCATACCAGCAGCCGGCGGCGCAGGGAATACCAGCGGGTCGGCTCAGGGCGTGCGCTCATTCACCCGGCATGGTGTAGCCGATGCCGCGCAGGGTGCGGATGCGCTCGACGCCCAGCTTTTTGCGCAGACGATGGATGTGCACTTCCAGGGCATTGCTGTCCGGTTCGTCCTTCCAGCCATAGACCGCGGCCTCCAGCTGGGCCCGGCTCATGACCCGGCCCGGGTGCCGCATCAGCACCTGTAACAGAGCAAACTCCCGCGCGGAAAGCTCGATCGGCTCACCCGCCAGGGTGACCTGGCGCATCGCCGGATCCAGCACCAGTTCTCCCAGCCGCAGACAGGGTCGGGCATGGCCCGCGGCCCGGCGCAGCAGGGCCCGCACCCGCGCGGAGAGCTCATCCAGGCTGACGGGCTTCACCAGATACTCGTCCGCGCCGCCGTCCAGACCGGCGATCTTGTCATGCACCGCATCCCGGGCCGTGAGGATGAGCACCGGCAGGGACTGCCCCCGCCCACGCAGGGCCCGCAGCACCGCCATGCCCTCCTGTCGCGGCAGACCCAGGTCGAGCAGCAGCAGGTCATAGTCCCCGCTCTTCAGGGCCAGGTCGGCGGCCTGGCCGTCCTTGACCCAGTCCACGGCATGACCGTCCTGGCGCAGCCAGATGGTGAGGCCATCTCCCAGTTGGGGGTCATCTTCGGCAATGAGCAGGCGCATGGCCCGATTCTATTGGGCGAACCACCAGGCGCACAGAACGGCGCAACCCAGGAGCACCAGGACTGGCAGGGGCCGGGCCGTGGCGATGGCCGCATGCGCCGGGCCCTGCTTGAAGCCGCTGAACATGGCGTGCACCAGATTCTCCCTGTGCGCCAGACTGCCCAGCAGCACCCCGGCCACATGCAGCAGGACCATCCCCAGCAGCATCGAGGACAAGCCTTCATGCAGGTCTTCCGCCCACGTGCCGCCCGCATCCTGGTAGACGAACCAGCCGCTGGCCGCGCTCAGCAGGGTCAGGCCCAGCAGGGCCAGGATGGCCCATCCCCCGGCCGGGTTGTGGCCCACTACATGTGGAGGGCTGTCCGTGGCCAGGCCGCGGACATAGGCCAGGGCAGCCCCCGGACCGCGCACGAAGCTGGCGAAGCGGGCATGCCGGGTACCCACCACACCCCAGAACAGACGGAAGATCACCACGCCCGCCATGGTGCCGCCGGCGCAGGCATGCACCAGCCGCCAGGCTTCGCTCTCGCTGCTCAGCCAGGCCAGGGCAAAGGCGCCGACGAGCATCCAGTGGCCAATGCGCACCGGCCAGTCCCATACCAATATCTTGTGCATGCTCAGTCCTCCCAGCGCCGGCCGTCGGGCAGCACGATCTCCCGCTCGCGGTAGCTGCCCTGGGCCGCACGGGTATGGCACGCCCCACAGTTGGAGGGGGTCTTCACCTTCGGATGGGACCAGTCGGCACGGGGCACCTCGCGGTGCTTGCGCGTGAACCAGGGAGTGGCGGTCAACCGGGGCAATGCGCCCGGCCTGGCCGCCCCGCCGCCGGCCCCGACCTTGCTCGGGGGACCGGCATGCCCGACAAGGAAATCCGCGATGGTTCGGCGCACAGCCTCATCCAGGCTGGCATTGTCGCCATAGTGCCGGTCGAGCGTGGCCATCACCTGCCGCCAGTCCCCGGCCCCCAGCAACTGGGGCGGGAATGCGATGTGGCAACTGCCGCACTCGGCCTGATAGGCGGGGGGCGCATTGGCGAACAGACACAGGTCGTCCGCCTTCACGGCAACGGACAAGGGCAGCAGGGAACAGACCAGCAGGATATTCAGCATGCGCGGGGTGTTCATGTCAGCGCCCTTCCATCACGAACGTCATGAAATCCGCCTTCTCGGCGGCGCTGCATTCCCGGCCCACCACCTCGGTGCAATTGCGGCGGAACCATTTCTCCACCTTGGCCGGATCGGTGAAGCGCTCGGCGTTGGCCGTGGGCGCCAGGGGCTTGATGGCCTTGTCCGTGACCACATGGCGGCCCGGCTGGGACGGCCTGGCGGTATGGCAGCCGCTACAGGCCGGCATCTTCTCCGAGACGCCGAACTGCCGGCCGTACAGGTGTGCACCCTGTGCCACGGAAGGCCGGTAGCCGGGCGAGACCCTGGTGGCCTCGGCCCGGTAGGACGCCAGGATTTCGCCGGGCGTGGCGGCCTGGACCAGGGGCGTGCCCAGGACCAGCAGGATGATGGCGGTGCCCTTCATGACCTTTTCTCCTTCAGGGGTTGAACATGGCCTGAACTCTGGCAACCCAAACTTACCGCCGGCTTACCCCAACCTTAACCCTGCCTTACGGAGGCCCCGCACGAGGCGAAGGCTGTCATGCCACCCCACATCTGTGGATAACCCGATCCGCGCGCGGCGACTCGGCGGGCCATGCCTGGACTGCCACGCCATGCCCGCCTGTCGACAAGCCTGTGGACAGCCTGTGCGCAGACTGTGCACAAAAAAGTGGTTGACGCACTCCGGTCGAACACTAGAATTAGCGCAAAAAATCCTGATTCGACACTACATATAGTGGATAAAAATGAGCCGTGCCTATCCGGGCGGACGGCCGTTTCGTTATCTAGGAGACACCAAGATGCCCATTTCCGCCGCAATTTCGTCCGCCCGCTCGACGACGACCCGCCCCGACGCCCTCCCTGGTCTGCTGGACGCGCAGGCCGGCGGCCTGGACACTGGCGCGCCGGTCCCAGACCTGTCCGGCCACAAGCTCATCCGCCGCAATGGCGCGGTGGTGGCCTTTGTCCCCAACAAGATCGCCGTGGCCATCACCAAGGCCTTCATCGCCGTGCACGGCGGCCAGGCCGCCGGCTCCGCCCGTATCCGCGACACCGTGGAGACCCTGACCCAGGCCGTGGTGGAGAGCCTGCTGCGGCGCAAGCCCGCTGGAGGCACCTGCCACATCGAGGACGTACAGGACCAGGTGGAATTGGCCCTCATGCGTGCCGGCGAGCACGAAGTGGCCCGGGCCTACGTGCTCTACCGGGAGCGTCGCGCCGAGGAGCGGGCACGTCACAGGCAGGTCCAGGGCACGCAGGAAGCGTGGGCCCAGGCGCTGAACTGCGTCGAGGACGGCCAGACCCGGCCCCTGGACCTGGACGCCCTGGCCTCCGTGGCAGCCGCCGCCTGTGCAGGCCTGCCGGATACCCACCCACAGGCCATCCTGCAGGCCACGGTGCGGGACCTCTACGACGGCATCCCCATGGCCGAGGTGCGCAGGTCCCTCATCCTGTCCGCCCGCGCCCTCATCGAGCGGGACCCGGACTACTCGCTGGTCACCGCCCGTCTCCTGCTGCACGACATCCGCCGCGAGGTGCTGGGCGAGGAGGCGTCCCAGGCGGAAATGGCCACCCGCTACGCCGAATGTTTCCCACGGTGCATCAAGCGGGGCGTGGACGCCGGACTGCTGGACGAGAAGCTGCTCCAGTTCGACCTGACCCGTCTGGCCGCAGCCCTGGATGCCCGACGCGACCTGCAATTCCAGTACCTGGGCCTGCAAACCCTGTACGACCGCTACTTCCTGCACATCGACGCGCACCGCATCGAGCTGCCCCAGGTCTTCTTCATGCGCGTGGCCATGGGTCTGGCGCTCAACGAGATCGATCGGGAGGCCCGGGCCATCGAGTTCTACGACGTGCTGTCCAGCTTCGACTACATGAGCAGCACACCCACGCTGTTCAACGCCGGTACCCGCCACAGCCAGCTGTCTTCCTGCTACCTCACCACCATCCCGGACGACCTGGACGGCATCTACCAGGGCATCAAGGAAAACGCCCTCCTGCAGAAGTACGCCGGCGGTATCGGCAATGACTGGACCCGGGTGCGCGCCCTGGGCGCCCACATCAAGGGGACGAACGGAAAGTCCCAGGGCGTGGTGCCCTTCCTCAAGGTGGCCAGCGACACCGCCGTGGCGGTGAACCAGGGCGGCAAGCGCAAGGGCGCGGTATGCGCCTTCCTGGAAACCTGGCACCTGGACATCGAGGAGTTCCTGGAGCTGCGCAAGAATACCGGTGACGATCGCCGCCGCACCCACGACATGAACACCGCCAACTGGGTGCCTGACCTGTTCATGAAGCGGGTCATGGACAACGCCGAGTGGACCCTGTTCTCCCCCTCCGACGTACCCGACCTGCATGACAGGTTCGGCCAGGACTTCGAAGCCGCCTACCTGGCCTATGAGGACAAGGCTGCGCGCGGCGAGCTCAGGCACCACAAGAAGGTTGCCGCCGTGGGCCTGTGGCGCAAGATGCTGTCCATGCTGTTCGAGACCGGTCATCCCTGGATCACCTTCAAGGATGCCTGCAACGTGCGCTACACCAACCGGCACGCGGGCGTGGTGCACTCCAGCAACCTGTGCACCGAGATCACCCTGCACACCCACGACGACGAAATCGCCGTGTGCAACCTGGGCTCGGTCAACCTGGTGAACCACCTGAAAGACGGGGGTCTGGACATGGAGAAGCTGTCCCGCACCGTGCACACCGCCATGCGCATGCTGGACAACGTCATCGACCTCAACTACTACAGCGTCGGCAAGGCGCGCAACTCCAACCTGCGCCACCGACCCGTGGGCCTGGGCCTCATGGGCTTCCAGGACGCCCTGCACGCGCTGCGCATCCCCTATGCCTCGGCGGAGGCGGTGGAATTTGCCGATCGCAGCATGGAGGCGCTGGCCTATCACGCCTACCGGGCCAGCACGGACCTGGCCGAGGAGCGGGGCCGCTACTCCAGCTTCAACGGTTCCCTGTGGAGCAAGGGCATCCTGCCCCAGGACTCCCTCAGGCTCCTGGCCGAGGAGCGGGGCGGCTGGCTGGAGGCGGACCTGTCCGAGACCTTCGACTGGGCCGCCCTGCGCAGCCGCATCCAGGACGTGGGCATGCGCAACTCCAACTGTCTGGCCATCGCCCCCACGGCCACCATCGCCAACATCGTCGGCGTGTCCGCCTCCATCGAACCCACATACCAGAACCTGTTCGTCAAATCCAACCTGTCCGGGGAGTTCACCGTGGCGAACCGATATCTGGTGCGCGACCTGAAGGCCCTGAACCTGTGGGACGAAGTCATGCCGGGCGACATCAAATACTTCGATGGCTCCCTGGCCCCCATCGACCGCATCCCGGCCGAGCTGAGGAGTCTATATGCCACCGCCTTCGAGATCGACCCGGCCTGGCTGATCGAGGCCGCCGCCCGGCGCCAGAAATGGATCGACCAGGCCCAGAGCCTGAACCTCTACTTCCAGGGGGCCTCCGGTAAAAAACTGGATGAGACCTACAAGCTGGCATGGATCCGGGGCCTGAAGACCACCTACTACCTGCGCGCCCTGGGAGCGACCCATGCGGAGAAATCCACCGGCAGGGGCGACGAGCTGAATGCCGTGCAGGCCGGGCATGGCAACGATTCCGGCGGCCGCTTCAACGCCGGCCCGACCCCGGCCACCCAGCCCCTGGCGCGGACGGAATCCGCCGTCCCGGCCTGTATCCTGCGACCCGGCGATGCGGGTCACGAGGAATGCGAAGCCTGTCAGTAAGCCACGAAAGGCCCATGCCATGCAGCCCCAAACCCTGGCCAGCGAAGTCTCCAGCCTCTACACCCTGCCGGAGCTGGCCCTGCGCGTGAATACCCTGCTGGATTCGCCCGACGCTTCGGCGCGTGAACTGGTGGAGGTCATCGAACTGGATACGGGCCTGGCGGCTACGGTCCTGCGCCTGGCCAACTCCGCCATGTATGGCCATGGTCGCGTCAACAGCCTGCCCCACGCCGTGGCCACGATCGGCCATCAGGCCCTGCGAGGACTGGTGCTGGCCGCCGCCGCGGTACGCGTGTTCCGCGACATCCCGGCGGAATTCGTCAACATGGACAGCTTCTGGGAAAACAGCATCACCTGTGCCGTGCTGGCCCAGCTGATCGGCCAGCGCGCCCACCTGCCGGAGAGCGAGGCCCTGTTCCTGGCCGGCCTGCTGCACGGCGTGGGCCGCCTGGTGTTCTATGCCCGCCGGCCCAGGGAATACCGCGAGGTGCTGCAACGGGTGCAGGACAGCGACCTGGCGGTGGAAAGCGCCGAAACCCTGGTCTTCGGCTTCAACCACGCCCAGTTGGGGGCCGCCCTGCTGGGACAATGGGGTCTTCCCCGCAAGCTGCGCCAGGCGGTGGCGCAGCAGCTCACCCCCAGCTCCGCCTTTTCCCGGGAGGCCGCTGCCGTCCACCTCGCCGTGGACATGGCCAACCACATGGCCCCCTGCATCCGCCGCCCCCAGGAGGCCACCGTCTACAGCCCGGGTCCCAGCGCCAACACCGCCCTGCGCAGCCTGGATCTGCGCGCGGACGACCTGGCCGACATCAGCCTGGAAGCCCTGGCCAGCAGTCTGGAGATCGTCGAGATCCTGCGCCCGGGTGCGGGCACCATCTTTTGAACCACAAGGAGACCCGCCCCATGCTCGGCTTCGACGAGGACCGCACACCCGCCACCGCCCCCCTGCAACCACCCGACCCGGTCCCCGCCCCTGCACGGCACGCCTACGGGTACGCCACGGCCGCCCCGTCAAAGGCGGTGGCGAGCGGGATTTCACCCGCGGCGGCGGATAGCCGGCAGCGCCGTGTACGACTGGAAGACAAGCGCATCCTCAACGCCAGCGCCGACGTCAATCAACTCGTTCCCATCAAGTACAAGTGGGCCTGGGAAAAGTACATCGCCGCCTGCGCCAACCACTGGATGCCACAGGAAATCAACATGCACCGGGACATCGCTACCTGGAAGGACCCCAACGGCCTTTCCGAGGACGAGCGGCGCATCGTCAAGCGCAACCTGGGCTTCTTCGTCACCGCCGACTCCCTGGCCGCCAACAACATCGTGCTCGGCACCTACCGCCAGATCACCGCCCCGGAATGCCGCCAGTACCTGCTGCGTCAGGCCTTCGAGGAGGCCATCCACACCCACGCCTACCAGTACATCGTCGAGTCCCTGGGCCTGGACGAGGGCGAGATCTTCAACGCCTACCACGAGATCCCCTCGATCCGCGCCAAGGACGAATTCCTGCTGCCCTACATCGACGTGCTCGCCGACCCCAATTTCCGCACCGGCACCCCCGATGCGGACCAGACCTTCCTCAAGAGCCTGATCGCCTTCGCCTGCATCATGGAAGGACTGTTCTTCTACGTGGGCTTCGTGCAGATCCTGGCCATGGGCCGGCAGAACAAGATGACCGGCGCCGCCGAACAGTACCAATACATCCTGCGCGACGAGTCCATGCACTGCAACTTCGGCATCGACATGATCAACCAGATCAAGCTGGAAGAGCCCCGTCTGTGGACCAGCGCGTTCAAGGCCGAGCTCAAGGCCATGTTCATGCAGGCCGTGGAGCTGGAATACCAATACGCCGAGGACACCATGCCGCGCGGCGTGCTGGGTCTGAACGCCCCCATGTTCAAGGAGTACCTGCGCTTCATCGCCAACCGCCGCGCCACCCAGATCGGCCTGGACGCACTCTTCCCCGGCGCCAGCAACCCCTTCCCCTGGATGGCGGAGATGATCGACCTGAAGAAGGAAAAGAACTTCTTCGAGACCCGCGTCATCGAGTACCAGACCGGCGGCACCCTGAACTGGGACTGAGCCCATCCACCCCTCCCCCAAGACTCCAAAGGAAAAAACCGCCATGACTACCCCTCAAGTCCTGATGACCAAGGCCCGCATCGCCACATTCCTGGCCAGGGTCAAGGCCGGAAAGCACGTCAGGGCCCGATATCCCGCAGACATGGAACAGGCCATCGCCATACCGCGACATGGCTGCATGACGCGGATACCGGGCCCCGTCGCCGTCCACGGTCTGGGCATCGTCCAGGAGCATCCCGGCCAGGAGGCGGCGCAGGATTCGCCGGCTGTCATCCCGCGTGCCTCCTCCCCGCGACCCGGTCCTCCTGCCAGGCCGGCACACGACACAGGCGGCGCTTGCGGATAGACTCGCCTCCACGTTCATTCCCCCAAAGACCAACCCATGAAACGCGTTCTCGCTCTCCTGGCATCCGTTGTGTTTGGCTGGTCATCCGCCTGGGCGGCGCCCGTCCAGGGCAAACCGCATCGCGCCACTCACCTGGGCAATCCCGCCACACGTTTCGCCCCACCCCTGAAGACCCCGGAAGACCTGCGCCGCACCCTGTCGAGCGAAGCCCTGCGGGAGGACGTGCAATCCGTGGCGCGCAAGACGGGCTACCTCGGCGACATGGCGGATTTCATCCAGGCCGTGCAGACCGCTCCCATCCAGGAAATGAGCATCGCGCCCAACACCCTGTTGCCGGCCATGTCCCGACGCAGGAACGGCAAGGCGGATGTCCTCTACAACGTCCTGTGGGCAGGCAAAAAGCCCATCGATGCCTACGTGTTCTCCTTCGTCTCCGGCGAGCGGCGCTACCGGGTGATCACACCCAAGTCCTGCGCCAACTTCTGGGTGGAAGAGCAACAGCCCCCTCCCAGGCCTGAACTGGCCCTGCGCTGCAGCGCGCCGACCCAGGCCGGCACGGATACGCTGGTGGAAGTGTGCTGTACCCTGAAGAACGTGGGCGATCTGACGGAGCCCCAGGCCATTCTCGCGCTGCCCTTCCCTGCCGATGCACGGGTGCGCTGCGTGTCCGGTGGCCCGGATGTGAGCGACCCCAGCCGCGTAACCTGGCAATTCCAGCATCTGGAGCCTGGTGCCGAGCGCACAGTCTGTGCCAACTTCACGCCGCTGCGGCCGGGTACCGTCACCTTCGCGGCCACGGCCAGCGCGCAGCGCGCGGCGGGCGTCGCCAGCACCCGGGAAACCCGCGTTCAGGATTGAACACGGGGGAAAGTCTGATTTTCGAGGCGGCCGCGTCATCCACGAGCACAGCCACATCCGGGTGGTTTTGCAGGGCATATAGACCGCGTCGCGCGCGGACTCGGGGCCCAGCCCCCTTCAGCGTGCGTGTGGGGCCGTCACCGATTCCCGCCTTGCGCGCACGACGGTGCCGCCATGGGACCGCAAGTCCGGCAGGAATACGGTCAGCAGACCGATGAGAGGCAGGTAGGAGCACAGCACATAGACCCTTTCCATGCCCCAGTGGTCGGCCAGGCTGCCCAATACGGCGGCCCCGACACCTCCCAGGCCGAAGGCCAGACCAAAGAACAGGCCCGATATGGTGCCCACCCTTCCGGGAACCAGTTCCTGGGCGTAGACCACCATGGCGGGGAAGGCCGAGGCCAGTACGAAACCGATGATCAGGGTCAGCGCCGCCGAGGCGGTCAGGCCCACATGGGGCAGCGCCAGGGTGAAGGGTGCCACACCCAGGATGGACAGCCAGATCACCTGCCTGCGGCCGATGCGATCGCCGATGGGACCACCCAGCAAAGTGCCGGCCGCCACGGCGGAGAGGAAGATGAACAGGTGATATTGGGCCGTGCGCGTGTCGACACCATGGTGCTGCATCAGATAGAAGATGAGATAACTGCTGATGCTGGCCAGATAGAAGAACTTGGAAAACATCAGCGCCAGCAGCACGGCCAGGGTGCGCAGCACCAGAGCGCGCGGCAATACGGCCTGCACCCCGGCCTGGGTCGCCCCGGGTGTGCGGTGCCGGTGGCGATACCACACCCCCACGCCGCCCAGAACGATCATGCCCAGAAGGGCCACCAGGGCGAAACCGGCCAGACTGCCCTGACCATGGGGCAGGACGAACCAGGCCGCGAGCAGGGGTCCGAAGGCAGTCCCCGCGTTTCCTCCCACCTGAAAGATGGACTGCGCCAGGCCGTGCCGCCCGCCCGAAGCCATGCGCGCCACCCGCGAGGCCTCCGGGTGGAATACGGACGAACCGCTGCCCACCAGGGCGGCAGCCAGCAGCAGCAAGGGGAAACTGCTGGCCTGGGAGAGCAGCAACAGACCGGCAAGCGTCAATCCCATGCCGGCCACCAGGGAGAAGGGTCGTGGATGCCGGTCGGTATAGGCCCCCACCAGGGGTTGCAGCAGGGAGGCCGTGCACTGGAAGGCCAGGGTGATCAGCCCGATCTGGGTGAAACTGAGATGCAACCCATATTTGAACAATGGGTAGCTGGCCAGCATTACCGATTGCAGCGTGTCGTTGAGAAAGTGGGAAAAGCTGATGGCACCCAGCACCCTGAAGGCAGTGTGATCGGTGCCGGCATGCGGGGTGTTCATGAGGAAAGCTCGTGTATGGGCAGTGCCACTATAGGGGCACGCGCGTATTCTGTCTGCGGCCACGCGCGGCGCGTCTGTTCCGGGGACGGATCGGGGCCTGCCCGCAAGTCAGTCCTGTCAGCCGAGCCACGGCCTCCCGCGTTCCACAGGCGTCGGCCAGGCTGGGCCGGCCTCATGTGTACCGCACCCTGTTGCTTGACCAAGGAGAACTGCCATGCGCACCACCCTGCTCTGCACCCTGACCCTGTGCGGCCTGATCGTCGCTCCCGCCCATGCCGGCTGGCTGGATGATCTGCAAAAGCGCCTGGGTGAGCTGCAGAAATCCCCATCCACCGCCAGCGCTGGCGTGGGCAGCACGGCGACTGGCGCCCTGACTGAAGAGGAGGTGGTGAAGGGTCTCAAGGAGGCCCTGTCCAAGGGTACCCGGCAGGCCATTGCCCAGCTTGGCAAGGACGGCGGGTTTCTCAACAACCTGGATGTGAGGATTCCCCCGCCGGAAGAACTGCGGAAGGTGGAAAGGCTGCTGCGCACGCTGGGGCAGGACAAATACGCCGATCAGTTTATCGCCACCCTGAACCACGCCGCGGAGAAGGCCGTGCCGGAGGCCGCCAGCCTGTTCGGGGATGCCATCGCACGCATGAGCGTGAGTGATGCGCAGGCCATCCTGCGGGGCCCGGATGACGCCGCCACGCAATACTTCCGCAAGACCAGCGAGGCCAGCCTGAAGGAACGCTTTCTGCCCATCGTCCAGGCGGCCACTGATCAGGCCGGGGTCACCGCGGCCTACAAGGCCCTGCTACAGAAGGCCGGCCCCACGGTGCACCTGCTGGGGGTGGGCGGCACGGACCTGGACCGCTATGTGGACGACAAGGCCGTGGACGGCCTGTTCAAGATGGTGGCCGCCGAGGAAAAACGCATCCGCCAGGACCCTCTGGCGCGCACCACGGACTTGCTCAAGAAGGTGTTTGGCTCCCTGTTCTGATAGGCGGGCGGACCCGGCATGCCCGCGGAAACAGGTTGTAACCCTCCGGCCCCGAGCGGAAATACAACGGATACAGGAACTCGCCAGAATGGGCGCCAGGATCTCCTCCATCGGAGGGATCCGGGCCGCAAACCTTCAAAGGAGTTCACCATGTCCAAGATCCAATCCATCTCCGGCAAGGGCCCGATACTTGCGGGCCTGCTCGCGGGCGCGCTCGCCCTGGCCGCTCCTGCCTACGCCATGCCCGGTGCAGACGGAGCACGGGCCGACTGCAAGGCCAGACTAGCCTGTTCGATGGACAGGCAGGCACAATACCCTGGAGTGCGCCAGGTCAAGCGCGCGCAACGTCTGGCCGATCTGAAAGACAAGCTGCAACTGCGGCCTGAGCAGGAGGCCGCCTGGCAGGATTTCATCCGTGCCATGCCCGACAAGGATCGCACGCGGATCGGGCAACGACCGCCCGCACGCCAGGATTCCACTGGAATGAGCACGCCCGAACGCCTGGATCACATGCTTGCCCGGGCCGAGTGGCGCAAAGCCTTCCTGGTGCGGCGTGCGCAGGTGGTGAAGGACTTCTATGCCCAACTCAGCCCCGCGCAGCAACAGGTGTTCGACAACCAGGCCCGCCTCTGGCGGGCCGGACGGGGTGGGCCTCACCGGCAATGCAATTTCGTCACATCGCGCGCCCAATCCTGATCGTGCCGCAGGCCGGCACGGGTGGAACCTCCACCCGTGCCGGTGCCGTGCAGCCTATCCATCCATGCACCATCAATGCGGCGATGACCTGCCGCCCCCATGGATCCTTCGCTGCGTCCGGGGCGCCGATCATCAAATAGTCAAATTATTCGGTGTCTCCCTGTCGTTCGCCCAAGGTACGCCGCATGATGGCTACCCAGCCCAAGGCCCACACCAGGTGCGTGTCCTTGTCATGACCATGCGTGGTGTCGTAGCCCAGCATGGCACACACACTCCAGCGCGCGCCTTGCAGGCATTTTTCCAGGCCCAGCCGGCGTGCCGCATCCTCCTCCTTCAGGGCATTGCACAGGGCCATGACGGCGCCGAAGAGCGTCGCCCGGTCGATATCCGATTCGGCCGTGGCGGCCAGCCAGACCAGTTGTTCAAATTTGGCAATCGCAAGGGAGGGATCGATCATGCTGGCGCTCTCGGTCGGCAATATGGAATCGCGGGGATCCCACCCGGCCTTTCCAGGCCCGGCCGCCAGTATCGTGCACTCCCGGCTGCTTGCCTACCCCCGTACGGAGGGACGGCATCCGTTCCGCCGTCCGACCTAGAAACCGAGTCGCAGGGCCAAACCCCAAGGTCTGTCGCGTTGCAGACGCGGGTCTTCCTGCGCCCACGCCCCGGCGGGATTCTGCAGCAGTTCCACCCGCCAGCCGGACAGGCTCGCCGTTGGCTTTGCCGACACGGCAAAGTTCGTCCAGCCCAGCAGGGACTGGAGCCCGGAGAACCTCTCCCACGCGCGCTTCATCGATACGCGCCCGCCCAACGCATCACCGTCCACGCGCGCGGCCGACTCCATCACCAGGTTGCTCTCCACGTCCGCCAACGCCGTAGCGGAATGTTTCTGACCGGCGTGAACGGTCTTGCCTTCCTTGGCCAGACCCACCCCCGGCATACCCGTCATCACCGCCACACCCATGAGCATCGCCTTGCGCTTCATGCCAGCCTCCGGAATCAGAACCGAGCACTTTGTATATAGTCCGCATAGATCGAAAGTGGAGTGTGGACCGGACCACGACAACGGGCGCGCGCAGGCTGGCGCCTGGTCCGATGGGTGCCCTCAGGCCGCACTCAGGCCTGAGCCGCGGAGGCCGGCATGCCGACGGCCGACCCCCGCGCTTCCGGCACCCTGGCATGCAGGGTGGCCAGACGATAGATTTCCAGCAGATCCCGTTCGTCGATATCCATGTAGGTATCGATCTGCGACAGGGCATAGACCAAATCGCTGTGCGCGATGAGCAGCTTTTCCTGCTGACCGGCCACATGGCTGCCGTCCGCCGGCCCAAGCCTGGCCAGCCAGAGGGGATAGCGCCGGTGCTGGAAGGGCGCATTGAACAACATGCCCACACTCAGCAAGACCAGCACATTGATCAACACCGGCATCACCAGAAAGATGTAACCCAGGGTCTGTACCGGTTCGCCACCCATGACCACAGCCAGGGCCGCGGCGCCACCGGGAGGGTGCAGGCAGCGGGCGTAATACATGACCACGATGGACAGGGCCACGGCCAGGGCGGCCGCACTCAGGGTGTCCTGGATGTACAGCGCGCAGGTAATGCCAATGGTGGAAGAGAGCAGATGCCCCCCCAGAATCGCCCAGGGCTGGGACAACGGGCTGTGCGGCGCGGCAAACAACAGGACGGCCGATGCCCCCATGGAGGTCACCACCAGGGCTACGCCATGGGCGTCCAATACCCCCTGGCTGACGACCAGCAGACCCATGATCCCCAAAAAAGCCCCCAGGGCGGACAGGAATTTTTCCCCATGGCTGGCCGGATGGGGATTGTCCCGGACCCAGCGTACCCACGCTTCCTTTAGGCCCATGCGTTATTTTCCTTCCTTGTGTGCGTGCCGGTGTGGAGCGCGGACACTTTGGCCCTTGAGCCCGGATGAGTCCCCTACGGCCCCGGAATTGGGCATGCCGGCAAGCCTGCAGACCTGTCCCAGGTAGCCCGACGGAAAGAGCTCGTGCAGTTTCCTGGCGGCCTGGTCACCCCAGCGATGCGCGAGATGGTCGACGACTTGGCGCGCATCCGGAATAACCCGGTGGGCCTCCTGGAACTCGCGCACGAAACGCAGCACCTCCCAGTGATCATGGCTGAGGAGGATGTTTTCCCTGCCTGCCAGGATCGTGGCCACGGCCACGTTCCAGTCCGCCGGATCCAGCAGGAAGCCCTCTTCATCCAGGGCAGGCAATGCTTGACGCGCAGTGTTTGCCATGGCCAGAGGACGTTCCATCAGTCAGCAAGGCGCGTAGTGTATAGAAAATGCTTATATTCTTATAATGATTTAATTTGCTTAAATGTATCGTTGTTGTCGATATTATGGCCATGGATACGGAACTTGCCCGAACCTTTCTGGCGGTGGCCGCCGCCGGCAATTTCGTGGGCGCGGCGGAACGCCTGCACGTCACCCAGTCGACCGTCAGTGTACGCATCCAGACCCTGGAAGCGCAGATGGGCGCGCGCCTTTTCCGGCGTGGCCGCGGCGGCGCCGAACTGACTTCCGCGGGACAACGATTCCTGCGCCACGCCAAGGCCCTGTTGCGCACCCTGGAACAGGCTCGTCACGAAGTGCGCCTGCCCAGCGGCTTCAGCGCCAGCCTGACCTTGAGCGGTCGCATCGCCCTGTGGGAGGGTTTCCTGCCGCAATGGGCCGACTGGATGCGTGCGAGCCAGCCGGACATCTCCCTGCGCCTGGAGAGCGGCTTCGAGGAAGACATCATGCTGGGGCTGTCCCAGGGCAGCGTCGACATCGGCGTGATGTATACCCCGGAGCACCGTCCGGCCCTGGCGGTGGAACGCCTGTTCGACGAATCCCTCGTCCTGGTGAGCAGCGATCCCTCCCGACACTGGCCGGATCCAGGGTATATCCATGTGGACTGGGGTACGGAATTCCATATCCAGTTCGCCGCGCGCTTTCCCGAGTTGGATACCTCGGCCCGTACCGCCAACATCGGCTGGCTGGGCATGCAACTCATCCTCGCCCATGGCGGCTCTGGTTATTTTCCGGAACGCATGGCACGTCGCTTCATCAATCAGGGACGCCTGTGGCGCTTGGAGGAAAGCCCCCTCATCACCCTGTCGGCCTATATGGTCTTTCCTCTGGACCGGGATGACCCGGCCCTGCTGAAGGGCGTGGCCAGGCTTCGGGAATTGGGCGCAGAGGAACAGGTCCGACGCGGCGCGAGCTAGGCCGCCGCCCACACCCCGGACCAGTCCAGCGCGGGAATCCGTTGGGGCAGGTGGGCATATTCCCGAATGGCGAACTCGGCACGTGAGGTATCTCGTATCCGATGTTCGTCCATCGGCGATCCCGTGGCCTGCAGGAGGCTGACCACATAATCGGGGCGGGCGTGGTGCTCGAACCAGCGCGTCACCAGGGCCACCTCCCGGTTCGCAAGGCGCACCACGGTACCCGGGGGGTAGTAGCCCATGCCGTGGCGCAGGGCCAGCAGGGTCGAGCCGTCCAGCTTGCCGCGCTCGCGCCGGAAGAGCTCGCGCAATGCCTGGCGGGGTGGACGCCCGCTGCGGTGATGGCGATGGCTCAGAAAGGCACACCATACATCCGCCGTGCGCAGAATGCGTGCCTCCAGGGTTATGGCGGGGTCGGAGATGCCGAAGGGGTATCCGCTGCCATCCAGATTCTCATGATGCTGCCCTACCGCCATGAGCCAGCGTGCATCGCGTACACCCAGACGCGCCAGGGTTTCGGCGGCGTGCCAGGCATGCATGCGCAGCCTCGCGCCGCTCGCGGCATCGGGCTTATTGCCCTGGCGGGAGAGTTGGTCCTGCAGTTCGTGGACGCTCGGATTCATGGTGAGGGCCGCGCACGCCAAGAGGTGTTGATCCTCCAGCGTCAGCCCCATTTCCCGCGCCAGCAGTATGCCCACGGCCGCCACGTGCAGGCTGTGCCGACGCGCCAGGCTGGGCATGTCCAGCAGATTGGGCATGCCGATGCTCAGTTCAGGATGTCCCCGCGCCAGGTGGCAAAGCATGTCGGCCAGGCTAACGATGGCCCGGATGTCCAGATCAGCGTGGGCATCCAACAGTGCATCATAGCGAAGGGCGATCTCCCACAGGGTGTGATAGGCGGATGCCCGGTCGCCGGCACCCGACGAGGCGGGGCTCGAGCGGATCGGGCCGCGTCCCGTACGCGGGGCGACCGATGCGTCCGCGACGTCATCACGGGCCACCCACGCCACCCACCGCCTGCCGACATCGGGCGCCGGGAATTCGTGCGGGTACGGTTCCGCTGCGTCGGGGGGACGGCTGCGCATGCCCTGTCTCCGAAGAGATACGGAGCCATTCTAGGGAAGCGCTGATTTGCGGGTCAACTCTGTCATGAAGCGCCGTCCCCAGAGTTATCATGGCGCGCAGCATGACGGCCCTCGAACCACTCCGTGTATGCCTGGCGGCCCGCATGCCTCCCGCTGGACGGCAGGATTCAGGCGAAGCTCAGCGATTCAGGTAGCGATGGTCATCAAAGGTGGCCACCCACTCGGGGCGCCATACCACCATGATAGTGATGAGCATGCCGGTGAGAAAGGCCTCGCTCCAGGCGATGAGCAGGAAATAGGGCAGATACTCGCCGCGCAGATAATCCAGGCTGTAGGCCCCGGACAGGGCAATGAAGGCCGTGGAGAACAGCCCAACCATCAGGATGGCAACGGCGGCGCCAAAAAAGGCGTTGAGAAAGATGTAGATGAACAGGTGGTTGGGCAGCCGCCCGTCCACCAGGCGGAAGATGGACCAGCTCACGCCCACGGGCAATGCCCCCAGCATCAGCCAGTTGACGGCAAAGGCCGCGAATTCACCCTGCCACACGCTCAGGGCCGCGGTGATGAGTCCCACGGACAGCAGCGCGAACAGGGGCCGGAACATGAGGGTCAAGGCCGTGGCTCCCAGCAAATGGAAGGCAAGTCCGGGTTTGATGCCCGTCTTGATGAGCCACAGCCCCAGCACCGCCACGGTCGCCCCGAGAAACACATTCAGGTTGGCGCGGTCCCGGAGCATGAACCAGGCCGCACGTCGGGCCACCAGCAACATCAGAACCAGGGCCAGCAGCCAGCTGAGCTGGAGCCAGGGCGCGGGTATGTGGGCGGAGAGCAGCTGCATGCCGAAGAAGTGGGTTGCGTGACCTCGAGTAGAATACCGAATTAATTAGACATCACTAATGGACTCCGTGATGCGGCTTGCCCTCTTCGATCTGGACAACACCCTGCTGGCCGGGGACTCGGACTTCGAATGGGCCCAATACCTGATCGAACGCGGCGTGCTGGACGGCGAAGTCCATGCCGCGCGCAACCAGACCTTCTACGACCAATACAAGGCCGGCACCCTGGATATCCACGAGTTCCTGGATTTCCAGCTCAAGCCCCTGGCGCGGCATGACCGCGCCCAGCTGGATGCCTGGCACACCGATTTCATGCAGCGCAAGGTGCTGCCCATGGTGGCAGCCGGCACCCGAGCGCTGCTGGACAGGCACAGGGAACACATACGCATCATCATCACCGCCACCAACAGCTTCGTCACGGCGCCGATCGCCCACCATCTGGGGGTGGAACACCTGATCGCCACCGAGCCGGAGCAGCATGCCGGACGGTTCACGGGGCGGGTCGCGGGTATCCCTGCCTTCAAGGATGGCAAAGTGGCACGCCTGGAACAGTGGCTGGCGAACCGGGGCAGTGCCTGGGCCATGGTGCAGGAAAGCTGGTTTTACAGCGACTCCATCAATGACCTCCCCCTGCTGGCGCTGGTGCACCATCCCGTGGCGGTCGATCCGGACACCGCCCTGCGGGCCCATGCCGCGCGGCACGCCTGGCCGGTCATCAGCCTGCGCGGAAGCTGAGCCCACGCCACTGGCGCCTCGCTGCGCTGGAGGCAGCGGGCCTGGGCGGCACCCGCCCGGGGCCGGCGGGAATGAGGCCCACACCATGCAGGGGGTGTTTTCTTACTTGCCGGGATGCGCATATGATGAAACGCACCTTCCCCAAACCAAAGCAAGGAGACAGACCATGAAAGTGCAGGCCTCACTTGTCGCGCTGACGCTGATGCTGGGAACGGTGTTCGGGCCTCCTGCCCGCGCCGCCGATGCCATCGTCATCAAGTTCTCCCATGTGGTGGCCCCCAACACGCCCAAGGGCAAGGCCGCGGATTACTTCAAGAAACTTGCCGAGGAACGTACCAAGGGCCGGGTGAAGGTGGAGGTGTATCCCAACTCCCAGCTCTACAAGGACCGCGAGGAAATCGAGGCCCTGCAGCTGGGAGCCGTACAGATGCTGGCCCCCAGCCTGTCCAAGTTCGGTCCCCTGGGCGTGCGTGCCTTTGAATTGTTCGACCTGCCCTATATCTTCCCCAACAAGGAGACCCTGTACCGGGTCATGGACGGGGAGATCGGCAAGAAGCTGTTCAAACTGCTCGAACCCAAGGGCATCATCGGGCTGGAATACTGGGACAACGGTTTCAAGCACATGAGCGCCAACAGGCCTTTGCGCAAGGTGGAGGACTTCAAGGGGCTGAAGATGCGCATCCAGTCCTCCAAGGTACTGGAAGCCCAGATGAAGGCCCTGGGAGCCAATCCACAGGTGATGGCCTTCTCCGAGGTCTATTCCGCCCTGCAGCAGGGCGTGGTGGATGGTACGGAAAACCCCATCTCCAACCTCTACACCCAGAAGATGCACGAGGTGCAGAAACACCTGACCCTGTCGCAGCATGGCTATCTGGGCTACGCCGTCATCGTCAACAAGAACTTCTGGAATGGCCTGCCCGACGACCTGCGCAAGACCCTGGAAAAGGCCATGCAGGACGCCACGCGCTACGAGCGCGAGATCGCCCAGAAGGAAAACGACGATGCCCTGGCCGCGGTGCGCAAGGCCGGCACCACCGAGGTTTATCTGTTGCCCCTGCAGGAGCGCCTGAATTGGTGGAAGGTCCTGCTGCCGGTACACAGGGAGTTCGAAGACAAGATCGGGCGTGACCTGATCCAGGCGGCCTATCGTGTGGCCGCGGATGTCGAAAGGGAGGGCAAGGACAAGTAGACCCGCGGGGGATCGACATGATCAACCGTGTGCTGGACCGCCTGGAGGAGTGGCTGATCCTCTCCTTCATGGCGGTGGCCACCCTCACCACCTTCGTGTCCGTGGCCCTGCGCTATGTCATGGGCACGGGCTTCACCTGGGCCACGGAACTCACCATCTACCTGTTCATCTGGATGGCCAAGTTCGGCGCCGCCTATGGCGTGCGCACCGGCATCCATGTGGGCGTGGACTATGTGGTGGAACGCGCGAAAGGCAGGACACGCACCGCCCTGATCAGTACCGGCCTGGGACTGGGGATCCTGTTCACGGGTGTGGTGGCCTTTCTGGGGGGGCGCTGGGTAGTGTTCGTCCACGGCACGGGACAGGTGTCGCCGGACCTGGAATGGCCCATGTGGATCATCTATCTGGCCATCCCCCTGGGCTCCGGCCTCATGTGCTACCGCTTCATCCAGGCCCTGGCAGGATTCCTGCGTACCGGCGATACCGTCAACGCCGGTCCGAGCCATGAATATCGCGAGGCCACGGGCAAGGAGCCGCCATGACCGCACTCATCATCATGATCATCCTGATGCTGCTGCTCATCACCGGCACCCCCATCTCCATTGCCCTGGGCATGACGGTGCTGGCCTTCCTGGTGTTCTTCTCGTCCTTCGACATGGTGACGGTGAACATCATCTCCCAGCGCCTGTTCACCGGCCTGGAAAGCTTCGCCATCATGGCCGTACCCTTCTTCGTGCTGGCCGGCGCCTTCCTCACCGATGGCGGCGTGGCCCGCCGCATCATCAATTTTGCCGTGAACCTGGTGGGCTGGATGCCGGGCGGCTTGGCCATGGCCTCGGTGCTGGCCTGTGCCTTTTTCGCCACCATGTCGGGTTCCAGTCCCGCCACCGTCATGGCCATCGGCTCCATCATGCTGCCGGCCATGATGCAACAGGGCTACCCCAAGGGGTTCAGCACCGCCGTCATCGCCAGCTCCGGCAGCCTGGGCATTCTCATCCCGCCCTCCATCGTGCTCATCATCTACGCCGTGGCCACTTCCGAGTCCGCCGGCAAGCTGTTCGTGGCCGGGGTGGTGCCGGGTATCCTGCTGGCCATGGTGCTCATGGGCACGACCTTGTTCTACGCCAAGAAGCACAACTTTCCCACCGTGCCCCGCGCCAGCTTCAAGGAGGTGGTCAAATCCTTTGTGGATTCCTTCTGGGGCCTGATGCTGGTGGTCATCGTCCTGGGCGGCATCTACGGTGGCATCTTCACCCCCACGGAGGCGGCGGCGGTATCGGCGGTCTATGCCTTTGTGTGCGCCGTCTTCATCTACCGCAGCCTGCCTCCGCGGGATATCGGCAAGGTGCTTTTGCACGCGGCCAATACTTCGGCCATGCTGATGTACATCATCACCAACGCCATATTGTTCAACTTTCTCCTCACCTCGGAGCAGATCCCCCAGACCCTGGCCCAGTGGGTGACGGACCAGAACCTGGTGGCCTGGCAATTCCTCATCGTGGTGAACCTGGTCCTGCTGCTGGCGGGCCAGTTCATGGAACCCAGTTCCATCATCCTCATCCTCGCGCCCCTGTTCCTGCCCATTGCCCACCATCTGGGCATCGATCCCATCCACCTGGGCATCATCATGACCGTCAACATGGAAATCGGCATGCTCACGCCGCCGGTTGGCCTCAATCTCTATGTCGCCAGCCACCTGTCCAAGATGGGCCTGACCGCGGTGAGTCGCGCAGCCCTGCCCTTCGTGGGCGTGATGCTGATCTACCTCATGCTCATCACCTACGTGCCGGAAATCAGCCTATGGCTGGTGGACCTGCTCTATCCGGACGCGGTCTCCACCGCCCCTGCGACAGCCGGGCAGGTGTTCGACTGACCGCCCGGTCTCCCTTGTTGCCGTTTCGGCAATAAATGGTAAGTTGTGAAGACGCTCACTGTCTTATCCAGGGATAGTGGGATAAAGTGCGGGAGCTGATGCAATTTCGATCATTTCGTACCTCTGTCACAGCATTTCGTGCCCATTTCTTCATAACCCATCATCAGGAGTCCATGATGCGTAAAACCCTTGTTTCCCTGAGCGCCGTGAGCGCTGCCCTCATGTGCGCGGGCCTGATCAACGCCCATGCCGCGGGAACCTTCTACGACCCCACCAATGAGGCCAGCGGATCCGGCAAGACCGTCGGCTACGAGTTGTACAAGACCATCGGCTGCCCGGGCCAGGGTCTGCTGGACAGGGGTTGCCAGGTTCAGCAGCCCGTTGCCAAGCCCACCCCACCCGTCAAGCCGGCGCCGGTCGTCGAAAAGGCCGCGCCTGCCTGCCCGCTGCCCCCTGGGGCCGTCTCGGGCGACAAGATCCCTTCCAATGCCAAGGCGGGTGAGTGCTTCGCCAAGGTGGTGCGACCTGCCACGTTCCGTACCGAGACCGTGCGCAAGCTCGTGAAGGAAGCCAGCGAGCGTATCGAAACCGTGCCGGCCCAATATGAAACCGTGAAGGAAAAGGTGGTGGTGAAGGAGGCGGGCGAGCGCATCGAGATCCTGCCTCCCGTCTACAAGGCCGTGAAGGTGCGCGTGCAGAGCGAAGAGGTCCAGGAAGTGGTGCCCGCCGTCTACGGCATGGTCAAGGAACGCGTGCTGGTGAAAGAAGCCAGCACCCGTCTGGAAGAAGTACCCGCGGTATATGAGGAAGTGCAGGAAAAGGTCATGGTGAAGCCGGCCAGCCGCAACGCCATCGAGGTGCCGGCCGTGTATGAGACCGTGACCGAGCGCAAACTGGTGCGGGAGGCCTACACCACCTGGAAGCCCGGCACGCAGACCGCCATCCAGCGCCTCGATCCGACCACGGGCGAGATCATGTGTCTGGTGGAGGTACCTGCCGAATATCAGGATGTGACCCGTCAGGTACTGAAGACACCGGCCTCCGTGCGCTACGAGGACATTCCGGCGGAATACCAGACCGTGACCAAGACCGTGCTGAAGACCCCGGCCACCACCCGTACCGTGGAGATCCCCGCGGAGTATGCCGAGCGTGAGGTCGAGAAACTGATCACACCGGCCACGACCGTCACCAAGGTGGTGCCCGTGGATTACGAGCGCGAAATCATGACCATGGTGCAGCCCGCCACCGAGAAGCGCATCCCCGTGCCAGCCGAGTACACCGAGCGGGAGGTGACCAAGCTGGTGGCACCCGCCAAGGAAGTGCGTGTCGCCATCCCCGCCGAGTATGCCGACGTGCCCCAGGAGGTCCTGGTATGCCCGGTGCAGGAGTACTGGACCCAGGTGTTGTGCGACGTGAACGCCACACCCGCCAAGATCACGGAAATCCAGAAGGCCCTCAAGGCCGCCGGTTTCGACCCCGGCGGCGAGACGGGTAACCTGGATGCCGCCACCATGCGTGCGGTGGGTGAATTCCAGAAGTCCAAGGGTCTGCCCGTGGATGGCTACCTGGGCATCGAAACCGTCAAGGCCCTGGGGGTATCTCCCAACTGACTCCTGACCGGGACCCCAGCCCCGTGAACCGGGGGAAAAACGGCGCGGCATCTGCCGCGCCGTTTTTTATTCTTCTGTCCTGCAAGCCCATCAAGCTTCGGCAGCGTCCTCCCTCGTCTCGCACATGCCGGCCTCCGGCACGGAGGAGGCGTGTGGATCTTCCGGTCCGACCCGTTCCCGCCGGCGCTTTTCCCGCTCCACCCTGGACCGGAATTGGGGTGTGCGCACCGCCTTGGCTACCGGGTCGCGAGGCCGACGGGGCGGGCCCGAAGCACGTTTCGATCCCCGCACGGCCTAATCCCGTTTGTAGATGTCTTCAAAGCGCACGATATCGTCTTCGCCCAGATAGCTGCCAGACTGTACCTCGATGAGGTGCAGAGGCAGCTTGCCCGGGTTGTCCAGACGGTGGGTGGAACCCAGGGGAATGTAGGTGGACTGGTTCTCCGACAGGATCATGACCCGGTCGTCGCAGGTGACCCGGGCGGTACCGGACACCACCACCCAGTGCTCGGCACGATGATGGTGCATCTGCAGAGAGAGCTTTTCACCGGGCTTGACCATGATGCGCTTGACCTGGAATCGCTCACCCGCATCGATGCCCTCGTACCAGCCCCAAGGGCGGTAGACGCGGGTATGGAACTCATGCTCGCTGCGCCCGCTGCGCTTCAGGTGTTCCACCACCTGCTTCACTTCCTGGGTCCGGTTGCGATCCGCCACCAGGACCGCATCCGGCGTTTCCACGACGATGAGGTCGTGCACACCGATGGCGGCCACCATGCGGGATTCGGCGCGCACCAGGCTGTTGTGCACGTCCACCAGATGGACATCACCCCGTGCCACATTGCCGGCGGCATCCTTGCCGCCCACGTCCCACAGCGCGGACCAGGCACCGATGTCGTTCCAGCCCATGCTGACGGGTACCACGGCGGCCCGTTTGGTGCGCTCCATGATCGCGTAGTCGATGGAGTCGGTGGGGCAGGCCGCGAACGTGTCCCTGTCCAGGCGACAGAAATCCAGGTCGTGCACACCGGCACGGAGGGACGCCTCGCAGGCACCGAGGATGTCCGGGCGGTGCTGCCGCAGCTCCTGGATGAACTGACTGCAACGGAACAGAAACATGCCGCTGTTCCAGAAATAGCCGCCCTCCGCCAGGAAGGTCTCCGCCTTGTCCCGTGACGGCTTTTCCACGAAGCGGGCCACACGATAGGCCCCGCCAACCTCCAGGGTCTCGCCCTGCTGGATGTAGCCATAGCCGGTCTCCGGCGCATCGGGCACGATGCCGAAGGTGGCAAGGCAGCCCGCCTCCACCGCCCGCAGGGCCGTGGCGATGGCGTTGTGGAAGGCGGCCACGTCACGGATCAGATGATCGGCTGGCAGCAGCAGCATCGTCGCCTCCGGGTCCTGCTGCAGCAGGTGCAGGGCGGCCACGGCGGCGGCGGGCGCGGTATTGCGGCCCACGGGTTCCAGGAAGATGCCCGTGGCTTGCATGCCGATCTCCCGCAACTGCTCGGCGATGAGGAAACGGTGGTCGTCGTTGCAGATCACCAGAGGGGCGCCCATATCCGGCACACCGGACAGACGCAGCAGCGTCTCCTGCACCATGGTGCGCTCCCCGGCCAGGGGCAGGAGCTGTTTGGGCAGGGCGGCCCGCGACATGGGCCACAGGCGGGTACCGGAACCACCGGAAAGAATGACGGGATAGAGGCTCATAGGGCTTTCTCTTGCAGGGTTCTGCTCCGTTGTTCCGGCGAATACCAGAAATCCATGGCATCCCGGTATACCGGCCCGCATCGGCGTGACATGCGACGGGATTCCATACCGGTCTTATTCGGCCTTATCCAGACAAAGCTTGAGGGCGTCGCGCCAGGGCGGCAGGCGCAGGCCGAACACCCGTGCCAGCTTGCCGTTGTCCAGACGTGAATTCAGGGGACGGTGGGCCGGCGTGGGGTAGTCGGTGCTGGGAATGGGCAGCAAGCGCGGTGGTGCCGCCAAGCCCTCCCAATCCAGGATGGCCTGCGCGAAGCCATACCAGGAGGTCTCGCCGGCATTGGTCATGTGATACACACCCCAGGGCTCCGGCCGGTCGGCGCCCCGCAAGGGCGAGGCCAACTGGGCCAGCACCTGGGCAGTGGCTTCCGCCAGGCCGCGGCACCAGGTGGGCGCGCCCACCTGGTCGTCGACGATCTTCAATTCCGGCCTCTCCCGCACCAGCCGGCGCATGGTGAGCAGGAAGTTGGTGCCCCGGGCACCGTACACCCAGGAAGTGCGAAAGATGAGATGGTGACAGCCGCTGGCGATGATGGCCTGCTCGCCGGCCAGCTTGGTGGCGCCGTAGACATTGACGGGAGCGGTGGGGTCATTCTCCTTCCAAGGCGAGATGCCGCCACCACCGAAAACGTAGTCCGTGGAGTAGTGCACCAGCAGGGCGCCGGATTTCGCCGCCGCCTCCGCCAGGATGCCGGGGGCCTCGGCATTCACCTTGCGGGCCAGATCCGGCTCGCGCTCCGCCTGGTCCACGGCGGTGTAGGCGGCCGGGTTGACGATGAGGCGGGGCCGGACCTCCGCCAGTGCGCGGCGGATGGCGTCCGGGTCCGCCAGATCCATGGCCCGGGAATCCATGGCCACCACCTGGCCCAGGGTGGCCAGGGTACGGTGCAGTTCCCAGCCCACCTGACCGTTGGCGCCGGTGAGCAGGATGCGGGTCGGCGGGGCGTTCACGGATAGACCTCCGCATCCTTGAGGCAGGGTTGGCCCTGGTCCTTGGCAGAAAGTGTGGGCACGCCCTGCAGGGGCCATTGCACGCCGATGTCCGGGTCGTCCCAGCGGATGCCCCGGTCCCATTCCGGCGCATAGTAGGCGCTGGCCTTGTAGAGGAAATCGGCTGTGTCCGACAGCACCAGGAAGCCATGGCCGAAGCCCGGGGGGATCCACAGCATGCGATGGTTGTCGGCGGAGAGTTCATAACCTACCCACTTGCCGAAACGAGGAGAGGACCGCCGCAGGTCCACGGCCACGTCGAACACCGCGCCGCTCACCACGCGCACCAGCTTGCCCTGGGGCTGATGGAGTTGGTAATGCAGGCCCCTCAACACCCCCTGGGCGGAGCGGGAGTGGTTGTCCTGCACGAAGTCCAGGTCCAGGCCCAGGCTGGCAAAACTGTTCCGGTTCCAGCTTTCCAGGAAGAAGCCCCGGGCATCGCCGAACACCTTGGGTTCCAGCAACAGCACGTCGGGGAGCCCGGTCTCGATGACCCGCATCAGAACACCTTCTCGTCGAGCATGGACAGCAGGTACTGGCCATAGCCGTTCTTCTTCAGGGGCTCGGCCAGGCGGAGCATCTGCTCCGCCGTGATGTAGCCCTGGCGGTAGGCGATCTCCTCCGGGCAGGCCACCTTGAGGCCCTGGCGCTTCTCGATGGTCTGGATGAACAGCCCGGCCTCCAGCAGGGATTCGTGGGTGCCGGTATCCAGCCAGGCGTGGCCCCGGCCCATGATGGAGACGTTGAGCTCGCCCCAGGCCAGATACTGGCGGTTGACGTCGGTGATCTCCAGTTCGCCCCGGGGGGAGGGTTTCAGGGTGCGGACGATATCCACCACGCGGGTGTCGTAGAAATACAGGCCGGTGACGGCGTAATGGGACTTGGGTCGGACGGGCTTCTCCTCCAGGCTCACGGCCCGGCCCTGGGGACCGAATTCCACTACGCCGTAGCGTTCCGGGTCATGCACCCGATAGGCGAAAACGGTGGCGCCCTGCCCGCCTTCACCGGCCGCCTTCAGGTCCTTGGCCAAGTCGTGGCCGTAGAAAATGTTGTCACCCAGCACCAGGGCACTGGGGTGGCCACCGATGAAATCTGCGCCGATGACGAAGGCCTGGGCCAGGCCGTCCGGGCTGGGCTGCACCGCGTAGCTCAGGTGGATGCCCCACTGACCCCCATCGCCCAAGAGCTGGGCAAAACGCGGCGTATCCTGCGGCGTGGAGATGATCAGGATGTCCCGCATGCCCGCCAGCATCAGTGTGGTGAGCGGGTGGTAGATCATGGGCTTGTCGTAGATGGGCAGCAGTTGCTTGGACACCGCCAGGGTGGCGGGGTACAGACGGGTGCCACTGCCACCGGCGAGGATGATTCCCCGGCGCTGCATGCTCAATTCCTCCCCGCGTAGTTGGTGTCGAGCCACTTGCGGTATTCGCCGCTCGCCACGTCTTCCACCCAGTCCATGTGCTCCAGATACCACTGCACCGTCTTGCGGATGCCGGTCGCGAAGGTCTCCGCCGGCCTCCAGCCCAGCTCGCGATGGATCCTGGTGGCATCGATGGCGTAGCGGCGGTCGTGGCCCGGGCGGTCCGTGACGTAGGTGACGAGCCGCTGGTAGGGACCGGCCGGGTCAGGGCGCATCTCGTCCAGCAGGGTGCACACCCTTTCGACGATCTCGATATTGGGCATCTCGTTCCAGCCCCCCACGTTGTAGACCTCTCCCGGTCTGCCCTTGTCCAGCACCTCCAGGATGGCCGTGCAGTGGTCACTCACATACAGCCAATCACGCACGTTCATGCCGTCACCATAGATGGGCAGGGGCTTGCCCCGGGTGGCGTTGAGGATGATGAGCGGAATGAGCTTCTCGGGAAACTGGTAGGGGCCGTAGTTGTTGGAGCAGTTGGTGGTAAGGGTGGGCAGACCGTAGGTGTGGTGGTAGGCACGCACCAGGTGGTCGGAGGCGGCCTTGCTGGCCGAGTAGGGGCTGTTGGGGGCGAAGGGGGTGTCCTCGGTGAAGGGGGCATCTTCCTGGCCCAGGGAGCCGTAGACCTCATCGGTGGACACATGCAGGAAGCGGAAGGTGGTCTTCTCCGCCTCGGGCAGATTCATCCAATGGCCCCGTGCCTCCTCCAGCAGGTGAAAGGTGCCCACCACATTGGTCTGGATGAAGTCCTCCGGACCATGGATGGAACGGTCCACATGGGATTCGGCGGCGAAGTTGACGATGGCCCGGGGCCGGTGCAGGGCCAACAGCTTGCCCACCAGCTCCCGCTCGCCGATATCCCCCTTGATGAATATGTGGCGCGGATCATCCCTGAGACTGTCCAGGTTGCGCGGGTTCCCCGCGTAGGTGAGCTTGTCCAGGTTGAGGACCGGTTCATCATGCTGCCGCAGCCAGTCCAGGACGAAGTTGGCGCCGATGAAACCCGCGCCGCCGGTGACCAGAATCATGTCGTACCTCGTGTATAGCCATGGGGGTTCATGGACTGCCAGCGCCAGGCATCGGCGCACATGGCCTGCAAGCCCCGTTCGGCACGCCAGCCCAGCTCTTGCAGCGCCTTGTCCGCATCGGCCCAGCACTGGGCCACATCCCCTGCCCGCCGGGGTGCGAAGCGGTACGCCACGGGCCGGCCCGATGCCTGTTCCATGGCATGTACCATGTCCAGCACGCTATAGCCCCGACCAGTGCCCAGGTTCCAGACGCCCACCCCCGGGCCCTCGGCCAGTTTCTCCAGCGCCTTCACATGGCCCCGGGCCAGGTCCACCACGTGGATGTAGTCCCGCACTCCGGTACCGTCCGGCGTGGGGTAGTCGTTGCCGAAGACGCTCAGGAATTCCCGCCGGCCCACCGCCACCTGGGTGATGTAGGGCATGAGGTTATTGGGGATGCCCTGGGGGTCCTCGCCGATCCGACCGCTCTCGTGCGCGCCAACCGGGTTGAAGTAGCGCAGCAGGGCCACGCGCCACGCGGGGTCGGCAATGGCCAGGTCCTGGAGGATCTTCTCGATGAACAGTTTGCTGGTGCCGTAGGGGTTGGTGGTGCCGCCCACGGGAAAGTCCTCGCGGATGGGTACGCTGGCCGGATCGCCATACACCGTGGCGGAGGAGCTGAAGACGATGCTCTTCACCCCGGCGGACTGCATGGCCTCGAACAGGGTGAGGCTGCCGCGGATGTTGTTGTCGTAGTACAGCAGGGGCTTGGCCACCGACTCGCCCACCGCCTTGAGACCGGCGAAGTGGATCACCGCGTCGATGTCGTGCCGGCGGAACAGAGTATCCAGCCCTGAACGGTCACGGATGTCGCCTTCGATGAAGATCAGGTCCCGGCCGGTGAGGGCCTGCACCCGCGCCAGGGCCTCCGGGCTGCTGTTGCAAAGGTTGTCCAGCACTACCACGTCGTAGCCGGCCTGCAGGAATTCCAGACAGGCATGGGAACCGATATAGCCCGCGCCGCCGGTGACCAGGATGGTTTTCATGCTCGTTGTCTCCCAAAACTGATGGAATGCCGCGCTCACCCATTGGCTGGCCGGATTCCGGTCCGATGGCAGCTGTCTGCCTCAGTCGAATACTACCGTCTTGTTGCCGTACACCAGGATACGGTTGTCGATGTGCCACTTCACTGCCCGGGAGAGCACCACCTTCTCCAGGTCCGCCCCCTTCTGCACCAGGTCCTCCAGATCGTCGCGGTGGCTGATGCGGGTCACGTCCTGCTCGATGATGGGGCCGTCATCCAGCACCTCCGTGACATAGTGACTGGTGGCGCCGATGAGCTTCACGCCCCGCTCGAAGGCCCGCTGGTAAGGCTTGGCGCCGTGGAAGGCGGGCAGGAAGGAATGGTGGATGTTGATGATGCGGTTGGGATAGTGGCTGATGAAATCGCGGGAAAGCACCTGCATGTAACGGGCCAGGACGATGAAGTCCACGTGGTGGGCCGCCAGCAGTGCCTGCTGCTGGGCTTCGGCATCCGGCTTGATGGCCTTGTTCACCGGGATGTGCCGGAAAGGGATGCGATAGGCCTCCGCCAGCCAGTGGGTATCCGGGTGGTTGCTGATGATGAGGGGGATGTCGCAGTACAGCTCCCCGGCATGCTGGCGGTAGAGCAGGTCCGCCAGGCAGTGATCGAACCTGGACACGAAGATGGCCATGCGCGGCCTGACGCTGGCCAGGGCAAGACGCCAGTCCATCTGGTGCGCGGCGGCCACGGGCGCGAAGGTCTCGGCGAACCGGTGCAATCCCAGGGTAAAGCCCTCCAGGGCCCACTCCACCCGCATGAGAAACAGACCCGCCTCGCTGTCCTGGTGCTGGTCCGCGTGCAGGATGTTGGCGTCGTGCGCCAGCAGGAAGTTGGCGATGGCAGCCACCAGTCCCTTCTTGTCGGGACAGGCGATGAGCAGGACGGCGGTGTTGCGCATGGCATGAGCGGTATGGCAAAGCTGCCATCATAGCAAGGCCGGGCTACCCGGCCCGCGCCGGCTATCTGCGCCCGGCACATGGCCTGCCGACAGGGCGGCCAGGCCTTGGACAGCATCGCGGCTTGCACCCACCGGTACCGACGAGCCCCCATACAGTGTGAATATTCCATGTGTGCTGATACAAAGTTACCAAGACGGCATACGGGGCAACATGAAATAACTCTTGAGTCGCACGTTCGGTATCCAGACGGCTTCACCCGAAATTCCTTCATCCATTTGAGGAGACAGTCATGTCTATCCAGACTTCCAGAACCATCCTATCCTCCCTGATCACCGCCGTAGTGCTGGCCACGACTCTGCCCGCCATGGCTGCCGAGCCGCAGCAAGGCGCCACGGCCACGCAAACCCGGGTCAAGACGGTCTACCACATCAACGATTCCACCCGCGCCCGTATTCTCATGCGCAACATGGAGAACCACCTCGACGCCGATCCGAGCGCCAAGCTCGTGCTGGTGGCCCATGGCAAGGGCATCGACTTCCTGCTGGACGGTGCCAAGGACGACAAGGGCAAGTACGCGCCGCAGGTGGCGGGTCTCGTGGAGCGGGGCGTGGAGTTCCGGGTCTGCCGCAACACCCTCAAAGGCCGCAATCTGGGCGATGACGCGGTGACCATGGAAGCCAGCGTGGTGCCCTCCGGTGTGGCCGAGATCGGCCGGCTGCAGAGTGTGGAAGGCTATGGCTATCTGAAACCCTGATCATCCGCTCGTCCCCGGTCTCCAGGTCGGGGACGTATCTTGCGTACACAGGGCAGATCGCTGGCAAGCACCGCCTGACGCACGGCCTCGATGGCCCGCGGCCGGGGAAAGTTCTTGCGCCAGACTATCGCCACCTGGCGACTGGGTGGTGCACCCTTGAAGGGTCGCGTGGTGATCAGTTCATCGCTGGCGTCGTGGGCACGTGTTGCGGTGCAGGGTAAGACCGTCAGGCCCACGCCGCTGGCCACCATCTGACGGATGGTCTCCAGGGAACTGCTTTCCAGCGTCTTGGCCAGCCCCCGGGCGGAACGACCGAGGGCCGGACAGACGTGCAACACCTGGTCACGAAAGCAGTGGCCACTGCCCAGGAGCAGCAGGCTTTCCTGTTCCAGTTCCACGGGGGCGATGTGCTTCTTTTTCCGCCAGGGGTGCCCGGCGGGCAATGCCACCAGGAAAGGCTCATCGTACAGGGGCAGGGCCAGCAAGCCGGGCTCCCCCAGCGGCGTGGCGATGATCATGGCATCCAGCTCACCCCGACGCAGTTTCTCGGTCAGCACGCGGGTGTAGTTCTCTTCCAGCAGCAAGGGCATCTGAGGTGCCATGGCATGCAGGGCGGAGATGAGCCGGGGCAGCAGGTAGGGGGCGATGGTGTAGATGGCCCCCAGGCGCAGTGGGCCCTGCAGATCATCGCGGGCACCGGCCGCCAGGTCCTTGATGCCATCCACCAGTTCGAAGATGTGCGCCGCCTGCTCCGCCACCCGCTCGCCCGCCGGTGTCACGGTCACCTCGCCCCCGCCTCCCCGCTCGAACAGCAAAACCCCCAGTTCATCTTCCAGCTTCTTGATGGCCACGGAAAGCGTGGGCTGGGCCACATGGCAGGCCTCGGCAGCGCGGCCGAAATGACGGCGACGTGCCACGGCCAGGACATAGCGCAGCTCGGTGAGGGTCATGAATAGCCCAAATCCATGAATAGGGTTTCATGTATATATCACGCTGATTGCATGCCATTCCATCTCGTGGCGAGACCCTCTCCCGGCAGACACCGGTGCGGGCAGTTCCGCCGGCAGCAGCGATGCGGGGAGAGCCCCGAAAGCGGACAGAGGTTGTCAGCCCATGGCATGACGTTTATGGTTGCCCCCTTCGGCACGACATCGCTATCCGACATTGCGTGATGGCCATGTCTCTGTTCCTTTGTCTGTGCCACCCGCGTCCTGGACACGGGTGGGAGGAATGGCCCATGCAGCAACTGACCCGGCAAGACGACGACCTCCTGCAGCCCAACACCCGGCCGCCGGCCCCCCCCCCTGTGTTGCGTGAACTGGCAGCCCTGGCCGGCCTGCGATTCAACGGTAGCGCCCCCTGGGACATCCAGGTACGGGATCCCGCCGTATATCGCCAGATCCTGGCCCGGGGTTCTCTGGGCTTTGGCGAGAGTTACATGGATGGCCTGTGGGACAGTCCCCAGCTGGACGAGCTGTTCCACCGTCTGCTGCGCAGCGACATCGACCGGAAGCTGGTGGGCATGGCCCGGGTGCGCCTGCTCATGGAGGGCATGCGCCACCGTGTGCTCAATCTCCAATCCGAAGCCAGGGCCTTCCACGTGGGGGAGCGGCATTACGACATCGGCAACGACGTATTCGTGGCCATGCTGGATTCCAGCATGAGCTATTCCTGCGGCTATTGGGCCCAGGCCGATACCCTGGAGCAGGCGCAGCAGGCGAAATTGGATCTGATCTGCCGCAAACTGGAGCTCAAGCCCGGGGAGCATCTGCTGGAAATCGGCTGTGGATGGGGCGGGCTGGCCCGCCACGCCGCCATCCATCATGGCGTACGGGTTACCGGCGTCACCGTGTCCAGGGAACAGCGCAACCTGGCTCTGGAGCGCTGTCAAGGACTGCCCATCGACATCGAGCTCATGGACTACCGCGCCATTCAGGGACGTTATGACAAGGTCGTGTCCGTGGGCATGTTCGAGCATGTGGGCCGCAAGAACTACCCGGTCTATTTCGATACCGTGCGACGGGTCCTGAAAGAAGATGGCCTGTTCCTGCTGCACACCATCGGCAGTTATCGCACCACCCGCCAGGTGGACCCCTGGATCGACCGCTACATCTTTCCGAACGGAAAGCTCCCTTCCGCCCTGGAACTGACGGACAGCCTGGAAGACCGCTTCCTGATCGAAGACTGGCACAACTTCGGTCCGGACTACGACCGCACCCTCATGGCTTGGTGGGCCAACTTCGAAGCCGCCTGGCCGCACCTGTCACGAGCCTACGACGCGCGCTTCTACCGCATGTGGAAGTACTATCTGCACGCCTGCGCCGGTTTTTTCCGAGCCCGTCAGGGGCAGCTCTGGCAACTGGTACTGAGCAAACGGCAACGCCCAGGACCCTATCGCTCACTGCGTTGATGGGCCGAAGGCCGCCCACGATCCGCGCGGGCGTGATGCGCATTCCCTTTGTATGCTGAGGACGTGGCCGGCCTGCGGGCTAGTCCGCTGAAACAGATGAATTGCACCGGATGCGACGGGAAGAATCGGCGTACTTCCACTTCAGCGGTTTGGCATCCTGGTTGTAGTGGCGGATGTAGCGCATGATCTTCTTGTCCAGGTCCCTGGTGCTGGTGAAGAGGCCGCGAGCGATGGCGTCGCGCTGGCTGGATGCCGCCGAACCAGTTTGGAGTTGGACTCCACTCCAGTCGATCAACTAGGCCAGGCAAACCAGTTCGTGCCGGGCAGTTGACCAGTTCCAGCCGGAACAGGCCGTGCTCACTCAGTGCCGGTCGCTGCTTCGGGCCCATCCGTCCTCCTTCACAATTTGCAAGGTTTCGGCACCATTCCAATCGATTCCGGCAATATCCGCCAGCACTTTGTAGGCACAAAATCCAATGTTCATGCGGCTTGGCGGGGTTGTTCAGGGCCGACTATTTCGCTTCCCGTGGGATTCATGTGCCCGATTTCGCCCGTCCCTTCACCCATGCGGTATTTGGCAGTTTTGCAGGGCAACCGCCAATCCCGGATCGGGCCTGCAAACCGGGTAACACCCGGTACGCAGGGCTGGACCCCACTCGGGATACGAGACTCGCGGTGCGCCTCGGCCCCCCGGCCGCCGCCCTTCAGGCATGCAGGCTCGCCAGGGCGCCCCGGTACTGGCGCGTGAGCGGATGCTCGCTGCCCAGCATGCCGAACAGTGCCAGCATGGCACGGCGGCCCAGATCGCCGCGGTAATCCGGTGCCGTGCGGGCCAGGATGAGCAGATGCTCCATGGCCTGCGCCGTCGCGTCGTCGAACAGGGCCCGGGCGGCCAGGGCCAGGCGGGCGTCGTGGTCGGCCGGATCGTCACGCAGGCGGGCGTCGGCATCACTCGGGCCGTTACGCGCCGCGTCGATGAGTTCCAGGTGCGCCAGCAGTGGCGCGATGTCCGGGCCCTGTCTGGCCTCGGCCGACAGGGCGGCCAGCAGGCTCAGCGCCTCCTCCGGTCGGCCCGCCAGGGTGAGCAGCTTGGCCAGGTCGGTACTCACCGCCAGGTCCCCAGGGTGCTCCACGGCGATGCAGGCCAACTGCTCGATGGCCGCCGCCGTATCACCCTGCTGGTGCAGGGCCAGGGCGGCCATGCGGGCCCCGTCCCGTGGTGTGGCGAGATAGCGCTGCAGGGCCTCGTGGAAGGTGCCATCGGGCTCTGCACCATGCACGGTGTGCACCACCTGGCCGTGCAGGAAGAACTTCACCGTAGGCACGCTGGTGACTCCCAGGCTCCTGGCCTGACGGGAGAGCACATCGGTATCGGCCATCACCAGCAGGAAGCGGCCGCCATAGGCCGCCGCCAAGCGCACCAGACGGGGCATGAGGAGCATGCAGGGCCCGGCCTTGGGGGTCCAGAAGTGCACCAGTACCAGGCCTTTCATGGAGTTGCCCTGGACCAGGGACTCGAAGTTGTCGGGTGAGGCATCGAACACCCAGGGTGAAAGCGTCTCGCGCATCGGCAGTTCTACAGGGTTTTCTTCGCGCATCCCCGCGTGCGGGCGGTGCGTTGGATGGGGTGGACAGACCGCTGGGCGCTGCATGGGCGGGAAGCACGGCCGGGGGATTTCACGCGTATCATTTCATGCATCAGTGGCAAGCTCGGTGGAGGGAGGATGAACATGCGCAACCAGGCCATGAACAACGAGGAAGTCCAGCTCCTGCGGGAAGAGATGGAACTGCTCATGGGGGAAAGGCAGCGCCTGCTGCAGGTGGTGGGGGCCGCGGCCGTGCTGGTGGCCAATCTGGACGAGGATGACCTGCCACGGGACCAGGACACCATCGATGCCGCCGAGGTCCTGGCGGAAAACCTCAATGCCCTGCCGGAAGAAACCCTCAAGGACGCGCTGGAGTCGGTGGCGGCGGAGCTCGACCCCGAGGCGCAGGTGCGGCAGCCACGTCCGTCCCCGGCAGTCTGAAGCACCGACGCGCGCCACATCCCGGCTCACGCCCCCCAGCGCGGCAGCAAGGCATGCTCCATGCCCAACTGATCGAGGATGCGCGCCACAACGAAATCCACCACCGCCGCCACATCGCCGGGCCGATGGTAGAAGCCCGGGTTGGCCGGCAGGATCGTTGCCCCGGCCTCGGCCAGGGTGGTCATGTTGCGCAGGTGGATGAGGGAGAATGGGGTCTCGCGCGGCACCAGGATGAGCGGACGGCGCTCCTTCAGCATCACATCCGCAGCACGCTGCAGCAGGTTTTCCGCCAGACCCTGGGCAATGGCCGCCAGGCTGCCCATGCTGCAGGGGCATACCACCATGGCCTGGGCCGGATTGGAGCCGGAAGCCGCGGGAGCGAACCATTCCTTGTCAGCGTAGGCCCGCAGCATGCCGCCGGCGAAGCGCAGGCGCAGCGCCTCCACCAGGGCGGCATTGTCCGCCGGCAGGATCAGGTCCAGTTCCTGCCGGGCGACGACACGCGCGGCCTGGGAGACCAGCAGATCCACTTCGCGGTCGGCGTCCAGTAGGCATTCCAGCAGGCGTAAGCCATAGGCCATGCCGGAGGCGCCGGTCAGGGCGAGGGTGATGCGTTTCATGGGTGGCTTCCCTCCTGGCCGGGTGCATCATGTCTGAGCAGATGCGCGGTGGCCAGGCCATTGCCCAGGCCGGTGATGAGCGCGGCGGTAAGAAACAGGGGCATGAGGGCCATGAGGCTGCCACCCGGCATGAGCCACAGATCCACCACCAGAAGCTGGGTCCCGATGTGGGCCAGGGCCGCCAGCACCGACAGGCCCACAGGTCCGAACCAGCGTCGGGGCAGGTGCATGGCCCAGGCCAGGGTGAGCAGGCTCATGACGCCGCCGGACAGGGACAGCACGAAGGCCGGGGTAAGGAACTGGCCCAGGGCCAGGGCACCGGCAACGATGCGCAGGCCCGCCACCCAGGCCGCCATCCTCCATCCATGACGATAGAGCACCAGCAGGGTGACGATATTGGCCAGGCCCGGCTTCACCCCGGGGATGGGCAGGGGGATGGCCGCTTCCGCCAGGGTGAGGCCGAGGGCGGCGGCGGCCAGGCCGGCCACCCGCCGGTCCTCCGGGCTGGCCGGCATTATGCGGGCGACTCCGGACCCAGGCTCAGTAGTTGAGGGAGTCATAGCCTGAGGCAGCGTTTTCCACGGCCACCCGGTTGGGCAGGCACACGGCCGCGCCCCCCGGGGGAATCCAACCCTGCCGCACGCAGAGCTGGCGTGGACTGGGGTCGGCCGCCACCCTTACGCGCCCATCCCGGATCTCCACCTGGCTCTCCCCCAGGGGACCGGGCACTTGGATGACCCGGTTCAGACGCAGGCTGGCTTCGGCGAAGGGCCGACCCTCCAGGCGGATGATCACCCGCCCGTCCAGGCTGTCGGTCCGTTGCAGCCAAAGTCCCGTCACCAGGGCCAGACCCGCGGCCAGGATGAGCCAGTCGCCGGGCAGGAGGGACCGCACATGCGGTTTCACCTGGGACGGCACCCCGGACTCACCCCAGTTGCCGGTGGCGCACCAGGACCTGCCGGCTTTGGCGGAAATGGGTCGCCAGGGTCTCCGCGAAATACACGGAGCGGTGCTGCCCACCGGTGCAGCCCAGGCCCACGGTGAAGTAGTGGCGGTTGTCGCGGATGTAGGCCGGCAGCCACTTGCCCACATAATCACGGATATCCGTCAGCATCTCCCTGACCTGGGGATCGGCCTCCAGGAAGGCGATGACCGGGCGGTCCCGGCCGGTGAGGGGGCGCAGTTCCGGGTCGTAATGCGGGTTGGGCAGGCAGCGCACGTCGAACACCAGATCCGCGTCCATGGGAATGCCGTGCTTGAAGCCGAAGGACTCGAATACCAGGGTGAAGGCCGCGCTCTCCAGAGCGAGCAGGTCCTTGATCTGGGCGCGCAGGGCATTGGCCGACAGATCGCTGGTATCGATGAGGTGGGCACTGGCGGCCAGGGCCGCCAGCATCTCCCGTTCCTCGTGGATGCACTCTTTCAGGGAGCGCTCGCCAAACGACAGGGGATGGCGGCGGCGGGTCTCCGAAAAGCGCCGCACCAGGGTGTCATCCCGCGCCGTGAGAAACAGGATGCGCACCTCCATGTGGCGACGCAGCTCGTCCAGTTCCTGTCCCAGATCCACCAGATTGGCACCACTGCGGGAATCGATGCTGAGGGCCGTGTCCCGCACGCCATACAGGCGCATGTGCTCCATGGTGGCCGGCAGCAGGGGCGCGGGCAGGTTGTCGATGCAGTAGAAACCCGCGTCCTCCATGGCCTTGAGAGCCACGCTCTTGCCCGAGCCGGACAGCCCGCTGATGAGCACCAGTCTCATGGCTCCCCCGCTTCCGGGTCTGCCTGCGCGAGGGCCAGACGCTGGCGTTCGACGAATTGCGCCGTGGGGTCATTGCCGCGCAGCTTGAGGATGTGGTTGCGTACCGCCACCTCCACCAGTACGGCCAGATTGCGGCCTGCGGCCACGGGAATCTGCACCTCCGGCACGGCCACCCCCAGAATCACGCGCCTGCCGGCACTCATGTCCAGCCGATCCACCTCCTCCCCCTGGGTCGCCGGGGTGAGGTGGATGATGAGCTTGATGTGCTTCTGGTACTTGACCGCGGTTTCGCCGAACAGGCTGCGGATGTCGAGCAGGCCCAGACCGCGCACTTCCATGTAGTCCCGCAGCAATACGGGACAACGGCCTTCCAGGGCATCCGGGGAGACGGCCCGCACCTCCAGCACATCGTCCGCCACCAGCCGGTGGCCACGCGTGATGAGTGCCAGGGCCAGTTCGCTCTTGCCGATGGCCGGATCCCCGGTCAGCAGCACCCCCAGCCCCAGGACCTCCAGAAACACGCCGTGCAGTACCGTGGTGGGGGCCAGCGACTGGCCTGCGATGTGGGACAGGATGCGAATGAGGCTTGGGCCGGACTCCGGCGAGCTGAACAGGGGAAGGTTGCCGCGATCCGCGGCCGTCACGAGATAGGGTGGGACCACGGTACCGCCGGCCACCACCACGGCGGCGACCTGGCGGGAAAAGAGCCTGCCCACCGCCCGGGCCTGATCCGCAGGCGGCAGGCGGCGCAGATGCTCCAGTTCGGCCGTGCCCAGCACCAGCACCCGATCGGGATGGCCTTCTTCCGGCTGATCACCGGCGACCAGGGGCGGCGTCTGGATGAGGTCCGTGGTCAGCAGGCGCTGTCCACCCTCGCGCCCGGCCACCCAGGTGAGCCGCAGGCGTCCCTCGGCCTGGCGGAACAGCTCCGCGACCGGGATGGGATGACTGACGGCGACGGACTGCGTGGACATGGGCCGGCTTGCTTCAGGGAGTCCACTCGGTCAGCAGACGATGCAGAGCGGCGGCGTCCGGGGCCGCGCGCAGACGGGCGCGGAAGGCCTCGTCGGAGAACATAGCGGCCAGCTCGCCCAGGATCCGCAGGTGCAGATCGGTAGCCGCCGCGGGGGCCAGCAGCGCGAACACCAGATCCACGGGCTGATGGTCCGGCGCGTCGAAGTCGATAGCCGTCCCGAGCCGCAGAAAGGCACAGGCCGTGTCCCGCAGTTGCTTGATGCGCCCATGCGGAATGGCGATGCCATAACCCAGACCGGTGGACCCCAGCCTTTCCCGGGAAAACAGGCTGTCGAAGACTTCCTGGGCCTCCACCTTGTGGCTGGCCTGGATCAGCTGGGCCACCTGCTCGAACAGGCGCTTCTTGCCGGAGACATCCAGGTTCGCCAGGACATTGGCGGGCTGGAGCAAGGGGGTGATGAGGTTCATGTTGCGATCCCTTGGCGGCCGTCCGCGCCACTTGTGGCGGCACGGGCCGCGTTACGCGCGCTGCGGGTCTATTCCGCGCCGCTCTGATGCTTCAAGCCGCCGGATTCCCGACGCGCATCCGTGGTCTTTTCCTTGTGCTTGATCACCTGGCGGTCCAGCTTGTCGGCCAGGGCGTCGATGGCAGCGTACATATCCTCCTCGATGGCCTCCACATAGATGTCCTTGCCGCGCACGCGTACGTTCACGTCTGCCTTGTGCTTGAGCTTTTCCACCGCCAGCATGACGGACACGTCGATGACCTGGTCGAAGTGGCGCGCGATACGGCCGACCTTCTCTTCCACATACGCGCGGATGGCGGGGGTCACATCCAGGTGGTGGCCGGTGATGGTGAGATTCATGGAAGCTCCTTGTGAGACGCGCTTAACAGGACTTGCGCTGGTTGGCGGGAGGGATGTTCATGAGTTCGCGGTACTTCGCCACGGTACGGCGCGCCACCACGAAACCCTGCTTGCCCAGGTATTCGGACAGGGCCTGATCCGACATGGGCCTGAGGGGGTTCTCTGCCTCGATGACCTGTTTGATCAGGGCCCGGATGGCGGTGCTGGAGGTGGCCCCGCCCTCTTCCGTGGCCAGGGCGCTGCCGAAGAAGTACTTGAATTCAAACAGCCCCCGCGGGGTCATCATGTATTTCTGGGTGGTGACGCGGGAGATGGTGGACTCATGCAGCTCCACGGTCTCGGCGATCTCCTTCAGGGTCAGTGGGCGCATGGCCACCTCGCCGTGCTCGAAAAACATGCGCTGGCGGTCGACAATGGCCTGGGACACCCGGAGTATGGTTTCGAAGCGCTGCTGCACATTCTTGATGAGCCAGCGGGCTTCCTGCAGCTGCGCGGACAGGCCGCTGCCTCCGCCCCGGTTGGCACGCAGAATGCCGGCATACATCTCGTTGATGCGCAGCTTGGGGACCGCATCGGGATTGAGGCTGGCGATCCACAGGCCCTTGACCTTCTTCACCAGCACGTCGGGCACCACATAACGCGTGTCCAGGGGCGAGAAGGCCGCGCCGGGACGCGGGTTCAGGGAGGTGATGAGCTGGCGGATCTGGATGAACTGCGGGTCCGTCAGGCCCATGAGTTTCTTGATCTTGCCGTATTCGCGCTCGGCCAGCAGGGGCAGGTGCGCCTGCACCATGGTCTTGGCCAGCTCCAGGTTGGGCGTGCCCGGCGGCAAGGCATTGAGCTGCAGCCACAGGCACTCACCCAGGCCCCGCGCGCCCACGCCGGCTGGCTCGAAGCTTTGCAGCAGTTTCAGGGCGGTGGACAGCTCCAGCGGCTCGATCCCCCGATCTTCCAGAGGCAGATCCGCGAGCAGTTCCGCGATTTCCTCCAGGCTGCTGCCGAGATAGCCGTCGTCATTCAGCGTTTCGATGAGCAGGCTCACCAGCCGACGATCCCGTTCTCCTAGTGGAGTCAGGCTGAGCTGGCTGAATAGGTGCTGATGCAGGCTGGTCTGGTGGGTATCGGCATGCTGAAAATCGTGATCCTCGTCGTCGTCATGCGCGCTGGCATGGGAAGAGCCCACGTTGCGATCGCCCCAGGCCATTTCGTCGTAGATCTCGTCCCGCTCCGCATGCGGTGTTGTCTCCTCCCCGGCGGCCTCGCCACCGCCCTCGAAGCGGTCGATACCGTCCATGCGTTCCAGCATGGGGTTCTCCTGCAGCATCTGGGAGATCTCCTGGCTCAATTCCAGCGTCGACAGCTGCAGCAGACGGATGGACTGCTGCAGCTGGGGGGTGAGGGTAAGCTGCTGATGCAGCTTGAGTTGTAGGCTCTGCTTCATCGCACACCATCTAGAGCTTGAAGTGCTCCCCGAGGTAGACCCTGCGAACGCTTTCATTGTAAATGATCTCGTCCGGCGTCCCAGCCGCCAGCACCCGGCCTTCATTGAGAATGTAGGCCCGGTGGCAGATGCCCAGGGTTTCCCGCACGTTGTGATCGGTGATGAGTACGCCGATCCCGCGCTGGGTCAGGAAGCCCACGATTTTCTGGATGTCTATGACCGAGATGGGGTCGATGCCGGCGAAGGGTTCGTCCAGCAGTACGAAGCGGGGCGAGGTGGCCAGGGCGCGGGCAATCTCCGCCCGGCGCCGTTCGCCGCCGGACAGGGCGGTGGCCGGCGCATCCCGCAGATGGGAGATGTGCAGATCGGCCAGCAGGTCTTCCAGGCGCTGCTCCAGCTCATCCCCCCGACAGCCTTTCAGTTCCAGCATGGCGGCGATGTTGTCCGCCACGGACAGGCGCCGGAAGATGGACGGTTCCTGGGGCAGATAGGAAAGACCCAGGCGGGAGCGCCGGTAGACCGGCAGGTCGGTCAGCCGTGTGCGCCGCCCGTCCGCTTCCAGCAGGATGTGACCCGCATCGGCCCGGATCAGGCCCACCACCATATAAAAGCAGGTGGTCTTGCCCGCGCCATTGGGACCCAGCAAGCCCACCACTTCGCCACTACCCACCTGGAACGAGGCGCCGCTGACCACCTGGCGCGCCTTGTAACGCTTGGCCAGATTCTCCGCGATCAGCGCCACACCAGCCGGTGGGCGGGCATCCTCCGGGGCTTCCGGCACATTTTCCAGACAGGCGCTCACGGCTGGGCCTGGGCGCGGGGACGGATCACGGCCCGGACACGTCCCGGGACACCATCGCCCCCGCCCTTGGCCTGGAAGAGCCCGGTAGCGCTGTCATAGGTGATCAGACTGCCCCGCAGCTCCTCGATACCGCGCTTGAGCCGGGCCTGGCCCAGAAGCCGGATCTTGTCGCCCTGGCCGTCGTACTCGATACGCTGGGCCCAGCCTTCCGCGAATTCGCTGCTGGCATCCATCTTCTGACGGAAATACACCGGGTTGCCGATCGCCAGGCCGGAGATCACCCCCTTGCCGTCCTGGCGCACTTCGATGCGCTCCGCGTTGATCATCAGTGTGCCCTGGGTCATCACCACATGGCCTTCGTAGACCGCCACCCGTTTCACGTCGTCCATCCGGACGCTGTCCGCCTCCACGTTGATGGGCTTGTCGCGGTCGGCCTTCTCCGCCCATGCCGGGTTGCCCTGGAAAAGTGCCAGCGCAAGCAGACAGGGCAGCCATCGTCTTACGGCGGTCTCATTCATAACGCGCATGCACCCTCCCGGACAGGGTGATTTCCTTGCCTTGTTCGTTCATCAGCAGCCGGTTGGCGTGCATGGCGGCACGCCCCTGTTTCAGGGTCACCGGCCTGTCCGTCCGCATGATGCCCGCATCCGGCGTGATCCAGAGATATTCCGTCTCCAGCGTGATGGGCGGTTTGCCCGCCGCGCTGCGCGTCAGCCGCACGTCCCCGAGGAAATGCACGTGCTGGCCATTGCTAGACACCTGCCCGCGTCGTGCGCGGACCTCGGAGCGGTTCCCGGATGGCTCCTGCACACTGAAGCGGGGGTCCAGCAGTTCGGTGGTATCGTCATCCATATAGTGCACCAGGCGCGTAGCATGCAGGGCGTGCAGGGGCTGGCCCTGCTGGTTGAAGGCCAGGGCGTTGAAGTTCTCGACGATGGTGTCCGGCTCGTGCGCGAAACCGCCCAGGTCCTCGACCACCGGACGGTGGATCAACTGGTTCAACCAGAAGGCGGGCAAGGCCAGCAGGCCCGCCAGGCCGAGCGGCAGCCAATGGATCTGGTGTCCGCCTGTCATGGGCACTCAGCGGTCATACAGGGCCAGTTGCGCCGCCCAGGTGCCCTGTGCGCGCATGATTGCCTCGCATGCCTCCCGTGCAGCCCCCCTGCCCGCGGCCGCGCGGGTGATCATGTGGCAACACGCCTTCACCTCGTCCGGTGCATCCGGCACCGTGACGGCCAGGCCGCAGCGGCGCAACACCGGCAGATCGACGATGTCGTCGCCCATGTAGGCAATGTTCTCGGGAGCCAGGGCCTGGTTCCGCAGCAGGGCCTCGAAGGCATCCAGCTTGTCATGCGCGCCCTGGAAGATGTGCTGGATCCCCAGGTTGCGCGCCCGGTGCAGCACCACCTGGGACGTGCGGCCGGTGATGATGCCCGCCTCCACGCCCGCGGCGGCCAGCATCCTGATGCCGTGGCCATCGCGGGAATTGAAGGCCTTGTACTCCTGGCCATCGTCACCGTAGAACAGACTGCCATCCGTGAGCACACCATCGATGTCGAACACGATCATGCGCACCTGGCGGATACGTTCCTGCAGGGAAACTCCTTCACCACTCATACGATATCCCGTCGTCTCACACCCGCCCGCACGCGCACCTCCGGCGGATGGCCCATCATCGGCAGGTCGCCGGAAAAATGTACCCAGTCACCCGGAGGCCACGTGTCGCGATACGGCACCCATGCCGGGCGCGCCGGTGGACGGGCGGGGCCTTCATACCACGCCTGCCCGCAACAGGTCATGCATGTTCAGGGCACCCGTCAGGCGACCCGCCGCATCCACCACCAGCAGTCCGTTCACCTTGGTCTGCTCCATGACGCGCGCCGCCTCCACGGCCAGCACATCCTGGGAGATGGTGAGTGGACCGTTTTTCATCACCTCGGCGATCTTCACGTCACGCAGATCCACGTCCCGGTCGAACAGGCGGCGCAGATCGCCATCGGTGAAGATGCCGGCCAGACGCCCGTCGGCCCGGGTCACGGCGGTCATGCCCAGGCCCTTGTGGGTCATCTCCATGAGCGCGTCCCGGAGGCTGGCGGTGTCCGCCACCACCGGCAGGTCGGCGCCGGCATGCATCAGGTCGCGTACGTGCACCAGCAGGCGGCGCCCCAGGGCGCCGCCTGGATGGGTGCGGGCGAAGTCCTCGGCGGTGAAGCCCCGCGCGAACAGGGTGGCCACCACCAGGGCATCCCCCAGGGCCAGGGCCGCGGTCGTGCTGGCGGTAGGGGCCAGGTTGTGGGGACAGGCCTCCTGCTCCACCCGGGCCTCCAGGTGGATGTCCGACTGGCGCGCGAGGGTGGATGCGGAATTACCGGTCATGCCGATCAGGCGGGCTCCGCGCCGCTTGATGAGGGGCACGATGCTGGCGATCTCCGGACTTTCGCCGGAGTTGGACAGGGCGATGACCACATCCTCGCCGGTGATCATGCCCAGGTCGCCATGGCTGGCCTCCGCCGGATGCATGAAGAAGGCGGGGGTGCCGGTACTGGCCAGGGAAGCGGCGATCTTGCTGCCGATATGGCCCGACTTGCCCATGCCGGAAACCACTACCCTGCCCCGGCAGGCCAGCAGCGTCTCCACGGCGCGCAGGAAGGCATCTCCCAGATGGGCGCCGAGCTTGAGCACCGCCGCCGATTCGATTTCCAGCGTGCGGCGGGCGATGTCGAGGATCGCATCGGAGGTGGGGAGGGTCGATGTCATAATGGGCCGAGAGTATAGCGTTTGCGCGAACGGTAGGCAGCGCGCGGCAAGCGTATAACATGGCCCCGCTGCTTGCCGTTCACCGCGCACACCCGCCCATGCCCACCACACTGGAACTGACCCTGATCCTGTTGAGCGCCGGCGTATTCGTCGTTGCCGGGCTGAAGGCCGCCGGCCTGCCGGCCCTGCTGGGATATGTACTCATCGGCATCGGCCTGGGCCCTTTTCTGCCACACGTGGAGCATGAATCCCCCACTGCCCGTCTGGCAGAGTTCGGGGTGGTCTTCCTCATGTTCTCCATCGGCCTGGAATTTTCCCTCTCCCGTCTGCGGTCCATGCGCCAGGCGGTGTTCGGTCTGGGGGGGCTGCAGGTGGGTGTCACCATGTTCGTGGTCATGGCGCTGGGGCTGCTGCTGGGCCTGCCCTGGGAGGCAGGCCTGGCCCTGGGCGGGGTGCTGGCCATGTCCTCCACCGCCGTGGTCAGCAAGCTCCTGGCCGAACGCGACGAGCTGGGCAGCGATCACGGGCGTCTCATCCTCGGGATACTGTTGTTCCAGGACCTGGCCGTGGCCCCCCTCATCATCTTCGTGCCGGCCCTGGCAAAAAGCGGCGGCATGGGGGAAGCCATGCTGCTGGCCACGCTCAAGGCCAGCCTGGCCCTGGTCTTGATCCTGGCCCTGGGGCAGCGTCTCATGCGGCCCTGGTTCCAGTGGGTAGCCCAGGCCAAGTCCGGCGAGCTGTTCATGCTCAACGTGCTGCTGGTCACCCTGGGCCTGGCCTATATCACCGACCAGGCCGGCCTGTCCCTGGCCCTGGGCGCCTTCCTGGCGGGCGTGCTCATCGCCGAGACCGAATACCGCTATCAGGTGGAATCGGACATCCGTCCCTTCCGCGACGTGCTCATGGGACTCTTCTTCGTGACCGTCGGCCTGATGCTGGACCTGCGCGTGGTGGCCGGCAACTGGATGGAGGTATTCGGCGTCCTGGCGCTGCTTATCCTGGGCAAGGGCCTGGTGATCGGTCTGCTGACCGGTCTGTTCACCCATTCCTGGCCCGTGGTGGCGCGGGTCGGCCTCAGCCTGGCGCAGGCCGGGGAATTCGGATTCGTGCTGCTCGGACTGACTGCCGGCAATGCCCTCATCGGACGCGACCTGCACCAGACCATCCTGGCCGCCATGGTGTTGTCCATGCTGGTCGCGCCCGGCCTGTTTCTCGCCGGCGCGGCCCTGGCCAGGCGTCTGGAGGGCGGCGCCTGGATGGAACAGGCGCGCGAGGTGCACGAAATCGCGGCGCGCGCCTTCGGCAAGCACAAGCACGTGATCCTGTGCGGCTATGGCCGCAGCGGCCAGAACCTGGCACGCATGCTGGAGACCGAGCAGGTGCCCTTCATCGCCCTGGACGACGATCCCCGGCGCGTGCATGCGGCAGCCCAGGCGGGAGACGCCGTGGTGTTCGGCGATGCCACACGGGCGGAGGTGCTCATGGCCGCCGGGGTACACCGGGCCCGGGCCGTGGTGGTCAGCTTCGCACACACCCCTTCCGCCCTGCAGATCATCTCCGCCGCCCATCGCCTGAAACCGGATGCGCCAGTCATCGTGCGCACCGTGGACGAATCCAGCCTGGACCAGCTGCGCCAGGCAGGCGCGGCGGAAGTGGTGCCCGAAGTCATGGAAGGCGCGCTCATGCTGGCCTCACAGACCCTGCTCATGGCTGGCGTCCCCCTGTCGCGCGTGCTCAAGCGCATCCGCCACACGCGGGAAGCCCGCTATGGCGCCCTGCGGGGCTATTTCCGTGGTCTCACGGACGAGGACGAGGACGCGCGCGGCGAACGCCTCGCATCCATCCTCCTGGGTCCAGGGTTCTGGGCGGCGGGACGGCGCCTCGCCGAGCTGAGCCTGTCCGATCTGGGTGTGGATCTGGTGAGCCTGCGGCGCTATGGTCAGTCCGGTATGGGTACGGATCCGGAGACCGTTCTGCGTGAGGGCGATGTGCTGGTGTTGCGCGGCGAGCCCGAGACCCTGAGCGCGGCGGAACTGCGCCTGAGCCAGGGCTGAGCCCATCCTGGACGGACGGCGCTCAGCGGGCCGAGGTGGATACCGCCTGGCTGGCCTGTCCCGCGCCCTCTTGCCATTTCAGGATGCCGCCCACCAGCAGGCCCAGCACCAGCAGAAGTATGGCCAGCTCCAGCAGGGTAAAACCGGATCGTGTGTGCATGCCGCGCACAAGCAAATCCCGAGCCAATCATGGGAGTCAGAAAAATCAAGCACTTGCCCGCCACCCCGGGGACGACCGCTGGCGATACCTCGTCGCGCGTGTCGAAGTCCCCATGCCGTAATGTGGTGGCGTGCCAGCGCACACCTCAAGTCCGGAATCAGCACGTCGATAAGGCTGCCACATGAACGTCATGCCCCCTGTCCCCGCCAAGCTGTTGCAACGTCATGGCAACCGAATATTGGCGCTGATGCTGGTGCTGCTGCATGCCGCCTTCGTCTGGGGGCATGGCGAGCCCTGGGGGCGCTTTCTCATCCTGGCGCACTACCTGGTCTTTCTCGTCTGGCAACCGTTCTTCAGCGGCCTGCAGCGCCTGGGCAATCTCCGGATCCTGGGGGTACTGGCGGCGGGGGGGGTGCTGATGCTGCTGAACTCCCTGCTGGCGGCGGCCTTCTGGACCGTGCTGCTGGCCGGCCTGCTGGCGGGGGTGGCCATGGGCCTGCGTTCCGCCCGGGAGCGGACCGGCATCTGGCTGGGCGTGCTGTACCTGCTCCTGCTGCTGTTCCTGTGGCTGCTGCCCCAGGGCTTCGGCCTGGCCATGCGGGGCGCGCGGCAGGTGACCCTGTGGCGCGACAGCATGCTGATCCTCCCCCTGATCATGGTCGTGTTCCCTTCACCGGAGATCCGGCGTCACGTGGGCGTGGTGGACCTGCTGTATACCCTGTTCTTCGAGCTGTTCATCGCTGTGCTCGCCCTGGGCAGCTATGCCGCCATGCGTCTGATGGACACCGATTACGGCCATGGCGTGCTCATGAGCCTGACCACCCTGGCTGCATCCCTGCTGCTGATCACCTGGCTCTGGCAGCCACGCGGCGGTGATTCCAGCCTGCGCAACCTGTTCTCCCGCTATGTATTGTCCCTGGGTCTGCCCCTGGAGGAATGGCTCGGTGACCTGTCCGACGCGGCGGAACGGGTCAGTGATCCGGAGCGCTTCCTGCGCGCGGCCATGCTGGGCTTCACCTCCCTGCCCTGGTCCACCGGAGTCACCTGGAAGACCCCCCGCTCGCGCGATGCGCTGGGAGAGCACAGCCCGCACGCCGAGTCCTTCCGCCATCTGGACGTGGAAGTCACCTTCTTCACGGATGGTCCGGCAAACCCGGCCTTTTCCCTGCACCTGCGCCTGCTCACCGAGATCATCGGCTACTTTTACGCGGCCAAGCGGCGTGAACAGGAAATGCAGGCCAACGCCTACTCCCAGGCGGTATACGAGACCGGCTCGCGCCTGACCCACGACGTCAAGAACCTGCTGCAATCCCTGAAGGCCCTGTGCTCGGCAGCGGAATACAGCCAGCCGGAACAGGCCGCCTCCCTGCAGACCCTGATGCAGCGCCAGCTGCCGCAGGTGGCCAAACGCCTGGAAATCACCCTGGACAAGCTCAAGGCCCCGGCCCAGTCGGTCGACAAAAAGCAGATCCTGGCGCGTGAGTGGTGGCGCAACGTGAAAAACCGCTATGCACAGGAACGTCTGGTATTCGACATCGATGATGTGGATTCGGCCCTCTGGCTGCCCCAGGAACTGTTCGACAGCGTGGCCGACAACCTGGTGCAGAACGCCCTGCGCAAGCGAGTAGGGGAACCGGAGATCCGCATCCGTGTCGCCCTGGCGACCCATCCCCTGCCCACCCTGACGGTATGCGATACCGGCCATGCGGCAGGCGAGGAGGTGGTGGGCAAGCTGTTCCAGGCCCCGGTTACCACCCATGACGGCCTGGGCATCGGTCTGTACCAGGCCGCCAAGCAGGCCCAGGAAGTGGGCTATCGCCTGGAGTTGTCCAGCAACCGGGAAGGCTATGTGTGCTTCACCCTGTGGCAGGAAACCCTGTAGCCCGCATGTCCCGCGGGCTCAGCAGCCCCGGGCCTGGAGCATGAGCCGCTTCATTTCCGCCACCGCATTCTCCCAGCCCGTGAACAGGGAGCGAGCCACGATGGCATGCCCGATATTGAGCTCGCGCACCCCGGGAATGGCGGCTATGGCCTGGACGTTGTGGTAGGACAGGCCATGGCCGGCATTGACCTCCAGCCCCAGGGCCAGCCCCTGCGCCACCGCGTCCCGTATGCGTCGCAGCGCCTGCTGCCGGACGGGGCCCTCTGCCTCGGCATAAGCGCCGGTGTGCAGTTCCACCACCGGCGCGCCGGTGGCCCGCGCGGCCTCCAGCTGATGCATGTCCGCGTCGATGAACAGGGAAACGCGAATGCCCACCTGCGCCAGCCGCGTGCAGGCCTGTTGTACCTGGACAAACTGGCCGGCCACGTCCAGCCCCCCTTCCGTGGTGAGCTCCTGGCGCCGCTCCGGCACCAGACAGACATCCTGGGGACGCACCTGGCAGGCGATGGCCAGCATCTCCTCGGTGATGGCCATCTCCAGGTTCATCCTGGTGGCCAGCAGGCCGCGCAGGGCATGCACGTCCGCGTCCTGGATGTGGCGCCGGTCCTCCCGCAGATGCAGGGTGATGGCATCCGCGCCGGCTGTTTCCGCCAGCAGCGCGGCCTGAACGGGGCTGGGATAGGGGGTGCCGCGGGCCTGGCGCAAGGTGGCCACGTGATCGATGTTGACCCCCAGGTGGATGGGGGAAAAGGCAGGGCTCATAGTCTTTGCAGGTCGATGAGGAGTTGCCGGGTCGCAAGGGGTTTCTCGCCCAGATAATGCGTCAGAAGTCCGCGCAGGAGGAGTTTACCCTCCGCCAGGGTGACCGCGTCGCCAAGATCGCCCCGGGCCAGATCCAGCAGCACCCGACCCAGATAGGTGGGCGCGCCCGGCTGAACGGGTACCACCCCCACGCCGTAGGCGTAGCCATAGCGCGCCGAAGCCTGGATGCCGCTGCCATCCGCCATATGGCCCAGGGGCTGGGCATAGCCCAGCTCGGAGAGCAGGACCAGCTCGAAGCGGCGCAGGACGGGCTCCACGTCCGCCGCACCGGAAAGCCCCGCCAGAGCGGTGCGATAGTGATCGAACAGGGCCTCGTGGGGATCTCCTTCCGGCAGCAGGCGCAGCAACAGCTCGTTCAGATAGAAGCCGCACATGAGGCCATGGCCGCGCGGGCATGGCTCCCCACCATGCCACTCGGCGGCATGCAGGGTGCGCAGGCCGCCCTTGCCGAACCAGGCCAGGGACAGGGGCTGGAAGGGCACCAGCCGGGCCTTGAGGGACGCGGATGGACGCCGTGCGCCCCGGGCCACCAGGCCCAGGCGTCCATGGTGGCGGGAGAACACATCCACAACGAGACTGGTCTCGCGCCAGGGGCGGGTGTGCAGGATGAAGGCCGTCTCGCCGTCGACCCGCTCACTCATCGTCACTCGTAGCCAAACCGCCGGATCTGACGCACATCATCCGCCCAGCCCCCTCTCACCTTTACCCACAGCTCCAGGAAAACCTTGTGCCCGAACAGCCTTTCCATGTCCTGGCGCGCCTCGCTGGCGATGCGCTTGATGTGCTCCCCCTTGCGGCCCAGGAGGATGGGACGGTGAGCCTCCCGATCCACCCACACCACGGCGCCTATACGGGACAGGCCGGGCGCTTCCTCGTAGCGCTCGATGCTTACCGTCACGGCATAGGGGATTTCATCGCCGGTGAGGCGGAACACCTTTTCCCGCACGATCTCCGCCGCCAGGAAACGAGAGGGGCGGTCGGTGATGTCGTCCGCATGGAACCAGGGCTCTCCTTCCGGCAGGTAGGGCTTGAGGATGGCGGGCAGCCGGGCCGCGTCCCTCGTCTGCCTGGCGGAGAGCGGCACGATCTCGGAGAAGTCGAAACGCTGGGCCATTCCTTGCAGGAAGGGCAGCAGGTCTGCCTTGCTGGCCACGCTATCCACCTTGTTCACCACCAGTACCACGGGCCTGTCCCGGGGCAGCAGAGGCAGGATGTGCGCATCGTCGGGGGTGAACCTCAGGGCCTCGACCAGCCACAGCACCACATCCACCTCTGCCAGGGCCTGGGTGACAGCCCGGTTCATGGCCTGGTTCAGTGCATTCTTGTAATGGGTCTGAAAGCCCGGGGTGTCCGCGAAGATGAACTGGACACCCTCCTCGGTACGTACCCCCAGGATGCGGTGGCGGGTGGTCTGGGGCTTGCCGGACACGATGCTGACCTTGGCCCCCACCAGGGTGTTCACCAGGGTGGACTTGCCCACGTTGGGACGCCCCACGACGGCGATAACGCCGGTGCGGAAGGGGTGGGACGCGGCCTCCGGACTCACGCCTGCTCCTGCTCCACGCCCCTTGCGCCATATCCCTCGAGGATCGCCAGGGCAGCGGCCGCGGCCTGCTGCTCGGCGGCCTTGCGGCTGCCGCCCTGGCCATGGGTCACCACGTCCAGGGCATCGATGCGACATTCCACATGAAAGGTCTGGGCATGGGCCTGGCCCGTGGTATCCAGCAGGCTGTAGCTGGGCAGACCATGGCGCCGGGGCTGAAGCCACTCCTGCAGGCGGGTCTTGGCATCCTTGCCCTGGGCAGCGGGGTCGATGCCCGCCACCATGGGGCCGAACAGACGCTCCACCATGGCCCTTGCGGCATCAAAACCCGCATCCAGCAAGGCCGCACCCAAGAGGGATTCCAGGGCATCGGCCAGGATGGAGGGGCGCTGGGCCCCACCGCTGCGCATCTCCCCCTCCCCCAGACGCAGATAGCGACCCAGCTCCAGTTCCAGGGCCACGCCATGCAGGGAATCCTGATTCACCAGGTTGGCCCGCAGCCGGGACAGGCGTCCCTCGGGCAGTTCGGGAAAACGCTGGAAGAGCATCAGACCCACCACGCAATTGAGTACGCCATCGCCCAGGAACTCCAGGCGCTCGTTGTTGCGCACGCTGTGGCTGCGATGGGTCAGGGCCTGCAGCAGCAGGCCTCGATCGGACCAGGCATGGCCCAATCGCCGCTCCAACCCGGCCATGACAGTGGACATGGGCTGGATTTACTTGGATTCCCGTTCCGCCTTGAAGTCCATGCACAGATGGATCTCTCGCCAGAACGGCTCCTTCACGCTGTATTCCGCAGTGAGCTTGTAACCCGCCTGGGTGGGTTCGATGACCAGATCGGCACCGGTCACCGTCTTGATGTTGTTCAGGTTCAGTTCCTTCACGAAACGGGAACGGATGGTCTGGGGCGTGAGCCTTTCATCTCCCAGGGATTGCAGGGCGTTCTCCATGATGTGCTCCAGGGCCCAGTAGTCCATGTAGGCGGGCACGATGCGCGCCGCGGCGTAGACCATGAAGATGATGAGCAGCAGCAGTAGGAGCAGGCCGCCGAGCGACATACCGAGTTGTTTGCGCATGATGTTCCCCCTCCAGTGTTCAGTCGATGCTGCTGCCGATTCTTTCCGGTCGGGAAAGTGTACTCAGCATGTGCAGGAAGTCATCGAAATTCCACCAGATGAAGAAGGCGCGGCCGACAATATTCTCGTCCGGCACGAAGCCCCAGTAGCGGGAATCATTGGAGGCGTCCCGGTTGTCCCCCAGCATGAAGTAATGCCCGGCGGGCACGGTACACCTGAAGCCGGACTCGCTGTAACTGCAATGGTCCCGATAAGGGAAGTTGCCCGCCACCTCGTACACCCGCACCGGCGGCTCGCCGGCCAGGGTCATGGCCGTGTGATTGTGCGTCCCCAGCTTCTCGCTCCAAGTATCGCCGCGCACGAAGTTGAGCCCCTGGCCCATGTACTCGAACCTGCCCTTGGGCCGCATGGTCACGGGTTCGCCATTGATGCTGAGGCGCTTGTCGACGTACTCCACCACGTCCCCGGGCAGACCCACCACGCGCTTGATGTAATCCATGGAGGGGTCCATGGGAAAGCGGAACACCATCACGTCCCCCCGGGCCGGCCGGTTCAGGTCCAGGACCTTTTTGTTGATCACCGGCAGGCGGATGCCATAGGTGTACTTGTTCACCAGGATGAAATCCCCCACCAGCAGGGTGGGCAGCATGGAGCCGGAAGGGATCTTGAAGGGTTCCACCAGGAAGGAGCGCAGCAGGAAGACGATGAGGATCACCGGGAAGAAACTCTTGGAGTAATCCACCAGGATGGGCAACTTGGCGCCGGCGGCGCGCCGCCGTGCCAGGAACAGGCGGTCGATGAGCCATATGCCACCGGTGATCAGCAGGGCCAGGAACAGGATGAGGGCGAAGTTCACTTATTTCTCTCCGACTTGCAGTATGGCAAGGAAGGCCTCCTGCGGGATTTCCACGTTGCCCACCTGTTTCATGCGCTTCTTGCCTTCCTTCTGTTTCTCCAGCAGCTTGCGCTTGCGCGTGATGTCGCCGCCGTAGCATTTGGCCAGCACGTTCTTGCGCAGGGCCTTCACTGTCTCGCGGGCGATGATGTGCGAGCCGATGGCGGCCTGCACGGCCACGTCGAACATCTGCCGCGGGATCAGTTCGCGCATCTTCGACACCAGTTCCCGGCCCCGGTACTGGGAAGTGGAGCGGTGCACGATCAAGGCCAGGGCGTCCACCTTCTCGCCGTTCACCAGCACATCCAGACGGATCAGATCGTCGGCGCGGAACTCCTTGAACTCATAGTCCAGGGAGGCATAGCCCCGGCTGATGGACTTGAGACGGTCGAAGAAATCCAGTACCACCTCGTTCAGGGGCAGGTCGTACTTGAGCATGACCTGACGTCCCATGTACTTCATGTCCACCTGGGCGCCCCGCTTCTGATTGCACAGGGTCATGACATTGCCCAGGTAGTCCTCCGGCACCAGGATAGTAGCGGTGATGATGGGCTCGCGGATCTCCTCGATCCTGGCGGGGTCGGGCAGGCGCGAGGGATTCTCCACCTCGATGATGCCACCGTCCCGCATGACCACCTGATATTCCACCGAGGGGGCCGTGGTGATGAGGTGCTGGCCGAATTCCCGCTCCAGGCGCTCCTGCACGATGTCCATGTGCAGCAGGCCCAGGAAACCACAACGGAAGCCGAAGCCCAGGGCCTGGGAGGTCTCCGGCTCGAAGCGCAGGGAGGAGTCGTTCAGCCGCAGCTTGACGAGGGCATCGCGCAGGGAGTCGTACTCGTGTGACTCCACCGGATAGAGGCCGGCGAACACCTGGGGCTGGATCTCCTTGAAGCCCGGCAGGGGATCGCGGGCCGGGTTGGCCGCCAGGGTGAGGGTATCGCCCACCTTGGCATGCTTGAGCTCCTTGATGCCGGAGATGACGAAGCCCACCTGGCCGGCCCGCAGTTCCATGCGTGGCAGGGACTTGGGCGTGAACACGCCGATCTGCTCGGCCAGATAGTCGGCGCCGCTGGACATGAGGCGGATCTTGTCCTTCTGCCTGAGAACGCCGTCCACCACCCGGACCAGCATCACCACGCCGACGTAGTTGTCGAACCAGGAATCCACCACCAGGGCCTTGAGTGGCGCGCACTCGTCGCCAGCGGGCGGCGGCACATGCCGGACAACGGCCTCCAGCACATCGTCGATGCCCAGGCCGGTCTTGGCGGAGCAGCGCACCGCCTCCTCCGCGGGGATACCGACGATGTCCTCGATCTCCTGCATCACCCGTTCCGGATCGGCGGAAGGCAGGTCGATCTTGTTCAGCACCGGCAGGACTTCCACCCCCAGCTCGATGGCGGTGTAGCAGTTGGCCACGGTCTGCGCCTCCACGCCCTGGGAGGCATCCACCACCAGCAGGGCACCTTCGCAGGCGGACAGGGAACGGGACACCTCGTAGGAGAAGTCCACATGGCCGGGGGTATCGATGAGATTGAGCTGGTATTCCTGTCCGTCCCGGGCCTGGTACAGCAGGGCGGCGGTCTGGGCCTTGATGGTGATGCCCCGCTCCCGTTCCAGGTCCATGGAGTCCAGCACCTGCTCCTCCATCTCGCGCTCCGCCAGGCCGCCACAGCGGTGGATCAGACGATCCGCCAAGGTGGACTTGCCATGGTCGATGTGGGCGATGATGGAGAAATTACGGATGTTTTTCACAAAAAACAGAGGCACCCCGTCAAGGTGCCTCGCAGATCGAAAGGCGACGGATTTTACCCGAAAGACCGGAAAAACCGCTGTTTCCCCAGCCTGGCCCGGGAGTCTTCCGGCTCAATCCAGGCGCAGGGATACATAGTGCGCGCTGTCGCCGCGCTTCACCAGCAGGGCCACCCGCTGCCTCTTACCGTCCACCAGGCGGGCCAGTTCGGCCGCGCTGTTCACCTCCTGGTTGTTCACCGCGAGGATCACGTCACCGGCCTCGATACCGGCCCGCGCGGCCGCCCCCGTGGCCTCTTCCACCAGCACACCCGCGCTGATCTTCAAGGCCTGCTTCTGGGCATCTCCCAGTGCGGAAACCACCAAGCCGGCGCGATTTTTCTCCTGTGTCTGGGGCACCTGCGCCACGCGATCCTCCTCCGGCATGCTGCCCACCTTCACGCTCACCTCCCGCTGGCCGCCCTTGCGCCAGGTGGTCAGTCTGGCCACGCTCCCGGGCTTGGTAGCCCCCACCATGCGCGGCAGATCGATGGACTGCCGGATGGGCTGGCCGTTGTACTGGAGGATGATGTCGGAAGCCTGGATACCGGCCTTATCGGCGGGACCACCGGCCTCCACCTCGGCCACCAGGGCACCTTCCGCCTTCTTCAGACCGAAGGACTCGGCCAGATCCGCGGTCACCTCCTGGATCATGACCCCCAGACGGCCCCGCTCCACCCTGCCCGAAGCCTTGAGCTGGCCGGCGATGTCCATGGCCACGTCGATGGGAATGGCGAAGGACAGGCCCATATAGCCACCGGAGCGCGAGAAGATCTGGGAGTTCATGCCCACGACCTCACCCCGCATATTGAACAGGGGACCACCGGAGTTGCCCGGGTTCACCGCCACATCGGTCTGGATGAAGGGCACGTAGTTCTCCTGCGGCAGGGTGCGACCCTTGGCGGAGACAATGCCGGCGGTGACGGAATTCTCGAAGCCGAAGGGCGCGCCCACCGCCAGCACCCACTCCCCCACCCGCAGGGCGTCGGGGTTACCGATGGTCACCCTGGGCAGGTTGTCGGCATTGATCTTGATGAGGGCCACATCGGTGCGGGCATCCTTGCCCACCACCTTGGCGCGGAACTCCCGCTTGTCGTGCAGCTTCACCACCACCTCATCCACCTCGTCCACCACATGGGCATTGGTCAGGATGTAGCCGTCCGCGGAAATGATGAAGCCGGAACCCTGTCCATGCCGGGGCGGCGTGCGCTCCGCGCGGTTGGGATCCAGGTCCGGCGGCAGCATGCGGCGGAAAAAATCGAACATCTCTTCCGGTTCCAGCCGGCGCTTGCCACGCAAGACCGGGCGCCCTTCCTGCAGCGTGGTGATGTTCACCACGGCAGGGGACTGACGCTCCGCCAGGTCGGTGAAATCCGGGAGTTGCGCCTGGGCAGGCAGTGCCAGAAGACCCAGGCTCAGGCTCATGAAAGCAAACCATCTGTGCATGAGATACCTCGTCTGATCAGGGATTGAAGAGCTCAGGTCCTGCCGGCGCAACTCGCGCCGCCACGCCGCAGGATGACCGGCTCGACGGGTGGGCCCCGGCGGAAACGCAACCACAGGGCGGCCAGCAGGATTCCGCACAGACCCCCCAGGATGGCGCCCGGTTCCCGCAACGATTCGGGAGCGAGCATGCGCCCCAGGATGGCCGCGGCCAGCAGGACCAGGAGCGGCACCACATAGGCCGCGGCCGCGGCCCGCAACAGGGAACCTTCCGGCAACCCCACCACCACCGTCTCGCCCGGGCGAGCGTCGATGGCGTTGCGTACCGGATATTCCATCTTGTCCGGGTGCCAGAAGCGGTTGAACATCGAGGAAGAGCACCCCTGGCCATGGCATGCCCCGCAGGACTGCGGTGCCTCGCTGACGACCCAGGCGGAATGGCCGTCGACGCGCGTGACCCGGGCGGGTGTTTCGATCATGGCCGTGGGCTCAGGCTGGTGGCGAGGGCCTCCACCGTAGGCCAGGGGGCCTCGCCCAGGACCGTGGCCTGCAAGTCGCCCACCTGACGCTTGATCATGTTGATCATGCCCTGCCGGCTCTGCCCCCTGATGGTTTCCACCGGCCGGGTGGCGGGCTCCAGAAAGAGGGATACATGCGTGAGGCCATCACTGAAGACCCAGTGCTCCACCTCGCCGGCATGGTTCGCCAACTGGCGCTGCACGGCGGCGATTCGGCTGAACCCGGGCGGCAGCGCCGTCACCTCGACACGCGCGTGGGCCACGGGTCGCGCCGCCTCGGGAATATCCGGCATGACCGGCATGGGCCGGCGATCCACCCGGGGTGCGCCCCCCAGCCTGATCTCGGCGAAGCTGTACTGCATGAGGGGCTGACCGTCGCCGTTCACCATGATCGCCCGCAGGGGAAAGGCCGTGATCTTGTCCACGCACAGCACGTAACCCCAGCGAAACACGTCCCGGGGGAGGATTTCCACGTTGTTGCACTCGCGTCCGGCCACCCGGTCGCTCCCGCTGGGGCGCACGTTGTACCAGTTGACCAGGGGTGCGGCATTTTCCGGTAGTAGATCGGGAAAATGCCGCCGATTGAGGCGTTTTTCCAACCGCAGCTGGGAACCGCTCGTCACCAGGGTGACGGAAACCTGTGGATTGCAGCGCACCTCCCGATGATCGCCATCCACGCTGAGCAGGCGGCTTTCCATGTTGCTCCCGCTGGGCCGTCCGCTCACCGACAGGGTCTGGGTGTTCCCACCCTGGCGCAGGACGAACAGCCCCTCATAGCCCAGGCGGCGCGATGCATCGGAAATCCTTTGCAACCAGGCCGCGGCCTCCGGCGCGGGAAGCGTATCGGCGGCCCGGGCCGGTGCGGTGAGGGCGAGGACCGGGGCCAGCAACCAGGCCCAGGTCATGGGCGGGACTCCGTCAGGGAGACCCGGGTGAACTGCATCTCCGCGGGGGCGATGACGGCCTGCGCGAAGTCCTGGTGCGCCGCCAGATAAGGCTGCACATCCATGGGCGGGGCGTCATGGGCCGCCAGGGGCAGGGCCGGCCCCTGCTCTGGCAGGCGGCTCCATACACCCCAGGTGATGACCACCACGACGGCGGCGGCCAGCCACAGGCCGGGGCGCCGACCGGGGGTCGCGCGCATGGGAGCCAGCAGGGTGGGTTCTCGCTCCAGACGATGCATGACGCGTAGCGTCAGATCAGGTGCCACGGGGCCATCGCACAGGCCGCGCAGGGCATCGCCCACGGCGCAGTATTCGGCCAAGCGTGCCCGCATGTCGGCGTCGTCGCGCAAGCGTCGCAAGGTCTGTCGCGCCTGCTCCCGTGTCAGCTCCCCATCCAGCAGGGCGGACAGCGCCTCTTGTTCGTTTTCCTGTGGGAAATCCCGGGACGTGGATTTGGTCATCATGCTTACCACCTTCGATCCTCCGGTGTGCCCAGAATGGGACGCAGCTTGGCGGCGATGGCCTCGCGCGCCCGGAAGATCCGGGAACGCACCGTCCCGATGGGACAGGCCATGGCCTCGGCGATCTCTTCGTAACTCATGCCTTCGATCTCTCTCAGGGTAATGGCCTGGCGCAGTTCCACCGGCAGGGCCTGCACCGCTTCATTAACGGCATAGGCCACCTGTTTGGACAGAAGTTCCGACTCCGGCGTGCTGATGTCCTGGGTCATGAGCCGGTCCTCGGGGTCGTCCTCCTCGTCCATGGCCTGCTCCGACAGGGTCGGCATGCTCCGGCCCCGGGTTGCCAGGTGGTTCTTGGCGGTATTCACCGCGATACGATAGAGCCAGGTGTAGAAAGCCGCATCTCCGCGGAACTGGGGCAGGGCCCGATAGGCCTTGATGAAGGTCTCCTGGGCCACGTCCTCCACCTCGTCCGGGTCGCGGATCATGCGCGACAGCAGGCGCAGGAGCTTGCGGCGGTATTTCTCCACCAGCAGCCCATAGGCATGCTTGTCCCCCTCACGTACCCGTTCGACCAGTTGCAGGTCGAGTTCCCGGTCACTCACGTTCTGTCCTGTCCCTGAAGTTAGACGGGTTGCGCTGCCCACCCGGACGGCTTTGCTTTCAGTCCGGGCACGAGTATAACCGCGCCCATCCGGGTGCTCGTGAACCGGCACCCCTGCTCCTGTGTGCCTCTTTCCCTGTCCAGCATGCAACGCTTCGACGTCCTCATCATCGGCTCCGGCCTGGCGGCCGTCACCCTGGCCCTGTCCCTGCCTCGGAGCCTGCGTATCGCCATGATCACCAAGAAGCGCTCCCAGGACAGCGCCAGCGCCTGGGCACAGGGGGGCATCGCCGCCGTCATGGGGAAAGAAGACGCCCTGGCGGACCACGTACGCGATACCCTGGTGGCCGGCGCCGGCCTGAGCGACGAGGCGGTGGTGCGGCATGTGGTGGAATCGGGGCCGGCGGCCATCGAGTGGCTCATCGGGCTGGGGGTATCCTTCGATCGCCAGGACACCGGCTTCCACCTGACCCGGGAAGGGGGGCACTCCCATCGCCGGGTTCTGCACGTGGCCGACGCCACGGGGCAGGCGTTGCAGGAACGGCTGCTGACCCTGCTGCGTCAGGAAGGCCACATCCAGCTGCTGGAGCAGCACATCGCCGTGGATCTGATCACCGACCGGCATCTGAGCCAGCGAGGTCTGGGCCGCCATGTCTATGGCGCCTACGTACTGGACACCCAGGCCGATCGCGTGGAGACCATGGGAGCGGGCTGCACCGTGCTGGCCACTGGCGGGGCGGGCAAGGCATTCCTCTACACCACCAATCCGGACACGGCCACGGGCGACGGCATCGCCATGGCCTGGCGCGCCGGCTGCCGGGTGGCGAACATGGAATTCATCCAGTTTCACCCCACCTGCCTGTACCACCCCCATGCCAAGTCCTTCCTCATCACCGAGGCCATGCGGGGGGAAGGCGCCCTGCTGCGCCTGCCAGACGGCACCCGTTTCATGCCCGAGCACGACGAGCGTGCGGAGCTGGCACCCCGGGACGTGGTGGCCCGCGCCATCGACCTCGAGATGAAGAAGCGCGGCCTGGACTGCGTCTTCCTCGACATCACCCACAAGCCCGCCAAGTTCATCGTCAGCCACTTCCCCACCATCCACGCGCGCTGTCTGGAACTGGGCCTGGACATCACGCGGGCATGGATCCCCGTGGCGCCCGCCGCGCATTACACCTGCGGCGGTGTGGTGGTGGACCTGGCCGGGCGCACGGATGCCAAATACCTCTATGCCATCGGCGAGACCACCTGCACCGGGCTGCATGGCGCCAACCGCCTGGCATCCAACTCCCTGCTGGAGTGCCTGGTCTACGGCCGTGCGGCGGCGGTGGATATCGCCGCCGCCGAGGCGCCGCCGGCCCGCGACCTGCCCGCCTGGGATGAAAGCAGGGTGACGGACGCGGACGAGGAGATCGTCATCGCCCACAACTGGCACGAGCTGCGCCGCTTCATGTGGGACTACGTGGGTATCGTGCGCACCAGCAAGCGTCTGGAGCGGGCCAGCCATCGCCTCAAGCTGCTGTCCGACGAGATCCACGAGTACTACAGCAACTTCCGCATCGGCAACGACCTGATCGAGTTGCGCAACCTGGTTCTCACCGCCGATCTCATGGTGCGCTGCGCCAAGCTGCGCCACGAAAGCCGGGGTCTGCATGCCTCCCGGGACTATCCTGGGCTGCTGCCCGAGGCCCGCGACACCGTGCTGGATCCGGCTTCCTACACCTGATCCTCCTGGCGACGACGTCTCAGGCCTGGGCGGCCCGCTTCGCCAGGAAATGCACCAGCAGGGGCACGGGCCGGCCGGTGGCGCCCTTCTCCTTGCCACCCTTCCAGGCCGTGCCGGCGATGTCCAGATGGGCCCAGTGGTACTTTTCCGTGAAGCGTGACAGGAAACAGGCGGCGGTGATGGTGCCCGCGGGGCGACCGCCGATGTTGGCCATGTCGGCGAAGTTGCTCTTCAGCTGTTCCTGGTAATCCTCCCACAGCGGCAGCTGCCAGCAGCGGTCGTGCGCCGCATCACCGGCCTGCAACAGCTCGCGCGCCAGGGCGTCGTGGTTGGCCAGCAGCCCCGTGGCCACATGCCCCAGGGCGATGACACAGGCGCCGGTGAGGGTGGCGATGTCCACCACGGCGGCGGGTGCGTAGCGCTCCGCGTAGGTGAGGGCATCACACAGGATGAGCCGTCCCTCGGCATCGGTGTTGAGCACCTCGATGGTCTGCCCGGACAGGGTGGTGACCACGTCGCCTGGCTTGTTTGCCCGGCCCGAAGGCAGGTTCTCGCAGGTGGGAATCAGCCCTACCACGTTCAGGGGTAGCTGCAGCGTCGCCACGGCCTGCAGCGTACCCAGCACCGAAGCGGCACCGCACATGTCGTATTTCATTTCATCCATCTCCGCCGCTGGCTTCAGGGAGATGCCGCCGGAGTCGAAGGTAATGCCCTTGCCCACCAGCACCACAGGCTTGTCCCCCTTCTGGCCGCCCAGGTGTTCGAGGATGATGAAACGCGGCGGCTCGTCGCTGCCCTTGGCAACGGAAAGGAAGGAACCCATGCCCAGTTTTTCGATCTGACCGCGACCCAGCACCTGCACCTTGAGGCCCGTCTCCTTGCCCAGGGCCTTGGCCTGATCGGCCAGATAGGTGGGGGTGCAGAGGTTGCCCGGCATATTGCCCAGATCCTTGGCCAGGCGCATACCGGCGGCGATGGCCCGCCCCCGGGTCGCGGCAGCCGTGGCCGCCGCCAGGTCGCCGCGGGCAGCTACCGCCAGGGCCAGCCTACGCGGCCCCTTGCGTGTCTCCGGGGCCTTGCTCTTCATGCGCTCGAAACGGTAGCTGCCCTCCTCCGCCAGAAGCACGGCCTGCTCCACATTCCAGGCCAGATCGCGCCTCTTCACCGGGATTTCCGTCAGATACACATGGGCATCGCCCACGCCCGTATCCACGAGGGCCTTCACGGCGGCGTGCATCGCATCCCGATAGGCCTTGTCATGCAGATCCCGCTCCCTGCCCAGGCCCACCAGCAGCACGCGCTCGGCGGTCACGCCCGGCACGCTGTGCAGCAGCAGGGTGCTGCCCGTCTTGCCGTCCATGTCGCCACGCCGGAGAATGTCGGCCACATAGCCTTGGGCAGCCTGATCGATGATGCGGGCGGCCAGGCTGAGCTTCCTGTTCTCGAACACGCCCACCACCACACAGGCCGTACGCTGTTTTTCCGGGCTGCCGCTCTTGATGCTGTATTCCATGTATCTCTCCATGTGTGCGTTGGGTGTGCCGGATGGCATGCCGGCGGATTATTCGTGGCCCGTTCCGGTGAGTCAAAGCCGGGCGGCGGACTGCTGTTGGGTACACGTCCGCGATTTCCACCCGGAATCCGGGCTTCCGTCCCCGGCGGGCCGGATACCGCCCCACCACTGACCGATGTCGCGCTTCGACCGTGCCCTTACGCGGGAAATGGCGGTCATGTCCGCCTCCGCCCTGGCCGCGCTGCTGTCCATCTTCCTGGTGGTGGCCCTGGTACGCATCCTGGGGCGGGCCGCCTTGGGCGTACTGGAAACCGAGGCCGTGCTGCCCATGCTGGCCTTCGGCGTGTTGCGCTTCCTGCCCGTGTTGCTGTCCCTGGCCCTGTTCATCGGCGTGTTCATGAGCCTGTCACGCATCTGGCGGGACAGCGAGGCCATCATCTGGATGGGAGGTGGCGTGGGACCCTGGGGCTGGACCCGGCCGGTACTGCTGTTCTCCCTGCCCATGGTGCTGCTCATCGCCGGTGTAAGCTTCGAGGGGCTGCCCTGGGCGGCCAAGACACAGGCGGCCTACGAGCACATCCTCAAGACCCGGGACGAGGTCTCCGGGCTGGCGCCGGGCATGTTCACGGAATACGGTCAAGGCAAGCGCGTGCACTTCGTCGAATCGGTTTCCGTGGACGGCCTGCGTGTGGGGAACGTCTTTGTGCGCTCCCAGTTGCATGGGCGCACGGACGTGATCGTGGCGCGCCAGGGACATGTGCGCACCCAGGAGAATGGGGAACGGTTCCTGGTGCTGGAGGCCGGACGCAGATACGAGGGCAATCCCGGCGAGGCGGAATTCCGCATGGGGGAATTCGACAGTTATGCGGTGCGCATCCAGCCCCAGAGCCAGGACGAGATCCGCAACAGTCCGCGCATGCTGTCCACCCTCCAGCTCTGGTCGAACCCCACTGCCGTGAACATGGGTGAATGGGTCTGGCGCATGGGCTACCCGCTCAGTACCCTGCTCCTGGTGCTGCTGGCCATCCCCATGAGTTATGTGAATCCCCGCGCCGGCCGCTCCCTCAACGTGGTTTTCGCCATTCTCATCTATGTGGCCTACTACAACTTCGTCGGTCTCTCCGAAGGCTGGGTCACGCATGGCAAGCTGGTCGCCTGGCAGGGTCTGGGCCTGGTGCATGGCGGCATGCTGCTGCTGCTGACCCTCTTCTTCCGGCAACGCTTCCGGGGCCCCTGGGCACGATGAGCATCCTGTTCCGCTATGTCTCCCGGGAGATCCTGACGGCCTCCCTGCTCGCCCTTCTGGCCCTGCTGGGTCTGTTTTCCTTTTTTGATTTCATCAGTGAACTCGGCGACACCCACGCCACCACCTACACCCCCCTGAGCGCACTGGTCTACGTCGCCCTGTACATCCCCGTGCGCCTGTACGAACTGATGCCCGTGGCCCTGCTCATCGGCAGCCTGTTCGCCTGGAACCGGCTGGCCCTGGCATCCGAATTCAGCGTCATGCGTGCCGCGGGCCTGTCCATGTACCGCCTGGTGTCCTGGATGCTGGCCTTGGGGCTGGGTCTGGGCATGCTGACCCTGGGGCTGGGCGAGTACCTCACGCCTTACTCCGAACAGGCGGCCAAGCAGCTCAAGGCCCGGGCCACCACCGGTGTGGTGGCCCGGGAGTTTCGCACGGGTCTGTGGGCCAAGGACGGCAACACCTTCATCAACGTGCGTGTGATGCGTCCCGATGCCAGCCTGCTGGACCTGAACCTGTATGTGTTCGACCGGGATTTCCACCTGCGCGCCTTGCGCCACGCGGCACAGGCCGTGTGGGCGGATGGGCGCTGGACACTGCGGCAGGTGTCCGAGACGGTCATCGAGCCCGGACGCACGCGCACCGTGCGCCTGCCGGAGCAGACATGGGAATCGGCCATCACGCCGGACCTGCTGGCGGTCCTGATGGTCACACCGGACCGGATGTCCATATCGACCCTGCGCGCCTATGTCCATCACCTGCGGGGCAACAAGCAGGATGCCGGTCGTTATGAGATCGCCTTGTGGAACAAGGTCATCTATCCGGTGGCCGCCCCCGTCATGCTGCTGCTGGCCCTGGCCTTCGCCTACCGTCCACCCCGGTCAGGGGGCACCGGCGGGCGGCTGCTCACCGGGGTGTTGCTGGGACTGGGCTTCCACCTGCTCAATCGTCTGCTGGCCCAGGTGACACAGCTGCTGGACTGGTCGCCACCCGCTGCCGCCTTGACCCCCGTGCTGATGTTCGCGGCCGCGGCCAGCATGGCGATCTGGTGGCAGGAACGGCGTTGAGGGGACAGCGAGCGGGCCAAAATCCGTGATTCCACACGCCCTACGGGGTTTCCTGGGTGGCATGCCTTCGTCGTCACGTGGCGCCCTCAGGCCGTTCCCCCCGCGCGTGGCGGGCTGTTGACCAGACGGGTCCCGGCCAGATGATCCTGCAGGAACTGGCCGTCGGCGCGCAGCAGTGCCACCCACCAGCCCATGCCGAGGCTGGCGAGATTGGCACAGGCCAGAAGGTAACGCAGCCAGGCCCGCGACCAGGAAGGTACGGCACCTGCGCGGGTCTCGAGGCGGAACCTCCAGGTCTTCATGGCCAGGGTCTGGCCCTTGCGCCAAAACAGCGTGAAATACAGCCCCGCCACCCCCACCACATAGGCCTGCATGACGAGCCGTGAAACCGCCGGCTCCAGCCCCTGGATCAGACCCACGAACGGGAAGGCCGCCACCAACAGCACCCCGGACAGCAACAGGCTGTCATACAGCACGCACAGCAGGCGCCGTCCCAGGGAAGGTGTATCGCTACGATTCACCTGCCACCGGCGTCCCCGGACGCAGGTGTAAATTCTTCGCACAGCGCGTCCAGCCAGCGTTGCTTGATCCTGGCCTGATCCTCGGGTGACAGTTTTTGTATGCGGCTCAGATTCTGGCGTGCCGCCTGGCGCTGTTCCTGGGTGAGATGCGCCCAGGCCCTGAGGCGTCTTTGCAGCAACCGCTGCTGTGACGGGGTCAGGCTGGCATAGCGCTTGGCCACGGCCAGGAGCCGATCCTGCTGTTCTTCCGGAAAACGGTCCCAGTCCCGTGCCAGCGGTGCCAGGGCGGCGCGCTCCTGGGCATCCAGCCGCGCCCAGGGGTGCCCGGACGCAGCCTGGGCCTGGCAGGCGACCAGGCCCAGCAGGAGGGCCAGCACAAAGCGGGAGGTCAGGTATCCGTCAGGCATACGGCTTCCACGTTTTCCCGGGTCACCAGGCTCCAGTCCGCGAACACCTGCGGCGGCAGCTGGCCGGTCAGCAGCTGGATGTCCAGCTCGCTGGTATCCGGACTGGCCGGCGGCGACGGCATGGGCATATGCATGACCAGCCAGCCAGCCCCCAGCAACAGGGTGGCCAGGCCCATGCTCCACAGGGCGGGATGTCGCCTGAACGCCAGAACGCCACCGCCCGCATGCCGGGCTTGCAACGTCGAGAGCGCTGCGCGCCGGTTGGCGTAGAGCCGAGACAGGGTCTTGTCGTCCAGCCGACGGATGCCGGCATCGAGGGTGCCGATAACCTGTTTGACGAGGGAAAAATGATCCCCGGGTACTGGTTCGTTCATGGTGTGAGTCCCATTTCCTTGAGCTTCCGGGCCAGGGCGTTGACGGCCCGAAAGCTGTGAGTTTTAACACTTCCCTGGCTACAGCCCATGATTTCCGCGCTTTCCGCCACATCCATGCCCTCCCAGTAACGTAACAGGAAGGCCTGACGTTGACGTGCCGGCAGCTCCGACAGAGCCTTTTCGATCATGCCCAGATGCTGGTTTTCCGCCACCGTCTGCTCCGGCGAAGGCGATACATAACCCTCCGCGCTGGCTGCCAGGCTCTCCAGGGTCTCCGGGCTGCCTTCGTCCTTGTCGCGCAAGGGGGAAACCAGGCGTACCCAGAAATCACGCACCCTGGCGCGCCGAAAATGGTCATGGATGCAGTTCTGCAGGATGCGCTGGAACAGCATGGGCAACTCACCGGCAGGTTTGTCGGCGTAGCGCTCCACCAGTTTCATCATGGCGTTCTGCACCACGTCCAGGGCACTGTGATGCTCGTGGATGGCATACAGGGCGTGCTTATAGGCGCGCCGTTCCACTTCCGCCAGAAAGTGCTCGATCTCCAGAGGGGTAGCCACGAATGTCCAGGGGATGCGAATGCGCCTATATATACCAAAGGCCGGGCGTCGATTTGCAAAGAATGGCACGTTTGCCTAAAATGCCGCGTTTCCGAATCGATTCAGTAGCTGGAGGCGGGCATGTACGCAGTTATCAAGACCGGTGGCAAGCAATACAAGGTGTCCGCCGGCGGCACACTCAAGGTGGAGAGCCTGCCCGCGGATGTCGGTGCCGAAGTGGAAATCCAGGACGTGCTGTTGGTGGCGGATGGAGACGACATCAAGGTGGGCACGCCCATGCTGGCCGGCGCCTCCGTGAAGGCCACCGTACTGGCGCATGGCCGCCACGCCAAGGTCACGATCTTCAAGATGCGCCGTCGCAAGCACTATCGCAAGACCCAGGGACATCGTCAGAACTACACGGAAATCCGTATCGACGGCATTTCCGCCTGATCAGGAGCACATAACATGGCACACAAGAAAGCAGGCGGTAGCTCCCGCAACGGCCGCGACTCCAAACCCAAGATGCTGGGCGTCAAGCGCTATGGTGGCCAGATCGTGCCTGCCGGCAATATCCTGGTGCGTCAACGCGGCACCCAATTCCATCCCGGCGCCAACGTGGGCATGGGCAAGGACTATACCCTGTTCGCGCTGGTGGACGGCGAGGTGCGGTTTACGGTCAAGGGGGACAAGGGGCGCCGTACCGTAAGCGTGGTCCCGGTAACGGCCTGAGTCCCCCGTCCCGCACGCGAAAGCCCTATCCCCGGATAGGGCTTTTTGGTTTCCGGACGCGCGCATGAAATTCATCGACGAAGCCCGCATCGACGTCACTGCCGGCGATGGCGGCAATGGCTGCGTGTCCTTCAGAAGGGAGAAATTCATCCCCAAGGGGGGGCCGGACGGAGGTGACGGCGGTCGCGGCGGTAGCATCTGGGTGATGGCGGACCGCAATCTCAACACCCTGATCGAGTACCGCTACACGCGCCACTTCAAGGCCCGCAACGGCGAGGGTGGCCGGGGGTCGGACTGCTATGGCAAGGGTGCCGACGACATCACCCTGAAAGTGCCCGTGGGCACCGTGGTGCGGGATGATGACTCCGGCGAGACCCTGGCCGATCTGGCGCGGGATGGCCAGAAGGCCCTGGTGGCCCGTGGCGGCAAGGGTGGCTTGGGCAATCTGCACTTCAAGTCCAGCATCAACCGGGCCCCACGCCAATCCACCCCCGGCGAGGAAGGAGAGAGGCGCCGTCTGCACCTGGAGTTGAAGGTCCTGGCGGACGTAGGCCTCCTGGGCATGCCCAATGCCGGCAAGTCCACATTCATCCGCGCGGTATCCGCGGCCCGGCCCAAGGTGGCCGATTACCCCTTTACCACCCTGCACCCCAACCTGGGCGTGGTGCGCGTGGACCATGGGCGCAGCTTCGTGGTGGCCGATATCCCCGGCCTCATCGAGGGCGCCGCCGAAGGCCACGGCCTGGGTCACCGGTTTCTGCGCCATCTGGCGCGCACCCGTCTGCTGCTGCATCTGGTGGATCTAGCCCCCTGCGATCCCGGCGCGGACCCCGTGCAGGATGCCCGCGCCATCGTCGCCGAGCTGCGCAGGTACGACGAGGACCTGTACCGTAAGCCACGCTGGCTGGTCCTGAACAAGACGGACCTGCTCGACGCGGATGAACGCGCCGGACGCATCGCCGCCTTCGTCCAGGCATATGGCTGGAGCGGCCCGGTGTTCGCCATCTCCGCGCTCAACGGCGAGGGTTGCCCGCACCTGGTCTTCGCCATCATGCAACACCTGGATACCGAGCACCGGACCGACCCGCGGGAGGACTCCGCCGCATGAACCCATCCGTACTTGTCGAGGCCCACCGACTGGTGGTCAAGGTGGGCAGCGCCCTGGTGACCAACGAAGGTCGGGGTCTGGACCATGCCCGCCTGGCCCAGTGGGCCGGGCAGATCGCCAAGCTCACCCATCTGGGCCGGGAAATCGTGCTGGTATCCAGCGGTGCCATCGCCGAGGGCATGCAGCGTCTGGGCTGGAGCAAGCGGCCCAAGGCGCTCAATGACCTGCAGGCCGCCGCCGCCGTAGGTCAGATGGGCCTCATCGAGGCCTATGAGCGCAGTTTCCGCACGCATGGCCTGCATACCGCGCAGATCCTGCTCACCCACGCCGACCTGTCCAACCGGGAACGCTATCTCAATGCGCGCTCCACGCTGCGGCGTCTGCTGGAACTGCGTGCCGTGCCCATCATCAACGAAAACGACACCGTCACCACGGATGAGATCAAGGTGGGCGACAACGACACCCTGGGCGCCCTGGTGGCCAACCTCATCGAGGCCGATGCCCTCGTCATCCTCACGGACCAGCGCGGCCTGTACAGCGCCGATCCCCGCAAGCATCCACATGCCGAGTTCGTGCACGAGGCCATGGCCGGCGACCCAGGCCTGGAGGAAATGGCCGGTGGTGCCGGTTCCGGTATCGGCACCGGCGGCATGCTCACCAAGGTCCTGGCCGCCCGTCGCGCGGCCCGCAGCGGCACCCACACCGTCATCGTCAGCGGTCGGGAACCGGACGTCCTGGCCCGCCTGGCAGAGGGCGAGAAGCTGGGCACCCATCTCATCGCGCGCCAGCCCCCTCTGGCCGCCCGCCGCCAGTGGCTGGCGGACCATCTGCAGGTACGCGGTCGTCTGGTGATGGACGATGGCGCCGCCCGCGCTTTGCGGGAAGGCGGCGGGAGTCTGCTGCCCATCGGCGTGGTGGAGGTGCTGGGTGCCTTTCAGCGTGGCGAGGTGGTGGGTTGCGTGGACACCGCCGGCCGGGATCTGGCCCGGGGCCTGGTGAACTACTCCGCCGACGAGGCCCGCCGCATCGCCCGCCACCCCAGCAGCGCCATCGAAGGCATCCTGGGCTACATCGATCAACCCGAACTCATCCACCGGGACAATCTTGTCCTGCTCTGAAGGGCAGGATTGCGGCGAAGGGCAAAGGCGAGCGGTTTCGGCCGAGGCCACCGTCACCCGGCCTCCCGATCCCAGCCCTGAGCGAAACCCGCCAGGCCCATGGCCCCGCGCACCACACCGTAAGCCAGCCAGGCACCCAAGCGCTCATGCCATGGGATGTGCTCCCAGTTCAGGCGCTGGAGGCACTGGCCATCCTGACAGAGGAGGCTTTCCAGGCTGTGGCGCAGTTCCTGCGCGAAGGCCCGGTCGTACACCACCACATTGGCCTCGCGGGCCAGCAGCATGCTGAAGGGATCGAGGTTGCTGGAACCCACCGTGGCCCAGACACCGTCCACCACTGCCACCTTGGCGTGCAGTTCACTGATGCCGTACTCATAGATCTCTACCTTGTTTTCCAGGAAGTAACGGTAGAGGGCCTGGCCCGCGGCGCGATACAGGGGGTGGTCGGTATAGCCCTGCAGGATGAGGACCACTCGCACGCCCCGTCGGGCCGCCTCCACCAGGGCATGACGAAAACGAAAGCCGGGCAGGAAATAGGCATTGGCGAGCACGATTTCCTGGCGCGCGGCGCGGATGGCACGCAGGTAGGCCGCTTCGATGGCACGCCGGTCCCGCAGATTGTCGCGGGCGACGAATCTCGCCTGCTGGTCGCCCACGGCGTCGAGCACGGGCTTGAGTCCGGCGTATTCCCCCCGGCGCAGCCCGAAATGGCTCCACTTCACCAGGCGCCAGAGACGACGCGCGCTGGCGTACACGTCGGCCACCACCGGGCCCTCGATGCGCACGGCATAGTCCCGCCGGGGGTGGGTCAGACGCCCTTCGTCGAGATCGTCGATGATGTTGATGCCGCCCACGAAGGCCACCCGCGCATCCACCAGGGCCAGCTTGCGGTGCATGCGGCGCAGGCGATGACGATGGTGCCGCAGGGGCATGCGCAACTGCCAGCGGTCGGGGCGGAAAATGAGGAGATCCACCCCGGCATTGCGCAGCTCTCTCGCCAAGTCCCTGGGCAGGCTGCGGGCGCCAAAGCCGTCCAGCAGCAGGCGCGTGGCCACCCCCCGTCGGGCCGCCTCCATCAGGCAGTGCGCCACGGCGCGGCCGACCCCATCCGCGCGAAAGATGTAGCTCTCCAGATGTACCTGGTGCTGGGCCTGGTCGATGGCCGTCATCAGGGCGGGAAAGTAGGCCGCACCATCCTGCAACAGGGTCAGGCGGTTGCCTGGCCGGATCATGGCATGCGATTGCCGTCCGATGCGGGACCTCAGGCCGCCACGGCGTGGGGGTTCAGCTGCGCCGTGAGGGCGGCGTGGTCCGACAGGCGGCGCCAGTGCTGGCCATGCAGCACATGGGCCTCGGTCACGCCAAAGCCGCGCATGTAGATGCGATCCAGGGAAAACAGGGGCAGGACGGCGGGAAAGCTACGCGCCGGCCGGCCATGCGTCACCTCGAAGACCTCCCGCAGACCCAGTTCGTCGGCCAGATAATCGCCGGCCCGCTGCCGCCAGTCATTGAAGTCCCCGGCAATGATGAGGGGGGCGTCGTCCGGCACCATGCCGCGGATACGCTCGCTCAACTGGTGGATCTGCTTGCGCCGTCCGGATTCATTCAGGGCCAGGTGCAGGCAGATGGCATGCAGGGGCTGGCGCAGGTGCGGCACATCCAGCTCGCAATGCAGCATGCCCCGGCTCTCGAATGCATGGGCGGAGATATCCACATTCTCCCAGCGCAGGATGGGATAGCGCGACAGGATGGCGTTGCCATGATGGCCATGGTCGTACACGGCATTCTTGCCATAGGCCGTGCCCTGCCACAGCTCCCCGGCCAGGAACTCGTGCTGGGCCCCGCCGGGCCAGGCATGAAAACGGCCGGCGTGGCGGGCATGGTGGCCCTGCACCTCCTGCAGGAAAACCACGTCCGCATTGATGACCCGCAGACGCGAGCGCACTTCGTGCAGCACCAGACGGCGATTGAAGAAGGAAAGCCCCTTGTGGATGTTGTAGCTGGCGATACGCAGATGGTTTTTCATGGTCGTTCGGTGGCGGATCCCGGTGCCCCGGGCTTGCCGGGCTGGTCCGCTTGGCTCTTGTCGATGGGCTCCTGCCCGCCTTTTGGCTTCCCGTCCGGGCGTGGAGCAATGGGTTGACCCGACTCGGAGATGGTGGGTTCCATGGCCTCCAGATTGTTCTGCATCATGTATTCGTTCATGTCCTTCCAGCCCGCGAACACGGCCGGCTTGGAGGCATCCGGGTTGAGGCGGAAGCAGTCCTCTATGCCCCGCCCGGCATGGCGGCATGCGCTGCCGATGGCCTTGCCTTCGGCCTCGATGCGGGCAGGGTCGGGAATGCCGGCGCGTTCCTTGATCTGATCACAGGCCGGCAGCGAGAAGGCACACAGCGCCGCCAGCGCCAGTCGCGTGGATCTTCGCATCGGGCCAGGCCCCCCCCAGTGCGCACCCGGCCCAGGCTTCCTTCTTGCCGGCATGGACTAACGCATCCAGCTGCGCAGCACGCCCTTGTCGCGCATGCGCCGTTCCGCCTCGCGGCCCACGGCCTCGAAGCGTTTCTTCACCTCGTCCTCGACAAAATAATCGGATACCAGGGGAGGAAGGGGGGCCAAGGGCACGATGCGGGAGCGGTAGACCAGCTTCACGGGTGCCGTGTCGCCAATGATCTGCCATTCGCCGGACATGGTGAGCACCTTGCCCGACACGGAACGAAAACGGATGTGCCGATTGGGGCTTTCCTCCATGAGCAGGATCACGTGGTCCGGCATGATAAAGGCGAACAGCCCCGCATCAGCGATCTGTTCCACCCGCTTGGGAGTCCCCGGTGGGGAGATCACACGGCTGGAGACCATGTCAGGGATGAAACTCGCCAGACGGTTGTAGTCCGTGAGGGTCGCCCATACGGTATCCGCGTCCGCCTGCAGCATCTGGCTGGCCTCCACCCGCACTCCGGACAGCCCCGTACTGGCCGTGACCTTGGCGGCCGCGGCCTGGGCCGCGGCCGCTCCCAGCACGAAACTCAGGACCAGAACCTGGCCCAGGCGTGTAACGAGACGACTTGGCGGCATCACTTGCCGGCCCTCCTTTCGGTGTCCTTCAACGGGCTTTCCACTGGGCCCGCACCTGTCACGCGGCACCCGCCGGTGACGGGCAAGGGCAATTGGCTCAAATCCGTGTGCATGCCGAAGACCCGCTCCTGGGAATACATCGCGACCACTCCAAAGTATATCCAGCCTGGCCCATGTGCAGGGCCTCGCCCGCTGGAACGCCCAGGTTTGCCCGGCGCGCCATGGTGGAAGCGAGACCATGACCCATGGCACGTCCGGCCGGCGGCCGGGATGCGGGGGACGGGCCCACGCACCGCTTCAGGCCAGCTCCTCGATGTCGTGGAGCCGGCGGTGCTCGCGGATGGCATAGCGATCCGTCATACCGGCGACATAGTCGGCCACCGCCCGATGGAGGTCCACCTCCGCCCGCTGCCGGTATTCGGGCGGCAGGAGCGAGGGCTGATGGGTGAAGGCAGTGAACAATTCGCGCAACAGGCGGCGGGCCTTGTTGCTCATGCGTTCCACCCGGTAATGGCGGTAGAGGTTATGGAACAGGAAGCGCTTGAGCTCCAGACTCTCCTCCCGCACCGCCGGGCTGAATGCCGCCAGGGGCGGGCATTGCCGCACGTCGTCGATACTTTTGGGCCGGTGCCGCTCCAGGTTGCGGCGGGTCTGCTCCACCAGGTCCACCACCAGGGTGTTGATCATGCGCCGCACGGTCTCGTGGATGAGGCGCCGGTCGGTGAGGGCGGGATAGCGGTCCCGTACCTGGGCCAGATGGCGGGCGAACAAGGTCACACCCTCCAGCTGTGCCAAATGGATGAGTCCGGAGCGCAGGCCGTCGTCGACATCGTGGTTGTTGTAGGCGATCTCGTCCGCCAGATTGGTGATCTGGGCCTCCAGGCTGGGCTGTCGCCCTATCAGGAAACGCTCACCCACGTCTCCCAGCTTTTCCGCGTTCTTCTTCGAGCAATGCTTGAGGATGCCTTCACGCGCCTCGAAGGTGAGGTTGAGGCCCTCGAACTCGGCGTACTTCTGCTCCAGCGTATCCACCACGCGCAGGGACTGCAGGTTGTGTTCGAAGCCGCCGTGGTCCGTCATGCATTCATTGAGCACGTCCTGGCCCACGTGGCCGAAGGGGGTATGGCCCAGGTCGTGGGCCAGAGCGATGGTCTCGGTGAGGTCCTCGTCCAGGGCCAGCATGCGGGCCAGGGTGCGACCGATCTGCGCCACCTCCAGGCTGTGGGTCAGACGGGTACGGAACAGGTCGCCCTCGTGGTTCACGAACACCTGGGTCTTGTATTCCAGGCGGCGGAAGGCGGTGGAATGGACGATGCGGTCCCGGTCGCGCTGGAATTCGGAACGGGGCATGGCGAGGGGCTCCGCATGCCGGCGTCCCCGGCTGCGGGCACCATGCGCGGCGAATACCGCCAAGCGGGCCGTTCCCTCAGGCACGCGCCACGGCCCCGGCGAGGGTGGCCCGCAGGGCGGCCGGGTCATAGTCGGCGCTGACGAAGGCCTCGCCCAGGCGCTTGAGCAGCACGAAGCGCATGCGCCCCCCCTCCACCTTCTTGTCGATGCCCATGGCACCCATATAGGCGGCCTCGCCCAGGTCCGGTGCCACGGTGGGCAGGCCGGCGCGGCGGAACAGTTCGGCCATGCGTTCTACCTGGGCCTGGTCGAGAAGGCCCATGCGCCGGGACAGATCCGCCGCCAGCATCGTACCCGCCGCCACCGCCTCGCCGTGCAGCCAGGCGCCGTAGCCCATGCCCGCCTCGATGGCATGGCCGAAGGTATGCCCCAGGTTGAGCAGGGCGCGCTGGCCCGCCTCGCGCTCATCCGCCGCCACCACTTCCGCCTTGTGCTGGCAGGAGCGATGGATGGCGTGGATCAGGGCCTGCGTGTCCCGCGCCCGCAGACGATCCATGTTGGCCTCCAGCCAGGCGAGGAAATCCGCATCCCGGATCAGGCCGTACTTGATGACCTCCGCCAGGCCTGCGGACAGCTCCCGGTCCGGCAAGGAATCGAGGGTATCCGTGTCCGCCAGCACCAGACTGGGCTGGTGGAAGGCGCCGATCATGTTCTTGCCCAGGGGGTGGTTGATGCCGGTCTTGCCCCCCACGGAGGAATCCACCTGGGCCAGCAGGGTGGTGGGCGCCTGCATGAAGGGCATGCCGCGCTGGTAGCAGGCGGCAGCGAAACCGGTCAGGTCGCCGATGACCCCGCCCCCCAGGGCGATGAGGGTGGTCCTGCGCTCCGCCCGCTGACCGAGCAGGGCATCGAAGATGGTGTTGAGGGTCTGCCAGTTCTTGTAGGCCTCACCGTCGGGCAACACCACGCTGTCTACCTGCACCCCGGCACTGCGCAGGGCCTGGCTCAACCGCTCCAGGTACAGGGGCCCCACGGTGGTGTTGGTGACGATCACCACCCGCCGCTGCCTCAGGTGGGGCAGCGCCAGCCCGGCCTGGTCCAGCAGCCCGGGGCCAATGTGGATGGGATAGGAACGCTCGCCCAGGTCAACGCCGAGGGTCTGCATGGAAGTCTGCATTCAATTTCTCTGCCTGGTTGCCGATAAGCCGGATGCCGATGCTGTCTAGTACACTCGCTCACCCGGCGTGAGGCCCATTATATCGGCGCATCCGTCCGGGCATCCGGATACGAAACCCAAGACCATGCAGCCTGAACACCACCCTGGCGTCTACCCCGCCACGACCCCCGCCCGCATCGCCGCGGAGGCTGCGTGGTGACCATGCATCCGGCGACCCGCGACTGGTGGAAGGCATTCGGCCTGATCGCCCTGGTCTGGGCAGCTCTGTTCCTGCTGCTGCGTCCCACCGGCGCCGACATGGTGGCCATCTGGGAACGATCCGAGACCTACGCCCACGGCTACGTGGTGCTGCCCATCGCCCTCTGGCTGGTGTGGCGCAAGCGCCACCTGCTCATGGCCAGCCCGGTGGCGCCAGACTGGCGCGTCCTGGCCTTTGCCCTGGTCGCCGCCACATGCTGGCTGTTGGCCCGGATCATGAGCGTGAACGTGGTGGAACAGTACGCCTTCGTGGGTCTGCTCATCTGCGCGGTGTGGCTGCTGCTGGGCAGCAAGGCCGCGCGCGTGATGCTCTTCCCCCTGGGCTACCTGCTGCTCATGGTGCCCAACGGCGACAACTTCCTGCCGCAGCTCATGAACATCACCGCCGACATCACGGTGTTCATCCTGCGGCTCTGGGGCCTGCCCGTATTTCGCGAAGGCACCTTCTTCTCCCTGCCCAGCGGCGACTGGAGCGTGGTGGAAGGCTGCTCCGGCATCCGCTACATCATCTCCTCGGTCACCCTGGGTGTGCTGTATGCCTATCTGACCTATCGCACGCTCTGGAAGCGCATCGCCTTCAGCATCGCCGCCTTCGTGGTGCCCATCCTGGCCAACGGCATGCGCGCCACCCTCATCGTCCTCATCGCCCACTATTCCGACATGAAACTGGCCCTCGGGGTGGACCACTTCATCTATGGCTGGGTGTGGTTCGGGGTGGTCATGCTCCTCATGTTTGCCGTGGGCAACATCTGGCGGGAAGACACCCTGGCCGAAGAGCACCAAGCCCCCCCCGCCTTGTCTCCGAAGCTGGGCATCCTTCCCGCCGGGACGCTGCTGGCTCTGGTGGCCCTGTTCGCCTGGTATGCGCATCACCTGGGCAACCGTCCCCCCCTGCCCTCGCCGCTGGCGCGGGTGGCCGTGCCCGCAGGCTGGAGCGAGTCCCCCACGCCCGTCACCGAATGGACGCCCAGCTGGGCCGGCCTGGACGATCAACGCAGCCTGCACCTGCAAGGCGATGGCGCGCGCGTCATGCTGTACCTGGGCTGGTACAGCACCCAGCGCCAGGGCTCGGAGCTGATCAACTTCGACAACCAACTCGTGCCGCAAAAGCATCCCGTCTGGCGCAAGCCCACGGAACGCGCGCGCGACATCGTCATCGGCGGCCAGACGCTGCATTTGCGTGAGGCCACGGTGGATTCCCGTTCCCTGGGCCAGCGCCTGCTGATCTGGTACTGGAACCGCATTCCCGGCGAATCCACCACCAATACCCTGGAGGTCAAGCTGGCCCTGGGCCTGCGGGAATTGCGGGGTGCGGACGATGCCGGCGCGGTGGTGATCCTCGCCACCCCCTATGTGGATCAGCCCAGCGAGGCGGAGGCGGTGTTGCGCCGCTTCGTGGCCGCCCTGCAGCCCGTCATGAACCCCGTGCTGGACAAGCGGCAGCCATGACGGACGGCCGCCCGCTTATCGCCCATGTGGTCTATCACTTCGGTACAGGCGGCATGGAGAACGGCATGGTGAACCTGTTCAACCACTTGTCGCCGGAACACTTCCGACATGCAGTCATCAACCTGGCGGGCTACGGCGACTTTCGCCGGCGCATCACCGCCCAGGATGTGGCCTTTTTCGACCTAAAAAAACGCCCCGGGCACGACTACAGCTGGATGCCCCGCCTGTCCCGCCTGCTGGCGGAATTGCGGCCCGCCATCCTGCACACCCGCAACCTCAATGCCCTGGAAGCCCAGTTCGTGGGCGCCACTCGCCGCGTGCGGGGGCGGGTGCATGGCGAGCACGGCCGGGACGTGAGCGACCTGGAAGGCCGCAACTGGAAATACAACCTGCTGCGCCGGGCCGCCCGTCGGGTAGTGCACCGCTACATTGCCGTCAGCCAGGACCTGGCGGGCTGGCTGCGGGAAGCCGTACACGTGCCGGCCGCGCGCATCCACCAGATCTACAACGGCGTGGACCAGGCGCGCTTCCACCCCCGTGACGCGGACACCCTCCCGCCCGCGGAGGCCGCCACATTCCTGCGCGGGGCCCGCTGTGTCATCGGCAGCGTGGGCCGCATGGCGGCGGTGAAGGACTACCCCACGCTGGCGCGGGCCTTCATCCATCTCTGCCGGCACAGTCCGGAGCCGGCCGGTCTGCGGCTCGTCATCGTCGGCGACGGCACGGCCCGGGCCGAATGCCAGGCCCTGGTGGATGCAGCCGGCCTGGGTGGCCAGGCCCTGTTTCCCGGCGACCGCAGCGACACTGCCGATTGGCTGCGCAGCTTCGATGTCTTCGTCCTGCCCTCCCTGGGGGAGGGCATCTCCAACACCATCCTCGAGGCCATGGCCACCGGCCTGCCGGTAGTGGCCACCCGGGTGGGCGGTACGCCCGAGCTGGTGCGGCAAGGGGTTTCCGGCAGCCTGTGGACCCCCGGCGACGTGGCCGGGCTGGCGCATCTGCTCAGCGCCTATGCCGCCGACCCCTTGCGCCGCCAGCGCGAAGGACTGGCCGGCCTCGCGCGTGCGGCACAGGACTTCTCCTGGCTGCGGGCGGCCGCGGCCTATGAATCCGTCTATACAAGCCTTTTGCACCCAAACCATGACTGAGATCCTCTGCATCGTCGGCGCCCGGCCCAATTTCATGAAGATCGCCCCCATCATGGCGGCCTTCAGTGCCCGGGGCATCCAGGCCAAACTGGTGCACACGGGCCAGCATTACGACCCGGCCATGAGCGACAGCTTCTTCGACCAGCTGGGCATTCCCCGGCCGGATGTGAACCTGGAGGTGGGTTCCGCCAGCCATGCGGTGCAGACCGCCGAGATCATGCGCGCCTTCGAGCCGGTGCTGGACCTGGAACAACCCAAGGCCGTGCTGGTGGTGGGGGACGTGAACTCCACCATCGCCTGCGCCCTGGTGGCGGCCAAGAAGGGCGTCAAGGTCATCCACGTGGAGGCGGGCCTGCGCAGCTACGACCGGGCCATGCCCGAAGAGATCAATCGGGTGCTCACGGACCAGCTTTCCGAGCTGCTGTTCACCACCGAACAGGCGGCCCTTGCCAACCTGCAACGCGAAGGCATCGACCCCGCCCGGGTGCACTTCGTCGGCAACGTCATGATCGACACCCTGCTGGGCCACCTGGAACGCGCCGTGCCGGCGGCCCAGACCCTGGGCGGCATGCCGGCCCGGGGCTATGCCGTGGTCACCCTGCACCGGCCCTCCAACGTGGACGATGCCGCCGTGTTCGAGGGCCTGCTGACCATCCTGGCCCGGGTGGCGGAGCGCATGGACGTGGTGTTTCCCATCCACCCCCGCACCCGAGGTACGGCGGAGAGATTCGGCTTCAATAGCCTGCTGGAGTGCCCGGGCATGCGCCTGCTGCCCCCGCAGGGCTATCTGGAGATGCTGGGCCTGACCCGCGACGCCAGCGTGGTCATCACCGACTCCGGCGGCCTGCAGGAAGAGACCACCGCCCTGGGGGTACCCTGCATCACCGTGCGGGACAACACCGAGCGCCCCGTAACCCTCACCGAAGGCACCAACAGCCTCACCGGCCCGGATCCGGAAAGAATCTGGCCCGTGTTCGAGGAGATCATGGCCAGCGGTGGCAAGCGCGGCCGCATCCCGGAATTCTGGGACGGCCGGGCGGCGGATCGCATTGCCGGCCTGCTGCGGGGCTGGCTGGATGCGTTGAACTAGGAAGGCGGCACGACAGTCATGTGCGGCATCACCGGCATCTTCGACCTGCGCGGCCAGCGCCCCATCGACCGGGACGTCTTGCAGCGCATCAACGACATGCAGTGGCATCGCGGCCCCGACGAAGCGGGCCTGCACCTGGAGCCGGGCCTGGGCTTCGGCCACCGGCGCCTGTCCATCATCGACATCGCTGCCGGCCAGCAGCCCATGTTCAACGAGGACGGCAGCGTGGCCGTGGTGTTCAACGGCGAGATCTACAACTTCGTCGACCTGATCCCGGAGCTCACCACCCTGGGCCACAGATTCAGGACCCGCTCGGACACCGAGACCATCGTCCACGCCTGGGAGCAGTGGGGCGAGGACTGCGTGCACCACTTCCGCGGCATGTTCGCCTTCGCCCTGTGGGACCGGAACCGGCAGGTGCTGTTCATGGCGCGCGACCGGCTGGGGGTGAAGCCGCTGCACTACGCGGTCACCGAGGACGGCTTCCTGGTGTTCGGCTCGGAACTGAAGAGCCTCACCGCCTGGCCGGGCTTTCGCCGCGACATCGATGACGAGGCGGTGGAAGACTACTTCGGCTACGGCTACGTGCCCGAACCGCGCACCATCTACAGGTCGGCGCTGAAGATGCCTCCGGGTCATCGCCTGCTCATCAAGCACGGCCAGCCCGTACCGGCGCCGCAAGGATACTGGGACGTGCCCTTCCAGCCCGTGGGCGCCCTCAGCCTAGAGGCCGCCGAATCCGAGTTCATCGCGCGCTTCCGGGAGGCGGTGCGGATCCGCATGGTGGCCGAGGTGCCCCTGGGGGCCTTCCTCTCCGGCGGCGTGGATTCCTCCGCCGTGGTGGCCATGATGGCCGGGCTATCCGACCAGCCGGTGAAGACCTGCTCCATCGCCTTCCCGAACCCAAGGTACGATGAATCCGCCTACGCCCGGCAGGTGGCGGAGCGCTACCGCACCGACCACCACATCAACCTGGTGGAGTCCGACGACATCGGCCTGGTGGACGAACTGGCCCGGCTCTACGACGAGCCTTATGCCGACTCATCCGCCATGCCCACCTACCGGGTGTGCCAGCTGGCACGCAGGGACGTGACCGTGGCCCTGTCCGGCGACGGCGGCGACGAGAACTTCGCCGGCTACCGGCGCTACCGCTGGCACTCCTACGAGGAGCGCATGCGCCGCCTGCTGCCCTATGGCGTGCGCAAGCCCCTGTTCGGCTTCCTCGGCCGTGCCTATCCCAAGGCGGACTGGGCCCCCAGGGTATTGCGTGCCAAGACCACCTTCCAGGCCATGGCCCGCGACACGGTGGAAGGCTACTTCCACGGCGTCTCCATCATGGGTGACGAGCTGCGCGACAAGGTCTACAGCGCCGCCTTCAGGAAGCGTCTGAACGGCTACCGGGCGGTAGAGGTGCTGCGCCGTCACCACGCTCGCTCCCCGGTGCGTGACGGCGATGCCGTCTCCCAGGTGCAGTACCTGGACATGAAGACGTACATGGTGGGCGACATCCTCACCAAGGTGGACCGGGCCAGCATGGCCCATGCCCTGGAGGTGCGCGTGCCCTTCCTGGACCACCAGCTCATGGAATGGGTCTCCGGCCTGCCGGTGGACTACAAGCTCCGGGGCGCCGAGGGCAAGTACATGCTCAAGCGGGCCATGGAACCCTTTCTTCCCCACGACATCATGTACCGCCGCAAGATGGGCTTCTCCATCCCCCTGGCCGAGTGGTTCCGGGGGCCGCTGAAGGGCAGACTCTACACGGCGCTGGCCTCGCCGCGCATGGCCGACACCGGCCTGTTCGACATGGCCTTCCTGAAACGCATGGCCGACGACCACACCCGGGGGGTGCGCGATCACAGCGCCGCCCTGTGGTCCCTGTACATGTTCGAGGCCTTTCTGCGCAACAGCGGGGGCCAGACATGAACCGCCTAATGCCCCTGGCCGGGTCGCGCCCCGTTTTGCAAAAGGGGGACAGGGTGGGTTCCTGCTGCGCCGGCGCAGCATTGCCGTGCCGGAATCCCCCTCTATCTCCCTTTGGAAAAGAGAGAAGTGCACCCCACCATCCATTGACGTTTTCTGCATGAGCCTGCGCGTCCTGCACGTCTTCGACCACTCCCTGCCGCTGCACTCGGGCTATACCTTCCGCAGCGCCAACATCCTGCGCGGTCAGCGCCGCCTGGGCTGGGAAACCTTCCATCTCACCAGCCCCAAGCAGCTCGATGCCCAGGGCCTGGAAGAGGAGGCGGACGGCCTGCGCTTCTACCGCACGCCCCGCCCCGGCGGCCTGGCCAGCAGGCTGCCGGTACTGAACCAGTGGGCCCTCATGGAGGCCACCGAGGTCCGTCTCATGGACCTGGCCAAACGGCTGCGCCCGGACCTGATCCACGCCCACTCCCCCGTGCTCAACGCCTGGCCCGCCATCCACGTGGGCCGTGCCCTGGGCATCCCTTCGGTCTATGAGATCCGCGCCTTCTGGGAGGACGCCGCCGTGGACCACGGCACCCAGCAGGAGGGCGGCCTGCGCTATCGCCTCACCAAGTCCATGGAAACCCGGGCAGTGCGCGCCGCCAACCAGGTGGTCACCATCTGCCAGGGCCTGCGCGGCGATCTCATCGCCCGCGGCATCCCCGCCGGCAAGATCGGCGTGGTACCCAACGCCGTGGACATCGAGCACTTCCAGCCCAGCACCGGCGCCGATCCCGGGCTGAAGGCTAAGCTGGGCCTGGCGGGTTGCCGGGTGATCGGCTTCCTGGGTTCCTTTTATGCCTACGAGGGTCTGGACCTGCTGCTCGCCGCCCTGCCGCGGATCCTGGAGCAGGCCGCGGACGTGCGCGTGCTGCTGGTGGGCGGCGGCCCCCAGGAGGCCAACCTCAAGGCCCAGGCGCAAGACCTGGGCTTGAGCGACAAGGTGGTGTTCGTGGGCCGGGTGCCCCACAGCGAGGTGGGCCGCTACTACGACCTGGTGGACCTGCTGGCCTACCCGCGCCACGCCATGCGCCTCACCGACCTGGTGACGCCGCTCAAGCCCCTGGAGGCCATGGCCCAGGGTCACCTGCTCATTGCCTCCGACGTGGGCGGCCACAGGGAACTCATCGAGGACGGCAGCACCGGTTTCCTGTTCCGCGCCGAGGATGGGGAGGACCTGGCGCGCAAGGCCCTGACGGCGCTCGACCTGCCCGACCGGGGTACGGCCATTCGCGCCAACGGCCGACGCTTCGTGGAAACCGAGCGCAACTGGGCGCGCAGCATTGCGCACTATCGCGCCATCTATGGGGCCGCCCTTGGCCGCACACTCTGAACCCCGCACGCCGCCGGGCCGACTGGCCCTGATAGGCCCGCTGCCACCACCCTCGGGCGGCATGGCCAACCAGACCCTGCAGCTCGCGCGTCTGTTGCAAGGCGAAGGGGTACGCGTGGAAATCGTGCAGGTCAACGCCCCTTACCGGCCGGCCTGGACGGGTCGTGTGCCGGTGTTGCGCGCGGCCTTCCGCCTGCTGCCCTATCTCCATCGCCTGTGGTGCGCGGCCGGGCGCAATCAGCTGTTCCACATCATGGCCAACTCCGGCTGGTCCTGGCACCTGTTCGCCGCACCGGCCATCTGGATCGCCCGTCTGCGCGGCATTCCCGCGGTCGTCAATTACCGGGGCGGCGAGGCGGAACCCTTTCTGCGCAAGTCGGCAGGCGCAGTACGCTTCTCCATGCGCCGCGCCGCCGCGCTGGCAGTGCCCTCCGGCTTTCTGCGGGAGGTCTTCGCGCGCTTCGGCGTGGACGCCCGCATCGTGCCCAACATCATCGATCTGGAGAAATTCCATGCCGGCAATGCGCATCCTGCCGGCATCCACGTGCTCGTGGCACGCAATCTCGAGCCGCTCTATGACATCGCCAGCGCCCTGCGCGCATTCGCCCTGTTGCGCGAGCGCCATGCCGGTGCACGCATGAGCGTGGCCGGATCGGGCCCGGAACGGAACCACCTGGAACGGCTCGCCGAAGAGCTCGGCATCGGCGGGCGGGTCCGCTTCACCGGCCGCCTCGACAGCGAGGCCATGGCCGTGCTTTATCGCGAGGCCACCCTGAGCCTCAACCCATCCCTGGCCGATAACATGCCCAACTCGGTGCTGGAGGCCCTGGCCTGCGGCCTGCCCGTGGTCAGCACCGACGTGGGCGGCGTACCCCATCTGGTGCGCCACGAACATACCGCGCTGCTGGTGAAGCCCGGCGACGCCGAGGGCATGGCGCAAGCCATGATCCGCCTGATCGAGGACGAGACCTTGCGAGCGAACCTGATACGCAACGGCAGCGAGCACGTACGCGCCTTCACCTGGGAACGGGTAGGCGAGAAGTGGATGGGCCTCTACCGTGAGGTGCTGGCATGAGGTTGCCCGCCGCCATCGCCGGCCGCCTGGTGTATCCCCTGCAGGAACGCGTATTCAGACGCTCGACCTTCTCCGATCTCGCCACACTTGAGCGCAGCCAATGGCTGACGCGGGGGGCGCTCGAGGACCTGCAGCGACGCAAGCTACGCGAGTTGTTGGAAGTGGCCCACGCCCATTGTCCCTGGCATCGCCGGCGCATGCAGGCGGCCGGGCTGGCGCCGGACGACCTGGGCGAGCTCGCCGATCTGCGCCGCCTGCCCACCATGGACAAGGCCGAGGCCGCTGCCCACCGGGATGAGCTGGTGTGGAAGGGCGTGCCCGGCGGCGCCTACCCGTACAACACCGGCGGTTCCAGCGGCCAGCCCCTCATCTTCCATTTCGGCCGCGGGCGCCAGGCCTCGGACGCCGCCGGCCGCATCCGCGCGCGGCGCTGGTGGGGCGTGGAGGTGGGCGAGCCGGAGGTCTACATCTGGGGCGCCCCCGTTGAATTGAACAAGACCGACTGGGTGAAGACCGTGCGGGACCGCCTCCTGAACCAGCTGGTGCTCAACGCCTTCGCCATGTCTCCGGAACGCATGGACCGTTATCTGGATGCTCTGGAATCCTTCCAGCCACGCTGCATCTACGGCTATTCCAGTTCCGTGGCCCTGCTGGCTGCCCATGCCCGGGAGCGGGGCCACCGGCCGCGCCTGCCCAGGCTGCGGGTGGTGTGCACCACGGGCGAGCCCCTCTACGATCACCAGCGCAGCCTGATTTCCGAAGTCTTCGGCGTAGCCGTGGCCAACGAGTTCGGCAGCCGCGACATCGGCTTCACCGCGCACGAGACCCCCCATGGCCAGATGCTGCTCATGAGCGAGAGCATCATCCTGGAAGTGCTGGACCCCCAGGGCAACCCTGTGGCCCCGGGCCAGACGGGCGAGGCGGTGATGACCGGCCTGTGTTCCCAGGCCCAGCCCTTCATCCGCTACCGCACCGGCGACATGCTGCGCATGAGCCCGGAGACGGACCGCGACGGGCGCGGCCTGCATGTGATCGCCGAGGTGATGGGTCGGCAGACCGATTTCCTGGTGCGTGCCGACGGCACCATCATGCACGCCCTGGCGGGCATCTACGTGCTGCGCGCCGTAGATGGGGTGGGGGAATTCAAGCTGATCCAGCATGACCGGCTCAACCTGGAGGCGCAGGTCGTGCCCAATGCGCGCTGGCGGGCGGACGGGGCGCGAGCCATCGAAACCGGGCTGCGGGCACGCCTGGGTGACGACGTGACCATCCATGTGCGTCTATTGGATACCATTCCGCCCGAAGCCTCCGGCAAACACCGCTATGTTGTCAGCCACGTGCGGCTGGAAGGCGGTCTCGAGCAGGCCGCCGGCCATCCGCAACCTCAATAGAACCCGCAAGCAATGGACATCGCCAAACTCGTCGGCCTGCCCTTCCGCTACCAGCCCTGGCGCCCCCGTCACCTGCGCCTGATCCTGGCGGACCTCACCCAGCCCGCCGCGCGGGAGCAGCGTGACCACAAGACCCATCTGGCCGCCGCCATCGATTGGCTGTGCCATGCCCAGGACATGCGCGACGGCAGACCGGATGCAGGCGGCGTCTCGGCCGGCTGGAGTTTCGAGGACGGCTGGCTGCCCAGCTACCCGGAAACCACGGGCTACATCATCGAGACCTTCCTGGCCGCCGCTAAGATCCTCGACCGCCCCGAACTGGTGGAACGGGCGAACCGCATGCTCGATTGGGAACTGTCCCTCCAGGCCCCGGACGGCGCCTTTCCCGGTCACTTCGGCGAGCCCGGCTCCCATCCGGTGATCTTCAACCAGGGTCAGATCATGCACGGCCTGGTGGCGGGCCACACCCAGTTGGGCCGACAGGACTGTCTGGAGGCCATGGTCCGCGCCGGCCACTGGTTCATCGGCCAACAGGATACGGACGGCTGCTTCCGCAGGTTCGAGCACAACGCCACACCCCACGTCTACAACACCCGCGCCACATGGGCCCTGCTCTCCGCGGGCCTGGTAGCCGGCGAGCCGGCCCTGGTGGCGGGCGCACGCCGCAACCTGGACTGGGCCCTCGGCCAGCAGACCCCGTCGGGCTGGTACGCCACCAACGCCTTCGTGCCCGGACGCTCGCCCTTCACCCACACCATCGCCTACGCCATGCGCGGCTTCCTGGAGTGCGGCGTTCTCCTGGGCGAGCAGCGCTACATCGATTCCGCCCTGCAAGCCGGCCGGGCCATGGCCCGGGCCCAACGCCAGGACGGCTGGCTGGCGGGCACCTACAAGGACGGCTGGGTGGCTGATGCCGGCTACGCCTGTCTCACCGGCATCGCCCAGATGAGCCTCAACTGGACGCGCATGGCCCAGGTCGCTGGCGACACCACCTTCCGTACCCACGCCCGCGCCGGCCTGGCCTACCTCAAGTCCACCCAGCGGCTGGACGCCACGGACAAGACCCTGCGGGGCGGCATCGCCGGCTCCAGTCCCATCTGGGGGGATTACTCCCGCTTCGAGTATCCCAACTGGGCCGCCAAGTTCTTCGCCGATGCCCTGATGATGGACCTGGCGGACATCGCCATCCCTCCCGTACCCGGGGTGAAGCCCCATGGCTAGGCTGCGCGTCATGGTCCTGTGCGGCCGCAGTCCCCGGCATCTCTTCGTGGCCAACGCCCTGTGCGAGGCGGCGGAGGTGCTGGCCATCGTCCAGGAGAACGGCTCCGAGTTCTCCTGGAAGAAACTGGCCCGGACCCTGCGGCCGGGCAATTTCGTGCGCAAGGCCTGGCGCTGGCTGCGGGACAGACGCCGCTACACCGGCAACCGTGAGGGTGAATTCTTCTTCGGCAACGGCCCCGCGCGCCTGGACCGCCCGGAACTGGTGCGGGCGTTCCCCCACATCAACCACCCGGACGTGGTGCAGCTTGCCCGTGAACTCCAGCCCGACATGCTGTGCGTGTTCGGCACCTCGCTCATCCGGGGCGACCTGCTGCGGGAAGGCCGCCTGGGCATCGCCAACCTGCACGGCGGCCTGTCGCCGGAATACCGGGGCGCAGACTGCACCTTCTGGGCCCTGTACAACCGAGAACCACAGAAGGTGGGCTGCACCCTGCACTGGATCGACGCCGGCATCGATACCGGCCGCCTCATCGCCCATATCAGCCCGAGGGTCGAAGCGGACGACGACGAACTGCGCCTGTTCTGGCGCAGCGTGCGGACCAGCGCGGGGGTCTACGCCGAATTCCTGGCCCGCACGGCGGCAGGCGAAGACTTCGGCCAGGGCCAGCCGCACAGGGGCCGGCTCTATCAGGTGAGGCAACGCGGTCTGCGGCATGAAAGACGGGTTGACAAGCTGCTGCGGGACGGATTGCTGCGGAACCTGGCGCTGGACAGGCGTGTGACCTGGTTTCCCGCGCAGGCCGCCGCGGACGCGCGACAAGGCTGAGGCAGCGCCATGCGCGACATCCTCGTCACCGCCATCATCCTCGTCTGGCTGCTGCTCATCCTGCGGCGCGCCCACTACGGCGCCTATCTGTGGGCCTGGCTCAGTTACATGAACCCCCACAAGCAATGCTGGGGCTTCGCCATGAACATGCCTTTCGCCTACGCCTCCTTCCTGGTGACCGCCGTATCCATGCTGCTGAGCCGGGAACCCAAACGCATCCCCTGGACCCGGGAGACCATCCTGCTGGTGTTTTTCATGCTGTGGATGACCCTGACGACCACCCAGGCCTTCTACGCCGATCTGGCCTGGGAGCAGTGGAACAAGGTCATCAAGATCCAGGCCGGCACCTTCATGACCCTCATGCTCATCACCAGCAGGGAGCGGCTGCGTGTCTTCATCTGGATCATCGCCCTGTCCCTGGGTTACTACGGCATCAAGGGCGGCATCTTCACCATCGTGCATGGCGGGCAATATCGGGTGCAGGGACCCTCCGGAACCTTCTTCGAAGGCAACAACGAAATGGCCCTGGCCCTGATCATGACCGTGCCCCTGATACGCTACCTGCACCTCACCGAAACCCGCCACTGGCTCAAGCTCGGTCTGGCTGGCGCCATGTTCCTCACCACCATCGCCGCCTTCGGCAGCCAGTCGCGCGGCGCCCTGGTGGCCATGGCGGCCATGGCCACCATGCTCTGGCTCAAGAGCCGCAACAAGCTCATGACCGGGCTGCTCATCGGGCTTAGCGTGTTCACGGCCGTGTCCGTCATGCCGGCGGAATGGTTCGAGCGCATGCACACGATCAAATCCTATAAGGAGGACGCCTCCGCACAGGGTCGCATCAATGCCTGGTGGACCGCCTTCAACGTCGCCAGGGACCGCATCACGGGTGGCGGCTATGAGATGTTCCGGCCCGGGGTATTCCAGGCCTATGCACCCAACCCGGGTGACGTGCACGACGTGCACAGCATCTATTTCGAGGTCATGGGCGAGCACGGCATCCCGGGCTTCTTCATGTTCATGATGCTCATGGCCTTCACCTGGTTCAAGGCCGGCAGGATCATCCGTGCCTGCAAGCGGGACCCGGACAAGAAATGGGCGGCCGACCTCGCCGCCATGCTGCAGGTCAGTCTGCTCGGCTACGCCACCGGCGGGGCCTTCCTGGGACTGGCCTATTTCGACTATTTCTATCACCTGATCACCCTGGTGGTCATTGCCTGGGTACTGGTCTTCAGGCCGGACTTCTATCTGGCCAAGGGCGGAGCGCCGCCCCTGCCATCGAGGCCGGACGGCGTCAAGCCGCGTCCAGTCTGAAGCCATGCAAGCCAGCCGTATCCCACTTCCGACCCAACCGTGTCCATGCTGAAAGTCGTCAAGAACCTCTACGATTACCGCGAGCTGATGCTGACGCTGGCGTGGAAGAACATCGCCCTGCGCTACAAGCAGGCCTACCTGGGCATCGCCTGGGCCATCATCAAGCCAGTCACGCTCATGCTCATCTTCACTCTGGTGCGTGCATTCGTGGGCATAGAGAGCGGAGACGTGCCTTATCCCATCCTGGTATTCGCCGCGCTCCTGCCCTGGACCTTCTTCCAGGAATCCACATCGGATGCGGTGAACAGCGTGGTAGGCAATACGGCGTTGATCAAGAAAATCTACTTTCCGCGCGAGATCTTCCCCATCACTTCGGTGATGACCAAGCTGGTGGAACTGGGCATCAATTTCTTGATCCTGGCCGGACTGATGGTGTGGTACGGCATGCTGCCTTCCATCCATATCCTTTGGGTACCGCTGCTCCTCGTCTATACGGTGTTGGCGGCCTTGACCATCGCCCTTGCCGGAGCCGCCGTAAACGTGTACTACCGCGACGTGGGCCAGGCTCTGCCCGTGCTGCTTTCCCTGCTGATGTACGCCTCGCCCGTCATCTATCCGCTGCAGCTCGTCAAAGACAAGCTGCTGACCCAGCAGGCGGCCGGGGAATGGTCGAATGCGCTCTATACGATCTACACGCTGAATCCACTCGCCGGCATCATCGATGCCTTCCAGAATGCAGTCCTCAGGGGTACGGCCCCCGATCCGCATGCCATGCTGCCCGGCATGGTTTCTATCCTGCTGCTGCTGCCGCTGAGCTACCTGTACTTCAAGCGCGCGGAAAGTTTCTTCGCCGATGTCATCTGAGCCCCGACGATGCCCATAATCGAAGTCGAACACCTCACCAAGGAATATCGTCTGGGTGCCATGCAGGGCTTAAAGCAGGCCCTGCGGAACGCAGCTGCCAGGCTCACGGACAGGACCGTCACGGAGCGTCCTTTGTTCAAGGCGCTGGATGACGTCAGTTTTTCCATCGAACCCGGCGAGGTGGTCGGCATCATCGGCCACAACGGCGCAGGCAAGAGCACCCTGCTCAAGATACTGGCGGGCATCAGCAAACCTACGGCGGGCCGGATGAGGGTGGAGGGCCGCATCGCACCGCTGATCGAAGTGGGCGCCGGCTTCGTGCCTGACTTCACCGGACGCGAAAACGTCTACCTCAACGGCAGCATCATGGGGCTGCCCAGAAGGGAAATAGACCGCAAGTTCGACGAGATCGTGGACTTCGCGGAAATGGCGGAATTCATCGATACACCGGTCAAGCGCTACAGCTCCGGGATGCAGGTAAAACTGGCCTTCGCCGTGGCCACCAGCATCGCATCCGAGATCCTGATCGTCGACGAGGTACTGGCCGTGGGGGATCTGGCCTTCCAGCGCAAATGCTTCGACCGCATGGAAGACCTCATCAAACGGCAAGGCCGTACCGTACTGCTGGTCAGCCACAATATTCGCCAGGTCGAGCGCATCTGCCACCGCGTCCTGCTCATGGACCACGGCCATGTGGCGGCGGACGGCCTGCCCAGTGAAATCTGCACCCGCTTCTACAGCGAGAACGACGAAAAGATCAAAAGGCAATCCGCCCACGCGGCGCGCGCGCGCGAGCAAACCACAGGCGATGTGGAGAATGCGCGCGTGGAACTCATCGATGACGCAGGAAATGTCACCGACCGGCTCCATTTCGGCGAAAGCGCACGCATCAGGCTTTCCTTCGATACGCGGATCCCACTCGTCAACCCCACTTTCGGGATCGGCATACACACCACGGATTTTCTTTATCTCGCCACGGAAAACACCCACGAGCGTTTCCAGGGCATGACCCTTCCAGTGGGGCACCATACCCTGGAAATGACCATACCCGTCTTCCCTTTCCTGCCAGGGGCCTATTCGGTCCGGGTCGGAATCAACTCGGGTGAGCTCAGCCATGTAAGGTATTACGCGGAATCCCTGGCCACCTTCCGGGTCCTGATTCCCGGACAGCGCATCCGGGGGAACATGAAGGAGGGATTCGTATCGCTCGCCCCGCAATGGGCGCTGTATTGAACCCGTATTCCTGACCCGCGCACCATATACGAGTCCTTACGCATGATGACCAAACGCGACGCCGGCCCAGTCTTGGCAAGCCACTACTACCACTACGCCAGACAGGAAATACTCGATCTTGTGCCACTTGACGCGAGACGCGTATTGGATATCGGCTGTGGTGCGGGTCGGCTGGGACATGCCATCAAACTGCGCCAGGATGCCCAGGTGCACGGCATCGAAATGGTGCCCGCTGCAGCCACCCAGGCAACGGAAGTCCTGGACCACGTATGGGCCTGCCCGGTCGAGGAGGCCCTGGACGAAGTGGCGGACTGCGGCTACGACTGCATCGTTGCCGCGGACGTGCTCGAACACCTGCAGGATCCCTGGGGGACGCTGGCAAGGATCCGCACCAAGCTGGGTACGGGCGGCAAGCTGGTGGCCAGCATTCCCAACGTCATGAACTGGATGGTGCTCAGCGACCTGTTGGAAGGCCGGTTCGAATACCAGACCGAAGGAATCCTCGATAGAACCCATTTGCGATTCTTCACGCGTAAGAGCGTCGAGGAACTGTTCTGGAGTGCGGGATTCCATATCAAGCACCTCGGCACAACCAGGCGCGGCTTGTCGCCAACACACCACATCCTGGACGCGATGGAAAAGGAGGGCCTTAGCGGAGATCGGCTCAGACAGGACGGCAATACCTTTCAATTCTTGGTCGAGGCAGAGATCCCGGAGACAGATCCTCACCCAAAGGTTGCCGTCATCGTCTTGAACTGGAACGGAAAGAAAGACACCATGGAATGCCTGGAGTCTGTGCTATCCATTGACTACCCAAACTTCGAGGTGATTGTGGTTGACAACGGCTCCACCGATGGCTCCCAAGCCACGATAAGGGAAAGATTTCCCGCTGTTGCCCTAATAGAGACCGGCCTTAATCTCGGCTACGCAGGTGGCAATAATGTGGGAATTCGAAGGGCCCTGAGCGATATCAACACCAAATATGTACTAATACTCAACAATGACCTAACCGTTGACAAACATCTGATAACGAATCTGGTGGGCGCCGCCATCCTGGACCCGAAAATCGGTCTTGCCGGGCCGATCAATTACTATTTTGACGAGCCTGACAAGATATGGGCATCGTATGCCAGGCAGCGTAGGGTCGGTATACCGGGACATAACCTGAGCACCAATGACATATGCACACCCTGCCGTCACGGGATAATGCAGGTCGATGCCCTCGTTGGAAGTGCCATCATGATAAAAAGGCCGGTATTCGAGACAATTGGCCTGCTAGACGAGGATTTCTTCCTTTGCTACGAGGAATTCGATTTTGCCATGCGCGCGAGGAACGCCGGCTACAAAATCATCGCGTGCTCCGCGGCTGCGGTCTGGCACAAGATCGGCCAGGCACTTGGGGCGGATGAATCCCCTATGCGCACATATTTCAATACGAGAAACCGCCTGCTATGGGCGAAGAAACACCTGGATAGACGGCAAAGGAGCGTGCTTCTTCGCAACAATATCAGCGCCATTCTGAAAACAATACCACCGCTCAAATTATCGACGACTGGCCATAAAAACCCAATGAAAGGCCTCGTCTGGTCAATCAACACGTGGATCAGGCAGACGAAGAGAAACATGGAGAACCCCGGAAATCTGGCAAGATTCCATGCGGTCAAGGATTACGTATTCAGTAACTTCGGGGACTGCCCAAATAAGATTAGAACACTGCAGCGCACCTGATAACCTACCGCTCACATCAGATTCCAATGTCAGCGCGCACAACCAAAACCCTCTTATTGCCCCATGCAGTCGACGGCAACCTCTACACCAGGGAGCTCGGACGCGCCTACAGGGCGGCGGGCTGCGACCTCATATACGGCGGCGATAATCTTGTGGAAAACGGCATCGATGTCGACGTGCTGCATCTGCAGTGGCCGGAAGCCCTCTACAGGTGGATGGGCAGTGGCCCCCTGGAAGAGCGCGCCGAACGGTTCATCTCGGGCTTGGACAGGCTGAAGGAGCGCGGCACCAGGGTAGCCTGGACCATACACAACCTGATTCCCCACGACCACCCCGACAGCCGCTTCGATCACGAGGTCTATCAGCGGGTGCTCGAGCGCGCGGACCTGCTGGTGCATCACTGCCCGCTCTCCCAAAAACTGTTGAAGGTGCGCTACAGCGTACCGGCAGCGGCACAGCACCTCGTCACACCGCATGGTCACTATCTTGCCTACCCCCATGGCATCAGCCGCCGGGAGGCGCGCGCCCGGCTGGGCATCCCCGAGCAAGCCTACGTCTACCTGCAGTTCGGCGCGATCCGAGGCTACAAGGGGTTGAACACCCTGCTGGATGCCTGGCGGAAGACACGGATCCCAAACAAATGGCTGCTGGTGGCGGGCAGATATCAGCCCCCTGTCGGCAGGCACGCCTGGAAGGAAAGGCTGCGCATGCTGCTGGCCGGCCGCAACCGCCGCATCACGCTGCATTTGCACAGCATTCCCGCGGATGACATCCAGGTCTACCTGTCCGCGGCGGACTGCATGGTGCTGACCCATTCGCGCGGGCTCAACTCGGGCGTGGCCATCCTCGGCATGACCTTTGGCACCCTGGTGGTGGGCCCGGACATGGGGTGTATCGGCTGGGTGCTGGGCCAGGGCCGGAATCTGACCTATCCGGCAGGCGACCGGGAAGCCCTCGTCACCGCCATGGAACAGGCCCCCGCTCTCGATGCGTCCGCAGCGGGCGCGGCCAACCGGACCGTGGCGACCGCCTGGTGCTGGGAGGACATGGCCCGGGCGGTGCTAGACCACCCTGCCATGCAAAGGGCGCTCAGAACTTGAGGCTGACTGCCCGGAAACTGCTCTGGGGCGCGGCGACGCGCCTGAGGCTGCTGGCGCGCCGGCAGTTGCCCGCCTGGCGGCGCTTTCGCGCCGCCGATGCCGCCAGACCCGCGCCCGCGGTGACGACCGGCCGGCGCCTGCTGCTGCTGACCTGGGAATTCCCTCCCCAGGTCACGGGCGGGGTCTACCGCCCCCTCTCCTTCGTGCGCCATGCCGCCGCTTCGGGCTGGCAGGCGGAAGTCGTCTGCGGCCCGGCGCCGGACCTGCCCAGCGAGGCCGGGCACCATCTCGCGGGTCTGTTGCCGGCGGACGTGCCGGTGACACGGGTGGGCGCAGATACCGGCCCCCATCCCTGGCCCCTGCCGAAACTCGACGGTGGCATCCTGCATGCCCTGTCCCTGTTCGAGGCCGCCGCCACCCGCATCAGGCCTGGCCAGGGGGGAGTCATCCTCGCCTCCGGCCCTCCCTTCGCCAGCTTCGTCGCGGGTTACTGGCTGGCCCGGCATACGGGCTGGAAGCTGGTACTGGACTATCGCGACGAGTGGACCGAAAACCCGCATGGTGTTGTGCGATGCGATCGCACCAACCGGAAGTGGGAGACCCGCTGTCAGGCCAGGGCAGACGTCGTGCTGTTTACGACACGCGCACAGCTCGAGCACCAGGTTGCCACGTTTCCTGAGCTGGAACGCTCCAAGTGCGAGATCGTCTACAACGGCTGGGAATCCTCAGACTTCGAATCGATGGCCGATCTCCCTGCCGGAGCGTTGACATCGCGCGACCTGATGGCGCTGACATTCGTAGGCAATCTAGGGCCGTGGTGGGAGATCGAGACCTTCCTTGCCGATGCCGTCGAAGCCCTGAAAATCCAACCCGAGCTCACGAGACGCCTGCAGATCCGTTTCGTGGGACGCATAAATCCAGCGGTGGCCGCGGCAATCAAGCGGTTTTCCCCTCCGCTGTCCATCGTGACCACCGGCGAGTTGCCCAAACCCGCGGCACTTCGTGAAATGCTGGAGGCCGATGCCCTGCTGCTGCCCAATCCACCTCGCCTCGCACGCTATATCGCGGGCAAGACCTATGAATATGTGGCCGCCGGCCGGCCGATTCTGGTACACGGCACGGGCGGGGAAATACAGCGGATTGTTGATCCCTTGGGCATGGCGGTTGTCGTCGCGCAGCGGGCGCCTGGTCTCCTGGCGGAGGCCTTGACGCGCACCCTGGCGTCGGTCGGCAGGGATGACGACAAATCACGGCACTGGCTCACTGAACGTACACGCGAGTCCAGCGCGCGTCATCTGTATGCACTGCTGGACCGGATGACCATGGTTTGAGGGGAGGACATGTCACCGAAACACCTCGACGTGATTGCACCCGCCACGCGGCACCGGCGAAGTGGGTGGCCGTCCTTGACCGCACCGGCCTTGCGCATCCTCCATGCCGGCAAGCACCCGCCCTGCCCCTTGGTTCGGGAAGGGAACGGTGTGCCACGCCCATCGCTTGCTGCCCGGCGACCCACGGGAGCGCCACCAGGCCTGGCCTGCCAGTCCGGCTCAGACCAGGTTTCAGAAACTGGGCACACGGATCGCCCCATGGTGCCAGGACTCACCCGTGGCCCCGTCTTGATGCCCGTCATGCGCGGAAAGGAAGGACATGTCCGCGGGTGAAAGGGTATTCGGCCTGGATTTGTTGCGCGCCGTGGCGATCATGGTAGTCGTGTACGGGCATGGCATGCATTTCGTCTCGCCGGATCTGCCGATCGAGCTGCTGACCCTGCCAATCCTGGACGGCGTCACTCTTTTCTTCGTGCTGAGCGGGTTCCTGATCGGCCGCATATTGCTAAAGACCATCAACCACGAGCAGTTCAACGGCCGCATGCTGCTTCAATTCTGGATTCGCCGCTGGTTCAGAACCCTGCCGAATTACTACCTCGTGCTGACGCTCATCATCCTGACTGCCTTGATCACGGGTGACCGGACGCCGCCAATGCCGGAAAACATGCTTCCCTACTATCTGTTTTCCCAGAACCTGGCGTGGCCCCATCCAGAGTTCTTCGGCGAGGCATGGAGCCTGGCCATTGAGGAATGGTTCTACCTGACCATTCCGATCCCGCTGTTGATCATTTCAAAAGCAAAAAAACTGGACCTGCGCCGGTTCATGTGGCTGTACATCTTCGCCGTTATCGCCGGATCCACCCTGCTGCGGATCTATCTGGTCAGCATCCATGGTTTCGACAACAAACACGACTGGAATTATGGGCTCAAGATGCAAGTAATCACCCGCATGGACAGCCTCATACTCGGTGTCCTGGGTGCCTACGTCAGCCTTTATCACAAGGATATCTGGATCAAGGCGGGACACCCGTTGATATTCTGGAGTGGGGTCGCGCTGCTGTTATTCGACCGGGGCATGCGCCTGCACGAGGACAACATGACTTACCTGAACTACCTTGCCCTGTCCATCACTTCTATCGCCACACTCATGCTGCTGCCCAGGCTTTCCACATGGCAGGCAATGCCGGGCCCCATTGGCAAGGCCATCACCTTCATCAGCGTCATCTCCTATTCCATGTACCTCATCAACCAAGCCTTGATCGCGGAAACCATCATGCCCTATCTAATGCCGCGCATGATGCACCTCCTGTGGAGGCTCGGTGACCATGTTCACCTTATCCAGTACACCCTGTTTTGGGTTTTCACCATTGCCGGTTCGGCCATGCTTTACCGCTACTACGAAAAACCAATGACCCATTTGCGCGAACGATTCTCCAGAGGACGCCACACCCCTGCCCAGGCCTTCCAGCGCACCAGCTGAGCACTGCAGATATGCGCATCCTCTATGTCAGTGCACGCCCGCCCTATCCCTTCTTTTTGGGCGGGGCGGTGCGCTGTGCCCATCAGTTGCTGCGTGACCTGGCGCAGCAACTGGGGCAGACCTGCATGGCGGCGGGAGGGGCGGATTACGCCGTGACGCCTTGGTCCTGGCCCGTCCCGGAGGATTACGCAACGCTCGGGATTCGGGAGAAAAGTCCTGCTCCCCTGGTCTCTCGACTGCCTGCGGGCGAGGGGTATGCCACGCTGGACTGCGGTTATCCTGTGGGTGTGCTGCCTGATTTCCGCCAATCCCTGGAGGCCCTCATCGATGACTTCCGGCCTGACCTGGTGTGGGCCCAGTTGGAAGGCGCACTGGTAGCCCTGCAAATCGCCCGGCGCAAGGGAGTGAAGGGCCTATATTTCGTGCACGATGCGGAATTCGACCCGGCGGAGTTGCGCACCGTGGTGGACCTGGGCTGCAGCCTGGTGGCCAGCAGCCATTTCCTGGCGGCCAAGGCCCTGGTCGCCACGGGCCAGCGCGCCCATGTGGTGCATCCGCCCATGGACCTGTTCTTCGACACCCGTGGCGATGCGCAGGGCTTCGTCACGCTCATCAACGCACACAAGGTGAAGGGCCTGGACACCTTCCTGGAGCTGGCCCAGCGTCTACCGCATGTGCGCTTCCTGCTGCAGGAATCCTGGAAGCTGAAGGAAGATGCCCTGGCGGTCCTGCAGGACCGCTTGGCGGGACTGCCCAACGTGACCTTCCGGCACCGGGTATCGGACATGCGCCAGCTGTACCGCCAGACCCGTCTGCTGCTGGCCCCGTCCGTGTGGGAGGAGGGCTTCGGCATGGTGGCGGTGGAGGCCCAGTCCTGCGGCATACCGGTCATCGCCAGCGCGCGTGGCGGATTGCCGGAGTCGGTGGGTGACGGCGGCCTGCTCATCAAGGATTACCGGAACGTGGATGCCTGGGTGGCGGCGGTGGAATCCGTGCTGGGCAGTGCGGCCAGATATGCCGAGCTGTCCGGCCGGGCCCTGGCCCATGCGCGCTCCGCCGATTTCTCCCCACCGGAACTGGCGCGCCGATTTCTGACCGCCTGCCAGGCACCCGCCCCCGGGGTCGGTGGACTGGCCCGGGGCCTGCGCGCCATGCGGCGCAGCGCAGCGGGCCTTTGGCGTTGACTGACAGCGGTCGCCTGGATACTTGGTCGCCCTGAACAAGGTGCAAGTCATTGATCCATCATGAAGTTTTTCTGGTTGATGGGTGCATGATTTGCAAGGTATGGTTTTGCCAGCACCTGTTTTCTTGCAAATTCTTCCGAGCAAACTGGGTTGGGAGCCGGGCATCTCGAACGGCGGCGGCATCAAGCCCAAGGGCATGCACTGGCGCACCTTCGAGCGGCTGAAGACCGAGCATGACGCGCTGGTCGGTGAATCTCTCGCCGGCATGGCAAAGCGGTTTGGATTGCTGGACAGGTTCATGGATTGAATCTGTTTCGCAAAACCACGAGTTGCCCGTCAGTTACCCGCCGAGACAAATGAAAAGGGCCTGCATTTCTGCAAGCCCTTGTTTTTCCAGCGTTTGTTCTGGCGTCCCCACGGGGATTCGAACCCCGGTTACCGCCGTGAAAGGGCGATGTCCTAGGCCTCTAGACGATAGGGACTGATGAGGCCGAAGATCCGGTTGCCCGAACCTTCTCGATTCCTGGTGGAGGTAAGCGGGATCGAACCGCTGACCTCTTGCATGCCATGCAAGCGCTCTCCCAGCTGAGCTATACCCCCACACGCGAGTCGCGCATTTTATTGCCGCTTCACGGGCTTGTAAAGCAGAGGTTGGCGCCGCCGCGCTTGCACTATAGTGACCGCCATGCGCATTGCCCTGATCACTCCATATTTGCCGGTCGGCCGTAACGGCAACGCCCACACGGCGGTGCGCTGGCGCGCCTTTCTGCGTCAGGCCGGGCACCAGGTGGGGATGACGCTGGATTGGCGGTCAGAGCCCGCCCAAGCCATGATTGCCCTGCATGCGCGCCGCAGTCATGCAGCGATTGTAGGCTTCGCCCGGGCACACCCCGAGCGTTCCCTGGTCGTGGTGTTGACGGGCACGGACCTCTACCGCGACATCCGTACGGATGCACAGGCCCAATATTCCCTGCAACTGGCCCATGTCCTGGTGGTGCTGCAGGAGCAGGGCGTGGCGGAATTGCCATTGCCCTATCACGCCAAGACACGTGTGATCTATCAGTCCGCGCCTGCTCTGCCACCCCAGCCCAGGCCTACCCGTCATTTCAGTGTGGGCATGGTGGCGCATCTGCGCCACGAGAAGGACCCCTTTCGCCTGGTCGCGGCTCTGGAGCATCTGCCCGCGGCCAGCCAAATACGCGCTTGGCACGTGGGCGGCGAGATACAGCCGGGTCTGGCCGCGCAGGCACGTGTCCTGGCGCAACGGCAGCCCCGCTGGCGCTGGCTGAATAGCCGGCCCCATGGCGAGGCCCGCCGGCGTATCGCCCGCAGTCACCTGCTGGTGGTGCCTTCGCGCATGGAGGGCGGCGCCAATGTGATCTGCGAGGCGGTGACTGCTGGTACGCCCGTATTGGCCTCGAATGTACCAGGCAATGTCGGCATGCTGGGCACGGACTACGCAGGCTATTTCCCCTTGGAAGACGATCGGGCCCTGGCAGCCTTGCTCTTTCGGGCGGAAACCGATGCCGGTTTCTATGCCCACTTGGTGCATCAGTGCGCCCTGCGGGCCCCCCTGTTCGATCCGCACCGGGAGGCGGGGGCCGTGCAGGCCCTGCTGACATGAAACTCACCTTGCTGGCTGTGGGCCACAGGATGCCAGCCTGGGCCGAGCAGGCCACGGCGGAATATCTCAAGCGCCTGCCCCATGAGGCGCGCATGACCCTGGTGACGGTGAAGCCGGAGCGGCGTATCGGACAGCCCGTCGCGACCATCAGGTCCAGAGAGGCGGCGCGCCTGCGGGAAAAAATCCCCGCCGGCAGCCGCCTGGTGGTCCTGGACGAGCACGGCCGGCAGACCAGCACCCGGGAGTTGGCGGGCTTGCTGGCAGACTGGCTGGCGGCCGGCAAGGATACGGTGCTGCTGATCGGAGGCGCCGATGGCCTGGCCCCCGAGCTGCTGGCGCGCGCGGAGCACCAGCTGGCCCTCTCGCGCCTGACCCTGCCCCACGCCCTGGTGCGAGTGCTGCTCGCGGAGCAGGTCTATCGTGCCATCAGTATGCTGCGCGACCATCCCTACCACCGTGAATGACGGGCTCGCCGGAGAGCGATATCGATCCGGCGCGGCGTGTAGGGAAAAAGTCGGCGGGAAAATGACGCACAATACCTTCCATGCCTCGCAATCTGTATCTCGCCTCCCGCAGCCCGCGGCGTCTGGAGTTGCTGCGCCAGGTGGGCCTGCATCCCACGATCCTGAGCCTGCGCGGCAGTCTCGGCCGTCTGGACGTGGACGAGTTGCCTCTGCCCGCTGAGTCCGGCATGGAATACGTATCGCGTTTGGCGCGTCGGAAGGTCGAGGCCGGGGTATCCGCACAGCAAAGGCGGGGGTTGCCACCCTGGGCCATCGTGGCCGCGGATACCACCGTCACCCTGGACGGACGGATTCTGGGCAAGCCCGCCGACGCGGAGTCCGCCGCCACCATGCTGCGCCTGTACTCCGGCCGTACGCATACGGTATGGACGGCCGTGGCGGTAGCCTTCCAAGGGCAGGTGCGAATGGCGCTGAATGACAGCCAGGTGCGCTTCAGGCCTTTGTCTGAGGACGAGATCGCGGCCTACATCGCCAGCGGCGAGCCCTTCGACAAGGCGGGTGGCTATGGTATCCAGGGGCGCGCGGCCCTGTTCATCGAGCACCTGTCCGGCAGCTATTCCGGCGTGATGGGCCTGCCCTTGTGTGAAACGGCCCGCATCCTGCAGGAGGTGGGCTTCGAGATGTGGTGAGCGTGAAGTGGCGAGTGGCAAGGGGGGTGCCTGACGGTCGTCTCGCTTCCCGCTTGCCACTACCCATCAGCCGGAAATGCCATGAGTGAAGAGATTCTCATCAATGTCACGCCGCAGGAGACCCGGGTAGCGGTGCTCCATCTGGGCGCGGTGCAGGAACTGCACATCGAACGCAGCAGCCAGCAGGGCCTGGTAGGCAATGTGTATCTGGGCAAGGTGTCCAGGGTGCTGCCCGGCATGCAGTCCGCCTTCGTGGACATTGGCCTGGACCGCGCCGCTTTCCTGCACGTGGGCGACATCCTGGAAGCCCGTTGCGACAACTGCCCACAGCCCATCGAAAAGGTCCTGCACGAAGGGCAGAGCATACTCGTGCAGGTCATCAAGGACCCCATCGGCGCCAAGGGCGCGCGCCTGTCCACACAGATCAGCATGGCGGGTCGGTTTCTGGTATTCCTGCCGCAGGAAACCCGCATCGGCATCTCCCAGAAGATCGGGGATGAGGCCGAGCGGGAGCAGCTGCGGGAACGCTTGAACCGGCTGTTGCCGGAAGGCGGCAAGGGTGGCTTCATCATTCGCACCGTGGCCAATCTAGCGGAGGAATCGGAGCTGGCCGCCGATGTGGAGTATCTGTATGCCCTGTGGGACGCCATCCAGGCCCGTTCGGAGAACACCCCCGCGCCTGTGGCCATCTATCAGGAGCTGGATCTGGCGCACCGGGTGCTGCGTGACTTCTCCAGCGCCGATACGACCCGCATCTTGGTGGACTCCCGCGAAACTCATGCGCGCATCAAGAGTTTTGCCGAGGAATTCACCCGCAATATGGTAGACAAGATCACCCACTACGTGGCAGAGCGGCCCTTGTTCGATCTCTACGGCGTGGAGGACGAGATCGAGAAGGCCCTGGGCCGGCGCGTGGACCTGAAGTCCGGTGGCTATCTCATCATCGACCAGACCGAGGCGCTGACCACCATCGACGTGAACACGGGCGGGTTCGTCTCAGGGCGCAGCTTCGATGAAACCATCTTCAAGACCAATCTCGAAGCGGCCCATGCCATCGCGCGGCAACTGCGCCTGCGCAATCTGGGTGGCATCATCATCCTGGACTTCATCGACATGGACAGCGCCGAGCACAAAGAGGCCGTGCTGGCGGAGCTGACCAAGGCCCTGTCCCGGGACCGCACACGCATGACCCTCAACGGCTTCACCTCCCTGGGCCTGGTGGAGATGACGCGCAAGCGCACGCGGGAGAGCCTGAGCCATGTACTGTGCGAGTCCTGTCCCACCTGCCAGGGCCGCGGCCAGATCAAGACCGCGCAGACCATCTGCTACGAGATCCTGCGTGGCCTGATCCGGGAAGCACGTCAATTCAACGCGCGGGAGTTCCGGGTGATGGCCTCGCAGGCGGTCATCGATCTGTTCCTCGACGAGGAATCCCAGAGTCTGGCGCAGCTCTCGGATTTCATCGGCAAACCCATTTCCCTGCAGGTGGAGACCCTGTTTTCCCAGGAGCAGTACGACATCATCCTGCTGTGATGCATGGGTCTGTCCGGACGCGGGGTCAGCCCTGAGGGACCACGGGGCTGTCCGGCTGCTGCAGGGGTTGCACCGGCAGGCCAGTGAGCATGGAAAACTCCTTGACGATACCTTCGATGGTCTCGAGCTGGTGACGCAGCTTGGTCATCTCGTTGTTGACGATGGTGCTGCGCTCCTGTAGCGAGCCCAGGTTGGCGTGCACCTTGTTGAGGTTTTCCAGGCGCCGCTCGAGCTGAGCCTTGTGCTCGTGGATGCGGGCCACGATCGGATCCAGCGTGAGGCGCAGCCAGGTTTCCGTCTCGATGTGCACCTGTTGGAAGACGATGCGGGCCTGGGCCACCAGGGCGATATAGAACTTTTTGATCATGAAGCGCTTCTCCAGCATGATGTTGAGCGGATCGGCGCAAAATTCTTCGGTGCTCACCAGCAACTCGTCCAGACGTGCGCGGTAGCGGTTCAGGTTGAGCAGGGGTGGGTTGGCCTCCTCCAGACCGTGCACCTCATGAAAACGCTGGTAGGCGGTATGGAGCAGCTGGGTGATGGCGGCGCATTGCTTGCTGGCGAAGTCGAATTCCGCACCCATGCGCTGGATCAGGGTCTGCATGCCCTTGATCAGGCCGGCGGTGGTCCAACTGCCGCTGATGTCGAGCATGGAGGCCTCGATGATCTTCTCCATGCGCGGGTGTTCCAGGTGCGAGAGCAGCTCCTGCCCCTGTTCGCCGATGATCTTGCGCGTAACGTTGAAGTTGCGCATGGTCACTTCGTAGTTGCGCTTGTCCTCCAGCATCCTCTCACGCAACTGGCCGATGATCTGCTGGTTCTTGCCGGACAGGGCCTGCAGGTCACGCAGGCTCTGGTGCGCCGTCATGAGGCGCTGGAAGGCGGTTTCTCTGGCCTGGCTGATGAGGGGGCCCATCTCGCGGATCACGGATTCGCGCATGATCTTCTCGCGCGACGGGATGATCTCCCGCGCCAGCAAGACCTCCAGGGCCTGGATGCCGGAACGCTTGAGCAGATCCAGATCGCCGCGCACCTTGGCCACCAGGGCCTTCTGAGCGGAGATGGCCAGCACGCTGGCAGGGGCGATGTTGAGCTGGCTGGCGGTGGCCTCGATCTGGCGCTGGATGGTGCGGCCGATTTCCTCCGGGGTCTTGAGGTCATCCCAGAGCATGTCGATCTTGTTCAGCACGGCATAGTGCTGGCTGGCGTGCTTGGAAACCCACTTGTTCCAGATCTCGTAATCGGACTGGGTCACCCCCGTATCCGTGGCCAGCAGGAACAGCAGGGCATGGGCATTGGGAATGGCGGACAGGGTCAGTTCCGGCTCCGCCCCCATGGCGTTCAGACCCGGTGTGTCCAGAATGGCCAGGCCGGATTCCAGCATGGTGTGCGGGTAGTTGATCATGGCATAGCGCCAGGCGGGAATCTCCACCCGGTCCTGATCCTTGATCATGTAGGACAGGTTCGGATCGTTCTCGTCCCACAGGCCCAGGGCGCGTGCCTCCACCTTGAACACCACCTTGGTCTCCGCCAGCTTGCGCATGGCAGTGGTCATGGCGCTGGGGTCGCCCACATCCAGCTTGACGGTGTTCCACTCCACCGGCAGGGCCTTCAGCGCGGTGATGCTTTCGTCACGGAAACGGGTCTCTATGGGCAGCAGGCGTATATAGGGCTCACTGCCGGGCTCGTAGTAGATCTCCGTGGGACACATGGTGGTGCGCCCCGCATCCGAGGGCAGCAGGCGCTGCTTGAAATCGGAGAAGAACAGAGCGTTGATGAGCTCCGTCTTGCCACGGCTGAACTCTGCGACGAAGGCCAGCATCAGACGGTCCCGCTTCAGGTTCTCGGTCAGGTCAAAGATGCGCAGCAGCAGTTCGGGCTCGAACTGCGTGTAACGCTCGATCCAGTCCTTGAAGTCACCAATGACCTTGACAAGGCGATCGCGCCGGTTCTTGAACCGGGAAATCCCGCTTTCCAGCCCGAAATTCATGAATTCTCCCCCACTTCGACCTGCATCCTCACCGCCCCAGCCTGTCCGCGACGGCATCCAGCGGCAAACGGACTGCCAAAACCTTCCTGCGGGACTTCTCGCCGCGCAGGATTCTAACCCCACTGCGGGGTACGCCAAGCGTTCTGGCCACGAAATCCAGCAGGGCGGCATTGGCGGCCCCCTCCACCGCCCGGGCGGCGATACGGATCTTGAGAGCGTAGCCGTACAGGCCGACCACCTCGCACTGCGCAGCCCCGGGCTGTACGTGTACGGTGATGCAGGTGTCCTGCCCCACGGGCCGCAGATAGGAGGTCACCACACCAGGCCGTGGGCCAGCCGTTCCAGCCCGGTAACGGGCACGATGAGGCACAACTGGATGACCACGAGGGCGGCGATCGGGCTGATGTCCACGCCACCCACAGGTGGAATGATTTTCTGGAAGGGGGCCAATACCGGCCGCGCCAGGGCATAGAACACAGGCGCATGGGGCGAGAACGGGTTGACCCAGGACAGCACCGCCTGCAGGATCACCAGGCCCATGAGCACGTACAGCACCAGGCGCAGGGTGGCGGCCAGTCCCAGGAGCAGGAAACCGGGCAGTACCTGGATACCCGCCGCGCCGAAGGGGTAGCCCATCAGCCAGCTCACGGCCAGGACGCAGAGCAGTTCCGTCAACAGGAGCGACAGCAGGCTGGACCAGTCCACGCCGAGGAAACCCGGAATCGCCCGACGCAGGGGACGCACCGCAAAGTCGGTCACCTTTCCCACGAAGCGCGCGAAGGGATTGTGGTAGGGCACCCGGGTCCACTGCATCCAGAAGCGCAGAAAAAAGGCGCAGCCCAGCAGGTCCAGTCCGGTACGCACGAGGAACTGCAGGGCTTCGAGCAGCATCATGCCTGCCCGAAATGGTCGCCCATTTCCTGGGCCCGGATCGCAGCGGACCGGGCGGCGCGCACGATGGCGGCACGCACACCGGCATCCTCCAGGGCCTGGATACCCTGCTCCGTGGTCCCTCCCCTGGAGGTGACCCGCGCGCGCAATTCGTTGGGTGGGGCGCCATCCTTCGTGGCAAGGCTCGAAGCCCCCAGAAAGGTCCGCAGGGCCAGATGGCGCGCGGTTTCCCCGCTCAGGCCCAGCTCCCGACCCGCCTGTTCCAGGGCCTCGATGAAATAGAAGACGTAGGCGGGGCCGCTGCCGGAAATGGCGGTCACCGCGTCGATCTGGGCCTCGTCCTCCACCCACACCACGCTGCCCACTGCCGTCATGACGTGGTGGGCCATATCCCGCTGCGCCGTGCTGACCCCGGACTGGGCGTACAGGCCCGTGACGCCCTCACCCACCAGGGCAGGAATATTGGGCATGGCCCGCGCCACGGCGGCATGACCGCCGAGCCAGCGGCTGATGTCCGGACTGCGTATCCCGGCCGCCACGGAAAGCACCAGTTGCCTGGCCTGCAAGGCAGGCAGGGAGGCAAGCACGTCTTTCAACTGCTGCGGTTTCACCGCCAGGACGATCACGTCCGCTCCGGCAGCCGTCGCCGCGTGTTCCTCCGCCGCGACACCGAACTCGTGTGACAACCAGGCCCGTCGTTCGGCCAGGGGCTCGACCACGGCGATGGCGCTGGGCCGGTAACCCTGGTGCAGCAGACCGCCGATGATGGCGGCCGCCATGTTGCCGCCGCCGATGAATCCCAGTTTCATGTACGTTCTTTCATTTACGTTCCTTATTGGTTTGCTTGCGTGCACCGAAGATGGCGCTGCCCACGCGCACCAGGGTGGAGCCCGCCGCGACGGCCACTTCCAGGTCATCGGACATGCCCATGGAAAGCGTGTCCAGGTCGAAGCCCGCCAGCCTCGCCTGCTGCAGCAGGTCGGCCAGAGCCTGGAAACGGGCCTGCAGCACGGTGGCATCCCGGGAAGGCTCCGGAATGGCCATGAAGCCGCGCAGGCGCAGACGGGGCTGCGCGGCCACCATTTGCGCCAGGGCCAGGGCCTCTCCCAGCGGCACACCGTGCTTGCTGGTCTCGCCGCTGACGTTGACCTGGATGCAGACGTTCAGGGCAGGCAGGTGGGGCGGGCGCTGTCGCGCCAGACGCTGCGCGATTTGCCCACGCTCGACACCGTGCACCCAGGCGAAACGCTCCGCCACGGGACGGGTCTTGTTGCTTTGCAACGGGCCGATGAAATGCCACTCGATGGCCAGATCCGCCAGTTCGTCCATCTTGTCCAGGGCTTCCTGGACATAGCTCTCGCCGAAGCGGCGCTGTCCGGCCGCCCAGGCCTCGCGTACGGCTGCCGCCGGAAAGGTCTTGCTGACCGCCAGGAGTGTCGCACAGGAAGGGGGCCTGCCAGCCTGTCTGCACGCCTCGTCGAGACGCTTTTCACATGCTTGCACGGCGATGGCGATTGCGCCCATAATGGGCCGAACTCCCTAGGAAAATCACCCAAATCAGGGAATTATAATGGATATTTCCGAGCTTCTTGCGTTCTCGGTCAAGAACAAGGCATCCGATCTGCACCTCTCCGCTGGCCTGCCACCCATGATTCGGGTACACGGCGATATCCGTCGCATAAACGTCCCGGCCCTGTCCAACCAGGAAGTGCGCGCCATGGTGTACGACATCATGAGCGACGCCCAGCGCAAGAGCTATGAAGAGTTCCTCGAGGTGGACTTTTCCTTTGAGCTGCGCGACGTGGCACGCTTCCGGGTCAACGCCTTCAACCAGGAACGCGGTGCCGGCGCGGTGTTCCGTACCATTCCCAGCGTGGTGCTGACCCTGGAAGAACTGGAAGCGCCGAGGATATTCAAGGACATCTCCGAGAACCCCCGTGGCCTGGTGATCGTCACCGGGCCCACCGGCTCGGGCAAGTCCACCACCCTGGCGGCCATGGTGGATTACGTCAATGAAAACAAGTACAGCCACATCCTCACCATCGAGGATCCCATCGAATTCGTGCACAAGAGCAAGAAGTGCCTGATCAACCAGCGCGAAGTGGGCCCACACACCCATGGCTTTGCCCAGGCCCTGCGCTCCGCCCTGCGGGAAGACCCGGACGTGATCCTGGTGGGCGAGATGCGCGACTTGGAGACCATCCGCCTGGCCCTGACCGCGGCGGAGACCGGTCACCTGGTGTTCGGCACCCTGCACACCTCTTCGGCGGCCAAGACCATTGACCGCGTGGTGGACGTATTCCCGGCCGCAGAGAAGGAAATGGTGCGCTCCATGCTGTCCGAGTCCATCCGCGCGGTCATTTCCCAGACCCTGCTGAAACGCAAGGACGGCAGTGGCCGGGTGGCGGCCCACGAGATCATGATCGGCACCCCGGCCATTCGCAACCTGATCCGGGAAAACAAGATCGCCCAGATGTACTCGTCCATCCAGACCGGCCAGAGTCTTGGCATGCAGACCCTGGACCAGGGTCTGACCGACCTGGTGCGACGCAATCTCATCGCCAGCCAGGAAGCCCGGGCTGTGGCCGTGAACAAAGACATGTTCTGAGACGGGAGTGCCATGAATACCCTGGCGAATGTGCATGAATGGCTGCGCTTCATGGTGGTGCGCAAGGCATCGGACCTGTTTCTCACCGCCGGCTTTCCGCCCGCCATCAAGTTGAACGGCAAGATCACGCCCATCGCCAATCAGACCCTGACCCCCACGGATACGGGCCTGCTGGCCAAAATCCTCATGAATGAATCCCAGCAGCGGGAGTTCGAGGCCCATCACGAATGCAACTTCGCCATCCAGGCGAGCGACATCGGCCGTTTCCGGGTCAACGTCTTCCAGCAGCAGGGCCGCATTGGCGTGGTGCTGCGCCACATCCTCACCCAGATTCCCAGACTCGAGGATCTGAACCTGCCTCCCAATCTGCAGAACATCACCATGATGCCGCGCGGACTGGTCATCGTCTGCGGTGCCACTGGCTCCGGCAAGTCCACCACCCTGGCGGCCATGGTGGGTTACCGCAACCAGAACGCCCAGGAGCATATCGTCTCGGTGGAAGATCCCATCGAGTACGTGCACACGCATGGCAAGTGCATCATCACACAGCGGGAAGTCGGCGTGGATACGGAGACATGGGAAGCCGCCCTGAAGAACACCCTGCGCCAGGCACCGGACGTGATCATGATCGGCGAGATCCGCGACCAGGAGACCATGCAGTACGCCATGGCCTATGCGGAGACGGGTCACCTGTGTGTATCCACCATTCACGCCAACAACGCCAACCAGACCCTGGATCGCATCCTCAGCTTTTTCCCCAAGGAGCGGCGCGAACAATTGCTGCTGGACCTGTCCCTCAACCTGCGCGCCATCGTCTCCCAACGTCTGCTGCCGCGCGTGGATGGCAAGGGCCGCATCCCGGCGGTGGAAATCATGCTCAACTCGCCCCTGATCGCGGACCTGATCCTGCAGGGACGCATGGACGAGATCAAGGACATCATGGGGCGTTCCCGGGACCTGGGCATGCAGACCTTCGATCAGGCGCTGTTCGACCTGTATACCCGTGGCGCGGTCACCGCCGAGGATGCCCTGCGCTTCGCGGATTCCTTCAACGACCTGCGCCTGCGCATCAAGCTGCACGTCAAGAGCGAACGGGGAGAAGCCCCACACACCGGCACGGAACACCTGGATATCATCTGATATCCTGCGACGCGGCGTATGCACGAGGCCGGTTGCCACGCCGTGGTCTACGCTGCCCAGATGCCGTAAATCATGCGCGCGGCCAATAGATAGAGCAGGGTGGCGAAGATCCTCCTGAGCCTGGATACCGGCAGGCGATGCGTCAGCTTCGCGCCCAGGGGGGCGGTAAGACCGCTGCCCAAGGCGATGCACAAGAAGGCGGGCAGGTAGACGAAACCCAGGCTCCAGGCCGGCAGGTTCGTCGCCACGTGGCCGGACAGGACATATCCCAGCATACCCGCGAGGGCGATCGGCAGGCCAATGGCGGCGGAAGTACCGATGGCCCGGTGCATGCCCACGTTGCACCAGATCTGGAAAGGTACCGACAACGTGCCGCCACCGATGCCTACCCAACTGGATATCAGACCGATGATGCCACCCGCCAGGCCCATGCCCGCCGCGCCCGGCAAGCCCCGCTGCGGTTTGGGCTTGAAGCCCAGAAGCATCTGGGTGGCGGCGTATAGCAGGAAGGCAATGAAAAAGAGCTTCAGATAGCGATCCGGCAGGAAGGCGGCCACACCGCCTCCGAGCAGGCTGCCCAGCACGATGCCCGGGGTGATGCGGCGCACCAGGCACCCGTCCACCGCGCCATGGGCATGGTGGGCGCGCAGGCTGGAAATGGAGGTCGGAATGATGACCGCCAGAGAGGTGCCCAGGGCCAGATGGATATTGTAGTCCGCTGCAAAACCCTGGTACGCGAAGGCCCAGGTGAGGGCCGGCACCATCACCAGGCCACCGCCCACCCCCAGCAGGCCGGCGATTATCCCGGTGAACAGGCCCAGGAACAGATAGGCCAGCAGCCATTCCATGGGTTCAGTCCAGCTGCCGCAGGATGAACTTCCACTCCTCCGGGTCCACCGGCGTGATGGACAGGCGGTTGCCCTTGGCCAGGATGCGCAGGGTGGCGAGTTCCGGGTACTGGCGCAGCTCGGCGATGGGCATGAGTCGGGTCTTTCTCTTGAACTGCACCTCCACGTTGAACCAGCGCGGGGCTGCGCGCGTGGCTCTGGGATCGAAATAATCACTGTCCGGATCGAACTGGCTCTCGTCCGGGTAGGCCAGCGCGGATACCTCCGCCAGACCGGCGATACCGGGCGTGGCGCAGGAAGAGTGATAGAACAGCACGGGATCACCCACCCGCATCTGGTCGCGCATGAAATTGCGCGCCTGGTAGTTGCGTACTCCGCTCCAGACCGTGTGGCCATCACGTTGCAGGTCGTCGATACTGTATTCCGACGGCTCGGACTTCATCAGCCAGTAACGCATGCATGTTTCCCCATCCAGTACGTCGGCGCATAATCCGACAAAATCACTCAACAATTCAAGGAGCCAGCCATGGCAGTCGCGTGCAAGAGCAAGACCATGCCAGGCCGGGACATGGGGGCTGCAAACCCACCCCGAACCCCGACGCAGGGCCGGCATTTGGTGCAGGCGCCCTTCAATCTGGGGGCCATCGTCAGCGCCGTGCAGACCAATTGTCACATCTCCGACGCCCAGTACGCCGGGGATTTGACCCTGTGCACCTTTCTGCTGAAGATGCGCGAGTTGTACCGCTGGGAAAACGATCTGCCCTTTACCGCCGAGCTACCCAAGGCCGCCATCGGCGATTGGATGAACGAACGGGAACGGCTTTGGAAGGGGATGGAAACCGCTCTCTATGTACCCCTGCCCCTGCCCGATGGAGAAACGGATCCCTTCGAGGTGGAGGCCATCAACCAGGTCCTGGCGCCAGCGGGTTACATCTACTCCGGTGGTTATGGCCGGGCCTGCAAGCCGCATTTCTTCCTGGCCAGACTTGCCAGGCAGGAAGAGCGACATGGTCTGCGGATCTATGTCTCCGACTGTGAATATGCCCGCGACCTGGACGCACCCCCGGGCATGCTGCTGCAGGACAGCATCTTCGTGCGTACCGAGGCCTTGCGCCGCTGGCTGTGGGAACGCTACGAGGAATGGTCCTGGAACAAGCGCAACGAGGCCCTGGGCCGGGCCCTGGCCTGCTATGACTTTACCCGCGACACCACGGGCGCGCTGGAGGCCATGACCCGGGTGGAGACGGAGTCCGTCATCCTGCACGAGCTGGGCGAGGCCCGGGTGGAAGCGGAACTGGGCCAGGACTGGCCCCATTTTCTGGTGGACGTCATGCGCAGCCGGGCGGAAATCATGGCCCGGGCAGCGCGGGATCTGTACGCGGACTGTGTTTCCACCCTGCCGGGCCTGCTGCAACAGGCCACACCGGCGGCCATACACTTCTACTTCGCCAACTTCATCGGCATGCGTCGCAAGCTTTTTCCGGAGCTGTTGCAGGCCTACACGGCCTGGCTGGAGCAGGGCAGCCTGGAGCCCCTGCAACAGGCCGCAACGCACGGTCTGGCCCACTGGCAGAGCCGGGTGGGGGACCTACTGAGGCTGCACCGCGAGCTGGGAGAACGCGCCGGTCCTGCCGTGGAGGCCCTGTTGGATCCAGCGCCGCACTAGACCCCCGAGCACTCCTTGGACTGGATCAGGGTACCCACGCCCTCGTCGGTCATGATCTCCAGCAGCAGGGCATGCTCCACCCGGCCATCGATGATGTGCACATAGGGCACGCCGCTCCGGGCCGCGTCCAGGGCGGAGCCGATCTTGGGCAGCATGCCGCCGGACAGGGTGCCATCCGCCACCAGCTCGTCCACCTTCTGCGGCGTGAGACCGGTGAGCAGCTTGCCCTCCCTGTCCAGCACGCCAGGGGTGTTGGTGAGCAACACCAGCTTTTCCGCGTGCAGGACCTCCGCCAGCTTGCCCGCCACCACGTCGGCGTTGATGTTGTAGGTTTCACCGTTGTCCCCCACGCCGATGGGGGCGATGACGGGAATGAAGTCTCCGGTATCCAGAAAGGCGATGAGAGAGGGATCCACACGCGTGATCTGCCCCACCTGGCCGATGTCGATGACGTCACCCGGCCTGTCCTTGTCCTGCATCATGAGCTTTTTGGCGCGGATGAAGGTGCCATCCACGCCTGTCAGTCCCACCGCCTTGCCGCCGGCCTGGTTGATGAGATTGACGATGTCCTTGTTCACCTGTCCCCCCAGGACCATTTCCACCACATCCATGGTCTCGGCATCCGTGACCCGCATGCCCTGGATGAACTCACCCTTCTTGCCCACGCGCTTGAGCAGGTCCTCGATCTGCGGACCGCCGCCGTGTACCACCACCGGGTTCAGCCCCACCAGTTTCAACAGCACCACGTCGTGCGCGAAGGCCGCCTGCAAGCGGGGGTCGGTCATGGCATTGCCGCCGTACTTGATGACCACGGTCTTGTCCCAGAAGCGCTGGATATAGGGCAGGGCCTCGGCGATGACCTGGGCCTTGGTAGCGGGAGAGAGATCGGCGGTGGACATGACGGGTCTTTGCGACAAAAACTGGCGGATTCTACCGCCCTGGCCACGGCGCCGAAAAAGGGCGGCTGGCGCCGCCCTTGGATTCGAGGCGAAACCTACTCGATGGTCAGCCGCCTGGTCTCGCTCCCGGCCTTCTTGGGCAGGACCAGTTCCAGCACTCCGTCACTGAAGCGGGCGCTGGCACCGTCTTCGTCCACGTCCTGTGCCAGTGTGAAACTACGCGCTACCCTGCCGAAATGACGTTCACCGCGCAGCACTTTCTCGCCCTCCTTCTCCTCACGGACCTTCTTCACTTCAGCCGCGATGGACACCACATTGCCATCCAGTGTGACGTGGATGTCCTCCTTCTTAACGCCGGGCATCTCCGCGTGCACCGTGTAGGCCTTCTCGTCCTCTTTCAGGTCCATGCGGATGTTCTGCATCGCGGGCATCTCGCTCGGCCAGCGCATGGGCCGCACCCAGAAACCCTTCATGAGATCGTCGAACAGCGTATCCATGCCGAAGGGGTCACGTTTGACGATGTCGTTCATTGCGTCCTCCTTTCGTTCCAACCCTGTGCATCCTCACCATGCATATGCGTCGGAAAAGATCTTCTTCAAGCCCCGCGCGCCGTTCCGTGCCATCCAGATCACACGCCGCAGACACTGGCCAGTTTTTCCATGTAGATACGCCGCCGGCTGCTAGAGTGCACTGTATCGGCGCCAAGCCGGCCGATACATGAAATTCAAGACAGCAGAATCGAGAGGAGATGCACATGACACGCAAAAAGCAGACCACCCTGAGCCTGGCCCTGGGCTCCGCCCTGAGCGCCAGCCTGGCCTCCACGCCGGCGGCCGCCGTCCATCCCGGCAATCCCGACAATCCCTTTGCCTCCCGGGTCCTGGACAAGGGCTATATGGTGGCCCAGGCGGAAGGCCAACAGGCCGGCGGCAAGGCCGGCCAAAACTCCGGCCCGGACGAGGCGGCCAATCGGCGCATGATGCGCGAAGGCAAATGTGGAGAAGGCAAGTGCGGGGCCAAGAACGCCAAGGAAGGCAAGTGCGGCAACACCAAGAACATGACTGGCAAGCCGGCTGCCGGCAAGAACAGCGAGGGTCGCTGTGGCAGTAGGAAGCCCGCCGACAAGAACAGCGAAGGCCTCTGCGGCAGCAGGAAGCCTGTCGACAAGAACAGCGAGGGTCGCTGCGGCAGCAGGAAGTGAGGTCGATGCGGCAGCAGGAAGTGAGGTCGATGCGGCAATATGGATAAACCCGCGCTCCAGGGCGTGGGCCTGGGCTTTCGTCGCGAGCTGATCCCGGACTTGCGGCTCGCACGTGAGGCCGGCCGGGCGACGGGCATTGATTTCTTCGAGCTGGCGCCGGAGAACTGGCTCCGGCAAGGTGGGCGCCACGCCCGGGACCTGCGCGCCTTCACCGAATGCATGCCCTTCGTCTGTCATGGCCTGTCCCTGTCCCTGGGAGGCACAAGCCCCCTGGATGAGGACCTGCTGCGCCAGATCCGGGCCTTCATGGCCGAGCACGGCATGACGCTCTATACGGAACATCTGGCCTATTGTTCGGACCACGGTCATCTCTATGAGCTGCTGCCCATCCCTGCCACCCGGGAGGCGGTGCGGCACGTGGCCGGGCGCATCCGCCAGGCCCAGGACATCCTCGGTCAGCGCATCGGCATCGAAAACGCCAGCTGCTACGTGGCGGCCCCCATCAACGAGATGAGCGAAGCGGACTTCGTCAACGCCGTGCTGGCGGAGGCGGATTGCTGGTTGCATCTAGACGTGAACAACGTATACGTGAACAGTGTCAATTTCGGCTTCGACCCCGTGGACTACCTGCGTCGCATGCCCGCGGAACGCATCGTCTACATGCACATGGCGGGGCATTACCAGGAGGCCCCGGATCTGCTCATCGACACCCACGGCGCGCCGGTCGTCGACCCCGTGTGGCAGCTGCTGGATACCGCCTACGGGCTGCTGGGCGTGCACCCCACCTGCCTGGAGCGCGACTTCAACATCCCGCCCCTGGCGGATCTGCTGCCGGAATTGGCGCGTATCGCCTTCAGCCAGCAGGCCGTCGGTACGCCACTGACACTGCCGGCATGACGGACTGGCGACAATACCAGGGCGCCTTCACCGCCCGCATCCGGGACCCGGACCGACAGGATCGTCCCTCGGGCGTTCCGGCCCGGCGTATGCGGGTGTACGAAAGGCTGGTGTACGCCAACCTGGAAGGCTTCCTGCTGGCCGCCTTTCCCGTGAGCCGCCGCATCCTGGGCGCGAGGCGCTGGCATCGACTGGTGCGGGCCTTTCTGCAGCAGCATGCCTGTCGGACCCCCCTGTTCCGCCAGATACCCGAGGAATTCCTGCAATACCTGCGGGCCATGCAGCCCTGGCCCGGGGAGTTGCCCCCGTTCCTGCCGGAACTGGCCCACTACGAATGGGTGGAGCTGGCCCTGGATACCTCGGACCAGGACAATGGCCTGCCCCGGCACGATCCCCAGGGTGATCCGTGCGTGGGGCGACCCCTGGTGAACCCGGTCTTGCAGCTGCTGGCCTACCGCTGGCCCGTGCATCGCCTGTCGCCTCGGTTCCAGCCCGCCGCTCCCCCCGCGGACGCCACCTTCCTGGTGGTCTGGCGCAACCAGGAGCTGGCCATCCGCTTCAGTCTGCTCAGCCCGGCGGCGGCCCGCCTGCTGGAGCTGCTGCAGGCGCGGCCGGATTTCAGCGGCGGGCTTGCCCTGGACACGCTCGCCCAGATCCTGGCCCATCCTGATCCCGTGGCGCTGGGCCGATACGGCCGGACCCTGCTGATGGACTGGCACCGGGACGGCATCCTCCTGGGTACCCGCTCCTGACAGCCCGGTCGATCAGCGCAGCAGCCGCCGCCGGGTGAGGCCCAGGGCAGCCGTGAAGCCCGCTACGCCATAGAGCAGCAAGACCACTCCATGCCAGAGGGGCCTGTCCGGCCAATGGCCCAGCACCAGGGGCCGTGCAAGTTCGATGGCATGGGTCAGGGGCAGCCAGGCCGCGCCCGCCGCCAGCCAGGCGGGCAAGGCGCTGGGCGGGTAGAACACCCCGCCCAGCAGGACCATGGGGGTGATGGCCAGGGTGAAGTAGTAGAGAAAGAAGTCGTAGTTGGGGGATACGGCGTTGACTGCCAGGCCCAGACCGGCAAAGCAGAAACCGGTGAGCAGCGCCACGGGGATGAGGGCCAGGCTCAGGACGAAATCCGCCTGCAGGCCCAGACCCCAGATCACCAACAGGATGGCAGCGCCGGACAGCAGGGCCTTGGAGCTCGCCCAGGCCAGTTCCCCCAGGAGCACGTCCCGCAGGCCCAAGGGGGTATTGAGGATGGCCTCCCAGGTCTTTTGCACATGCATGCGGGAGAAGGCGGAGTACAGGGTCTCGAAGGTGGAGCTGTTGGTCACGCTGTAACACAGCATGCCGGCAGCCAGGAAGTGCAGATAGGGCACCCCGTCCACGGACTGCAGCAGCCCACCCAGCCCATAACCCAGGCCCAGCATGTAGAGCAGTGGGTCCGCCAGATTGCCCAGCATGGAGGGGATGGCCAGCTTCTTCCACACCAGGAAATTGCGCCGCCAGACCGGGAACCAGCGCGGCTCAGTCACGCAGATCCCTGCCGGTGAGCTTGAGGAACACGTCCTCCAGGTTGGCGGGCCGGTGCAGATAGCGCAGTCCGGTCTCGTGCCTGCCGTCCAGATCCACCAGCACGGCCTGGGGGGCGTGGGTATAGCAGAACAGGGTTTCCCCCACGCGCTCACAGCGCTGGCAGAAGCGGGCGGCACGGTCCCGCCAGGCCGTCAGACCCTCGCCGAACACCTCCACCACATGGGGCTCGATATGGGCGCGGATCAGCTCCCGGGGGCTGCCCTGGACGATGATGCGGCCTTGGTCCATGACACTGATGACATCACACAGGCGTTCCGCTTCGTCCATGAAATGGGTGGTGAGCAACAGAGTCTTGCCCTGGTGCAAAAGGCGGCGCAGGCCCTGCCATATGAGGTGCCGGGCCTGGGGGTCGAGACCGGTGGTGGGTTCGTCCAGAAAGATGAGCTCCGGGTCGTTCACCAGGGCCCGGGCCAGGGTGAGCCGGCGTTTCATGCCGCCGGACAGGCTGGCGATGGGCGCATCCGCCTTGCCTTCCAGACCGGCGAAGGCCAGCAGCCGCGGGATGCGTCCCGCCAGTTCCGCCGGCCTGAGGCCGAAGTAGCGCCCATAGGTGAACAGGTTTTCCCGCACCGTGAAGTCCGGGTCCAGGCTGTCGCTCTGGGGTACCACACCCACCCGCTGGCGGGCAGCTCTGCCCTGGTCCGGCAGGGCATGGCCCAGCAGACGGATTTCACCCGTATCCGCAGCGATGAGGCCCAGGGCCAGGCGCAGGGTGGTGGTCTTGCCCGCGCCGTTGGGGCCCAGCAGGCCATGGCAGCACCCTGGGGCCAGTTCCAGGTTCAGGCCATCCACCACGGGGATACCACCGTAGCGCTTGCTCAGGTCATGGATGGACAAGGGGCTCAGGGGCACAGGTCCTCCGCCAGGGCACGCAGGGGCTTGAGCTTGCCATGGAAGAAGTGGTCCGCGCCCTCGACTTCATGCAGGGGGATGCCGTGGTCTTGGGCATAGGCCCGCACGACGGCCACGGGAATGAGCTCGTCGGCGCTGCCGTGGATGATGTGGGTGGGGAGGTCGGGCGCGTCAAACGCGTACAGGCGCATGGCGGGCCCCACCAGGATGAGGCGTTCCGCCGCCATGCGCGCCGCCACCCGGTTCTGCACATAGGCGCCGAAGGAAAAGCCCAGGAGACTCCAGAACAGGCCGGGGTACTGGGCACCGAGCACGGCGGCCACCCGCAGCAGGTCCTCGGTCTCCCCCAGGCCCTGATCGAATGCCCCCGCGCTACGCCCCACCCCGCGGAAATTGCTGCGCACCGCCACCAGACCCCGTCGCAACGCCGCCCGGGCCAGGGTCCAGGTCACCTTGTTGTCCAGACTGCCGCCGTGCAGCGGGTGGGGATGGGCGATGAGGGCCAGACCCCGGCGCTGGGGCCCCGGGTCTTCGATCAGGGTCTCGATGTCCCCCACCGGACCCTTGATGCGCAGGTTGTAGCGCTTCACGACGCGGATGCGGGGTGGCACTCAGATCTTCAGGCGCTCCACCACCTGACCATGTCGCAGATGGGATTCCAGGATCTCGTCGATGTCCGCCTCGTCCACATAGGTGTACCAGACGGCATCCGGGTAGACCACGCATACGGGGCCTTCATCGCAACGGTCCATGCAACCGGCACGGTTGATGCGGCAGTCCCCACCCTTGCCGTGCAGGCCCAGCTTCTTGGCCTTCTTCTTGGCGTAGTCGAACAGGGCTTCGGCGTTGTGATCACCGCAGCAGGCACCGCCGTCTTCCCGCTGGTTGAGGCAGAAAAACAGGTGATGGCGGTAATGGCTCGCGGAGTCGTCCTTGGTGTCGCTCATGCTGGTATTGCCTTCACGGGTTCAGAGTTCATGGGATTTTGCGCAGGATCCCCGGGCCTTCTCCACCGGGTACTTGCGGGCATTGATGGCCAGCTTGTCCACCGCAGCCTGGAGCAGATCCACCTCCAGGCAGTTGGCCAGACTCACCAGATAGATGAGCACGTCCGCCATCTCCTGGCGTACTGCCTCCCGCTTGTCCGCCGGCAGGTCCAGGCTTTGCTCCGGCGTGAGCCACTGAAAGGGTTCCAGCAGTTCCGCCGCCTCCACGATGAGGGCAGCGGCGAGGTTTTTGGGATCATGATACCGGTGCCAGTCCCGCTCGCGGCCGAATGCGCGCACGGCGGCGGCCAGTTCCTCCAGGTTGGTAATGGACATCAGGCGGTACAAAAAATGGACAGGGGCCCAGGGTGTGTCACACCGGCCGTCACGATCCCGTCGATCATCGCGATGCCGCGCTCACATGCTGCCATTCCAAAGCTTGCCGGGCACGACCGCCTTGAAACTTGCCGGGTCCGCTTGCGCGGCCACGGCCGACAGCTTGGCCGCCGCATGGACGCGCCCGTGCCACATGTGCGCATGCATCGTTTCCAGGCGCCTGCGTGGCCTGCATTCCGACAGTCCTTGCCGGCCCCTGCGGCTTCGATTGCCGCCCCGATGGCTTCATGTGAGCTACCACACGCTGGCCTGGGCATGGCATCTTCTTGGACACTCCAACGAAAAGACTTCTCCTTGGTACTTTATCGTTGCGCATGACCTTTTGTCACCAAGCCCCTGCGCGGGCCGTCGCAGCGCGCAGTGCACCCTCACACGGAGAGAATAGTGCGGACCAATCATGTCCTCGTCGACTTCGAAAATGTGCAGCCCGAGGATCTGGGCCTGCTCAGGGAAGGGCCATTCAAGATCAAGGTCTTTCTCGGACCCACCCAGGGAAAGGTGCCCGTAGCCCTGGCGGCTGCCATCCAGCCTCTGGGGCAGAATGCCGAGTACATCGTGCTGGAGTCGGCCGGCAGGAACGCGCTGGATTTTCATATCGCCTATTACATCGGCCTCCTGAGCGCGCAGGAACCCTTGGCCTTTTTTCACATCATTTCCAGGGACACGGGCTTTGATCCGCTGATCAAACACCTCAGGGGGAAAAAGATTCTTGCGCAACGCAGCATTCGAGTTGCGGACATTCCCTACTTCAAGCCGGCGCTCCCCGGCACGGAAGACACGCGCATCAATGCCGTCATTGCCAACCTGGCCAGCAGGAAAGCCTCCAAGCCCAGGACACGGAAAACCCTGCTCGGCACCTTGCATGCCCTGTTCAGGCAAGAGCTCGACACGCAGCAATTATCCGCCCTGTTCGACGCCTTATGCGCACGCGGCATCGTCCGGTTGGAAGGAGACAGGATCCACTACGATCTGCCTGATCCAGCCTGAATCTCCCGCTTCACGTCCCGCGCACAAAGCGCGCATACCAGAGCAGACCCATGACAGTTTTGGCCTCATCGATGCGGCCGTCCGCGATCATGGACAGGGCCGCGTCGAAGGGAATGCGCAGGATCTCCAGGAATTCGTCCTCGTCCATGTTCTCGCCGCTGAAGCTCAGGTCTTCGGCCAGGAAATACACCAGACGTTCATTGGCGTAGCCGATGCAGGGATAGAACGTGGGCAGCTCCCGCCAGCGGCTGGCCACATAGCCCGTCTCTTCCCGCAGTTCCCGCCGGGCGCAGGCCAGCTCGCCCTCGCCCGGGTCGAACTTGCCGGCGGGCAGCTCGATGAAGTCCCGATGCAGGGGGTAGCGATACTGGCGCTCCAGGAGGAGGTCGCCGTTGTCGAACACCGGTATGACCACTGCCGCCCCGGGGTGGACGATGTATTCCCGGGTGGATTCACCCCCGTCCGGCAGGCGCACCCGGTCCTTCTTCACATGCAGCAGGCGGCCCCGGTATTCGTCCCGGGATTCCAGGGTGTGTTCGGTGAGATCGGGTTTCATGGTGGGTCTTTGTGTGGCCGCGGAGCGTATTGTCCTGCATTCCTGTTGCTTCCCGGCTCCGGAAAGCGGTCCATGGGCCGGAACATACGACCCTCGCCGCGCAGGAAGCGGATGAAGAACTCGAAGAGCACCAGGCGGGTGGTCTGCACGAATACCAGCAGGGTCTCCAGCACCAGGGCAAAGACGTTACCCAGCACCATCACCAGCCACCAACCCCAAGGGCAGCCCGTGGCTTCCGCCAGGGTAACGATGGCCAGGGACAGGGCCGCATGCCCCAAGGCAAAGGCCCCCACCCGCAGAAAGGACAGGGTGTTGATGGCCAGTTCGAAGATGGCCAGTACCAGTTCTCCAAGGATGGCGGGCAGCTGGTACAAACGCTGTCCGCCAGGGGTCTGGAACAGGGCGGAAGCGAGATACTGGAGGGCCGCAAGGGCCGCCAACCACAAGACCGGTGGATGGAGCAGCCCCATCAAGACAAAGACATACAGGGCCAGCATGGCCCCATCCCGCCAGAGCCAGCGCCCACCCTCGCCCCGCCAGCGGGCCTGCACCCCGGCCAGCACCAGGCTCAGGACCAATAGCAAGGCCCCGAACGCCAGGGGGATGGCGAGGATCAGCAGAGGAGCCTCCATGGGTGCCACCCACAGGGGGGAAACCAGGCCATGCAGGCCGAAGACGTCGCCTGCCAGCAGACCGAAGAAGGCAGCGGCGATACCGCAGGGTACCAGGAAGCGGATCCGGGGCCAGCGTCGGGACAGGACCAGGGCCGCCAGGGCCAGCACCAGGCCGTGGCCCAGATCCGGAAACATGTAGCCGAACAGCAAGGGCACTACCAAGGCCAGAAACCCCGTGGGGTCCACCTCCTGGCGACCCGGAGGACCCAGCATTTCCACCAGTGGGCGGAAGGGGCGCGCCCACCAGCCCATGACGCTGGCCACCGGGGTGACTGCCCGAGCCGGTGGCTCGGGAGAGCGGATGATGGCCTGGATGCCCGCCGATGCCAGGGCCTGGCGCAGTGTCTCCATGCTGGTCAGAGTGGTCCAGCCACTGACGTGATTCATGGCGCCCGCCCCCAGGGTGCCAGCCGCATGGTTCAGATACCAGCGCAGGGTGTCCATGTCGGCCCGGTCCTGGGCCAGCTGCCGATCTTCCCGCAGGCGGCGCAACGCCACCTGACGACGCAGCGTTTCCCGGTGCACGTCCTTCAAGCGCTGCTGCAGCCGCCGACGCTGATCGTCCAGATCACCGCTCAGCCAGGCGGGCAGGGCAATCTGCTCGCAACCCCGTTCCACCGCCAGCTGGCGGATGAGGTGGCGCCGGTCCGTGAGGCTGACCACATAAAGGAAGTCCCATTTTTCGCCCCGGGCCACATGCTCCACACCATCCAGGCCAGGCAGTGTCAGGCTGGTGGCCCGGGGGCAGGCGAACAGACATTTGCATAGAAAGCGGCTACGGCTGAAGACCCGTTCCAGGTCCAGCCCATCGCGGGCCATGGCCTCCAGGCAATCCCTCAGTTGCAGCAGGTAATGCGCCTCCGCCTGTAGGTGGGTCAGACGGGCCCGGGCCAAATCCACCCGGTCGCACCACGGACGCAGGCGATCCAGGGCCTGGCTGGCCAACATGATGGGATCGCCGCGCAGTGCACTGGCCTGGCGTCCAACTCGCGGCAGGTCCCGGGCATGGGCGCCGGCCAGCTGTTGAAAGCGCTCCACGAAGTGGCGTAGCCGCTCCACGTCGGTGGCCTGCACCGGATTGCCTGCGGTCTCCAGCTCCACGGCACCGGTCCGGGCCAGAACTTCCACACCTCGGATCGTCTGCTCCCTGGGCAGGTAGGTTTCGAACCAGCGGGCCTGGGCGGGGCGGAGGGACATGTCCGTAGGTTGCGTGTCGGCAGTGGGGTGCGGGAGGTCCGGCCTGCATCCAGCATAGCCGCGGACTCCGCCGCAACGGAAGCACCTGCCCTGACAGCCCCGTGTCTTCACGGATGCACGGAGGTAGGATTCGGGCTTCGCCAACCCACGAGGAGCGCCGGACCATGCCCCAGACCAAGATCCTGCTGGACGAAGCGGATATTCCCACCCACTGGTACAACGTGGTGGCGGACATGCCCAACAAGCCGGCACCGCCCCTGGGCCCGGACGGCAAGCCGGTGGGCCCCGAGGCCCTCACGGCCATCTTCCCCATGGCCCTCATCGAACAGGAGGTGTCCGCCGAGCGCTGGATCCCGATCCCCGAGGAAGTGCGGGCGGCCTACACCATGTGGCGGCCCGCACCCATGTTCCGTGCCCACCGTCTGGAGCAGATCCTGAGCACCCCGGCGCACATCTATTACAAGTACGAAGGCGTATCGCCGGCCGGCTCCCACAAGCCCAACACCGCCGTGCCTCAGGCCTGGTACAACAAGCAGGCTGGCATCAAGCGCCTGGCCACCGAGACCGGCGCCGGCCAGTGGGGCTCATCGCTGGCACTGGTAGGCCACATGTTCGGTCTGGAAGTGCGGGTCTACATGGTGAAGGTGAGCTATGAGCAGAAGCCATTCCGCCGCTCCATGATGCAGACTTGGGGCGCCGAGGTCTTCGCCTCTCCCACCGACATGACGCAGGCAGGACGCAAGATCCTGGCGGAAGACCCCGATTCCCCCGGTTCCCTGGGCATCGCCATCTCCGAGGCCGTGGAAGAGGCCGCCAACCGGCCCGACACCAACTACGCCCTTGGCTCCGTGCTCAACCATGTCTGCCATCACCAGACCATCATCGGTCTGGAGGCCAAGAAGCAGTTCGAGAAGATCGGTGTCTATCCGGACATGGTGTTCGCCTGCTGCGGCGGGGGCTCCAACTTCGCTGGGGCCGCCTTCCCCTTCCTGGCGGACAAGGCGGCGGGAGATCCCCGCGCCAGGCATCTGCGCCTGGTGGCGGCGGAGCCCACCTCCTGCCCCACCCTCACCCGCGGTCACTATGCGTACGACTTCGGCGATGCCTCCGGCTATACGCCCATGATGCTCATGTACACCCTGGGCCATGATTTCGTGCCGCCCGGCATCCATGCCGGCGGCCTGCGCTACCATGGCGACTCCCCCCTGGTGTCCCAGCTCTATCACGAGAAGCTCATCGAAGCGGTGGCCGTACCCCAGCTGGCCACCTTCGAGGCCGGCGTGGCCTTCGCCCGCGCCGAGGGCATCATCCCCGCGCCCGAATCCTGTCATGCCATCCGCGCCTGCATGGACGAGGCCCTGCGCTGCAAGGAGAGCGGCGAGCCCAAGGTGCTGTTCTTCAACCTCTCCGGGCACGGCCACTTCGACATGGCCAGCTATGACAGGTACTTCTCGGGCCAGCTGGAAGACTTCGCCTACCCGGAGCACGAAATCGAGGCAGCCCTGCATCGCCTGCCCAAGGTGGCGGCATAAACCCCGGGCCCCGGCTGGCGACGCGCGACCGAGGTCTGGTAGCATGCAGTCCATGCAGACGGCCACGCGTGACCATCGATTTTGCCCTCCGCCCCTACCGGCGGTTTGGAACCACGCGCGCAGTTGACCCACGTTGTCCCCGAAAAACCGCCAGCCCTGGCGGTTTTTTGTTTGGGGCTGGCACCCGCAAAGGAGTTATCCGCCATGACCGGCTACCGTACCGACGACACACGCATCGAACAGGGCGACGAGCTCCTGGCGCCCATGCAGATCATGCGCGAGATGAAGGCCTCGGACAGGGCGCTGAAGACTACCTTCGACGGGCGCAGACAGCTCCATGACGTATTGCGCGGAGCCGACGACCGCCTGGTCGTCGTCGTCGGCCCCTGCTCCATCCATGACACCCAGGCGGCCCTGGAATATGCCCAAAAGCTCAGGACCCTGGCCACGGAGCTGGATCGGGATCTGGTCCTGGTCATGCGCGTATATTTCGAGAAACCCCGTACCACCGTGGGCTGGAAGGGGCTGCTCAACGATCCCCACCTGAACGAGAGCTTCGACATCAATGAGGGTCTGCGCATCGCCCGCAGGCTGCTGGTGGATATCAACGAGCTGGGTCTGCCCTGCGCCACCGAGTTCCTGGATCTGATCTCACCCCAGTACATTGCCGACATGGTGGCCTGGGGGGCCATCGGTGCGCGCACCACGGAATCCCAGTCCCACCGTCAGCTGGCCTCGGGCCTGTCCTGCCCGGTGGGTTTCAAGAACGGCACGGACGGCAGCATCCGCATCGCCGTGGATGCCATCAAGACCGCCCATGCGACACACCATTTCATTTCCGTCACCAAATCGGGGCATGTGGCGGTGTTCAAGACCACCGGCAACGAGGACTGTCATCTCATCCTGCGGGGTGGCAAACAGCCCAACTACACCGCCGCCAGCGTGGATCAGGTATGCGGCGAGCTGGCCAGTGCCGGTTTGCGTCCCCAGGTGATGATCGATCTGTCCCACGCCAATTCCGGCAAGCAGTTTCAGCGTCAGGTGGAGGTAGGTCAGGACGTGGCGCTGCAGATCGCCGGCGGTGACGGGCGCATCATGGGGGTGATGATCGAAAGCCACCTGCATCCGGGGCGTCAGGATCTGATCCCGGGCAAACCCCTGGTGTACGGCCAGTCCATCACCGACGCCTGCCTGGGCTGGGACGCCACCGTGCCCCTGCTGCGGGAGCTGGCCTCGGCCGTTCGCGCCCGACGCCTGGCCGCACCCCGGGCAGACGCATAGACCCGGGCTCGGGTAGAATGCGCGGCGGCGGGCCTCCCCGCATGGTCAAGCCGTGAACCTGGTCAGGTCCGGAAGGAAGCAGCCACAGCGGTCCATACCAGTGCCGGGGATCAGGCTCGCCACCCTACACCAACTGCTTTCGGGGAATGCACATGATCAGAACGACCCTGCTTGCCCTGCCTGCCGCGCTGTTCCTTGCCGCCTCCACCGTTCAGGCCGCCGACGGGTATGGCATCGAGCTGGGCCATGGCGACGACTCCACCGAACTGCTGCGCCTGCATGCCAGATGGGACTGGGACAAGCGGTGGTTCGAGGCCGGCAACTGGCACCTGACGGGGTATTGGGAGGCTGGTCTGGGGCATATGTGGGGTGAGGGCGCCGGGGCCCGCGACCTGTGGGACCTCGGCATCACGCCCGTGTTCCGCCTGCAACCCAATGACGGCAGGAACGGTCTCTACCTGGAAGGCGCCGTGGGGCTCCATTTTCTTTCCCACACCCGCGTCAATCGGAAGCGTCAGCTTGGCAGCAGCTTCAATTTTGGTGACCACCTGGGCTTTGGCCTCACCTTCGGTGACCGGGGCCAGTACGATCTGGGCTACCGCCTGCAGCACCTTTCCAACGGCGGGCTGAAGAAACCCAACGACGGTATCAATTTCCACGAGATCCGCCTCACCTACCGCTACTGATCTCCCCGGGCCCGCATGTCACACCAAGTTCTCGCGCGCAAGTGGCGCCCCCGCGGCTTTGACCAGCTGGTGGGCCAGGACCATGTGGTGCGTGCCCTGGCCAATGCCCTGACACAGGGGCGTCTGCACCACGCTTACCTGTTCACGGGTACCCGGGGGGTGGGCAAGACCACACTGGCGCGCATCCTGGCCAAGTGCCTGAACTGTGAAGGCAGTCCGGCACCCACCGCCCAGCCCTGCGGTCTGTGTCCCGCCTGCACCCAGATCGATGCCGGGCGCTTCGTGGACCTGATCGAGCTGGATGCCGCTTCCTATACCGGCGTGGACAACATGCGGGAGATCCTGGAAAACGCCCAGTACGCCCCCACCGCCGGACGCTACAAGGTGTACATCATCGACGAAGTGCACATGCTCTCGCGCAACGCCTTCAATGCCATGTTGAAGACCCTGGAGGAGCCGCCTGGCCATGTCATCTTCATCCTGGCCACCACCGACCCCCAGAAGGTGCCGGTGACCGTGCTGTCCCGCTGTCTTCAGTTCAACCTGAAGCAAATGGCTCCCGCGCATGTGGCTGGCCACCTGCAGCTTGTGCTGGCGGCGGAAGGCGTGGGCTTCGAGCCTGGTGCCGTGCATCTTCTGGCCCGGGCCGCCGCCGGCAGCATGCGGGATGCCCTGTCCCTGACCGACCAGGCCATTGCCTACGGCCAGGGCAACCTGCGGGAGGAGGACGTGCGCGACATGCTGGGGGCCATCGATCAGGCCCATCTGCTGCCCTTGCTCAAGGCCCTGGCGGTAGGCGATGGGCCCAGCCTGATGCGCGCGGGGGACGAACTGGCGGCGCGTGGATTTTCCTTCGATGCCGCCCTGCAGGACCTGGCGGGCCTGTTGCATCAGATCGCCCTGGCCCAGACCGTACCCGAAGCCGTGGCAGAGGATGCGCCGGAACGCGAGCTACTGTTCGAACTGGCGCGGCAGCTGGATGCGGAAAGCGTGCAGGTGCTCTACCAGATCGCCACCCTGGGACGGCGTGATCTGGAATGGGCGCCGGACGAATCCGCTGGATTCTCCATGACCCTGCTGCGCATGCTGGCCTTCATGCCCGGCGAGCCCGCCCACGGCCCACCCCTGGAAGGAGTGGAGCGTCATCGTGATCCGCCCACGGCCTATGCCCAGTCGCCCGCCCGAACTGCGGCCGGGGCGGCTGCCGCGCGGCCCCGGGCCGCGAACGACTCCCTGGGTGGTTTTGACGGCAACTGGCGTCGTCTGGCCGAAGGCCTGCCGGGACTGGCGCGACAACTGGCCATGCAGTGCGAACTGCTTCACCACGACACCGAGAACCTGCGCCTGGCGCTGCCAATCGAGCAGAAGGCCTTGCTGGCGGGCTTTGGCGACAAGCTCAAGGCCGCCCTGGAGGAACGCCTGGGGCCAGCCGTGCGGGTGGAAATCGAAGTGGTGGAACGGGCGGGGGCTGGCTCTCCAGCCACCCAGCGCGCCCAGGAAGCGGCCCGGTGCCAGCAGGCGGCGGCGCTCGCCCTGGACGAAGACGCCTTCGTGCAGACCCTGGTGCGGGAGTGCGCGGCCAGCATCGACAACATCCGTCCCCGCACGGGTACGGACCAATAGGAAAGGAGAGAAATGATCAAAGGTGGAATGGGTGGCCTGGGCAATCTGATGAAACAGGCCCAGCAGATGCAGGAGAACATGCAGAAGATGCAGGCCAGGATCGCGGAGATGGAAGTGGAAGGCAGCTCCGGTGCAGGTCTGGTGAAGGTGGTGATGACCGGCAAGCACGACGTGAAGCGGGTCGGCATCGACCCCAGCCTGCTGGCCGATGACCGGGACATGCTGGAAGACCTGGTGGCGGCCGCCGTGAACGACGCGGTGCGCAAGGTGGAGGTGCTGGTGCAGGAAAAGATGGCCGGCATGACTGCTGGCCTGCCCCTGCCTCCCGGCTTCAAGCTGCCCTTCTGAGGCGGAAGGGGAATCGCACCGCAGCCGTACCCCACCCCACCGCCCGCGCAGCCCGGTACTTCCCATGTCTCCCTCCGCCCTCGAAGCCCTCATCGACGCCTTGCGGGTGCTGCCGGGGGTGGGACCCAAGTCGGCAGCGCGCATGGCCTATCACCTGCTGCAACGCAACCGCGGCGGGGCCGCGCGTCTGGCCACGGCCATCCACCAGGCCCTGGAGCGTCTGCATCACTGCCAGAGATGCAATGACTTCTCCGAGGCACCGATGTGCAGCCTGTGCCGAAACCCGCGCCGCGATGCGCGCCTGCTGTGCGTGGTGGAGATGCCCGCCGATCTGAATCGGCTGGAAGAGACCCAGGCCTACCGCGGCCTGTACTTCGTGCTCATGGGTCGCCTGTCCCCCCTGGATGGTGTGGGCCCCCGCGAGATCGGCCTGGAAACCCTCATGGCCCGTGCCCAGGACGGTGTGACGGAAGAGGTCATCCTGGCCACCAACTTCACCGCAGAAGGAGAAGCCACGGCCCACTACGCAGGCGAGCTGCTCAAGGCCAGGGGGCTGCGGGTCAGCCGTATCGCCCGTGGTCTGCCTGCCGGAGGGGAGCTGGAACACGTGGACGGCATGACCATAGCCCAGGCCCTGCAGGATCGCCGCCCCGTCTGACCGTCATTCGCACGCAAGTCCACCTCTACTGACCTACAGGCCTCACCATGGATTTGAACGCACTCACCGCCCTGTCTCCCCTGGACGGCCGCTACCGTCGCAACAGCAACAGGCTGGCCCCCTATTTCAGTGAATTCGGCCTGATCCGCTACCGTGTGCGGGTAGAAATCGAATGGCTCAGGGCCCTCGCGGCTGAACCCACCATCGTTGAGGTGCCAAGCTTTTCCTCTGCCACGCTGGCGGAACTGGATGCCGTGGCCAGGGACTTCAGCCTGCGGGATGCCGAAGCGGTGAAGGCCCACGAGAAGGTCACCAACCACGACGTCAAGGCGGTGGAATACTTCCTCAAGGAGCGTCTGGCAGGCAATGCCGAGGTGGCCCGCGTGGCGGAGTTCATCCATTTTGCCTGCACCTCGGAGGACATCAACAATCTGGCCCACGCCCTCATGCTGCGGGATGCCCGCCGGGAGGTCCTGCTACCCACCCTGCGCACCATTGAAGACAGGCTCAGTGGCCTGGCCGTGGAATTTGCGGACCTGCCGATGCTGTGCCGCACGCACGGGCAACCCGCCAGTCCCTCCACCCTGGGCAAGGAGTTGGCCAACGTGGTCTATCGTCTGCGCCGGGGATTGACACGCATCGCCGAGGTGGAACTGCTCGGCAAGATCAACGGCGCCGTGGGCAACTACAACGCCCACCTGGCCGCCTATCCTGGCCTGGATTGGGAAGGCCTTGCCCGCGGCTTCGTCGAAGGCCTGGGACTCGTCTTCAACCCCTACACCATCCAGATCGAACCGCATGACGCCATGGCCGAGCTCTATGACGCCTGCGCCCGTGTCAACACCATGCTCATCGACCTGAACCGCGACCTGTGGGGCTACATCTCGCTGGGCTACTTCAAGCAGAAACTCAAGGAAGGCGAGGTTGGCTCCTCCACCATGCCCCACAAGGTGAACCCCATCGACTTCGAGAATTCGGAAGGCAATCTGGGGCTAGCCAACGCTCTGCTGCGTCACCTGTCCGAGAAGCTGCCCATCTCGCGCTGGCAGCGGGACCTTACCGACTCCACCGTGTTGCGCAACATGGGCACCGCCCTGGGCTACGCCCTCATCGGTTATGAAAGCTGCCTGCGGGGCCTGCACAAGCTGGAAGCCAACCCGGTGCGCCTGGCCGAGGATCTGGAGGCCAACTGGGAGGTCCTGGCGGAGCCCATCCAGACCGTGATGCGCCGCTACGGCCTGGAAAGGCCCTATGAGCAGCTCAAGGCCCTCACCCGGGGCAGAGATGGCATCACACAGGCCACCCTGGCAGCCTTCATCCAGGGCCTGGCCTTGCCGGACGAGGCCAAGCAGGGTCTGCTGGCCTTGACTCCCGAACGCTACACAGGCAAGGCGGGCGAGCTGGCCCGGCGTATCGCCCCGGGCTGAGTGGGCCGCCACCCGCATGGGTCCGCTCTTTCACGGTTGATGCGACATGACCCCGGGTACGGGCTACTGCCCGCCCCCGGCACCCAGCATCTTCTGCAGTTCGCCGGTCTGATACATGTCGCGCATGATGTCCGAGCCCCCCACAAACTGCCCGTGGATGTACAACTGGGGAATGGTGGGCCAGTTGGCGTACTCCTTGACCCCCTGACGGATTTCCGGGTCCTCGAGCACATTGACCGCCATGTACTCGCTCACGCCGCAGGCCTTGAGCAGATTGACGGCATTGGCGGAAAAGCCGCACTGGGGAAACTGTGGCGTCCCCTTCATGTACAGCACGACCGGATTTTCCGTGACTTGTTGATGGATCAGTGTCTTGGTGTCCATGGAGTCGCTTACCAGAGTAAATTCGTCGGGAATTGTATCCACTGTGCATGAGCGGTCAAGAGGAACAAACCCGTATTGACAACATGGAAAATATTTCCCATATTCACATCCGGAATGTGTTTTAACTGGTGTCTCCAAACACATTTCCTGTCTTACCCCTCCGTTGACTCAGAGCCATCGGTCATCCGGGGGGTATGCCGGCCGCATGCCGTGCGACGGCACGGCCGGCAGCATTCTCCTCTCTTCGCCCCGGGTGCATGCCGGGGTTTTTTTTGACCGATCGGCGGGTGGCGGCAAGAAAAAAGCCCGCAACCGCGGGCTGGGTGAGTTCATGGAGGCGCGTGCCGGAGTCGAACCGACCTAGATGGATTTGCAATCCACTGCATAACCGCTTTGCTAACGCGCCCCGTTTGCTATCGGTATGCCGAAAACATTTGGGGAAAGCCCGTGGCTTTCCCCAAAGAACTGGAGCGGGAAACGAGGCTCGAACTCGCGACCTCAACCTTGGCAAGGTTGCGCTCTACCAACTGAGCTATTCCCGCATCGGAGTGGAGGCGGATTATGGCCAGGCACCCCGGCGGTGTCAACTGCCCGCGGGCTGATGGCGCATGGATTTCCAGGCCAGCTGCAGGTAATGGGCCATGGACCACAGGGTGAGCAACGCGGCGAGATCGAGCATCCAGCGCCCCAGCCATAGGGTCGGTAGTCCCGGCAGGGGATCGTGGTAGAGCAGCAGGGTGATGGCGGTCATCTGGGCGGTGGTCTTGAGCTTACCGATATAGGACACGGCCACGCTCCTGGAGCGGCCTGCCTTGGCCATCCACTCCCGCAGGGCGGAAATGGCGATTTCCCGGCCGATGATGATGAGGGAAGCGGCCACACCCGCTCGTTCGAGATCCACCAGCACGATAAGGGCGGCCGCCACCATGAGCTTGTCCGCTACCGGGTCGAGAAAGGCACCGAAGGCAGACATCTGGTTCAGGCGTCGGGCCAGCCAGCCGTCCAGCCAATCGGTGATCGAGGCCAGCACGAAGATGACTGTCGCTGTCAGATTGATGGCGTGCTTCGGCAGCCAGCCGTCCGGCAGGTAGAACACCGCCACGAACAAGGGGATCAGGGCGATGCGCAGCCAGGTCAGGGCATTGGGCAGATTGAAGGGCACGGCTCGGTGTCGCTATGGCGGTTGTCCACACATTCTAGCGCGCAGCCCGGCACTTCCTCCGATGGGGCGGGCCGCGGACCTTCAACGGGGGGTGCGGCGCACCCTCAGTGCAACTCCCGGTAGATGCGTTCCGCCAGTTCCCGGCTGATGCCTTCCACCTGGGTCAGTTCTTCCACCCCCGCGTCCGCCACGCCACGCAGACCGCCAAAGGCCTGCAGCAGCCTCTGCCTGCGCTTGACGCCTATGCCGGGGATATCCTCCAGACTGGAACGGGTGCGGGCCTTGGCGCGCCGGGTGCGGTGGCCGGTGATGGCAAAGCGGTGGGCCTCATCCCTCACCTGCTGGATCAGGTGTAGGGCCGGATGGTCGGCACCTAGGATGAGGGGCTCCACCTCGCCTGGCAGAAAGAGCTGCTCCAGACCCGGCTTGCGTCCCACCCCCTTGGCCACTCCCAGCATGGGCAGATCCCCCAGACCCAGTTCGGACAGCACGTCCACCGCTGTGTGCAGCTGGCCCTTGCCTCCATCGATGAGCAACAGGTCCGGCAGGCGGCCTTCGACGGTGGCGAGCTTGCCGTAGCGACGGGTGAGGGCGTCCCGCAGGGCGGCGTAGTCGTCACCAGGGGTGATCCCTGTGATGTTGTAGCGCCGATAGGCGGAGCTCTGCATGGCACCCTGGTCGAACACCACGCAGGACACCACCGTGGCCTCTCCCCGGGTGTGGCTCGCGTCGAAGCATTCGATACGTGCGATGCCTTCCTCCCCCAGGACCTCGTTCAGGGCCGCCAAGCGGGCACTCTGGTTTTCCCGTTGCCCTTCCCGCATAGCCAGGACCAGGCGCGCGTTCTTCTCCGCCATCTCCAGCCACACACGACGTTCTCCCTGTGGTCGGGTAATGACCTGCACCCTGTGCCCGGCCTGCTGCGTGAGCCAATCCGCCAGACCCTCCACCGCCCCGCTCAGGATCAGGGTGGCTGGGATGGCACGGCCGGCATAATGCTGACCCGCGAAGGCCTCGAGCAGGCTGGTCGCGTCCGCATCTTCGGCATGCCTGGGAAAAAAGGCCCGGCCACCCAGATTGCGTCCACCGCGCACCATCACCAGATAGACACAGGCCTGGGTACCGCCGGCCTCTCCGGCCAGCACGGCGGCGATGATGTCGACGTCCTGGGTGGCACGGCTCTCCACGAACTGCTGCGCCCGTACCTTGGCCAGGGCGTTGATCTGGTCCCGCCAGAAGGCCGCCTCCTCGAACTCCCAAGCCTCGGCGGCGTTCGCCATGCGCGCGGTGAGGGCATCGATGACCTCGCTGTCCTTACCCTGCAGGAAGAGCAGCGCATCCTCCACATCCCGGGCATAGTCCGCCTCGCTCACAAGACCCACGCAGGGCGCGCTGCAACGTTTGATCTGATGCAGCAGACAGGGCCGGGAACGGTTGGCGAATACCGTGTCTTCACAAGTGCGCAGACGAAACACCTTCTGCAGGATCTGGATGCTTTCCCGCACGGCCAGGGCGTTGGGAAAGGGTCCGAAGGTACGATGCCGCTTGTCCGGCGTGCCGCGAAAGAAACCCAGTCTGGGAAAGGCGTGCCCGGAGAGCAGCAGATAGGGATAGGACTTGTCGTCCCGAAAGAGGATGTTGTAGCGGGGGCTCAGGTCCTTGATGAGGTTGTTCTCCAGCAACAGAGCCTCGGACTCAGTGCGTGTCACCGTGGTCTGGATATCCCGGATGCGGGCCACCATGTGGCGGATGCGGGGCGCATGATCGGTCTTCTGGAAATAGCTGCACACCCGTTTCCTCAGGTCCCGGGCCTTGCCCACATACAGCACCACCCCGCCTTCCCCCAGCATGCGGTACACCCCCGGCAGATTGGGCAGGGATTTCAGGATCGGACCGGGATCGAATCCGTCGGGAGCCGCGCCAGGGACGTCAGTCATGCGGTCCGACAACCACGCCACATCCGTATTGGTTCGGCGCAGAGCCAAACCTCCTGGCGGAGGGCATGCTCCTTCCCAGGTTCCCCTCGAGCTCTATCGGGTCTCCAGGTGGGCGGGGGTTATCGGCGTGCACTTCGTGAGTGCCTTGCCTGCACGAAGCCACGCATCGGATACGCCCATCGAGGGAGAGGGCCATGCCCGGTGAATGGAAAAACGCCCGTCTTGTGCCCATGCGTTGGCAGACGAAGAACCTGGAGGAGCCCAGAGTACCGTCGCTGCATAGCCGGCCGCAATGACCGGCCGGGGGAAAGTGGAGGATGACATCAAGGAAAGGCCCTGCATGGATTGGACCCGCAGGCGTGCACTGGCCACGCGGCTGCACAAGCGGGAACCATGGCCCCCGTTTGTGCAGTATTGGCCGGGCTTACTTGCAGCCCATGGCGGCCTTCATCTTGCCCATGCGCTCGGCCTGGATACCGGTGGCGATGGCCTTGGCTTCGGCGTTTTTGCCGGCATAGACCAATGGGATGATTTCGGTTTCACGGGTTTTCTTGAAGTCTTCCCACACCGGTTTGAAGGCGGCGGCCTTGGCGGCATCGCTACCGCTCATCGACGACAGGGTGGCATCCACCCGGGCACTGGCCTCGTGGATCCTGGCCTTCAGACCATCGTTCACGGCCTTGTCGCTGGAGCCGATCATGCTGACCAGGTGCGTGCGCGCCTCCATCAGGGCAGCGCAGGCATCATCGGCGGGCGCTGCCTGAACGCTGCCAAAGGCCAGAAAAGATAAAGTGGCGGAGATAGCAATCAATTGTGTGCGCATGGTGTTTCCCTTGTTTCAGGTTGGTCTGATCACAGGTGTGTTTGACGAGCAGCCCGGGCATACCGGGGCAGACTGCCGCGCGGCAGTCCAAAAATACTAGACAATACCCATGAAGCAAACACTGATTTGAATCAACAAGGCTCAACGAAACGCACGCTTCGTCAGCGACTGCAAGATGACCGGAGAAAATCCAGGGCCATTCGTCCCTGGCCATGGCCAAGCGGTACGCGCACCATGCGCCGGATCACCTGCAGGGGGCAACCCGGCTTAACCCCCTCGCGGCGTTGACGATCCGTTGACATTCATGACTCACGGGTTTCCGGACAGGCCGGAAACCCGTGTGGTTGGTGGGCCCCCTGGGAGTCGAACCCAGCACCAACGGATTATGAGTCCGCTGCTCTAACCAGGCATGAGCTAGAGGCCCGTTTTCGTCCCATCGAGATCAGTCCAGGAAACTGCGCAGACGCTCGGAGCGGGAGGGATGGCGCAGCTTGCGCAAGGCCTTGGCCTCGATCTGGCGGATACGCTCCCGTGTGACGTCGAACTGCTTGCCCACTTCTTCCAGGGTATGGTCGGTGTTCATTTCGATGCCGAAGCGCATGCGCAACACCTTGGCCTCGCGCGGGGTGAGACTGTCCAGGATTTCCTGGGTGACGTTCTGCAGACTGGAATACAGAGCCGCATCCGCCGGCGCAAGGGTGGACTGGTCCTCGATGAAGTCCCCCAGGTGGGAATCTTCGTCATCACCGATGGGGGTCTCCATGGAGATGGGTTCCTTGGAGATCTTCATGATCTTGCGGATCTTGTCTTCCGGCATTTCCATCCTCTCCGCCAGGGTGGCCGGATCCGGTTCCAGGCCGGTCTCCTGCAGGATCTGACGGGAGATGCGGTTCATCTTGTTGATGGTCTCGATCATGTGCACCGGGATGCGGATGGTGCGCGCCTGGTCGGCGATGGAACGGGTGATGGCCTGGCGAATCCACCAGGTGGCGTAGGTGGAGAACTTGTAGCCGCGCCGGTATTCGAACTTGTCCACCGCCTTCATGAGACCGATGTTGCCTTCCTGGATCAGGTCCAGGAACTGCAGGCCGCGGTTGGTGTATTTCTTGGCGATGCTGATGACGAGACGGAGGTTGGCCTCGATCATCTCCCGCTTGGCGCGGCGGGCCTTGGCTTCACCAGTGGACATCTTTTTGTTGATGTCCTTCAGGTTCTTCACGGAAATGCCGGCGCGTTGCTGCAGCTCGGCCAGCTTTTCCTGGCGCTCGTTGATGTCGTACTGATTGCGCTCCAGCAGTTCCACATAGGCCTGCTTGGTTGCGAGCTCCTGAGCAATCCAGGCCGGATCGCCCTCCAGGCCGGGAAAGGTCTTGATGAAATGGGCCCTGGGCATGCCGCATTTGTGCACGGCGATGTCCATGATGGCCCGTTCATGGCCTCGGATTTCTTCGACGATGGCGCGCACGGAGTCGCACAGGTTGTCCACCTGGCGGGTGGTGAAACGGATACCCAGCAGGTGCGTGGCGATGTCCGCAAGCAGTTTTTGATACTGCTTGCTGGCGAAGCCATGCTTGTGCAAGGCCGTTTGCATCCTGGCGTGGGTCTTGCGGATGGCGGCGAAACGTTCCAGTGCATCGATCTTCAGCTGGACGAGGTTGACGACACCCATGCCTCCACCCGTGCCGCCCTCTCCTTCCTCCTCATCCTCCCCTGCCTCGTCGGACTCCTCGGGCACCACCTCCATGACGATGTCCTCGCCGGTGCTGTCCATGAGGCCATCCACCAGCTCGTCGATCTTGAGCTCATCCGACTCTACCCTGGCGGCCATGTCCAGGATCTGCTGGATGGTGAGAGGGCAGGCGGAAATGGCTTGCACCATGTGCTTGAGGCCATCTTCGATACGCTTGGCGATTTCGATTTCGCCTTCCCGGGTGAGCAGGTCCTTGGTGCCCATTTCGCGCATGTACATACGCACCGGGTCAGTGGTGCGGCCGAATTCGGCATCCACGCTGGACAGCGCGGCTTCCGCCTCCTCGGCGGCATCCTCGTCCGCCACGGGGGCCGGGGCCTCGGACATGAGCAGGTCTTCCGCCGTGGGGGCCTGGTCGAAGACCTGGATGCCCATGTCATTGATCATGCTGACCACGCCTTCGATCTGCTCGGCGTCCAGCATCTCGTCCGGCAGATGGTCGTTGATCTCGGCGTAGGTCAGATAGCCCCGTTCCTTGCCCAGCATGATGAGGGCGCGCAGGCGCGTGCGCCGCTCTTCCATGTCCATCTTGCTGTCCTTCTCCAGGACCTGGGCCAGGATGGCGGCCTTGTTGGCGGCCTCTTTGCGCTTGGAGATTGGCTTCGTCGCGCCCTTGCCCGCCGCCTTGCCCGCCGGTTTTGCGGTGGTTGTGGCCTTTTTAGGGGTCTTCTTATCGGTTGCCATGGTCAGGAACTCTCCACAGGTGAGCGGGCGTCAACGTAACGTGAAACGCTCAATTATACATTAATCCACCCCGCTGATGTGGGGACGGAGGAGGTGTAGGACAAGCTAGGGCAGGCCGGGTTTCCGATTTTTCAGGCTGGCCAACAGGTGCGCCTTCTCTTCCTCGCTGAGATCGCTCGGGCGTTTGCCGGACAGCCTGTCCAACGCGACTTTGACGCCCTGCCTTTGCACCGCGGCCAGTGCCCCGAGAAAGTCGGCCTCCACGTCGTAATCCGCATCCCACAGCAGCAGGTCTGCGGCCGCCGCTTCCAGAATGGTCTGCTCCGGGCGCGCCTGAAAATGATTCACCACATCACGGGCAACATATTCGGGGTGTTCCCGTACCAGGGCCAGGACCGCCCCAAGTGCCCGGGCCTCCACGCCGCCTTGTTCGGGCAGATCTCGCAGCCGGGCCGCGCGGCGGGTATCGTGCAGCAGTGCCTGTAGCAGCAGACGCCAGGGTGAAATGCGGATCTGGCCGTGCCCCCGCGCGGAGGCAGCCTTGTGCTCCGGGGTTTGGATGGGGCGATGGGCCGGCCGTTGCCGAGCCGCAAATGCCAGACCCGTCAGCGTCTCCAGGCGCTGCCCCAGGATCCGGGCCAAGAGCGGGGCCTGACCGAGCTTGTCCAGATACGGCTGCACGAGGGTGGCCAGGCGTACCCGGCCTTCCCCGGAGTCCATATCGGTCTGCTGCACGAGCGTATCGAAGAGGTAATCGGACAGGGGTTTGGCCGTGTCGCACAGATGCAGAAAAGCCCCGGCCCCCCGGTTGCGCACATAACTGTCTGGATCCTCGCCGTCTGGCAGGAACAGGAAGGCAAGGCGCTTGCCATCCTGGGTCTGGGGCAGGCAGTTCTCCAGGGCACGCCAGGCGGCCTTGCGGCCTGCGCTGTCACCATCGAAGGCGAAAATCACCTCGTCGCTCAGGCGCAGCAGTTGCGTGGCCTGCTCGGCGGTGAGTGCGGTACCCAGGGTGGCCACCGCGTTGTCCACGCCATGCTGGTCGAGCATCACCGCGTCCATGTAGCCTTCCACCACGATGACCCGGCCGGTCTGCTGGATGGCGCGGCGGTGCTCATACAGGCCATAAAGTTCCCGACCCTTGTGGAATACCGGCGTCTCCGGCGAATTCAGGTATTTGGGTTCGCCCTGGCCGATGATGCGGCCACCAAAGCCGATGACCTGGCCCCTGGTGTTGCGGATGGGGAACGTGATCCGGTTGCGGAAGCGGTCATAGCGCCGGCCTTCCTGGACGATGACCAGGCCGGCTTCCTGCAGGCCTGGGTCCTGGTAGTCGCCCACGACGGCCTGCAGGCCCTGCCAGTCATCCGCGGCATAGCCCAGGCCGAAGCGGGCCGCGGTCTCGCCGGTCAGCCCCCGCCCCTTCAGGTACTCCACCACCGGGACGCAGACCCTGAGGGCCTGGCGGTAGTGGCGGTGGGCCGCGTCCAGGTGGGCCAGGATGCGGCTTCGCCGGCCGTCCTCCACACCTTGATGACCCATGTCCGGGACCCGCAGGCCGGCATGGGACGCCAGTTCCTTCACCGCATCGATGAATTCATAGCCGGCATGCCGCACGAGGAAGCTGATGGCCGTACCGTGCGCGCCACAGCCGAAGCAGTGGTAGAACTGCTTGGTGGGGCTCACCGTGAACGAGGGTGTCTTCTCGCCATGGAAGGGGCAACGAGCCTGGTAGTTGATGCCCGCCTTCCTCAGCGGTACATAACGGTCGATGACCGCGACGATATCGGTGCGGTCCAGGACCTGCTGGATGAAGTCTTCCGGAATCCGGGCCATGCCCAGGATTTTATGCCAGACCGGACGATGGTCCGGGCCAGGTGCCCGGCGATCAGCCCAAGAGGGCCCTGACCTGGTCCGAGACTGCGGTCATGTCCGCCCGGCCAGCCATGCGGGGCTTGAGCCAGGCCATCATTTTTCCCATATCCCGGGGTCCGGCGGCACCGGTTTCCGCCTGGGCCTGGTGGATCAGGGCGGTGATCTCCCCGGCGTCGAAAGGCTGGGGCAGATAGCCGGAAAGTACGTCGATCTCGGCCTGTTCCCTGTCCGCAAGGTCCTGGCGGCCGCCGGCCACATATTGGCCGATGGCGTCCCTGCGCTGCTTGACCATCTTCTCGATGACCGCCGTGATGCCGGCCTCGTCCAGTTCCAGCCGTTCATCCACCTCTTTTTGCCGGATGGCGGCCAGCAACAGCCGGATGGTGCCCAGACGCCCGGCTTCCCGTGCGCGCAACGCGGCCTTCATGTCTTCGGTGACGCGGGTCTTCAGCGACATGCCTACTCCTTGAGTGCGCGGGTCTGGCGGACCGGAATGAAAAAGGGCCTGACAGGCAGGCCCGTTTATGAAGCCCGTCTGGGGCGTATCAGTACAGCTTGGCGGGCAATTTCTGGCTGCGCAGGCGCTTATGCTGCCGCTTCACGGCCGCGGCCAGCTTGCGCTTGCGCTCCTGGGTAGGCTTTTCATAGAACTCGCGTGCGCGCAGTTCGGTCAACAGACCTGTCTTTTCGACGGTGCGCTTGAAGCGGCGCATGGCGACTTCGAAGGGCTCATTTTCCTTGACGCGAACGCTGGGCATATCGATTGGTTTCCTGTTGGAAAGACAAGTAAAAGACGGTGGATTCTATACCGGCCTGCCCGCGCTTTCAATACAATCCCACCTTTGTCCGGCTGTGCACGCATGATTGTTCTCGGCGTGGAGTCTTCCTGCGATGAAACCGGTCTGGCCGTATATGACACGGACGTGGGCCTGCGGGCCCATGCCGTGCATTCCCAGGTAGGGATGCACGCCGAGTACGGTGGTGTCGTGCCTGAGCTGGCCTCCCGGGACCACATCCGCCGTGTGATTCCCCTGACCCGGCAGGTTCTGCGCATGGCGGGGCTGGAGCTGGCGGATCTGGATGCCGTGGCCTATACCCAGGGTCCCGGTCTGGCCGGGGCCCTGCTGGTGGGAGCGGGCTATGCCTGCGCCCTGGCGGCGGCCCTGGAGATTCCGGCCCTGGGGGTGCACCACCTGGAAGGTCATCTGCTCTCGCCTCTGTTGGCACAGCCCCGGCCGGATTTTCCCTTCATCGCCTTGCTGGTGTCCGGCGGCCATACGCAGCTCATGCGCGTGGACGGGGTGGGGCGTTATGCCTTGCTGGGAGAGACCGTGGATGATGCCGCGGGCGAGGCCTTCGACAAGACCGCCCAGCTCCTTGGCCTGGATTATCCCGGTGGACCAGCCCTGGCGCGCTTGGCGGAAGCGGGAGAGGATGGGCGTTTCCGCCTGCCCAGGCCCATGCTGCATTCGGGAGACCTGGATTTCAGTTTCTCCGGCCTCAAGACCGCGGTGCTGACCCTGACAAAGAAGGAAGGGGAGGAGGCCCGGGCGGACATCGCCGCCGGCTTCCAGGCCGCCGTGGTGGATGTGCTGGCGGGCAAATGCCTGGCTGCCTTGGCGCAAACCGGTCTGCGGCGACTGGTCATCGCCGGCGGCGTGGGGGCCAACCGGGCCCTGCGCGCCCGGCTGGACGCGGAAGCGGCCCGCGCGGGATTCAGCGTGTTCCATCCACCCCTGGAACTCTGCACCGACAACGGCGCCATGATCGCCTATGCCGGGGCCATGCGTCTGGGCGGACGTACATCGGCGGATGGCCGTTTTGCCGTGCGTCCACGCTGGGACCTGGCCAGTCTCGAGCCGGCCTGACCACCGGCGGGTCAGCCATCCGGCACGAGGATGGGCTGGCCGATGAGCTGCATGGCCTCGTGCGGGAAAGCCAGGGCCAGGACCAAGGCGGCGAGGACCGCCAGCATGAGCAGGACGGTAAACACACTGGTGGGCTGCAGCCAGCCCCAATAACGCGCCGCCAGGTAGAACATGTCCTTGCGGTGCTCCGACATGCGCAACCAGCGCCGCAGCAGGTTGATGCTTAGCCAGACGCCCCAGCCCCCGGCAAGTGCGGCCAGCACCACGCGAAACACATTGAGCATGTCCCAGTCCCGCAGGCCCTTGTAGAACAGGGAGATGGTGCCCACCGCCAGGGCCGCACCCGCAGCCAGGACGACATTGAGGATGAGACGACGGCGTTCCCGGGCCAGATCCTGCTGGCGCTGGATGAAGAAGGCGTCGATCTCCGCCTTGAAGTACTCGGTACGCTCCTGCACCAGTTCGGTGATCTCCCTGCGCATGTGGGCGATGCGCTCATCCAGCACCACAGAGAGCCGGTCACCGGCGTAGTCCACCAGCTCGCGCACGTCATCCTTGGTCAGGCTGCGCTGGTTGTGCAGTTCCTGGGAGATCTTGTCCAGCTTTTCGTCGATGGCCTGACTGGCATTGTCCAGTACCTGGCCCAGACGGTCGCCGGCCCGGCCCACCGCCGCGTCGGAAGCGGCAATGAGGCTGTCACGGGCATAGTCGATGGTCTTTTCGAACATGGATCCACTCCGCCGGGTTTACTTCCTCTTGAAGGTCTTTTCCTCGCCGCTGAGCAGTTTGCGGATGTTGCTTCGATGGCGCACCAGGACCAGCAGGGACAGGAGGGCGAGGATGCCGGCCAGGAAGCGGGTTTCCGGGCCGTGGCCCAACAAATGATAGCCATAGACCGGCGCCAGGATCGCCGCTGCCAGGGCCGACAGGGAGGATATCCGTGTGATGGCGAAGACGATGAGCCAGGTCAGGATGCACAGCCCCCCCAGGCGCAGGTCCAGGGCAAGAAGCACGCCCAGGGCCGTGGCCACGCCCTTGCCGCCCTTGAAGCCGAAGAACACCGGAAACAGATGCCCCAGAAAGGCAGCCAGGGCGGCCAGATAGGGCACATAGATCGGCAGGCCGAAATGGACCGTGGCCCATTGGGCCAGCCACACCGCCACCGCCCCCTTGAGGGCGTCCCCCAGCAGGGTGAGGGCGGCGGCGCCCTTGCGCCCGGTGCGCAGCATGTTGGTGGCGCCCGGATTGCCGGAGCCATGGCTGCGGGGGTCCGGCAGACCGTGCAGGCGGGCCACGAGGATGGCAAAGGATACGGAACCCAGCAGGTAGGCCAGCAGGCAGAGCCCCAGCAGGAGCGGCGGGAAGTCAATCATCTGCGTACAATCCCGAGCCTTTCACCGGGCCGGTTGGCTGGTAGCGAATGGATATCCTTTTTCTGCGTGACTTGCGTCTCGAGTTGATTATCGGGTTGTACGAATGGGAGCGCAAAGCACCACAGCCCGTCATGATCGACCTGGAAATCGGTCTTTACGACCACAAGGCCGGGCATACGGACGACGTGGCGGATACCATCGACTACGGTCGGGTGGCCGCCCGCATCCGGGAGGCGGTGACCCGGCGCGAGATCCATCTGGTGGAGACCCTGGGGGAACTCATCGCCGACATCGTGCGGCGGGAATTCGGCGCCCCCTGGGTACGGGTGGCGGTACGCAAGCTGGCTGTCCTGCGCGGCGTGAAAGAGCTGGGCATCGTCATCGAGCGAGGCTCTCGGCTGTAAGGTCCACGGAAATGCCCGAGGCTTCACGCCCGACGCGCCACCATGATGAACACCGGGTAGACACGCATGCCCTGGGGTTGCTCCTTCCCGATCTCGAACACCGTGCGGAAGGCCACTTCGACGAAGCCGGCCCGGCGCACCCTTTCCGCCAGGACATCCCGCTCGAAACCGTGGTGCACGTCCACCTCGGCGCCATGGAAACTGCCGTCTTCCCGATCCAGGTCAGCGATGGCCAGCCAGCCTCCCGGGTTCAGATGCGCATGGAAGGCCGTCAGGATGGCGTCCGTGTCCGGGATGTGGTGCAGGGTCATGGATGAGTAGATCAGGTCGAAGCGTGCATCGGGCAGGGATGTGGCGGATAGGTCTGCCAGGAGGGTGGCCATGTTGGTCACCCCCAGGGCGGCGATCTTCTCCTCCACCACCGCCAGCATGCCGGCGGAGGTGTCCGACAGGGTGATGAAGCCCAGTTCGTTCCTGAGGGGAAAGGACAGCAGCCCGGTACCGCTGCCGTAATCCAGGGCGGTCATGGTGGTGGACAGGGGCACCATGGCCCGCATGGCCTCGGCGATCCTGCGGGCCCGCTCCTGGAACACGGGGTTTTCGTCCCACTGCCGGGCCTTGCTGTCGAAATGGGCGGCGTCCAGGATGACCTTGCTCATCGCTTGCCTCCCAACAGGGAGCCCAGCACGCCGCGGATGATGGCCCGGCCCACCTGGCTGCCCACGGAGCGGGCCGCGCTCTTGGCCAGGGCCTCCACCATGCCCTCCCGGCGCCGGCCGCCGGCCCCGGGCGCGCCTCCCAGGAGATCGCCCAGGATGCCTCCCAGCCCGCCGCCCTCCGCAGGGGCCTGGGCTTGGGCCTTGGCACGGGCGGTGGCCTGCTCTTCTGCCGCCCGTTGGGCCGCGGCCGCCTCGGCGCGGGCCTTGATCACCTCATAGGCGGACTCCCGGTCCACCACCTTCTCGTATACCCCTGCCACCAGGGAGGCCTGCATCCGCTGCCGCCTCTCGGACTCGGCGATGGGGCCGATCTGGCCCCGGGGCGGCACGATATAGGCCCGCTGCACCACGCCGGGCCTGCCCTTCTCGTCCAGCAGGGACACCAGGGCCTCGCCCACGCCCAGCTCGGTGATGACCTCGGCCTCGTTCAGGTCCGGGTTGTCGCGCATGGTCTCGGCGGCGGCCTTCACCGCCTTCTGGTCCTTGGGAGAGAAGGCCCGCAGGGCGTGCTGCACCCGGTTGCCCAGCTGGCCCAGCACCTCGTCCGGCACGTCAGCCGGGTTCTGGGTGACGAAGTACACCCCCACGCCCTTGGAGCGGATGAGGCGCACCACCTGCTCCACCTTGTCGATGAGCACCTTGGGGGCCTCATCGAACAGCAGGTGGGCCTCGTCGAAGAAGAACACCATCTTGGGCTTGTCCAGGTCGCCAGCCTCCGGCAGGTTCTCGAACAGCTCCGCCAGCAGCCACAGCAGCAGGGTGGCATAGACCTTGGGGGACTGCATCAGCCTGTCGGCGGCCAGGATGTTGATGACACCCTTGCCGCCATCGGTCTGCATCAGGTCGGCGATGTTGAGCATGGGTTCGCCGAACAGGGCCTCGCCCCCCTGGTTCTCCAGGGTCAGCAGGCCCCGCTGGATGGCGCCCACGCTGGCGGCGGAGATGTTGCCGTAACCGGTGGTGAATTCCTTGGCGTGGTCCGCCACGAACTGGAGCATGGCGCGCAGGTCCTTCAGATCCAGCAGCAGCAGACCGGCCTCGTCGGCGATCTTGAACACCAGATTCAGCACGCCCTCCTGCACCTCGTTCAGGTTGAGCATGCGGGCCAGCAGCAGGGGGCCCATGTCCGAGACGGTGGCCCGCACCGGATGGCCCTGCTCTCCCCAGACGTCCCAGAAGGTGACGGGGTAGCCCTCATGGGCGTGCTCCAGGGCCAGCAGCCTGACCCGTTCCTCCACCTTGGCATTGCCGCCGCCGGGCTTGCTGATGCCGGACAGGTCGCCCTTGATGTCGGACAGAAAGACCGGCACGCCGATGCGGGAGAAGCCTTCCGCCAGGCTCTGCAGGGTCACGGTCTTGCCGGTGCCCGTGGCGCCGGTGATGAGGCCGTGGCGGTTGGCCATGCGGGGCAGCAGGACGAGTTCCGTGGCGGTGTTCTTGGCGATGAGCAGGCTGTCGGTCATGGCGCAGGGCAGGCGGGTGGGAACGCGGGCCATTATATGCAGCCCGCAGCAAGCGTTGCGGGCGGCTATCCTGAAACCGACTCCATGAAAAACGACCGTGACCTGTCCATGGAACGTCTGCTCGACGAGATCCGTGCGGACGTGCGCCAAACGGCCTATCTCACTGGCCGGGCCGTGCTGGAGGCGCGCGTGGTGGAGGCCTTGCGCCGGGTTCCCCGGCATGCCTTCGTACCAGAGGAGCTGGAGTTGAGCGCCTATGCCAACCACCCCCTGCCCATCGGTCATGGCCAAACCATCTCTCAGCCCTACATCGTGGCGCTGATGACCGACCTGGTCCGCCCCCGGCCCGATCACGTGATGCTGGAGGTGGGCACCGGCTCCGGCTACCAGGCGGCCGTGTTGGCCGGGCTGGTCAAGCAAGTGTATTCCGTGGAAATCGTGGAAGCTTTGGCGCGTCAGGCCCGTGAGCGGCTGTCCCGGCTGGGCTACGGCAACGTGGAGGTCCGGGTGGGGGACGGCCATGACGGCTGGCCCGAGCACGCGCCCTACGACGGCATCCTGGTGACCGCTGCCGCCGAATCGGTCCCCCCCGCGCTGATGGACCAGCTCAGGCCGGGGGGGAATCTGGTGATCCCCGTAGGCCGGCCCGGTTCCGTCCAACAATTGCGGGTCATCCACAAACAGGCGGATGGCGGGATACACACAGAGGACCTGCTGCCGGTAGCCTTCGTGCCCCTCACCGGCGGTGGGCCGCGCGACGGCACGGAGGCATGATCGTGCGCCGCCCGATGGAAATCCTCTGCGGACACATGCAACCCTGCCCGCCACGGCGACCCGCCTCCGTGAAAGATCCGGGAAACCGGAGCGCTTACCTGGACACATCATCGTCTGCTTGATGCCTTCGACGTGGCCAGACGCCGGCAACGGGACAATGTGAAGCCGCCAAGCCTGGTCCCGGGCCCCGGCCGCCGGCGGGGCGGTCCAGAGCCGTTCCTGGGCCTGGCAAGGCCGGCAAGGAACGCTTCGGCTAGAATGCCCGGGTGGTAGGTACGTAAGGGGTTATGCGGCATGGCCGGTCATTCCAAATGGGCAAACATCCAGCATCGCAAGGGCCGTCAGGACGAAAAGCGGGGGCGCATCTTTTCCCGCTACGCCAAGGAGATCACCGTGGCGGCCAAGCTGGGTGGCGGCGACCCCGCCTTCAACCCGCGCCTGCGCATGGCCATCGACAAGGCCAAGGCGGAGAACATGCCCAACGACAACATCGAGCGGGCCATCAAGAAGGGCACGGGGGAACTGGAGGGGGTGAATTACGAAGAGATCCGCTACGAGGGTTATGGCCCCGGCGGCGCACCGGTGATCGTGGACTGCCTCACGGACAACCGGGTGCGCACTGTGGCCGATGTGCGCCATGCCTTCAGCAAGTGTGGTGGCAACCTGGGCACGGACGGCTCCGTGGCCTTTCTCTTCAAGCATTGCGGCCAGATCATCCTGGCCCCGGGGGCCGACGAGGACCTGGTCATGGAGGTGGCCCTGGAGGCGGGAGCCGAGGACGTGATCGGCAACGAGGATGGCTCAATCGAGGTCCTCACCGCGCCTACCGGAGACCTGTCCGCGGTGAAGGAGGCACTTCTGGCCGCAGGCCTGGAACCAGTGATGGCAGAAATCACGATGAAGGCCCTGAACGAAACCGAGGTTACCGGCGATGACGCACCGAGGTTCCAGAAGATGCTGGACATGCTGGACGACCTGGACGACGTGCAGGAGGTCTACACCGCGGCGATCCTGCCGGCATAGGGTCCAGGTGAAGATCCTCGGCCTGGACCCGGGACTGCGTGTGACGGGCTATGGCGTCATCGAGAAGACGGGGCAGCGTCTGCACTACGTGGCCAGTGGCGTGATCCGCACCCGGGAAGGCGAATTGCCGTCGCGCATCAAGACCGTCTTTGAGGGGGTGGTGGAAATCCTCGCCCATTTTCAGCCGGACGCCGCCGCCGTCGAAAAGGTGTTCGTCAACGTGAACCCCCAGTCCACCCTGCTGCTGGGCCAGGCCCGCGGGGCGTGCCTGGCGGCCCTCATGCAGGCCAGCCAGCCGGTATTCGAATACACCGCCCTGCAGGTAAAGCAGGCAGTGGTGGGCAACGGCCACGCGGACAAGGTGCAGGTGCAGCACATGGTGAAACGCCTGCTGAACCTGCCTGCCGAGCCCCGGCGTGACTCGGCGGATGCCCTGGCCTGTGCCATCTGCCATGCGCATGGTGGTCTGGGCTTTGCCGGCGTGGTGACCAGCCCTCGACGCCGGGCCGGGAGGATGCTGTGAGCGGCATGGCCGTCACTCCCGTGGAACCCACGCCGGAGGCCCTGCGTGACCCGGTGCGGCGCTATGTGCTGGCCACCCGGCCGGCCTTTCTCGGCATCACCGCCGTGGGTTGCCTGCTGGGTTTTGCCCTGGCGGCGGAGTTCCACTGGCATCTGGCCGTCTTCACCCTGACCCTGGCCCTGCTGGCGCATGCCGGCATCAATGTGCTCAACGACTATTACGACCATCTGAACGGCACGGATGCGGCCAATACCGGCCGGCTGTTCCCCTTCACGGGAGGCTCCCGCTTCATCCAGAACCGTGTGCTCAGCCCCCGCCAGACCCTGGCCTATGGCCTGGGCCTGTTCGCCGTGGTCATCGCCGGCGGCCTGTGGCTCATGGTCCATGCGGGCACGGGGCTGTTCTGGATCGGCCTGGCGGGCCTGGCCATCGGCTGGTCCTATTCCGCCCCGCCCCTCAGGCTCAACAGCCGGGGTCTGGGAGAGGCGTGCGTGACCGCGGGCTTTCTCCTCATCGTGGCGGGCGGCAGTTATGTGCAGCAAGGCCGGATCGATCCCCGGGTCTGGATCGTGGGCCTGCCCTACGCCCTATTGGTGACCAACGTCCTGTATATCAACCAGTTCCCGGATCGGGAGGCGGATCGCCTGGCGGGCAAGTGGCATTGGGTGGTGCGCCTGCGGCCACAGGTGGCCGCCCGGGGCTATTGGCTGATCCTGTGCCTGGCGGCCGTGACCCTGGTGACGGCCGTGCAGGCCGGGGCGTTGCCGCTCTGGGCCCTGGCCTCCCTGCCGGGGTTGCTGCCCGGCCTGTTGGCGGCACGCCTGCTGTCCGTCCGGGCGGCCGAGCCCTGGCGCCTGCGGCCGGCCATCCGCATGAGCATCCTGGCCGCCCATCTGCAGCCCGTGCTCCTGGCGGCGGTGTTGTTCTGGGGCAGGGCATGATCGGTCGCATCAGCGGAACCCTGCTGGAGAAACAGCCCCCCCAGGTGCTGGTGGAGGCAGCCGGTGTGGGCTACGAGCTGGATGTGCCCATGAGCACCTTCTTCAACCTGCCGGCCACGGGTGAGCAGGTGGTCCTGCTCACCCATTTCGTGGTGCGCGAGGACGCCCAGCTGCTGTATGGCTTTCTCAGCCAGCGGGAGCGTGAGGTGTTCCGGGAACTGATCCGCATCTCCGGTGTGGGCCCCAAGCTGGCCCTGGCAGTGCTCTCGGGTCTGTCCGTGGAGGAACTGGCCCAGTGCGTGGCCCTGCAGGAACCTGGGCGTCTGACCCGCGTGCCGGGCATTGGCAGAAAGATCGCGGAGCGCCTGCTGCTGGAACTCAAGGACAGACTGGCGGACGCCCTGCCACCGACGGCGGGTGGGATGGGCGCGCCTGCCGGGGTGGCTCGCGATGCCCTGCATGCCCTCCTCGCCTTGGGCTATGCGGAAAAGGAAGCCCTGCCGGTGCTCAAGCAGCTTCCTCCGGAGCTGGGGCTGGAGGGGGCCATCCGCCAGGCCCTCAAGATGCTGGTGCGGAAATAGACGTACCGGAGACAAGGACCCCTGGCATTTCCATCGCCGGGGGATCGCTGATCCAATCATCCGGCCGGCAGGTCCACGCATGCGGGAAACCTGGCGCAGAGCTTCTCCGCACAGGAATGCGCGGCACGGATAAGAAGCGGGGGCACGGGCAGTCCGCTCCTCCACGCCAAGGCGAGGCCGGCCTCACGGCACGCAGCGCCCGGAGGCCATCGGCGTGGAGTCAGGAGGATTCGTCCGGTTCATCCCATGTTGCCAGTTACGTATAATCCCCACGCATGAAATTCGATGCGGCAATCAAGCCCTACCTGTCCGCACCGAGACTGTTCGATGGGACGATACGTCTGCTGGGCATGTCCTTCACGGTGCTGGCTCTCGTCTTGGCCGGGCATTGGCTGACCCAGTTCACGGCGCCCCGTCCGTTAGCCAGGTTGCCTGCCAGCCATGTTGCACAGCCACAGGACCGAGCCTCCCAGATCGGCCTGCTGTTTGGTCGCGGCGAGGGTCGGCCAGCCGCCGCGGAAGGTCTGTTGCTGACAGGCGTATTCGCAGGTACCGGGGGGGGCGGTTTTGCCACCTTCCAGACGCCGGGCGGTGCGGTTTCCGCCGTTCAGGGAAATGAGGTCGCACCCGGGGTGAGGCTCATGCAGATCAAAAGGGACCATGTGATCCTCCTCACTACGGAATCACAACGGGAGTTGCGTTTGAGCGCACGGGCAGCGCCCAGCGCCGTGTCCGCCAACCAGACCGGCACAGGCGGTGCTGCGGCCTATGACCGCGGCACGCATAATCCGCAGGTGGGGCAAGAGGTGAAAGAGTGAGAGGGGCCTGCATCTGGTTGCAGGTCATGGTGCTCTTCACGGCCTCGACCGGCACTGGCATGGCGGAGGTCACCCGCCCGCTGCCCTCGGGAAGGGTGACCCTGAATTTCGTCAACGCCGACATCAACACGGTGATCAAGGCCATGAGCGACATGACCGGGCGCACCTTCGTGGTCGATCCCCGCGTCAAGGGTACGCTCAATATCACCTCGCCCCGGGCGGTACCCGCCTCGGTGGCCTACGATATCCTGCTGTCCACCCTGCGCATGCAGGGTTATGCCGCCGTGCAGATGGGTGGCGTGGTGCGCATCATCCCCGAGACGGACGCCAAGTTCTACGCTGCCCCCCTGGCCGATAGGCCATCACGCAGCCGGGTCGGTAGCGAGATGGCCACTCGGGTCTTCACGCTCCGGCATGAACCGTCAGCCCTGTTCATGGCCGCCCTGCGTCCCCTGGTGGGGCCCAATGGCGTCATGAGCGCCGAGACCTCCTCCAACACATTGCTGGTGACCGACTACGCCGACAATCTGGCCCGTCTGGCCCAAGTCATTGAAAGCATGGATGTGCCCAGTGCCGAAGAACCTCTGCTGATTCCGCTCAAGTATGCATCCGCCGAGGAGCTGGCCGCGCTGGTAGGTCGTGTCTTCGGTCCAACCGCGGGCACGGCGGGCGCGGCGGGCACGGGGCTGGGCCCAGTGCAGGTCAGCGCCGATAGCCGCTCCAACAGCCTGATCGTACGTGGACGTGACCGCAGCCTGGTGCACAGGGTGCGGAATCTGGCGAACACCCTGGATGTGCCCACCCCCGCGGCCGGCAACGTGCACGTGATCTACATGAAGAACGCCTCGGCGGTGGAAGTGGCCAAGACCCTGCGCAATATCCTCGGCGGGGATACCTCGGCCTTGCAGCCGGCCGTCGGGTCCACCGCAGCACAGGGCACGTCGGGGGTTGGCACGCCGGTACTGGGGGCCCAGCCTGCCGTCGGGATGTCGACCGGCGCGGGCATGATCCAGGCGGACCCGGCCAGCAATGCCCTCATCGTTACGGCCCCGGAGGCCATCTTCAACAACATCAAGGCGGTGGCGGAGAAGCTGGATGTGCGCCGAGCCCAGGTGCTCATCGAAGCCCTGATCACCGAAGTCACCGCCGACAAGGCGGCCCAGTTCGGCATCCAGTGGATCGGGGCGACCACTGCCAACAATCTGGCCAATGGCACCCAAATCGGTGGCCTGTTCGGCAACAGCGATGCCTCTTCCAATATCGCCAGCATCGTGGGCGCGGCAAGCCGCGGAGGTACGGCCTTGGCCAGCATCGCCACCAACGGTCTAAATCTCGGTCTATACAATGCCCAGAGCCTGGGCGTGCTGGCCCGGGCGCTGCAAACCGATGCGGATGCCAACATCCTGTCCACTCCCACCCTGCTTACCCTGGACAACGAGGAGGCCAAGATCTCCGTGGGCTCCAACGTGCCTTTTGCTACCGGCTCCTACACCAATACCGGCTCCTCCTCCGGCAGCGTCAATCCCTTCACCACCTACGAGCGCAAGGACGTGGGCCTGACTTTGCGGGTGAAGCCCCAGATCAGCGAGGGTGGGACTGTACGCCTGGAGATCTACCAGGAGGTGTCCAAGCTCAACCCTGCGCCCGATCCCACCCTGTCCACCACGGACAAACGCTCCATCGAATCCACGGTGCTGGTGGACGATGGCCGGGTCATCGTCCTGGGCGGACTGATCGAGGACCAGGTCTCGGATAGCCAGGACCGGGTGCCCATCCTGGGTGACATTCCCGTGCTGGGACACCTGTTCCGCTACACCAAGCGTGAGCACAGGAAGACCAACCTCATGGTGTTCCTGCGGCCGGTGATCGTGCGCGATACGGCCACCGCCACGGCGGTGACCAACCCGCGCTATGACTACATCCTCGGCCAGCAGAAGGCCTCGGTGCCCAAACACCATGCGATCCTGCCGGACATGCAGGCGCCCACCATGCGCGGCGCCGTGCCCGCGGGCGCCTCGGAATCCCTGTCCCCACCCATTGCCGCCATGGCCCGTGGCGCAGAGACGATGAAGCTCCAGAGCAGCATGCAGCTGCAGGCCACGCCCGTGGCGGAGCCAGCACGGGTCAGCACCCCATCCGGGGCCTGGTCCGAGCCATGGCAGAAGCCTGGAAATTGACCCACGGGGGCACAAACGCGTATCTGAAGAACGCGTCCCCAGGCTCCGCGACAACGGCTTGCCGGTCGTGAAACGCATCCCCTACACCTTTGCCCGTTCAGCGGGTGTGCTCGCCACTCCAAACGGACATGGAGGACTGTCTGTCACGGTGCGGCCCAGCACCCGCCCGGAGGCCCTGGCCGAGCTGCGCCGGCATTTCGGCTTGCCTCTGACGGTAACCATGCTGTCCGAGGATGAATTCTCTGCGGCCTTGTCCGGCGCGTATGCGGACGGAGGCAACTCCAGTGAATTGCTCGACGGCCTGGGAGACGAGGCGGAGCTGTCCAGCTTGATGCAGGACCGCCGGCGCATCCAGGACCTGCTGGAGTCCGATGACGACGCGCCCATCATCAAGCTCATCAACATGGTATTCATGCAGGCCATGCGCGCGGGGGCCTCGGATATCCATATTGAGCCCTTCGAAAGCCGTTCCGTGGTGCGTTTCCGTGTGGACGGGGTGCTCAAGGACGTGTTCGAACCCCCCCGTGCCCTGCACGCCGCCCTGGCCTCCCGCATCAAGGTCATGGCCGACCTGGACATCGCGGAGAAGCGCCTGCCCCAGGATGGCCGCATCGCCATCCGCCTGGGGGGCCAGGCCATCGATGTCCGGGTCTCCACCCTGCCCACCGGCCATGGCGAGCGCGTGGTGCTGCGTCTGCTGGCCAAGGATGCCGAGCGCCTGCAGCTGGATCGCCTGGGCATGTCCCCGCAGGTCCTGGCCCAGGTGGATCAGCTCATCCGCGAGCCGCATGGCATCTTCCTGGTGACGGGACCCACGGGCTCGGGCAAGACCACCACCCTGTACACAGCCCTGTCCCGGCTGGATCACACCACGCTCAACATCATGACCGTGGAGGACCCCATCGAATACGATCTGGACGGCATCGGCCAGACCCAGGTCAACACCCGGGTAGACATGAGCTTTGCCCGGGCCTTGCGAGCCATCCTGCGCCAGGACCCGGATGTCATCCTCATCGGCGAGATCCGGGACCTGGAGACCGCCCAGATCGCGGTGCAGGCCAGCCTGACGGGCCACCTGGTACTGGCCACCCTGCACACCAACGATGCGGCCAGCGCCGTGACCCGTCTGACGGATATGGGGATCGAGCCCTTCCTCCTGGGTTCCAGCCTCATCGGCGTGCTGGCCCAGCGTCTGGTGCGCCGGCTCTGTCCCCACTGCAAGCAGGCCTACGCGCCCAGCGCGCAGGAATGGGCGAGCCTGGACAGTTCGCCTCCCCCGGCGACGGCGTATCGGTCCGTGGGCTGCGAGGCCTGCAATCAGACCGGCTATAGGGGACGCACCGGCCTGTATGAGCTGATCAGGGTGGACGAATCCCTGCGCCGCCTGATCCACGATGCCGCTGGCGAACACCGCATCCGCCAACAGGCCCTGGAGCATGGCATGCATCTGTTGCGGGAAGACGGAGTGCGCTGGGCGCGGGGGGGTGAGACCTCCATCGAAGAGGTCCTGCGCGTAACGCGGGAGTCTGCATGACGGCCTGGCGCTATGTGGCCGTGGACAGCCGGGGTCATCGCCACCGGGGGGAAATGGAAGCGGAGCACACCCGCGCGGTACGGGCCCGCCTGCGAGAACAGGGCCTGCTGGCGGAGGAAATCACCAGCCGGGACACCCCTTCCACCGCCGCCCTGGTCGGCGGCGGAAGGATACCCCCCCTGGCCCTGGCCCTGTTCTCTCGCCAGTTCTCCACCCTGCTGCTGGCGGGGCTCACCATCGAACGGGCCCTGGCGGCCCTGATGGAAGAGCGGGGTCCGGATCGCCTGCGGGAGGTATTGCACAGCGTGCACCAGGATGTGCTCGCCGGTCATGGCCTGGGCCAGACCCTGCAGCGTCACAGCCGGGCCTTCCCCCGCCATTACGCCGCCATCATCCAGGCCGGCGAGGAAGCCGGGGCCCTGCCACAGGTCATGGCTCGGCTGGCGCATTACCTGGAGCGGGGTCAGATCCTGCGTCAGAAAGTGGGCATGGCCATGATCTATCCCCTGGTGGTGATGGTGGTAGCCAGCCTGGTGGTGGGGGTGTTGCTCACCTACGTGGTGCCCCAGGTGGTATCCGTATTCGAGCAGTCACGCCAGACCCTGCCCTGGCTCACCCGCGGCCTCATTGCCGTCTCGGATTTTGCCCGTCAGACCTGGTGGGCCGCACTGATCCTTGCCCTGGGGAGCGGCTTCCTGGCCCGCCACCTGTTGACCATCCCGGGCATACGCCTGCGCTGGCACCGTTTCCTGCTGCGCCTGCCCGTACTGGGCAGCCTGCGCAGCGGACTGGCCAGCGCGCGCTTCGCCAACACCCTGTCCGTGCTGGTGGGCAGCGGCGTGCCCATCGTCAATGCCCTGAGCCACGCCGGTGCGGCCCTGGATGACGAAATTTTTCGTGCCGCCACGGTCCAGGCCGCAGCCCGGGTGAGCGAAGGCCAAAGCATCGGTCGGGCCCTGAAGCAAACCGGGGTCTTTCCCGGCATGCTGCTGCACCTGGTGGCCAGCGGCGAGGCCAGCGGCGAGCTTTCCAGGGTCCTGGAGCAGGCCGCCCGCCAACAGGAGTCGAGCGTGGAGACCCGCCTGTCCGCCCTTACCGCCTTGCTGGAACCCCTGCTGATCCTGGTGATGGGGGGGGTGGTGCTGGTCATCGTGCTGGCCACCCTGGAGCCCATCATCGAAATGAACCGGCTGGTGCGTTGACGGATCATGTCGGTCAGCGGCCATTCCAGTCACAATCCCCTCAGGAGGACACCTATGCGCAGCAAGGGCTTTACCCTCATCGAACTCATGGTGGTGCTGGTCATCCTCGGGGTGCTGGCCGCCATCATCGCCCCCAGGATCATGGACCGTCCTGACGAGGCCCGCATCATCGCCGCCAAGCAGGACATCGCCGGCCTGATGCAGGCCCTCAAGCTCTACCGGCTGGACAACATCCGCTATCCCACCACGGAACAGGGGCTGCAGGCCCTGGTGAGCAAACCCGGCCTCGAGCCCATCCCCCAGAACTGGAAGTCGGGCGGCTACCTGGAGAAACTGCCCAAGGATCCCTGGGGCACACCCTACGTCTATCTCAACCCCGGCCGACATGGTGAGATCGATGTCTACAGCCTGGGCGCCGATGGTCAACCCGGTGGGGAAGACAAGGATGCGGACATCGGCAACTGGATGCTCTAAGGTCGTCCGTGCCTCCTCGGACGGCAGGGGCTTCACCCTGCTGGAGATGCTGGTGACTTTGGCCATCATCGGCATGGCCGTGTCCACGGTGGTCATCGCCTTGTACCCAGACCCCAGCGCCCTGGTAAGCAAAGAGGCACAACGGTTGGCCGCCCTGCTGGAACTGGCAAGCGAGGAATCAGCCCTGATCGGCATGCCCCTTGCGTGGATCGGACGGGACGATGGTTATGAATTTCAGGCCCGGGAACTGGCCGAACGAGGTCCGGACTGGGGAGTGGTGCGAGGCGACGAACACCTGCGCCCGCGCCGGCTGCCCTCCGGCATCTACATTGCGCGCATCCGCGTGGACGGTCAGGAATGGGCCCCGGGTAAGCGGGTCCTCCTGGACCCCCAGGGTGCGCAAGAATTATCCGTGGAGATCACCCTGGGACATGCCCGTGCCCGGGTGACCGGGGCAGGCGGCCGCTTCCAGGCCTCCCTCTCTTCTGGAGGCGGGACGTGATACCCCGGCATCATGGCTTCACCCTGCTGGAAGTGCTGGTCGCCCTGGCCATAGTCGCCATTGGCTTGATTGCCGCCTTGCGGGCCACTGGTGTGGGCACCGAGGGCGTGCAGGAATATCGCAACCATCTGCTGGCCCTGTGGCTGGCGGAGAACATCGTGTCCGAGCGCACTGCCCGCCGGGATTGGCCCCCTGCCGACACCACCACGAGCGAGGAGAAGATTGCCAACCAGTTCTTCCTGGTGCGGCAGCAGGTCATGACCACGCCCAATCCCCGCTTCCGGCGCCTGGAGGTCTCGGTGGCCAGCCGGAATGAACCGGCCCGCACGCTGCAGCGCAGCGTGGCCTTCCTGATCCAGCCGCAATGATCCCGGCAGGGGGGACTGAGCGCGGGTTCACCCTCATGGAGGTGCTGGTGGCCCTGGTGCTGCTCAGCCTGTTTGCCGTGCTGGCCTACCGTGCCCTGGATGCCGTACTGGAGGCTCAGCAGCGGGCAGGTGGGGAGATACAGCGCTGGCGTGCGTTGGCCATGGCTTTCGGCCGCTTGGAGGCCGACCTGTCGGCAGCTGTGCATCACTTCGATCCCCAGGATCCGGCACGTGGCGCCCTGCGTGTACAGGTTTTCCCCGAAGGCGGCCTGCAGTTCGACCTGCTGCGTCTGCTGCGCGAAGACGCGAACCCGGCGGTGGTACGGGTGGGCTACCGCTGCCGAGACAGAGGCCTAAGCCGACTGATCTGGCCGGACGCCAACAATCCTGGCATGCCCCCTCGGGAAACCACCCTGCTGGAAGACCTGGATGCCTGCACGATCCGCTTCATGGATAACTCGGGCCAGTGGCTGGACATCTGGCCGGCCCAGGTCATGAATCCCCTGCCCCTGGCCGTGGAGCTATTCCTGATCCGCGCGGACGGCATCCCTCTACGGCGGGTATGGAGGGTGCGATGACACCAGCGCGGCAGCATCAGACTGGAGCCGCCGTGATCGTGGCCATGCTGGTGGTGGCTCTGGCGGCGATGACCGCCAGCAGCTTCATGTTTCGTACCCAGGTGGAATGGCGGCGCATGGAAAATCTCGTCGATGTGGGACAGGCCCGCTGGGCCCTGCGCGGCGGCCAGGAGTGGGGAGCCTCGGTCCTGCGGGACGATGCCGCCAACAGCAATGTGGATCACCCTGACGAGGCCTGGGCGACTCGGCTCCCCCCGGTGGAGACGGAGGGCTACCGGCTGTGGGGCTGGATCGAGGATCAGGAAGGACGCTTCAACCTTAACAACCTGGTCACGGACGGCGCGGTGGATACCGATCAGCAGGCCATGTTCACACGTCTGCTCAAGGCCCTGCGGTTGCCCGAGAGCCTGGCCGCAAGCGTGGTGGACTGGCTGGATGCGGACCATGTCCCCCTGGGTGAGGACAGCGCGGAGTCCCCCCATTATGATGGCCGCCTGCCGCCATACCGTGCCGCGAACCGCACCTTGATCAGCGTGAACGAACTGCGCCAGGTGAAGGGCATGGACGACAAAACCCTGGACAGGCTGAGGCCCTTCGTAACCGCCCTTCCCAGCCATACGGGAATCAACGTCAATACCGCCAGGGCCGAGGTTCTGGCCGCCCTGGTGGTGGGCCTGGATGTGGATGCGGCCTATGCCATGGTGGCCAGGCGGGACCACGGCTACTATCGCCACGCTCAGGATTTCCAGCTGGCCCTGCCACAGGGATTGAATGCACCCGCGGACATGGTGGCGGTCTCAAGCCAGTACTTCCTCGTCCACGCCCGTATCCGCCGTGACCGCTTGGTTCTGGGTAACCAGGCCCTGTATCGTCGCCAGGGGACGAGCTTCCCCACGCTGATCTGGAGGATGGACATATGAGCGAGCTGCGCCTCCTGTGCCGGCGGGATTCCCTCCAGGAAGGCAACGACTGTGCCTGGGCAATGCTGGACGATGCCGGGCTGCTCAAAGCCAGCGGCCAACGCTTGGAAGGGCTGCCCGGAGCACGGCGCTGCCGCTTGGTGCTGGCGGCTGACCTGGTGCTGACCGTGCGCGTTCAGCTTCCCGAGCTGCCTGAACGCCGGCTCGTGCCACTGCTGCCCGCGGCAGCCGAAGCCGCGACACTGCTGGAAGCGGATGCCATTCACGCCGTCATCCTGGCGCGGGAACCCAATGGTGAAGCCATCCTGGCCGTGGTGGAGGATGCTTGGCTGAGCCGGATCATGGCCCGGCTTGCCGCCCTGGGACTGCAGCCTGATGATGCCTTGCCGGATTACCTGCTGCTGCCCTGGTCGGAAGGCCAGTGGTCAATCGGCCGACTGGGCGGTAACAACCTGGCCCGCTTCGACAGGGCGCAAGGCTGTGTCCTGGATGACGGCGATCCACCCGTGATGCTCAGCTTGTCCAGGGCGCATGGAGCCCGGCCCCAAGAAGCGCGGGTCTATGAGGATGACGGCCTGGGCGCTCCGGACTGGCAGCGCTGGCGCGATGCCCTGCAGCTGCCGCTGATCCCGGCCGGCCGCTGGGACTGGCGCACCGTGCCCTGGCCTTCGCTGCCGGGATTGCTGCAGGGCAAGTATTCCCCCGGCTTCAACCGCCTGGACTGGAAGCGGCTGTTATCCCCGACGGTCATTGGGGTAACCGCCCTACTGATCATCCAGATGCTCGGCATGCTGGTGGACTGGGTCATGCTGAGCAATGAAAATATCCGCATCCACGCAGAAATGGCTGCCCTGGCGGGGCGTGCCCTGCCGGCGCACGCCACCGTGGTGGATCCGGCCTGGCAGGTGGGCGAGCGGCTCCAGAACCTGCGTGCGGCAGCAGGCACCCCTCCGCCCGATGCCTTCCTGAGCCTGCTGGAACGGCTGGGCCAGGCTTGGCCCGTCGGCACGGGCGCAAGGCTCGAGGCCTTGCGCTATGAAGCCGGTACGCTGACCGTCTCTCTGAACGAGATCGACCCGGAGTGGCTGGACCGGCTGCGGACCGCTGCCCAGGCGCGGAACCTGAGTGTCAGTCTGCGGGATGAAGAAGACGCGCGGCTGATCGTCAGAACCACGGGCAGGGGCGCGGACAATGGGCAGTGAATGGATGGGGCGTATCCGTGCCTGGTATGCCGGGCGCAATGCCCGGGAACGCCGGGTCCTGATGCTGGGCAGCGCCGTCCTGCTGGGATTGTTGGGCTACGACTTGATCTACGCCCCCTTGGAACAGGCCCGGGCCAGGCTGTTGACACGCCTGCCTGCGCTGCGGGCCGAATTGCGTCTGATGCAAGTGCAGACAGCGGAAATCGAGCGCCTGCGCAACCAGATGACAGGACCGGGCAAAGGCAGCCTGGAGCAGCGCATCAAGGCCTCGGCGGCGGTCTTCGGACTCGGCGGCACCTTTACCCAGTTCACCGTGCTGATGGAAGACCGCATTCAGCTTGCCACCCAGCCCATACCCAATGGCACCTGGATCGAATGGCTGTCCGATCTGCAGCGGCAGGGTGTCAACGTAGCAGAATGCCAAGTCAGCCTCGGCGATCAGGTCGGCCCGGCCACCCTGAAACTGACTTTGACGGGGGCCCATTGATGCAGCGCATCTTGCTCGCGGCAGCATTTCCGGTGGCACTCATCCTGATCTATGCGGTCATGTTGCCCGCCACCTGGCTCGACACCGTGCTGCAGCGCGGGACCCGCAACTCGCTGGTCATGACGGCCACCGCAGGGACACTCTGGCGCGGCGAGGGCATCCTCCAGGCGCTGCTGCCCAATGGCGAGACAGCCACCCTGGCCCCCGTGTCTTGGCGCATCGCCCTCAAGGAATTGCTGCTCCTGAGGCTGCATCTCATCCTGTTCTCCCAGCAAAACACCCAGCCTGTGCTGGATGTCAGCCTGTCCCCGGGCGGGATTCACATCAACAAGGCCAGGCTCGCGGTACCGGCCGCGATACTTGGGGTGTTGTCTCCCACGCTGCAGGCGGCTTCCCTGTCCGGCCAGCTGACCCTGCAGGTGGACGACCTGCGCCTCGACAGAGGTCAGGTCGAAGGCAAGGCCCGCGCCATCTGGACCTCGGCGGGATCGGCGCTCAGCCGGGTAAACCCGTTGGGCAGCTATGAGCTGGACCTGGATGGAAGTGGGGCAGGTCTGGATTTCCACCTGAATACCCTGGGGGGCGTGCTCACCCTGTCCGGCTCGGGATCCTGGCGTGTGGATACGGGCGGGGATTACCAGATCATGGCTACGCCCGCCGAGAGCAAGCGCCAGGATCTGGCACCCATGCTGCGCATGCTGGGCCGGGAAATCAGCCCGGGTACCTATCGGCTGACCATAGATCGTAGCGTGCGGGCGGTATCTGGATAGCGGTAAGCCTTGCACGCGGGCTGCCCCGAATTGGTCCGCGCCCTGACATTGGATCGAGACATGCGGGATGTGCCTGGTCAGGCCAGGCCCGGTCGCCAGGACAGGGTCAGCCCGCCGGCATCCGCCGACTCAAAGCCGGCGGACACCACGGCCTGCCGGTAGATCTCGGCACACCGCTCACCATGCAATTCGATGGCGATGCGGTCGACCCGATCCAGCCAGGCCTCGGCCCCATGCCCGAACACCGCCTGCTCCGCCCCTTCGATATCCACCTTCAACAGGGCCACACGCTCAAAGGCCGATCGATCCAGCAGCATGTCGATGGTAACCGCCTGGATATCCGCCGGCTCTCCCGGCGGCACGATTTCCACGCCCCTCGCCCATTCCCTGCCATCACCCCGGGGCGCATCGACCACGCGCAAACCCCCTGCCTCGGACCAGACGCCCGCCTGGATACAGGTGCAGCGGTCGCCGAAGGCCGCGGTATTGCGCCGCAGCATGTGGAAGTTGCCGGGATCCGGTTCGACCGCGATCACATGCACGTGCGCGCAGGCACTGAGGAAATAAGCGCTGGAAAAACCCACATTGGCGCCGCAGTCAATCACGAGGCCGCTGCTGGGGAGCTGGCCGATGGCGTCGTACTCCCGCAGCACGAAGATGTGCTTGAAGACATCGATGTCGCTGCTTCCGCCACGACAGACCAACGGCGACATGACCTGCCTGCTGTACAGGTTGAACTCTCCGGTGCGGGGCCAGCCAGTGTTTCTGTGCATCAGATAACGCACGAAGTTGAAAAACCCCAGATTTTCAATGCGGCGAAGGTATTTGTTGCTCTGCTTGCTCATCCGGCATCCTTCATGGTCGGGTCATACGATGGGTTCGGCCAGGCCTACACAAGCGGGTGCGGCCCCACAAGTCCGGACAAGGCCCTGTATCCAGCTCGGCGTGAGAGCGTCCCCGCGGATGATCTCGCACCACACCCGGCATGACCCGCTTCGGTTTGTTGCTTCTCGCGGGGGAACGCGGCCGGTCGCGGCCCTACCTAGGCGAAGAGCGCAAGCCCGAGCGTCCCCGGCCATGTTTTCAAGGATAATCATCCGTCATGGAAAGCGTAAATGTACTCTGCCTGAAGTGGGGCCGGCGCTATGGCCCAGACTACGTGAACATCCTGTTTCACGCGGTGCGCCGCCATCTGCGGCGAGCATTCAGGTTCCATTGCTGCACCGATGACCCGACGGGTCTGGATGCGGGTATCGAGGTCATTCCCTTTCCCGCCAATCCGGGCATCCGTCGCGGTTGGCCCGATATCCTGGTCAAGCTCGTCCTGCTGCGCGACGGCTTTGGCGACCTGCGGGGGCCGACCCTCTTTCTCGATCTGGATGTGGCCATCACGGGTCCGCTCGACGCCTTCTTCGACTATTGCCCAGGGGAATTCTGCATCATCCACAACTGGGTCAACTGGCGCAAAACCCTGCTGGGCCGGCGACCCGCCGTGGGCAATTCTTCCGTGTTCCGCTTCGAGGCCGGCCAGTGCCAGTACGCGTACGACACCTTCCTGCGGGAGATGCACCGGGCCGAGGACCGGCGTGTATTCAATACCGAACAGGCCTTTCTGACCTACGCCCTGGGGAACCCGAAATGGTGGCCGGAAGAATGGGTGCGAAGTTTCAAATGGGACCTGCGCCCCGCCTTTCCACTGAACCTGGTACGCATGCCCAGGCTGCCGGGGGGCTGCCGCATCCTGGTGTTCCATGGCCGCCCCGACCCGGACGAGGCCATACGCGGCTACAAGGGCCGCAAGCCGCATCACCATACCCGACCGGCACCCTGGATCGCCGATTACTGGAAGCCCTGATGTCCCGGACGCAGACCACGGCCTTCTGGGAAATGGTAGACGGCGTGCTGGTGGTCAATCTGGCCAGCCGCCCGGACCGCTGGCAGGGCATCCGCGACCTGGTCCAGGGGCTGATTCCGGCCCAACTGCTCATGCGTCTGCCTGCCACCGCGGGCATCGAACTGCCCGGCTATGGTGAGCCGCCCTGGTTCCGCGGGCGCAAGCGGGACCGGACCTGGGCCGGGCGGGCCGGCTGCACCCTTTCCCACCGCACCGCCATCCAGCATGCCCGCCAGCAGGGCTGGCGCACCCTGCTGATCCTGGAAGACGACATTGAGCTCAGCCCCGCCCTGCCCAGCGTGCTGGCGGCCCTGCCCCAGGTCCTGGCCAGGGTGGACTGGGACGTGTGCTACCTGGGCTATACCGATCCGGTCCCCCCCTACCGCACCCTGGCCGGATTACCCGAGGAACACAGCCTGTGCCGGGTCTCTGGTTGCAGCACCACGCATGCCTATCTGCTCCGCGCCAGCACCTTCGACTGGCTGCTCGCGCACCTGCCGCAACCGACCGATGTATGGCGCTGGACCAGCCGGCACCGGGCCATAGACCGCTGGTACTACCGGAACCTGGCGCGGCGCTTCGTGGTGACGGCGGTATCCCCCGCCATCATCAACCAGCAGGGTGGCTTCTCCGACATCACCCTGCGCCCACATGAGAAGGTGCACACCACCCACGTACCCGCCAAGCGCAGCGGCCCGCTGGGTTTCGCCGCACGCGCCGCGCTGACCTGGCTGGGTTTCCGGCTGGCGGAGCCACGCGACTGGTTGCGTGGCCGGATCAAGCAGGCCCGGGGCTTCTGAGCATGGCGCATACGCCGCCGCCGGCCCATCTGCGCATCAAGTTTCTGGGCAAGTACAAACCCGGAGCCGATGGCGCGGGCTGGCTGAAATGCTTTCCCGACAATGTGGCCCGCTGGGGCAATTGCGATTTCGTGTTCGACCGGAACTGTCGCGACTACGACTGGCTGGTGGTCTACGATGACCTGCCGTCCCTGGCAGGTGAACGCCATCCCTTGTGGGTGGAGGAACTGGCCTGCCCACCCGAACACACCCTGCTCCTGCTCACGGAACCTTCCTCCATCAAGACCTATGGGCGCCGCTACCTGAGGCAGTACCGCTGGATCCTCTCCACCCAGGAACCCTGGGCGACCGGGAACCATCCGGGACGCATCGTTGAACAACCGGCGCTGATCTGGTTCTATGCCGACACCTCCCCACGGGGCGACTACAACACCTTGGTGCGGCACGTGCCCCGGGACAAGACCCTGGAGCTGTCCACCGTTTGTTCCAGCAAGCGGCAAGGCCACACCCTGCACCGCGCGCGCTACGACTTCACCCAGGATCTGAAGCGTCTGCTGCCCGGCCTGGATATCTACGGTCATGGCGTGCGACCCCTGGTGGACAAGGCCGATGCCCTGGACCCCTACCGCTACCACCTGGCCATCGAAAACTACCTGGGCCCCCACCACTGGACGGAAAAATTGGCCGATGCCTTTCTCGGCGCCTGTTTACCGGTCTATTACGGCTGCCCCAACGCCGAGGACTACTTCCCGCCGGAAAGCTTCCTGCGCATCGACATCCATGATCCGCAAGGTGCGGCCGAAACCATACGCCGGGCCATACGGGACGGGTTGTGGGAAAAACGCCTGCCGGCCATTCTGGAGGCACGCCGCCGGGTACTGGAACGATATGGCACCATCGCCACCATCGCGCGCCTGGTAAACGAACGGCACAGGCCCCGTGCTTACTCTCCGGCCGGGCAGCCACGCATCCAGAGCCGTCGCCGGTTGCATCGCCAGCTTTTGCCCGGGCTGCTGTACGCGCTGGAAAAGGTCTACGTGCGCGGCCGTCACGCGCTCGCGCGCGAGGACTGAGCACCACGCGCCATCAGCCGGAAGGCTGGCTTTGCTTGTATCTTTGACGTGCGTGTCCGGCGATACCGTCACGCTCGCACCTGTCAGGGTTCGGGGTTGGCCGCAGCATGTCGCCCGTCATCCCTCGGTGTCTCTAGAACCCGTGTGTGAGCCGTGGGCGCATGCTCGCGCGCGATCTCCGAAAGCCCGAACGATTTGCATGAGCGCCATTCGCATTTGCAAGACAGGGACGCGGGGAGCATGGCCAATCGAATTGCAGTCGGCGGCGACATCTCAAAGAAGACCATGGCCGTACAAGGCGCGGCAGCCAGCAGGATCAGGCCGGTGACATAGCTGCCGAGCTGGTCGGTGGGCAGCCATTTGGGCAAAGACCTGGCGTATGAAGAGCCAGGCCAGCAGCGCCATCGAGAACGGCTTGACCGCCCAGTTCACGAACAGCGTTACACCGATACCGCGCCAGTGCCGCCCAGCCTGGCCCAGCGTACCGAAGTCCACCTTGCGCAGCATCGGGACCACCATCGCCCAGATCAGCAGGCCTACGGACAGGTTGACCTGTGCGCGTACTGGCCCAGGCAATGCCGGCGCGATGCACAGCAGCACCCAGACGGCCAGGAAGCGCTCGAAGACGCGCATGGCGGATGTGGCCGGCGCGCGACCAGCCGTGGTGGCTTGGTTCATGGGCGGCTCGCGCCAGCATCAGGAAGATCGGGAGGGGCCCGAGCAGCACGCCGCAGCGACCATGAGCGCGGGTTGCTGCTCTGCGTTGAAGACCGGGATATTGCCCAGTGTGTGGAAATGCTCCCAGGCCACGCCCTGCGGGTCGGTGACCCAGTGCTTCTCGCTGCGCGCGTAACAGCAGGTCGTGGTGCCTTCGTCGAGCAGCGCCATATCGGCGGCCTGCACACGGGACTTCAGGGTCGCCAGTTCCTCGGTATCGTCGGTCTGTATGCCCAGGTGGTCGATGCCCGGCTTGCCGCCGCGCATGGAGATGGCGAAGTTCAACGACGGGTCTTCGAGCATCCACTTCGCGTAGTCAGCTTCGACGCGGACCGGCTGCGCGGCAAACAGTTGCGAGTAGAAACCGATGCTGCGGTTCAGATCATCGACGCACAGATGGACGTGGAAGCGTTTCATGCAGGGCCTTTGAGCAGGAGGGGGCAGCGGACGCTGTGACCTCACACGTGCCGCCCTGGCAGCAGTATTCGGCCAGATAGTCGAGCAGCCCATTCATCAGGGAGAAGTCGGCGCGGTAGATCAGATTGCGGCCCTGCTGTTCGACCGTGACGAGACCAGCCTGGGCCAGCTCCTTCAGATGGAAGGAGAGCGCGTTGCGGGTCACGTCAAGTTGGTCGGCGAGCACGCTGGGCGTCAGCCCTTCGGCGCCGGCGACGACCGGGGCGCGGAACACGCGTAGACGCCGGGCATGGGCCGGGAAACCGAGGGCGGAAGAAGCTTGACGTGCAGGGCCGTTGCTCACGCCGGGCAAACGCGAGTACGTGAGGCAGGGTGGCGCGGGCGCGGCATCCACGGGGAATCCTCTCCGCATCCGCAACCGCGCGCATTCGGCGTCTCCCTAGGGCCCCGCCATCTCCAGGTCCATCTGCACGGCCTCGATGCCGGCCAGGGCGCAGGCCTCGTCCTGAGCGCCGGTGGCGGCGCCGGACACGCCCACCGCGCCAACGATGTTGCCCGCCGCCGCGATGGGCACGCCACCGGCGGAAAACACCAGGCCTTCCACCTTGCCCACGGAGAAGGGTTTGGTGAAGCGATCTTCCATGCCGGACAGGGGGGCGTTGAAATTCACCGCCGTATAGGCCTTCTGCCGGCTGACCTCGATGGTCACCGGTGGCGCCAGGGTGTCGCGCAGGAACGCCATGGCATCGCCGCTGCGGTCTACGACGGTGACGCCGATCTGGATGCCTTCCTTGCGGCAGGCCTCCACGGCGGCCCGAGCGATCTTCTCCGAGGCCTCCAGGGTGAGTCGTGGGATCTTGATGATGACCGGGGGATCCGCCAGGGCAGGCAGGGCATGGATAGTCAGGATGGCCGCCAGCAGGGCGGCAAGGCGCGAACGTTGCATGTCTTCCTCCTCTAGGGGGTGGGGGCGAGGCAGCCGCCTCGCTGCATTGTGCGCCAGATGCGCGATCGCATCTCCGTCAGACCCGGGTCATGGTATGAAACAACTACGCGACCCGGGCAGCACTCTCCTGACGGGCGCGCAGCACCTTGATCTGGAACAGGGTATTGCGCTCGTCCTCTTCCAGGGCGGACTTGATGTGCGCCACGGTGGCCTGGTAGCGGGGAATGATGTTGTATTTCAGGGCGTTGACGCGCTTTTGCGTCTTGCGGCTGGCCGCCAGCAGGCGCCACAGGGCGTTCTCCGCCTCGCCCAGCCGGGCCAGGGTGAGGGTGAGTGCCTGCAGGCGTCCACGCGCCTCGTCGAAGCTCACGTCGGTCCACATCAGGCCCACGGGCTGCAGGGGCAGGCCTTCCACGCTGATGCTGGGATATTCCACCCCCACGCTGGAGCGCGCCACCACCTTGATCCTCACCGCCTGCTTCAGCCCCACGGAGGACTGGCGCAGCATTTGTCCGCCCATGCGCATCTGCACGATGCCCAGCCAGCGATAGGCCTCAGCCAGCTCCTGCACGGCCTGTCCCCGCAACGCTCGATACTGGGCCAGGCGCTCGTACACCAGACGGGAGAGCAGGTCCCGCTTCTTCTCCAGCATCTGCCGGCCCTGATCCAGGAAGCGCACCTGGCGGCCGACCTGCAGGAGGGCGCTCTTCGTCGGTGGAACGGACAGGCGCTTCTTCATGCCGCTTCAGGCACTGCCTGCCATTTGTGATATCGGGCCAGTTCTTCCTCGCTCACCCGGATCAGCACCTCGGGAGGTAGCATGGACAGCAGTTCCCATGCCAGGTCCAGGGTTTCGTAGACGCTGCGGTCCTCGTCCTCGCCCTGGCCGATGAAGCGGTGCTCAAAGGCGTCCGCGAAGGCCAGGAAGCGGCGGTCACCCTCGGACAGTTCCTCGGCGCCGATGATGGCGGCCAGACCGCGCACCTCCAGGGCCTTGGCATAGCTGGCAAACAGCTGGCTGGCCACATGCGGGTGGTCCTCGCGCGTGAAATTCCTGCCGATGCCGTCCTTCATCAGGCGCGACAGGGAGGGCAGCACGCTCACCGGTGGGTAGATCCCCTGGTTGAACAGCTCACGGCCCAGCACGATCTGGCCCTCGGTGATATAGCCCGTGAGGTCGGGTATGGGGTGGGTGATGTCATCGGAGGGCATGGACAGCACGGGAATCATGGTGATGGAACCGCGCCGGTCCCGGATACGCCCGGCGCGCTCGTAGAGTTCCGCCAGATCGGAATAGAGGTAGCCGGGGTAGCCCTTGCGCGCCGGCACATCACCGCGCAGCACCGCCACCTCCCGCAGGGCCTCGGCGTAGGCGGTCATGTCGGTCATCACCACCAGCACGTGGTAGTCCAGATCGTAGGCCAGGTACTCGGCGGCGGTCAGCGCCGCCCGGGGGGTGAGCAGGCGCTCGATGACCGGCTCGTCCGCCAGGTTGAGGAACATGACCACCTTGTTGAGCACGCCGGACTCCTCGAAGCTTTCCTGGAAGAAGCGAGCATCGGCATGGGAGGCGCCAAAGGCGGCGAACACCACCACGAACTCCGACGCACCCTCGCCCAGGAGCCTGGCCTGGCGCACGATCTGCGCCGCCACCCGGTTGTGGGGCAGACCTCCGCCGGAGAACACGGGCAGCTTCTGTCCCCGGGTGAGGGCATTCATGCCGTCGATGGCGGAGATGCCGGTCTGGATGAACTCGCGTGGATAGGCGCGGGCGGCGGGGTTGAGAGGCTCGCCGTTCACATCGCGCCGGTCGGCGGAAATGATGGGTGGGCGCCCGTCCCGAGGCAGGCCGGTACCGTTGAACACCCGTCCCAGGATGTCCCGCGACACCGGCAGGCGGAAGGGCTCGTCCAGGAAGCGCACCCAGGTGCGTTCCAGGTCCAGGTCGTCTGTGCCCTCGAACACCTCCACCAGCACGGCGTCGGCGGCGGCACGAATCACCAGGCCATTGCGTGGATTGCCTGCATGATCCCTCAACTGCACGCGCGAACCGGCCGCCACCCCGGGCACGCCGGTCATGACGACGAGGCCGCCCTGCGCGGAGGTGGCGGTGCGGAATTCGATGTTTTTCATGGCATCACCTCGTCATCACGCGGCATGGTCGGACCGCTCGTAGTCCAGGGCAATCCGTTCGAATTCACCCGGGATGCGCGCGATCCTTTCCCGCAGCGCGGCCACTTCCCCGGAGCTGTGCTGGCTCTTCCAGCGCCGGGCCTGGGCCAGCAGGGGCATCTGGATCAAGCGGCGTGCCGGCGCACCCAGTTTCACCAGCCTCAAACCGTGGCGATAGATTTCCAGCAGAGCTGCCAGCAAGGTGTACTGCTTCTCCGGCGAGGCGAAGCTGTCGGTCGCATCGGTGGCCGACTGCTGCAAGAGGCCCTCCTTGATCAGGCCGGCGGCCTCCAGGGTCCAGCGCTGCTCGCTCGACAGGGCTTCCACGCCCACCAGGTTGACGATGCGCTGCAACTCCTCGGAGGCGGCCAGCAGGTCCAGGGCCTCGCCCCGGGCACGCGCCCAGCCCGGGTCTACGTTCTCCGCCCACCACCTGGCGGCGGAGGGCACATAGCCGGAAAAGCTTTCCAGCCAGTCCACGGCCGGGTAGTGGCGTGCATCCGCCAGTTCCTTCGACAGGGCCCAGAAGGTCTGGATGATCTCCTTGGTATGGCTGGTGACCGGTTCGGAGAAGTCACCACCGGGGGGTGAGACGGCACCGATGAGGGTCACGGAGCCGTGTGCACCGGCCAGGGTCTCCACCCGCCCCGCGCGTTCGTAGAAGGCCGCCAGGCGGGATCCCAGGTAGGCGGGATAGCCTTCCTCCACCGGCATCTGCCCCAGACGCCCCGCCACCTCGCGCAGGGCCTCGGCCCAGCGGCTGGTGGAATCCGCCACCATGACCACGTCGTAGCCCTGGTCACGGTAGTACTCGGCCAGGGTGATACCCACATAGATGGAGGCCTCACGCGCCACCACGGGCATGTTGGAGGTATTGGCCACCAGCAGGGTGCGCTCCATCAGGGGTCGGCCGGTGTGCGGGTCCTTCAGTTCGGGCATGAATTCCAGCACGTCGGTGAGCTCGTTGCCGCGCTCGCCGCAGCCCACATAGATGACGATCTCGGCGTTGCACCAGCGGGCGATCTGCTGCTGCAGCATGGTCTTGCCGGCGCCAAAGGGGCCGGGAATAGCAGCCTTGCCGCCCTTCAGCAGGGGATAGAAGGTGTCCAGGATGCGCTGGCCGGTGATGAGCGGCTGTACCGCGTGGTCACGCCTGCGGAACGGCCGGGCCGTGCGCACGGGCCAACGGTGGAAAAGATACAGTTTTTCGATGTGGCCATTGGCCAGGCGCGCCCGGCCGATGGTTTCATCGATGCTGTAATCCCCCTCCGGCGCCAGCTCGAGCAGCTCGCCCTGCAACAGGGGCGGGATCAGGATGCGGTGCTGGATGGATTCGGTTTCCTGCACGCTGCCCAGCACGTCGCCGCCGGATACCCTCGTGCCGGCATGCCGGTCTGGAGCGGGCACGAAATGCCATCTCCGCTCCCGGGGCAGGGAGGGTACGGCCACGCCTCGGGCGATACGGTCGCCGCTTTTTTCCCACACCGCATACAGGGGCCGCTGCACGCCGTCGAAGATGGCGTTGAGCAGACCCGGCCCCAGCTCCACGGACAGGGGCCAGCCCAGGCCTTCCGCCGCCTCGCCGGGACGCAGACCCGTCGTATCCTCGTACAGCTGCGCCAAGGCGGTGTCGCCATCACGGCCGATCACCTCGCCCACCAGGCCCAGTCGGCCCACCCGCACCTGTTCGCCGATCACCGTTTCGGGCAATTCGAGCTTCACCAGGGGGCCGTTGATTTCCAGAATCTTGCCCATGTCGTTTCCCTCTACCGCGCCAACACGCTGAGTTCCGGCGCGCTGGCGAACAGGCGCTCCATGGCCACGCGCGCCATATCTTCGGCCAGACGGGCCTGGCGCGCCTCGAAGGTCTGGTCCAGCTGCGCCCGGTTGTCCGCCAGGCGCACCCGCAGACCACCTTCACTGGGCAGGCCATGCACGGCCAGTTCCACCCTGCGGCCCGGCGCGACCCTCGCCACCAGTTCGGGCCAGATCGGCGCCAGAAGGGCCTGATCCACGCCCCGCGCCTCCACCACCAGATCACCAGGAGGCAGATCCCGCGCGGCGGCGGCGAGCCATTGCTCGAGGATGCGTGGGTAACGCTCCGTGTCGCGCGCCAGGTCCCGAAAGGCCAGACGCACGCTCGACAGGGTGGCCTCGGTAAGGGCCCAGCGCAGGCGATCCAGGTCCGCCGCCTGGCGCGTTTCCGCCGCCTGGGTCTGACGGCGCACCAAGCGCTCGGCCTCGGCCCTGGCCGCCTGGGCTTCGCGTTCCTCGGCCAGTTTCAGGCGTTCCATGGCCTCGTTGAGGATGCGGGACCTGGCCGCCTCCGCGTTCTGACGCTGCTCGCGCGCCAGGCTTTCGGCCTGACGCATGAGGGCCTGTTCCAGCTGATCGACCTGCACTTCCGCGTTCATGTCTTTCTCCCGTCGCGAGCCGGCTTGCCTCCCGGCATGCGGCGCGCACTCATTTCAGGGCCTCGGGCCCGAGCACCGATCGCACCACCCCATCCACAGCCGGGGCGTAATCCCGGGGTGCGGCCAGGGGAGGCAGTTCCGTGACGACGATGCGGCCCCCTTCATTGCGCAGCCGGTCCAGCCAGTGACCGCCGGCCTGCGCCAGATGGGACTCCAGCAGAACCAGGGCCTGACAGCCTTCGTGCACCAGCCGGCCCAGCACCTCTTCCACCTTGGCGGGGTCGGCATCCGGATATACCTCGGCGCCCACCAAGCTGAAACCCTCGGTCAGACCGGCGCTGCCCAGTACCACCAGGCGACCCCCACGCGGCGTGCTGTCGGGCGCGACGGGCATGTCCGGTCCTCAGATCTTGCCCAGCAGCAGGATGGACATGACCAGGCCGTAGATGGCCACGCCTTCCGCCAGACCCATGTAGATCAGGGTGCGTCCGAACATCTCCGGCTTTTCGGCGATCACCGCCATGGCGGCGGAACCCACCGGGCCCAGGGCGATGCCGGCGCCGATGGCCGCCAGGGCCGTGGGCAGGCCGATGCCGATGAGGGCCAGGCCCTTGCCCAGGGAAATTTCCAGCACCGCGCCGGACACGGGTTCGGCGGCCATCACCTCCTGCACCCCAATGGACAGGATAGCGGCCAAGGCCAGGCCAAAGAGCAGGATGTTGGCCAGCAGTCCGCCCTTCAGCCAGGCGGGTGCGGGGAGGCGTCGGGGCTTCAGCTCCAGCCATATGCCCGCGCCGAGGGTGGCGACCACGGATAGACCCAATGATGCAATCAGCCAGTTCATGTTGTTCTCCTGAAGTAAGCAAATAGGATCGAGCGCCCGTCACCTCACGTCCGCCAGCTTCAGCGGCGTGAACTCCGTGCCGCTGCCGATGAAGAAACGCGAGAAACCTTCGTAATACATGAGGCGCAGGGCCTGGATGGCGACGATGCCGCCTTCCAGAACGATGATGATGACGTTGCCCAGGAAGATGGTGAGCCCGTGGCCCACTGCCCCCAGGCCGTTGGCGATGGCGAACACGGCCAGTGCCAGGGCCACGTGGTTCAGACTGAAGGCCGCCACCCGCATGAAGGACAGGGTGTTGGCAAACAGATTGATCGCGGCCTCCAGGGTCTCGATGGCGGTCACCAGGACCTTCTCGCCCAGACCTGCACGCGTTTCCATCCACTTGAACACGGCTACCGCGGCGATGCCCGCCAGGGCCAGCCCCCAGGCCGCCGGCCCCGTATCCAGCACGCCGGCCAGACTGGCCACGGCCCCTACCGCCCCCAGGTAGAAAAACAGACCTGCCAGACCCGTGGCATCGAACAGGGCCGCGGCACGATGCCCCGCCACGAAGCGGTTATGGATATTCGCCAGCAGGGTGAGCACGATGAAGCCCACGCCCAGGGCAATGGCCACAGCCAGGATGTAGGTCGGGTTGTGCAGGGGTGACATCCAGACCGGGCTGATGAGGTCCTCGTAGCCGAACACGCTGCCGTAGAGCAGCCCGAAGAGCATGGACACCACGCCGGCGGCAACGCCGACCCAGGCCATGCGGCCCAGCTTGCGGTACAGCATGAGCGCCAGCGCCATGATCACCGCCCCATGGCCGACATCGCCGAACATGGCCCCGAACAGCAGCAGATACAGGAAGGCAAAGGGCAAGGTCGGGTCGAATTCACCATAGCGTGGCACACCATAACTCTTGACCAGGGGCACGAAGGGACGCAGCCAACCGGGATAGCGCATGAGGGACGGCACCTGGTCGGCCTCGTGCGGGCCCGGTGCCTGCAGATTCAACCAGTAGCGGCCGCCGAAGCGCTCCGTCAGCATCGTCTGCAGCGCTCCGACGCTGCGCCGGGGCACCCAGCCGGTCAGCACGGCCAGGCTGCCCCGCCCCCGTACCCCGGCCACCGCCGCTTCCGCCAGGGGGCGCCCCAAGGCCACGCGCTGGCGCGCCTCATCCAGACGGGCGCGGAACCGGTCCCTGAGACTATCCAGGTTGGCGCAGCTTTGCGCATTCCGTGCCTCCACACCCTGGCGCGCCTCTTCCAGCCAGGCCCGGGCGGCCTGGGGATGGGTACGCAATTCATGGGGCACGGGCAGTTCCCGCCAGCCCGCCTGGGACAGCAGGCCACGCACCTCATCCTGGCGGTCGCGGGGGCTGGCAATGACAGCATAGACCTGCTCGCCGACCCGGTCGAAGTTGGAAATCAGGGACCCGGTCATGGACAGGGCCTCCCCCACCCGCCTCTCGCTGGCGGCCGGTAGGCTGCCGATGTGCACGCTCAGGAGGCTGTCCGGGCTCAGCAATTCGGCCAGGTCCACATTCAGGCGACCCAGTCTGCCCAGGGTCTCCTGCAGGGCTTCCAGATGCCGCCGTTCTTCCTGCACCCGATCCGCCTCCTCCTGGGAAACCAGGCAGGTGTTCCACACCTGCTTGAGCCAGATGTTGAGCTCCCGCAGGTCTTCCAGGGTGGGCGCGACGGCGTCTTGCGGAATCTCCGGGAGCGTCGTGCTGGCACAGCGTTCCACCAGTTTGGCGGTGCGCACCTCGGCCTCCAGCCAGGCCTCCCGGTAGCTCTCGGCGGTGGCTTCGTCCAAGGGCCCCAAGGCATGGAAGGTGGGGCTGAAAACCCCGAAGCGGGCCAGTTCCAGGGCTGCATCCGGTGCCTCGGATGTGAGCAGGGCCAGGCGTACGCGGAGCATGGGTTCGGCGCGAAACATCAGGCACCCCTTTCGACGGGCGGATACAGGGCCGCTCGAATGTCCGCTTGCGTCAGCCCCAGGTGGCGACCTCGCAGGATGGCGCGCACCGAGCGCAGATCCCGCTCGCGCAGGATCAGATAGGCAAAGGCACGACACACCGCGGGGGCGCGTGCATGCAGCACCCGCCCGGCCAGTTTCGCGGCCTCGGCCTCCATGCGCGCGAACACCCCGGGAATGTCCGAGATTCCCCGCAGGCTGGCGCGCAGCGGCTCCGGCAGGGCCTCCAGCACCGCCTCCACGCTGCCCAGGGCTGCCAATTCCCGCAGCCTGGACGAGGGCAGGCCGTAACTGGATGCCACCAGCAGGAAGTACACCCGCGCCGGCGGCAGGCGGTAATTGAAGCGGTAACGCAGCAGCCACACCAGGTTGATGCGATCGATGAGGGGCCCCATCAGGCGGCGCAGGGACACCCCCCCCCGGTCGTCCAGAGCCCTGGCGCGCTGCACCAGGCCCTCGTAATAACCCCGGTCCAGCACGGCATCCAAGAGGAAGGGATCCCGGCTTTCCTCGAAGGCCTGCCTGGCCTGGCGCACGATACCGGCATAGGGGCCGGCCTCCAGGCGGCGCAGGAGCTCGCCTACATCCTCGGCATGGGCCAGATCCCGCATGTCCAGGTGTCCAAAGGTGCCCATGGGCGTGAGACGGTGCAGCAGGGAAGCCGGCCGCTCGCCGGTCATCTTGCCGCGCAACAGGGTCTTCAAGTTGCTGACCTCGAAACGCTCGGTCCAGTAAACGAGGAAGCGGCGCAGCGCCCCGCTCAGCGGACGGATGAGGATACGGGTTTCATCCAGCACCTGGGCGATGATGCGTTGCTCCAGGGAGCGATGGTCCTGGTGGTCGAAGCCCGCGGCCAGCAATGGCAGTCCTCGCACCGCCAGGGTTGGCGCCATCTCCTCGGCTGGCGCCGCCAGCACGGCCTCGAAATCGCCCGCTTGCCAGAGACGGCTGGCAAACAGGCTGACGCGTGTATCAAGATAGGCTGACACCGCACACCCCAGAAAACGGGTGAAAGACCCTCTTACCGATCGGGGTCCAGCAACAAATTCAACGCGGCGCTGACCGCTTCCCGTTCATGCCGGGAGGCCATGTCGCGCAGGCTGCGCTGGCGTTCCTCGTATTTGCGGACCAGTTCGGCCACCGCCTGCTCCGCCCGGCTGGTGGCCTCGCGCAGGAAGGGCGCGCGCAGTTCACCACGCTGGGCCTCGAACCTGGCCTCGGCCTCCTGCGCCGAAGCCAGGGCTTCATCGACGATTTGCTGACGATCCTGGCTGGCGGCCTCGATGATCTTCCGGGCCCGCGCCTCCGCGTCCAGCAGACGTTTGAGGGGGTCATCCATGACGCAACTCTCCCATAACAACCCCTGTCCACACACGGGATGTACAGCGCCATCCGCGGCGATCAGGCGGCACGCGCCTCACTCCTCCCGCCGGGCTGCGACAGCCGATAGAGGCAACGGCAGGCACGCTACGCATAGGCATGGCAGGCAAGCTACCTTTGGATGTCGCTATTTCACCTTCACCTGCACCAGTTCCTCGCCATCCGGGTCGGTAACGTGTACCGCACAGGCCAGACAGGGGTCAAAGGAATGGATGGTGCGCAGGATCTCGATGGGCTGATTGGGGTCATGCATGACGTGGTTGTCCTGCAGGGCCGCCTCGTACGGGCCGGCGTGACCCGCCGCGTCACGCGGACCCGCGTTCCAGGTGGTGGGCACCACGGCCTGGTAGTTGGCGATACGGCCATCCTCGATGACGATCCAGTGTGACAGACCACCCCGTGACGCCTCCATCAGGCCCACGCCGTGCATGTTCCTGGCCCAGCTGGAGGGCTCCCAGTACTGCTCGTTGAAGGTCCGCACATCACCGGCCTTGATGTTGGCGATGAGCTGGTCGTACCAGCCCTGCATGGCATCCGCCAGGATCTTGGACATGAGCGTGCGGGCGGCGGTGCGGCCCAGAGTGGAGAACAGCGCCTCGACCGGCACGTCCAGGTGCTTGAGGGTGTAGTGGACCAGATCCACGGTCTGCTTGTGGCCATGGGCGTACATGTGCAACACCTGGGCCAGGGGGCCCACCTCCACGGGCTTGCCCTTCCAGCGCGGCGACTTCATCCAGGAATACTTTTCGTCCACGTTCAGATACTGGTAAGGCGGCTTGGGTCCGGTGTAATGGAGATCGGTCTCGCCCTTCCATGGGTGCAACCCCTTGTCGTCTCCCACGCCGTACCTGTACCAGGCATGCGTGACGAATTCCTGGATCTCGTCCTCCGCATCCAGATCGAGTGCATGGATCCTGCTGAGATCACGGTCCAGGATCACGCCGCGCGGGATGAGGAAGGAATCGGGTGTCCACATGTCCTTGTTCGGCAGATCGCCAAAGGACAGGAAGTTGCCCACACCTTCGCCCCGACTGGCCCAGTCCTTGTAGAAGCCGGCGATGGCCAGGGTGTCCGGCACATAGACATTGTTCACGAAGTCCTGCATCTGGCGGATGATGTTCTGCACCATCTGCAGACCCACCAGGTTGACGGCGGTGGCATCCTGGCCGCCCCGGAAGCGCGGGCCGGCACCCTTCCCCCTATGCCCGACATCCACGCTGATGGCCGCCGGGGCACCTCCCACCAGGAAGTTGGGGTGGGGATTCTTGCCGCCGAAGATGGCGTGCAGTTTGGCCACGTCCCGTTGCCAGGCCAGAGCCTCGAGATAGTGGGCCAAGGCCATGAGGTTGGCCTCGGGTGGCAGCTTGTAGGCCGGATGTCCCCAGTAGGCATTGGCAAAGATGCCCAGCTGCCCCTGATCAACGAAGGTGCGCACCTTTTTCTGTACGTCCGCGAAATAGCCCGGGGAGGACTTGGGCCAGCTGGAGATGCTCTGCGCCAGGAAGGATGTGGCCTTTGGGTCCGCCTTCAGCGCGGACACCACGTCCACCCAGTCCAGGGCATGCAGATGATAGAAATGCATGACGTGGTCCAGGACTTCCTGGGCACCGATCATCAGGTTGCGGATCAGCTCCGCGTTGGCGGGGATGCGGTAATCCGGGAAGCTGCGGTGGATGGCATCTTCCACCGCGCGCACGGAGGCAATACCGTGCACCAGGGTGCACACGCCGCAGATGCGCTGCGCGAACGCCCAGGCATCCCGCGGATCCCGCCCCAGGAGGATGATCTCGATGCCGCGCACCATGGTGCCGGCACTGGAGGCGCGGGTGATCTTGCCAGCCGCGTCGGTTTCCGCCTCGATGCGCAGGTGGCCCTCGATGCGTGTCACCGGATCGACGACCACGCGACGGGCATTGGAATGGGTATCGGTCGTTGTCGTGCTCATGCTGTCCTCAGGCTTTCAGGAATTCATCCAGGATGGCGTACTGGGCCTCGGCCTCGCGGGTTTCCGTGCCGGACCCCTGGGCCACGCCCTGGCAGGTGCGGGCCATGCGCGCGTGCATGGCGGCATCCCAGGCAAGGTTTTCCCCCTGAGCCGGGGCCTTCACGCAACTGACGGCGGCGCGGGCCACGAAATGTCCGGCCTGGGCAGCCCAGTCCGCCTCGCGCCCGCACTGGGTGAAGCTTTCCACCCGCGCGGCCTTGGCCGCCTGATGCAGTGCCTCGGCCTCCGCCTCCGCCAGGTCACCGCGGCGGGCGGCGTCCACGGCGGCGCGCACGCGCGCATCATCGGTAAGGTCAAGCACCCGCTCCACGCATAGGGCGGCGACACGACGCTGCTGTGCCAGGTCGAGGGTGGCGAGCGCCGACTTGAATTCACTGTCGTTGTGTAGGCTCATGGTCTCAGGCTCCTTGCGCAGGGGCCGGTTCGACGGCATCGGGGATGTACTCGGCAATCATCTCCGTCAGTCCCACGACCGGGATCTCCATCTGGTAATGTTCCAGGCCTTCCTCGAGAATGATGCGGCAGTTGGCGCAGGCGGTTACCAGACGGTCCGGCTTCACGGCCTCGAGCTGGGATTTCTTCTTCTTGAAGGCCTCCATGCGCAGCGCCTCGCCTTCCTCGATGGCGGAGGCACCACCACCGCCGCTGCAACACCAGTTCATGAAGCCGGCATCGGGCATCTCCACGAACTCCTTGGCCACCATTTTCATCAGGTTGCGCTGCGGCTGGATGACGCCGCCACGACGGGCCAGCTGGCAGGGGTCGTGGAAGGTCAGGCGATCGGTAGCGAAACCCTCGGTCTTGAGCAGACCCTGGGTACGGAACTCCTCCAGCACCTCGATGATGTGCTGCACCTTGAAGGTAAATGGCCGGCCGATGAGGTTGGCGCCTTCCCAGCGCAGGGCGGTATAGGCGTGGCCGCATTCGGGACTGATGACGGTCTTCACCCTGAGACGCTCGGCCCCCTCGACGATACGGGAGACGATGACCCTGGCCAGGTCCGAGTTGCCGATCTGCATGCCGGCGTTGGTGGCCTCGAACGCGGTGGAGCACAGGGTCCAAGTCTTGCCGGCCTGCTTCATGATCTTGGCGATGGCGCCCAGATACTCCGGAAAGTTGATGATCTCCATGGAGGACAGCATGACCATGTACTCGGCGCCTTCCATGTCCATGGGGATGGGGATGCCGTACTCCTCCTCCACATGCTTCATTTGCGCCTTCACGGCCGGCAGGCGCACACCCATGGGGCTGCCGATGGTGACGGTGCGGTTCACCGCGCCCTTGATGCCTTCCGGCGCATGACCGGCGGCGGACATGCCTTCGCGCAGCTTGCGCACCATGTAGACGATGTCGTTGCCCACGGGACAGACGGCGGAACAGCGGCCGCACAGGGTGCAACTGGTGTAGACCAGTTCCTGCCACTCCCCCAGTTCCTCATCGGTGACGGGCCTGGCCAGGCCCACCATCTTCTTGAGCCGCCCCAGCAGGGTGTACTCCTGCTCATAGACGCGACGCAGGGGCTCCAGCTTGTGGATGGGCGTGTACTTGGGATCGCGCGTCTCGGTGTAGAACAGGCAGGCCTCGGCACAGATGCCGCAATGCACACAGCTGCTGAAATAGCTGGCGATGGGCGCGTCGATGACCTCCTTCAGGACGCGGACGCCTTTCTCTAGAGTGGCACTCATACCGGCACCCCCTTGTGACCATTGGTCGCGCCGTTGTACCAGCGCGAACCGAATAACGTGAAGGCATGGAACAACTTGGTGAAGGGCAGCACCACCAGCAACACCTCCACACTCAGGATGTGCAGGGCCAGCATGGTGGTGTAGGGCAGCAGCAAGTGGCGTACCGCCAGCCAACCCGTAAGGACGGGCAGGAAGGTCACGGTCCAGGTAAGCCAGTCCCCTAAGGTGGAGAGATAGCGTTTCACCGGGTTGTTGATGCGGTCCACCAGTACCACCACCATGGCCGCCAGGGTGACCACGGCCACCAGGTCAACGAACTGCGACGGCAGTCCGGGCCAGGACAGGCCAGTCACGGCCTCGATCAGCTTGATGTGGGGCGCGAACAGGAAGACCACAATGAACAGGCCGAAGTGAAACACAAAGCCACCGATGTAGCTGACCGGGGCGCGCCGGAGCATGCCCGGCAGCGGCACGGTGCGCCGCACGACGGTGTGCCAACCGGATGCGCCGGGGGTATGCCTTGGCGCGGCGAGGTCCTTCTGGCGCCCGAGGCTGTAGATCTCGATGAGTCGCCAAATCACACCCAACAGGAAGATGCTCACGGCGATCTCTAGGCCGGGGCCCCGCACCCAGGTCAGGAATTGCAGTTCGTTCATGCTCATTTCTCCTCGGATTTATCCAGATCCGCCAAGGTCGTGGTCTCGTGTCCGCGCTTGGCCGCGCCTTTCCGGGCCCGGTTGGCGAGGCTGATCGCCACGCCGACGCCCGCACCCGCCACGGCGGCAGCGCCCGCCATCTCGAAAGGGTCCGCAGGCATGGACAGGGCCTTGTAGAAGCCGCCGGCATCCCAGAAATCGGGCTCGGAGCAGCCGATACAGCCATGTCCGGATTCCACCGGCCAGGAAGTGCCGCCATTCCACTTCACCGTCGCGCAAGCGTTGTAGGTGACGGGCCCCTTGCAACCCAGCTCGAACAGGCACCAGCCCTTGCGCGCGCCTTCGTCGTCGAAGGTCTTGGCGAACTTGCCCTGGTCATAGAACGGCCGGCGGTAGCAGCGGTCGTGGATGGTCTCGCCATAGAAGGCCTTGGGCCGGCCCAGGTGATCCAGCTCCGGCAGACTGCCGAACGTCAGATAGTGGGCCAGCACGCCGGTGATGACCACAGGAATGGGCGGACAGCCGGGGATGTTGACCACCGGTTTGTCCTTGATCAGATCCATCACCGACACAGCCCCGGTGGGGTTGGGCCGGGCGTGCGGCAGACCACCGAAGGCCGCGCAGGATCCCAGGGCAATGACCGCCGCCGCCCCAGAGGCCGCCTCCTTCAGGAGATCCAGGTTGGTACGTCCGGCAATGCAGGAATAGGCGCCGTCCAGGCCCGTGGCCACGGAACCATCGATGATGAGCAGGTACTTGCCGGCATGGGTGCGCATGGCCTTGCTCAGGGCCTCCTCCGCCTGGTGGCCGGCCGCTGCCATGAGGGTCTCGTGGTAGTCCAGGGATACCATGTCGAAGATCATGCCTTCGATGGACGGAGAATGGGAACGGGTGATGGATTCCGTGCAGCCCGTGCATTCCTGGAACGGCAGCCAGATCACGGAAGGCCGTTGGCCGCCGGAGGCGGCGGCGGCCATGGCCTCCGCCATGGCGCGCCCCGCCGCGGGCGGCAGAGCCATCATGGAAGCCAGGGTGCCGCAGTACTTGAGAAATGTGCGGCGGGTAATGCCTTGCCGCGCCAGGGAGTCAATCAGGGGACCATGCATGATGATTCATCTCCGTTTCGCATCAGCAACCAGTTGAATCGTTCCGACCACAGACTTCTTCTTGCTTCTTGTCGACATCGGACAAACCCGACACGAGCACACCTGCTTGTCAGTCTAGACGATAAATTACGCTTTCAAGATATTCTAATCCTGTTTTTATATCCCGTGGATGAGCCGGCACCAGATCCGGCACATGGGTGATTTCTATGAACTCGGACAATACCCGCTCCTGGACATCGCGATGCGTGACCCACCAGACCCCGGGACAGGCGCTCTCTTCCAGGAGGGAAGTACCCGCGGCCTCAAGGCTGACACGGATCTCGCCCTGCCCGAGCCGTGCCCTGAGCCAATCCTTGTCCGCGGGAGTGAGAGGCAGCGCGGACAGATCGATGGCCGAGGGTTCCCCCTCTTCCACCAGGCGGCGCACCCGCTCGGCGATCTCCATCAGGAGGGGGCGGGCATTGCCGGACAGACCGGCGTCTGGTGTGACGACCCGCACAGGGATGGTATCAAGGGGCATCGTGCCACCTCCGGATCAGGTCCCGTACCGCGCCTGCTGCGTCCGGGATGGCGCCGGCCACGGCCGGGGTGGGTGCCTCGCCCCAATCCACCAGTTGGGGCTGGATGGCCACCAGGGCGCGATGTCGGGGCCAGTAGCCCTCCAGCAGGGCTATGGCCCGCAGGTCGGTGAGCCCCACCTCATGCACGCTGGACTTGCGGTTCCCCACCAGGAAGGCATCCATGGCCTCTCCTTCGAACACGCGCAGGGTACCCGGAGCGGCCTTCAGGTTGGCGGCATCCACTACTACCAGTGCGTCCGCATCCGCGATGGGGGCCGCCAGCGAAAAGGAAAGGGTGCCGCCATCCAGCAGTTCCACATCGTTGGGCAGCGGCTCGGTGGCAAGCCATTCGAGGACATGTATGCCTATACCCTCGTCACTCAGAAGGGTGTTGCCAATGCCAAGCACGAGCGTTTTCATGGCTCAAGGTTAAGCAGAATGCTGGTAGATAACAACCAAGTGGATTGGTCGGCCATTCCGCGCCACGCGCCACCGCTTGCGCAGCCTCCTATATACTAGCCGCCCCAAAGTGCCCTGTCCCGCCATGTGTCTGGCCATCCCCATGCGTATCCTCGGCATCGACGGCTTCACCGCGCGCTGCGAAGCCCGTGGTGCCTTGCGCGATGTATCCCTGTTCTTGCTGCAGGATGATCTGCCCACCGTGGGGGATTACGTGCAGGTGCAGACCGGCTATGCCATCCACAAGGTGGACGAAGACACGGCGCGCGGCGCCTGGGAACTGTTCGATCAGATCCTGCGGGAAGGCACACCCTAGCAACCTGACGGACTCGCTCGCCCGATAGGGCCCGGCGCCCAACCTGGCGTGTGCGTCGATTCCCGCCGAAGGACCAGGCGACGGATCACATGCCTCCGCCGGTGCAAGATGGGCGGCGGGGAGCGCAATGACGCGCTGGATCGTGGATGCCGTCGAAGGACCCGGTCCTCTCGACGCCGGAGCACGCGTATGATGGCGCGACGCCCGGGGTCGCAGTCCGCTAGGACTCGCCGATCAGGGCGCGGACCTGTGCCAGGTCGGTGCGGGCCAGGTCCGGCAATACTGCAAGGGCGCCGCTGAAGTCATGCGTGCGCGTGTAGTCATTCACTGTGATGACGGTACGCAGACCCGCCCCCAGGGCTGCGCGGATGCCATTCTCCGAATCCTCGAAGGCCAGGCATTGCCGGGGTTCCAAGCCCAGTTCGCGCATGGCCCAGACGTAAATATCCGGGGCCGGCTTCTTTGCGGGTACGACGTCCCCGGCGGCGATCACTGCGAACCAGTCCGGGCCGTCCGGGGCCAGGCTGTGACGCAACAGTTCGGTGACGTTTTCCGGCGTGGTGGTGGTGGCCACACCCAGGATCAGACCCGCTGCCCGGGCCTCTTCCAGCAGGCGCATCACCCCCGGACGCAGGGGTATGCCGCCCTCGGCCAGCATGCGCGTGTAATGCCGGGTCTTGGCTTGGTGCAGCGCGGCCACCAGGGCATCGAAATCCGCCGGTAGTGGATATTCGGGACGGAAACGCTGTGCATAGAACTTCATGCGCTCCTTGCCTCCGGTCACCGCCAGGAGCTGACCATAGAGCTCCACGTCCCAGTTCCAATCCAGGCCGTAGTCCCGGAAGGCAGCATTGAAGGCGGGGCGGTGCCCGTCCCGCTCGGTATCCGCCAGGGTGCCGTCCACATCGAACAATAATGCCCGCAACATAAACGTCCTTTCATTCAAAGGGTTGTGATTCCCGGGCGGCTGGGTTAATTTTTCGCACCCGCAGACAGAGGCCCCGCATGCACGCCACCGCCCCGCGCAATCCGGAATTCGACCGCCTGTTCGAGGGCACCCTCTACAGCCTGCTGTCCTGGTCGCAACTGACCCACTTCTGGCAGAATCTGGACCCGGCCGCCGGCTGGTACCTCTATGCCTTGGGTGAGGCGCGCCCCGAGATCCCCGCCGACGCGGGACATGTCAGGGCCTTCATACAGCGCATCGACGAACTCCTGCGCAAGGAGCACGATGAGGACTATTGCGGCATCGTCTACGCCGATGACCTGGAGTCCCCTAGCCTGATCAAGATCTACGATCCCCACCACCTGGGCACCTCCTGCGGTTCCGGCAAACACAGGATCCTGCCTGGCTGGATCATGTCCAGGGTGCCGCCATCCGACCTGCAGACCACCCAGATCGTCCCGCAGAACCGCAAGCGATGGTGGCAGGGCTTTGCCGACTTCATCAGCGGCAATTGAGCGGACCGATATGCGGCGTCCGCATGCAAAAGCCAGCGCGTACGCTGGCTTTTGCAGCAAGTCCCGATCTACCGGGCAACACGAGGAAACATCCTCATGCCCGAAGATCCCTCACTGTGTTCGGAACGAAGACCCCCGGACATCCGCAACGACAACCTCCGGATGATGCCGGCTGCCTGGCATGTAATGGGTGCACGGCGGCGCCCGCTGCACACGGAAAGATGGCCTTCGGGTGATTCGGCATCTCCCGGGTGGGCCGCGCAACTCACTCGGCGACAGGCGTCTCTGCTGGAGCGGGCTTGGGCGGCGGCTCGATGAGGGCCTTCATGGAAAGGCGCATGCGGCCTTTCTCATCGGTCTCCAATACCTTCACCTTCACGGCCTGACCTTCCTTCAGGTGGTCACCCACCGTGTTCACCCGCTCGTGCGCGATCTGCGAGATGTGCAGCAGACCATCCTTGCCGGGCAGGACATTGACGATGGCGCCGAAATCCAGAATCTTCAGCACGGTGCCGTCATAGGTCTTGCCCACCTCGACCTCGGCAGTGAGGTCACCGATGCGCTTCCTGGCCAGTTCCCCTGCTTCCGTGCTGGTGCAGGCGATCTTGATGGTGCCGTCCTCGGAGATGTCGATCTGGGTGCCGGTCTCTTCCGTCAGGGCACGGATGGTGGCGCCGCCCTTGCCGATCACGTCACGGATCTTCTCCGGGTTGATCTTCATGGTGATGATGCGGGGCGCATACTGGCTCATCTCATGAGGACCGGACTCGGCCGTGTTCATGATGCCCAGGATGTGCAGGCGGGCCTCCCGCGCCTGGGTCAGGGCCACCTGCATGATCTCCTTGGTGATCCCCTGGATCTTGATGTCCATCTGCAGGGCGGTGACGCCATCCGTGGTGCCGGCCACCTTGAAGTCCATGTCGCCCAGGTGATCCTCGTCACCCAGAATGTCGGTCAGCACTGCGAAGCGGTTACCTTCCTTGATGAGGCCCATGGCGATGCCGGCCACGTGTTTCCGCATGGGTACGCCGGCGTCCATCAGGGCCAGGGAACCGCCGCATACGGAAGCCATGGAGGAAGAGCCGTTGGATTCGGTGATCTCCGATACCACGCGCAGGGTGTAGCCGAATTCTTCCTTGTCGGGCAGCATGGCCAGGAGTGCGCGCTTGGCCAGGCGACCATGCCCGATCTCGCGCCGCTTGGGGCTGCCCACACGGCCGGTTTCGCCGGTGGCGAAGGGCGGCATGTTGTAGTGGAACAGGAAGCGGTCGGAATATTCGCCGGTGAGGGCCTCGATGGTCTGCTCGTCACGGCCGGTACCCAGGGTGGTCACCACCAGTGCCTGGGTCTCGCCCCGGGTGAACAGGGCAGAACCATGCGCGCGGGGCAACACCCCGGTGCGGATGCTGATGGGGCGCACGGTACGTGTATCGCGCCCGTCGATGCGAGGCTCACCGGCCAGGATGCGACTGCGCACCACACGCGCCTCCAAGGCGTGGAAGAGGTCCTTGACCACATTGGCGGCGGTGGTATCCATGTCCTCACCTATCATCGCCGCATGGACCCGGTTGCGGATCTCGTCCACGGCCTGCACACGGGCCTGCTTCTGGCGGATGGAATAGGCCTGCGACAGGTCCGTGGCACACAAGGACTCCATGCGCTCGATGAGGACGGAGGGGGTCTCCGGCGCACTCCATTCCCAGTCGTCCTTGCCGGCTTCATCCGCCAGGTCATTGATCGCGTCGATGGCCACACGCATCTGCTCGTGACCGAAGACCACGGCACCCAGCATCACGTCCTCGGGCAGTTCCCGGGCCTCGGACTCGACCATGAGCACGGCGGATTCGGTACCGGCCACCACCAGATCCAGCCGTGATTCCCTCAGCTCGGTCTGGGTGGGATTGAGCACATACCGGCCATCCAGGTAGGCCACACGCGCGGCGCCGATGGGGCCGTTGAAGGGCAGGCCGGAAAGGGCCAGCGCCGCCGAGGCGCCAAGCATGGCGGGGATATCGGAATCCACCTCCGGATTGGCGGAGACCACAGTGGCGATGATCTGTACCTCGTTGAAGAAACCGTCGGGGAAGAGCGGGCGGATGGGCCGGTCGATGAGGCGGGAGGTGAGGGTCTCCTTCTCCGTGGGCTTGCCCTCGCGCTTGAAGTAGCCCCCCGGGATGCGTCCCGCGGCATAGGTCTTCTCCATGTAGTCCACGGTCAGGGGAAAGAAGTCCTGGCCGGGCTTGACCTCGTTCTTGGCCACCACGGTGACCAGCACCACGGTGTCGTCCATGTTGACCATGACCGCACCGGTGGCCTGGCGGGCGATCTCGCCTGTTTCCAGGGTGACGGCATGACGACCGTACTGGAATGACTTCTTGACTGGGTTCACGCTGTTTTCATCCTATCCGGTTCTTCGGGCTGGGGCGGCAATGCCTCGGCTGACCTACTTGCTTACTTGCGCAGGCCCAGCGTCTGGATCAACTGTGTGTAGCGCTCGGCATTCTTGGCCTTGAGGTAATCGAGCAGTCGGCGCCGGCGGGAGACCATCCTGAGCAGGCCACGGCGGGAATGGTGATCCTTGGTGTTGGCCTTGAAGTGGTCGGTCAGGTCGTTGATGCGGGCGGTGAGCAGCGCAATCTGCACTTCCGGAGAGCCGGTGTCGGCCGCACCGCGCGCGTGTTGTTTGACGATCTCGGCCTTCCGGGCGGTGGTGATAGCCATGTCATGACTCCTATGCAATCGCGTGGCCCGAGGCTATTCAGGACACGTTCTGGAAAACGTTGGATTCTACGCTCAGGCAGCCTGCTGGCTCAAGAAGATCGGTTGCCGAGGCTCCTTCATGCACCGGCGACCAAGCGTATTGGCGCCAGCCTGCCCTGCGCGCCTGCCTCCGCCACGCCCAGGAATTCCGGCCCCGGCGCATAGATCCGGAACTTCTCACCCACCCGCAGATGGGACAGCCGCACGGCCTGGCCATGACGCATCCGCCAGGCCGACTCCGCATCCAGATGCAACGCGGCCAGGCCACCAATCAGGCCATCGGCGGGCTGCAGGCAGGCATCCCGCCTGGCCTCCGGCAGGGCCTCCAGCGCCGTCAGCGACATGGCATGCGCCACGGAGAAGGACCCCACCGCCAGACGCCGCAGACCGATGAGGTGTGCGCCGCAACCCAGGGCCTGCCCCAGGTCGTCGGCCAGGGCACGCACATAAAAGCCCTTGCCGCAATGCACGCGCAGGCTGCATATCTCTTCGTCCAGCGCCTCCAGCGTCAGGGCATGCACCATCACCCGACGAGCCTGTCGCGGGATGTCGATGCCCTGGCGGGCATATTCGTACAGCGGGCGGCCCCGATGTTTGAGGGCGGAGTGCATGGGCGGCACCTGTTCGATCTCGCCCAAAAAACCGGCGAGCGCGGCGCGCAGGGCGGCTTCATGGAAGGCCACCGGGCGCTCGGCGATGACGTCGCCCTCCAGGTCGCCGCTCCGGGTACGCACCCCGAACCGGACCTCGGCAAGGTAGACCTTGTCCGCCTCCAGCAAATACTGGGAAAACTTTGTGGCCTCCCCCAGGCAGAGGGGCAGCAGGCCGGTGGCGAAGGGATCCAGGGTGCCGGTGTGCCCCGCCTTGGCAGCATTAAACAGCCGCCTCGCCTGCTGCAGGGCGGCGTTCGAGCTCAGGCCAGCGGGTTTGTCCAGGAACAGAACACCGTCAACCTTACGTTTCATCGTCTTGTCTGCACGGATGCCGCATGCGGTCCTCGGCCACCGCTGTCTCGATGAGTCGGGACAGCCGCGCACCCCGCTCCACGGACGTGTCGTGCTGGAAATCGAGCCTGGGCACGGTACGCATGCGCATGCGCCGGGCCAGCTCGGTACGCAGGAAGCCCGCTGCCTTGCGCAGACCCTCCAGAGCCGGCGTGTGATCCTCCACGTACGTGGTGAACCATACCCTGGCATGTTCCAAGTCCGGGCTGACCTCCACGGCGGTGAAACTCACACCCTGCACGCGGGGATCCTTCATTTCGCGCTGCAGGACGTCCGCCAGTTCGTGACGGATCTGCTCGGCGATGCGTCGGGCACGGGGAGTGGATGAAGTCATGAGGGCCGCATGTCGTGGGAAAGGCTAACTGTCCGTCACCCGACACTCAGCCCCCGTGTATTCAAAGGGTTCTGGCCACCTCGACCACCTCGTAGCATTCGAGCTGGTCGCCTTCCATGATGTCGTGATAGTGCCTCAGGGACAGGCCACATTCGAAGCCGGCCTTCACTTCCTTCACGTCATCCTTGAAACGCTTGAGTGAATCCAGTTCGCCCTCGAACACCACCACGTTGCTGCGCAGTACCCGTACCCGTGCGGAACGCCGGAGCAAGCCTTCCAGCACATAACAGCCGGCCACCGCCCCCACCTTGGAGATGCGGAACACCTGGCGGATCTCCGCCAGACCAAGGGCGTTTTCCTTCCTCTCAGGTGAGAGCAGGCCACCCATGGCCGCCTTCACGTCCTCCACGGCCTCGTAGATGATGTTGTAGTAGCGGATGTCCACTCCGGAGCCCTCCGCCAGCTTGCGTGCCTGGGCATCGGCGCGCACGTTGAAGCCCAGCAGGGCCGCGCCGGAGGCGAGGGCCAGGTTCACGTCGGACTCGGAAATGGCGCCCACCGCGGCATGCAGGATGTTGACCTTGACCTCGTCCGTGGAAAGCTTGCCCAGGGCGTGCGTCAGACCCTCGAAGGAGCCCTGCACATCGGCCTTGATGATGATGGGCAGGGTCTTGATCTCGCCCTCGGTCATGCCCTCGAACATGTTCTCCAGCTTGGCAGCCTGCTGCCGCGCCAGCTTCACATCGCGATACTTGCCTTGGCGGAATAGTGCGATCTCGCGTGCCTTGCGCTCGTCCGGCAGCGCCATCACGTCCTCACCGGCGGCGGGCACCTCGGACAGCCCTTGGATTTCCACGGGAATGGAAGGTCCGGCCCGTTCCACGGCGCGCCCAGTCTCGTTCAGCATGGCCCGCACCTTGCCGAAGGCGGTACCGGCCAGCAGCATGTCGCCACGCTTGAGTGTGCCGGACTGAACCAGGACGGTGGCCACCGGACCACGCCCCTTGTCCAGACGGGATTCGATCACCACACCCTTGGCCAGGGTCTCCACGGGGGCCGTCAGCTCCAGCACCTCAGCCTGCAGCAGCACGGCGTCCAGCAGATCGTCGATGCCCTTGCCGGTCTTGGCGGACACATCCACGAATTGGGCATCGCCACCCCATTCCTCGGGCACTACGCCTTCACTGGAGACTTCCTGGCGAATGCGCTCCGGATTGGCATCCGGCTTGTCGATCTTGTTCACCGCCACCACGACGGGTACGTTGCCGGCCTTGGCGTGATGGATGGCCTCGCGCGTCTGGGGCATGACACCGTCATCGGCCGCCACTACCAGGATGACGATGTCCGTGGCCTTGGCGCCCCGTGCACGCATGGCAGTAAAGGCCTCGTGACCGGGCGTGTCCAGGAAGGTGATCATGCCCTTGGGGGTTTCCACATGATAGGCGCCGATGTGCTGGGTGATACCACCCACTTCCCCTATCGCCACCTTGGCACGGCGGATGTAGTCCAGCAGGGAGGTCTTGCCGTGATCGACATGGCCCATGACGGTCACCACCGGTGCCCGGGGCAGGGTCCGGGCCTCCTTGTGTTCGCCGGTATCCTCCAGATAGGCCTCGGGGTTGTCCGTGGGCGCGGGCTTGGCCACATGACCCATTTCCTCCACCAGGATCATGGCGGTGTCCTGGTCCAGGACCTGATTGATGGTGACCATGGAGCCCATTTTCATCAGGGCCTTGATGACCTCGGTCGCCTTGACGGACATCTTGTGGGCCAGATCGGCCACGCTGATGGTCTCGGGAATCAGCACCTCCCGCACCACCGGCTCGCCGGGTGGCATGAAAGCGGCCTCGTGCTCGGCCTTGTGGTGGCGGGACTTGCGTGCGCGCCAGCCATCCCCGGCTTCCGCCGCACCACGGATCTTGAGGCCGGGGCGCTTGGCTCCCCCCTCCATTTCCCGCTGCCCCTTTTTGGCACCCCCCTTTTCGGCGGTCTTTTCGGTCTTGGGCTTGACGCTGGGCTTCACGGCCGGTTTCACCTCTGCAGGCTTGACGGGCTCCACGGGCTTGGCCTTGGCGGCTTCATCCGCCATGCGTCGGGCGGTCTCACGTTCCTGCTTGGCCTTCAGCTCGGCCTCTTGAATGGCGCGCAGCTTGGCCTGACGCTGCGCCTCCTGCTGTCTCTGTTGCCGCTCCTCCTCACTGAGGATGGAAACCTGGGTCTCCGGCACGTCTTCGGTCACGGCCTTCTCCACGGGCACGGGTATCTCTTCCGCCACGGGGACCTGGACTTCCACGACCGGTGAAGGCTCGACCGGCGACACCTCGGGGACAGGAACGGCCTCGACCGGCGCCTCCTCGCGCTTGACCAATACCCGCTTCTTGCGCACCTCCACCTGCACGGTGCGGGTACGCCCGCTGCTGTCGGCGGTCTTGATCTCACCGGTTTGTTTGCGTGTGAGGGTGATCTTTTTCTTTGGACCGGCCGAGCCATGCTTGCCGCGCAGATAGTCCAGCAGCATGGCCTTGTCCTGGTCGGACAAGGCATCACCCGCACCCTGCACGGCCACGCCGGCTGCCTGCAGTTGCCTGACCAGCACGGCGGGATCCACCTTGAGTTCCCGTGCGAATTGTTCAATGTTCATATTCGCCCCCCGTTCAGGTACCCGACAGCAGCGGCGCCCGGGCCGCCATGATGAGCTGCCTGGCCAGTTCCTCATCCATTCCGGTGAGTTCCACGAGCTCATCCACGGACAGATCGGCCAGATCGCCCGCGTGGTTCACGCCCTTGGATGTAAGCAGGGCCGCGGTGTGAGCATCCATGCCCGCCACGCTCAGCAGGTCGGCCGCGGCACTCTCCACGGCCTCCTCCCGCACGATGGCGTCGGTCAGCAGGGCATCCCGCGCGCGGGAACGCAGCTCGTTGACCGTGTCCTCGTCGAAGGCCTCGATCTCCAGCATTTCCGACAGGGGCACATAGGCCACCTCCTCCAGGCTGGTAAAGCCCTCCTCCACCAGCACCTGCGCCACGTCCTCGTCCACGTCCAGCTTCAGCATGAACATCCGGGTCAGGCTCGCAGCTTCCTGCTGATGCTTCCGCTCGGCTTCGTCCACGGACAGGATATTGATGTCCCAGCCGGTCAGCTCAGAGGCCAGGCGCACGTTCTGGCCATGGCGGCCAATGGCGATTTCCACCTGTTCGGGCTCCACCACCACGTCCATGGCGTGTTTCTCCTCGTCCACCACGATGCTGGTGACCTCGGCCGGAGACAGTGCGTTGATGACGAACTGGGCCGGATCGGAGGACCACAGCACGATATCCACCCGTTCACCGTTGAGCTCGTTGGTCACGGCGGTGACCCGGGTGCCGCGCACGCCGATACAGGTACCCTGGGGATCCACGCGCGGGTCGTTGGATTTCACCGCGATCTTGGCGCGCATACCCGGATCCCGTGCCGCGGCGCGAATCTCGACGATGCCCTCCTCCACCTCCGGCACCTCCAGACGAAACAGTTCCTTGATGAACTCCGGTGCAGTACGGGACAGCACGAGCTGCGGGCCACGCCCGCCGCGTTCGACCCGTACCAGATAGGTACGCACCCTGTCACTCGTGCGCAGGTTGTCCTTGGGAATCATCTGGTCCTTTTCCAGGCGGCCCTCGATACGGCCTGACTCGATGATCGCGCTGCCCCGCTCCAAACGCTTCACCGTACCGGTCACCAGAGTTTCGCCGCGCGCCAGGAAGTCGTTCAGGACCTGCTCCCGCTCGGCATCGCGTATCTTTTGCAGGATCACCTGCTTGGCAGCCTGGGCACCGATACGGCCGAAGTCCACGGCTTCCACGGATTCTTCGATGTGCCCGCCCACCTGAATGTCGGGATCGATCTCCCGGGCCTCGAACAGCAGGTACTGACGATCCGGAAACTCCAAGCCCGCTTCGTCGGGCAACACCTCCCAACGACGATAGGCCTGGTATTCCCCGGTCCTGCGGTCAATGTCCACGCGAATATCCACATCCTCGTTGAGATAGCGCTTTTTCGTGGCGTGGGCCAGGGCTGCCTCGATGGCGCCAAACACCACCTCCGGCTCCACATTCTTCTCGCGTGCCAGCGCATCGGCCAGCAACAGAATTTCCCGACTCATCGCTTCCTCCGGGTTGCACCCTCGAACTGCGGCGCCAGGCGGGCGGATTCCACATCCGCGAGGGGGATTTCCACCAGGGCGCCATCCATCTCCAGCTTCAGCACCTCATTGTCCAGCCCACGCAGCAGACCGGTGAAGCGCTTGCGCCCGTCCTGGGGCGCACACACCCGGACCTGGGCGCGGCACCCATCGAAACGGATGAAATCCGCCGGCTTCACCAGGGGCCGATCCAACCCAGGCGACGAGACCTCCAGACGCTCGTAGCCCACGCTTTCGACCGTGAGCAGATGTGTGAGCTGATTGCTCACGCGCACGCAATCATCCAGGCCGACGCCCGAGGGCTGATCGATATACACGCGCAACAGTCCGCGCCCGACCCACTCCAAAGCCACCAGTTCGTATCCCATGCCGGTCAGGGTCGGTTCTATCAGTGCCTGCAAATCCATCGCGCAAATGCCATAAACAAAAAATGGGCGCGAAGCCCATCCAGAAAACCTGTGAATTGTATCCGCATAACCGGCTGATGAGAAACCCCCATTTCCCTTGGCTGCCCACCACAGCGTCCTGCTTGACGCCACCTCGATGTCCGCCAGAAATCGGGCCGGCACGAGTGCCCCATCATCGCCGCGTGCCCCGCTGCGGGAAGGCCGCCCGCTTCGCACCGCTTCCCCACCAGCCTGTCCGACCGGCTTTCCCATAGCCATGGTGCCGGCCGGAAGACGATTCAATCAGCGGCCATTAGCACTCCCACATCACGAGTGCTAAAATTTGGGTGGACTCAAGAGAAGGATCCCTCATGACAGCACGAGCCTTGAACTTTCCCGTCCCAGCCACCCTGGGCAGCCTGGAGAACTACATCCAGGCCGTAAACCGCTTTCCACTGCTGAGCCCCGAACAGGAGCATGAGCTGGCCGTACGCTTGCGTGACTTGGGTGACGTGGAGGCCGCTCGTCAGCTGGTCCTGTCCCATCTGCGTCTGGTGGTGGCCATTGCCCGGGGGTATCTGGGCTACGGACTGTCCCACGCCGACCTCATCCAGGAAGGCAACGTAGGCCTGATGAAGGCCGTCAAGCGCTTCGACCCCGAGCGGGGTGTGCGCTTGGTATCCTTTGCGGTGCACTGGATCAAGGCAGAAATCCACGAATTCATCCTCAAGAACTGGCGCATGGTGAAGGTGGCCACCACCAAGGCGCAACGCAAGCTGTTCTTCAACCTGCGCAGCATGAAGAAGGATGAAGGCAGTCTGTCCAGCAGTGCGGTGGAGGAGATGGCCCGTGCCCTGAATGTCAGTCCCATGGACGTACGTGAAATGGAAACCAGGCTCTATGGCCAGGATGTATCCCTGGATCCCGGTGTGGAGGACGAGGACAGCGCCTTTACCCCCATTGCCTACCTGGCGGCTCCGGATGCCGAACCCACCCTGCGGTTGGAGCAGAAGGAACGCCAGAAACTCGCCACCACTGGTCTGAGCCAGGCCTTGGAGACCCTGGACGCCCGCAGCCGCCACATCATCGAGGCCCGCTGGCTGAACGAGGAAAACCCCGCCACCCTGCATGAATTGGCGGCGGTTTACGGCATCTCCGCCGAGCGTGTACGGCAGGTGGAGGCCAAGGCCCTGCAAAAGCTTCGGAGCGCCATGAGCTGAGACCATGAAAAAGGCCCCGCATGCGGGGCCTTTTCTGGGATACGCCCTTGATCAGAAAAGAGAGCCGAGCGCCACGGTCAGAAAACTGATCCAGGCCCATACGATGAGGGCCACAACCAGGGTCATGGGCAGGTTGGTCTTGCTGAATAGGTTCATCTTTGCTTCCTAGCACAATCCGCCGGCAGCATTGTAGAACAAAAATGGGTACGGTCGCCCGTACCCATCCAGACACTCGCCTCGCCGGTTACTTCCGGCTTGCGGCCGCGACCTCCCCGACCGTGACCTGGCCTTTCAGTTTTTCCACGCTGGCCTTGCCAAAGCCCTTCACCTGCATGAGATCGTCCAGGCTCTTGAACGGCCCGTTCTTGTCCCGATGTTCCAGGATGATCTTGGCCTTGGCGGGACCGATGCCCTTGACGGACTCCAGTTCCGAGCGCGTGGCCTTGTTCAGGTCTAGCGCCGCCCAAGCGGACCAGCTGAAAAGCAAGCCGCAGAGCAGCCCCGCAATCGCCTTATGCATGTATTCCTCCCTGTAAGTCGAAGATGGTGCCGAAATCGGCGGGTCTGACTGTAGCCCTCGGCCCGTTCCGCGCACAACCCCACAAAGGGTATAGACGGGCTAGACCATGGGGCATAGCGACAGGCAAGGGTTGAAACTATTCCACCCCACCCTTAGTCTTAGCGCCGTGTTCAACTGCGGTGGAGATTCCACGATGCAAACCCGTTTCGACAATGTTGCGCGCATGGAAGGTGCCATTGCCTACGGGCAGACCCACAAGGTGCTGCGCAATACCTACATGATGCTGGGTCTGACCATGATCCCGACTGTCATCGGGGCCTACGCCGGCATGAGTCTCAACTTCGCCTTCGCCGCCGAGCATCCATTCATGTTCGCCATCGGCATGCTGGCAGTGATGATGGGACTGTTCTTCGGCATCAATGCCACGCGCAACAGCGGCCTGGGCGTGGTCCTGCTGCTGGCCCTCACCGGCTTCATGGGCCTGATGCTGGGGCCCATCCTCCAGGTCGCCATGGGGCTGAGCAATGGCGCGGAAATCGTCGGCCTGGCCGCGGGCGGGACCGGTGCGATCTTCCTGACTCTGGCGGGTATCGCCACCACCAGCAAAAAGGATTTCAGCTTCCTGGGCAAATTCCTGCTGGTGGGCATCGTGCTGCTGATCCTCGCCAGCCTGGCCAACATCTTCTTCCAGATTCCTGCCCTGGCCCTGACTCTGTCGGCGGTGGCGGTCCTGCTGTTTTCCGGCTTCCTGCTCTATGACGTGAGCCGGGTGGTGAACGGCGGTGAGACCAACTACGTCATGGCGACCCTGGCCATTTATCTGGACATCTACAACATCTTTGTCAATCTGCTGCAACTGCTCATGGCCTTCATGGGCGAGCGGGACTGACTCCGCCCGTAGGTCTGGAGGGCGGCCGTGGCCGCCCTCTCTTCATGGCGACACCGGCCCGATAAGGCCCCGTCACGGGCCGAAGGCGGGATCCGCCCAAAGGGCCGACGCGGGCTGCTGTTGTCTCCCGATCGGCCGAATCGTGCCCACATGCTCACCGTCCGGTGGAATCGACCTGTGCATCGGGCCCACCTGCCACCGTCAAACCCATTGCTCGGGTAGCGGCGCGTGGCGTGCTATACAGGTCCATTTATGGATTACGGAGACGGTCATGAAGGTCGAGGTCCTCGGGGGCAGTGGTTTCATCGGCGCGCGACTCGTGGATAAGCTCAGGGCGCAAGGCCATCGGGTAGGTGCGCACTCCCGTTCCACCGGGGTGGACATGTTCACTGGTGCTGCTGTCCATCGTCGGCATGGGCCAGGTGGTCGACGTGGATTACTACCGAGCGAAGCTGCTCCAGGAGGCATTGCTGCGCGTGGGACCGATCCCCTGCTCGATCGTGCGAGCCACCCAGTACATGGAATTCATCGACGCCATACTGTCCTGGACCACCAAGGGCGACGTCGTCCGTCTTCCCACCACCCTGTTGCAGCCGATCGCCGCCAGGGATGTGGTCGACGCACTGGCATAGGTCGCCAACGGCCCGGCCTTGGACGGCATCCTCAATGTCGCCGGCCCGGACGTCATTGCCCTGGATGAATTGGGCAGACGCACCCTGCAAGCCCGGCCGGATGGGCGGCGCGCGGCCACCGACGAATCTGCCGGTCTATACGGGGCGGTCTCCAGGGATGCCATCATTGCCCCACCGGGAACGCGGATCGCCGCCACGCGCTACGCTGATTTCCTGGCGCAGCGGGCCCCTTGAGCCTGCTGGCAGCCCCGCATTCCACGGCACCGGTTCTGTACCGTGGATCGGGTTGATCACTCTTGGCCTCGGCCGACCTTTGAGCGGACGGCCTCTTCGAGGCCATGCAGGCCACTGGAAATTCGGCCGAATCCGCGAAGCGCCCGGTGTGGATGCGGCTTGCGAGAGGCAGCCGGACGAAGGCCATCCTGGAAAGGGCGCAGGACAGCAGTGCATGGTGGCTGCTTTGCTACCGGCGCAAGGATCGTATGGGCCTGGGCCCGCCAACGCTTGCGGCGGACAGATTGTCGGACACATGCACGTACGGCCGGCATCGGTGTCGATGTTTTCAGGCAACGGATGACCTGGGCAAATTCTTTGCTTTTTCAGGGGGGTGTCGTGCGCAACTTGTTCAACATGGTGAAGTTCGGCCTGATAGCCGCGTGCTGCATCTCCATGCAAGTCCAGGCCGGCAATTTATCGGAAGACCTGCTGCACAAACCCATCTTCCTGATTTCCGGCAAGAAGACCAGCCTGGCCGAATTCCAAGGCAAGAAGGCCGTTTACCTGAAATTCTGGGCCACCTGGTGCCAGCCTTGCCGCCAGCAAATGCCACATTTTGAACACGTGCAACGAGAATATGGCGATGAGATCGAGGTGATCGCCATAAACATCGGCATCAATGACGACATGGACAGCATCCGCAAGACCATCAGGGAATTTGGCCTGACCATGCCGTTGGCCGTGGACAAAAACGGTGACCTGGCCCAGGCCTTTCGTCTGATCGGCACACCCTATCACCTAGTCTTCGACAAGGACATGAATCTGATTCATTTTGGCCACAAGGCCGATTCCGTCCTCGACAGTTCACTCGCCCTGGTGGCCCAGAGAAAACAGGCCGAGATCATCGATCCCACGGTATTGATCGAAAAAGAACCGGACATTCCACTGAATCTCGACGACGGCAAGCTGCATGCCCTGTTCTTTACGGCAACCTGGTGTGATTGGTACTGGGCGGAAAGCCGCCCGCAGGACTCGCAAGGCTGCATCAAAGCCCAGCAAGCCGTGAATTCCCTGTATCGGGAGACGCAATACATCTCTTGGCTGGGGGTCATAAATCGGTTGTGGACAAAGGACAGCGACCTGACCGAATACATAAACAAGTTTTCCGTAAGACACCCAACGGCAATCGACAAGAGCAATCGACTCTTTCACCAATACGCGATCAATGCACTGCCTACCCTGGTGCTGATCAAGCATGGCGCGGTCGTGGCCAGATTGTCGGATTTCACTGATCTGGGCGACATTGCCAGAAGGCTGGAAGCCTTGAAGTGATCCCTCTAATCAGCAAGTACCCAGGCCCACCTGGGTCTACGAATTCTGCGCGCTGTACAAAAAATCGCTTGTCCTCGCCTCGTCTTTTTTAATTTGCCCCCCGTCATGCCGGGTCTGCCCATGTCTGCCCCCCTCGTCCTCACCGCCGGCGAACCCGCCGGGATCGGCCCGGATCTGTGTGTCCTGCTGGCCCAGGCCCCTCCGCCCGCACCCGTGGTGATGCTGGCAGACCGCAGGGTGTTGACGCAGCGTGCCGCGCTGCTGGCCCTGCCCTTCGACGTGCCCGATTACCAGCCAGGGCATGGGCAAGACCTGAGCCTGCTGCACTTCCCCGCTCCCGCCCCGGTGCAGGCCGGTGTGCTGAACAAGGCCAACAGCGGCTATGTCCTGGCCACCCTGAAACGCGCGGTCGAGGGCTGTCAGGGCGGTGAATTCGCGGCCCTGGTGACAGGCCCGGTGCACAAGGGCGTGATCAACGACGCGGGCATCCCATTCACCGGCCACACGGAATTCCTTGCGGAGCTTACCCGCACCCCCCGAGTGGTGATGCTGTTGTCAGGGGGAGGCATGCGCGTGGCCCTGGCGACCACCCATCTGCCCCTGCGTCTGGTGGCGGATGCCATCACCCCTCAGGCCCTGGAAGCCAGCCTGCGGATCCTGCACGATGCCCTGGCGAGGGATTTCGGCCTTGCCGTCCCCCGCATCCTGGTTGCCGGGCTCAACCCCCATGCCGGCGAGGGGGGGCACATGGGCCGTGAGGAGATCGAAATCATCGAACCCGTGTTGCAGCGACTGCGACAGGAAGGCATGCAGCTGCAAGGTCCCCTGCCCGCCGACACCCTGTTCCAGCGCCAGAACCTGGCGCAGTGTGATGCGGTGCTGGCCATGTACCACGACCAGGGTCTGCCGGTGCTCAAGCACGCCAGCTTCGGCGCGGGCGTGAACATCACCCTGGGGCTGTCCATCATCCGCACCTCTGTGGACCATGGCACGGCCCTGGATCGGGCGGGTCGGGGAGAGGTGCATGCCGGCAGCCTGGAAGTGGCCATCGCCACGGCCCGGCAGATGGCGGAACATCGGCACCTGCATCGGAGCATGCCGGCGTGAAGGGCGTCCTGCCCCGGGCCAAGAAACACCTGGGGCAGCACTTCCTCGTGGACGCCCATTACGTGACCCGCATCATGGCCGCCATCCATCCCGCAGCCACGGATCGGGTGGTGGAGATCGGCCCCGGGCCAGGGGCCCTCACCCGCCCCCTGCTGGAAGTGTTGCCGCATCTGCACGTAGTGGAATTCGATCCGGACATGGTGGCGCGGTTACGTAGCGAATTTCCGCCGCAGCAGCTCAGCATCCATCCGGCCGATGCCCTGACCTTCGACTTCGGCCAGCTTGGGGCAGACCTGCGCGTGGTGGGCAACCTGCCCTACAACATCTCTTCACCCCTGCTCTTCCACCTGGCCGGGTTCGCCCATGGCATACGCGACATGACCTTCATGCTGCAAAAAGAGGTGGTCAACCGCATGGCCGCCACCGCGGATACCCAGGACTACGGCCGCCTTTCGGTGATGCTCCAAGCCCGGTTTGCGGTACACAGACTGTTCAACGTGCCCCCGGGAGCCTTTCGACCGCCCCCCAAGGTGGATTCGGCCATGGTCCGCCTGGTCCCTCTTCCCTCCGCGGCCATACCGTATATCCACCCCGGGCTCTTTGCCGATGTGGTAGCCCGCGCCTTCGGCCAGCGTCGCAAGACCCTGCGCAATACGCTGAGGGGCCTGGTCGACGACGCCACGTTCAAGGCCTCGAACATCGATCCGGCACGGCGTGGAGAAAGCCTGTCGGTGGCGGAGTTCGCCGCCCTGGCCAATCTTCTGGCCCGGGCCGGGTAGAATCGATCGCCATGGCGATCACCGCGACCACATCTCCCATCCCGGCTCCGGCGCCGGCCTCGCCCTCCAGCGCCACATGTTTTCATTGTGGCGAGCCCGTCCCCCGAGGCGCCAGCTATGTCATCCAGTACCAGGGTACGGGCAGGCCCGCCTGCTGTCCGGGCTGCCAGGCCGTGGCCCAGACCATCATCGACTCCGGCAACGCGGACTACTATCGCCTGCGCACCGGCATGCCGCCCACGCCGGAAGCAGCCCTGGACGAACTCAGGAACCTCAGGCTGTACGACATTCCCGAGGTGCAGGGCAGCTTCGTCAGCAGCGATCGCGACAACGCGAACCTGCGCGAGGCCAGCCTGATCCTGGAAGGCATCGTCTGCGCCGCCTGTATCTGGCTGAACGAGCGCCACCTGCATCAATTGCCGGGCGTGCTGGGGGTGGACATCAACTTCTCCACACGCCGCGCCCGTGTACGCTGGGACAATGGGCAGATCCAGCTTTCCGATATCCTGCACGGCATACAGGAAATCGGTTACCAGGCCTATCCCTTCGATGCCAGCCGGCAGGAGGACCTGTTCCGCAAGGAGCGCAACCTCGCCATTCGCCGCCTGGCCATCGCCGGCCTGGGCATGATGCAGGTCATGACCTTCGCCGTGCCCGTCTACCTGGCCGAGGCAGGCACCATGACCCGGGATATCGAGACCTTGATGCGCTACGCCAGCCTGCTGCTCACCACGCCGGTGGTGTTCTATTCGGCCTGGCCCTTCTTCCAGGGTGCCTGGCGCGACCTCAGGCTGTATCGCGCCGGTATGGACGTACCCGTGGCCCTGGGCATCGGCGCGGCCTATGTCGCCAGCGTCTATGGCACCTTCACCGGCAGTCAGGACGTTTATTTCGACTCCGTGGTGATGTTCGTGTTCTTCCTGCTCACCGGCCGCTTCCTGGAAATGAGCGCACGCAAGAAGTCGGCCGAGGCGGCCGAAAGCCTGGTGAAGCTGATCCCGGCCGCCGCCGTGCGGCTGCCTGGCTTTCCTGCACGTCGCGAGGAGGAGATCGTGGCGGTGGTCAAGCTGACCCCCGGCGACCATGTGCTGGTAGGCCCCGGCGAGAGTTTTCCCGCCGACGGCAAGGTCATGGAAGGTGTGTCCAGCGTGGACGAGTCCCTGCTCACGGGCGAATCCCGCCCGGTGGACAAGCAGACCGCCAGCGCCGTCATCGGCGGCACACTGAACCTGGACAGCCCCCTGGTGGTACAGGTGGAGAAGGTGGGGGGCGACACGGTACTCTCCGGCATCGTGCGCCTTCTGGACCGGGCCCTGGCGGAAAAGCCCCATCTGGCCCTGGTGGCGGACCGGGTGGCGACCTGGTTCGTGCTCGTATTGCTGCTGATTGCCGCCGGCGTGGCGAGCGCATGGTATTTCGTGGATCCCACACGGGCCTTCTGGATCACTGTCTCGGTGCTGGTGGTGACCTGTCCCTGCGCCTTGGGCCTGGCCACCCCCGCAGCATTGACCGCGGCCCTGGGACGGCTCACGCGTCTGGGTCTGCTGTCCACCCGGGGGCATGCCCTGGAGACCCTGGCACGCGCCACGGACTTCGTATTCGACAAGACCGGTACCCTGACCACGGGGGAGTTCAGCCTGCACGACGTACATGTGCAGCGTGGAGACACGGAGCAGGCCCTGGCCATTGCCCAGGCCCTGGAACAGGGCGCCACCCACCCGGTGGCGGCCGCCCTGCGCACGGCGGTACAGTCTCCCAAGCTGCACGCCGAAGACCTGCGCTACGTACCGGGCAAGGGTATCGGTGGCCAGGTACAGGGCAGACACTACCGCCTGGGCTCCTCGGAATTCCTTGGCGCCGAACCGCCCGCACTGCTCGCGCCCGGCCTCACCCTGGTGGGCCTGGCGGACGATGCTGGCGTGCTGGCCTGGTTCAGCCTGGGGGACGGCCTGCGCCCGCAAGCGCGAGCCCTGATCCAGGATCTAAAGGACCTGGGGGTGCGCCTGCATCTCTACTCCGGTGACCGTACGGAAAATGTGCAGGCCCTGGCCAGCGAACTGGGTATCTCGGATGCCCGCGGCAACATGCTGCCCGAAGACAAGCTGGAGGCCGTGCGTGCGCTGCAACGGGCGGGTGCGGTGGTGGCCATGACGGGGGATGGTGTCAACGATGCACCGGTGCTGGCCCAGGCCCAGGTATCCATCGCCGTGGATCAGGGGGCGGAAGCGGCGCAGGCCGCGGCCGACATGGTCCTGCTCTCGAGCGAGATCGGCCGTCTGGCGGATGGCGTGCGCCTGGCACGCAAGACCCAGACGGTCATACGTGAAAACCTGACCTGGGCCGCGCTCTACAACCTGCTGGCCATCCCGGCCGCCGCCCTGGGCCATGTCACCCCCTGGATGGCGGGCATCGGCATGTCCCTGTCATCCCTGCTGGTGGTGCTCAATGCCATGCGCCTGTCCCGCATCGATACTCTCGATCACAAGCCGGGTACATGAGCCGATGCACCCATGCTTTTTTATTGCTCCAACTGTTAGACTGAGAACAACATCGCCAAGACTCGATAAATCACGCCATGGAAATACTCTATCTGCTCATTCCTCTGAGCTTGGTCTTCGTGGTGTTGATCGCCGTGGTCTTCCTGTGGGCCGTGAAGAGCGGCCAGTTCGAGGACCTGGAAGGTCCCGCCCACCGCATCCTCATGGATGAGGACACACCCGACGCCTTGCGCACGAAACCAGGCTCGGGACAGCACTGAGTTTTGACTCGCGTCAACCATGTATCTAGGATTCGGGTGTCGTTTTTCCGGCATTCGCTTTTTGTGACCCAGCCTTAACTGCTAAGGAGACCCGTATGGAAGCAACATACAACTACAAGGTCGTCCGTCAGTTCGCCATCATGACAGTCGTATGGGGAATTGTCGGCATGCTGGTCGGCGTCATCATCGCCGCCCAGTTGATCTGGCCCGACATCACGTATGGCATACCATGGTTGTCCTACGGGCGCCTGCGGCCTCTGCATACCAACGCGGTCATCTTCGCCTTTGGTGGCTCGGCACTGTTCGCCACTTCGCTTTATGTCGTGCAGCGCACCTGTCAGACCCGCCTGTTGTCCGACGGCCTGGCATCCTTTGTATTCTGGGGCTGGCAGGTGGTCATCGTGGCGGCGGCCATCACTCTGCCGCTGGGCTACACCTCCACCAAGGAATACGCCGAGCTGGAGTGGCCCATCGACATCCTCATCACCCTGGTCTGGGTGGCCTATGCCGTCCTGTACTTCGGCACCATCGCCCAGCGCAAGACCAAGCACATCTATGTGGCCAACTGGTTCTTCGGTGGCTACATCGTCACCATCGCCATGCTGCACATCGTCAACAGCGCGGAGCTGCCCATCGCCCTGGCGGGCGGCAGCTGGTGGAAATCCTACTCCGCCTACGCAGGCGTGCAGGATGCCATGGTGCAGTGGTGGTACGGCCACAACGCCGTGGGCTTCTTCCTCACCACTGCCTTTCTGGGCATGATGTATTACTTCATCCCCAAGCAGGCCGGCCGGCCCATCTACTCCTACCGGCTGTCCATCGTGCACTTCTGGGCCCTGAACTTCACCTATATCTGGGCCGGCCCGCACCACTTGATGTACACCGCCCTGCCCGACTGGACCCAGTCCATCGGTATGGTGTTCTCCCTCATCCTGCTGGCGCCTTCCTGGGGCGGCATGATGAACGGCATCATGACCCTGTCCGGTGCCTGGCACAAGCTGCGCACCGACCCCATCCTGAAGTTCCTCATCACCGCCATGTCCTTCTACGGCATGGCTACCTTCGAGGGCCCCATGATGTCGGTGAAGACGGTGAACGCCCTGTCCCACTACACCGAGTGGACCATAGGCCATGTGCATGCCGGTGCCCTGGGCTGGGTGGCCATGATCTCCATCGGCTCCCTGTACCACCTCATCCCCAGGCTCTTCGGACGGGAGGACATGCACAGCATGAAGCTCATCAACGTGCACTTCTGGTGGTCCACCATCGGTGTGGTGCTTTACATCGCCGCCCTGTGGATCGCGGGTGTGGCCCAGGGCCTGATGTGGCGCGCTACCAACGTGGACGGCACGCTCACCTACAGCTTCGCCCAGACGGTCAACGCCATGTACCCCTTCTACACCATCCGCCTCATCGGTGGCGTCATGTTCTTCGGCGGCATGCTGCTCATGGCGTACAACGTGTGGAAGACCATCGCCGCGGGCAGGGCCGTCGATGACGCCCGCATCCCGGAAACCGTCGCGGCCTGATGATCAAGGAGAGCGTGCATGTTTTCCCACAAGACCCTAGAAAAGAACATCGGTCTGCTCATGGTATTTACCTTCCTGGTGGTATCCGTGGGTGGACTGGTGCAGATCGTGCCCCTGTTCTTCCAGAAATCCACCACCCAACCGACGGCCGACCTGAAGCCCTACGACGCCCTGCAGTTGACCGGTCGAGACATCTACATCCGGGAAGGCTGTGTGGGCTGCCACTCCCAGATGGTGCGTCCGTTCCGCGCCGAGACCGAGCGCTACGGCCCCTTCTCCGAGGCCAGTGAGTTCGTGTACGACCGACCCTTCCTGTGGGGCTCCAAGCGTACCGGCCCGGACCTGCACCGGGTGGGTGGGCGTTACTCCGATGACTGGCACTACGTCCATATGATGAACCCGCGGGACGTGGTGCCCGAGTCCAATATGCCGGCCTATCCCTGGCTGGCCGACGCGCCCGTGGACGCCTCCGACATCCAGGCCAAGATGCGTACCTTGAATATCGCCGGCCACGGCTATACCGAGAAACAGATCGCCGAGGCACCGGCCATGCTGGAAGGCATGACGGAGATGGACGCCATCATTGCCTACCTGCAGGTCCTGGGTACTGCTGCTCCCAAGGCCAACTGATATGGATGCCGGTATCCTGGGCTCGATCCTGACGGTGTTTTTCTTCGTCCTGTTTCTCGTCATCGTCTGGTGGGCCTATCGCCGCGACAACAAGAAACGGTTCGATGAAGCCGCCGAGCTCCCTTTCCGGGAGGACAGCACGGGTACCGGCCAGCGCCACACAGACTAGGAGACATTCAACATGACCGACTTCGCGGGCTCCGACTTCACAAGCGGGTTCTGGCATTACTACATCGCCGCATTCACCTTCTTCGGCATTCTCTTCTGCCTGTGGCTGCTGAAAAGCCAGACCACCAAGAAGCTTGCCGAGGGAGAGGAAGCCGAACTCATGGCGCCGACGTGGGATGGCGACCTGCAGGAACTGAACAATCCCCTGCCACGCTGGTGGATGTGGATGTTCTATGGACTGACCTTGTTCGGCATCGTCTATCTCGTGCTCTATCCAGGTTTCGGCAAATTCGCCGGAGTGCTGGGCTGGTCGTCCTTCCAGGAATGGAAGGACGACAAGGATAAGGTGGACGCCGAGTTCGAAAAGGTCATGGCGCCCTTCAAATCCCGGGACGTGATGGCCGTGGCAGCGGATCCGAAGGCGCGGGAAATGGGGCAGAACCTGTTCCTGACCTACTGTTCCCAGTGCCATGGCTCCGCTGGCCAGGGTGGCAAGGGCTTCCCGGATCTGACCGACAAGCTATGGCTCTTTGGCGGCACCCCGGATGACATTCGGGCCAGCATCACCGATGGGCGTACCCTCGAGATGCCTGGAGGCATGGCGGGAGACGAGGCCAGCGCCAGGGAGATCGCCAACTATGTCCTGGCCATGGGTGGCAAGCAGCACGACGCTGCGCTGGCCGCGGCCGGCAAGGAAAAGTATGCGGTTTGCGCGGCCTGCCACGGCGAGGACGGCAAGGGCAACAGTGCCGCCGGTTTCCCCAACATCGTGGATGATGCCTGGCAATACGGAGGCAGCGAGGGGGCCATCATCGAAAGTATCGTGAAAGGCCGCAAGGGCGGGATGCCCGCGCAGACACATCTGGGTGAGGCCAAACTGCACCTGCTGACGGCCTACGTCTGGGGCCTTGGAGGTGGCCAGAAGCCCGTGGTGGAAGAAGCCGCGCCGCAGGCCTCCGGCGATACGGAGACGCAGGCCGCAACCAATTGAGCCTTGTCCCGCGTGTCGGCCACCGCTGCGGCCGGCACGCACCGTAGCACGCCGCATTCCCGTGCGTGCGCCGTGCTACGGTGTCCGGATACCTCATGCCCCGCACTGGATCGGAACTCCCAGGCCACCACGGGCTGGCCAATCGATCTGACAGAGGAAAACCACGTGAGCGAGCAGAAGAAACCGCCCAGCATCCCCATCCTCAAGGATGCCGAACAGGAACAGTCCCTGTACGCCATTCACCAGAAGATTTATCCACGCGCGGTGCAGGGGTGGTTCAACGGTTGGCGTATCGCCCTGGTGGCACTGACGCAGATCATCTTCTATGGTCTGCCCTGGCTGCAGTGGAACGGTCGCCAGGCCGTGCTGTTCGACCTGGTGGATCGCAAGTTCTATCTCTTTGATCTGGTGTTCTGGCCACAGGATTTCATCTGGCTGGCCGTGCTGTTGATCCTCTCCGCGCTGGGGCTGTTCCTGTTCACCGCCATCGCCGGCCGGCTGTGGTGTGGTTACGCCTGCCCCCAGACGGTATACACCGAGATCTTCATGTGGGTCGAAGGCTGGTTCGAAGGCGACTACCGCAAACAGCAAAGGCTCAACGCCCAGCCCTGGAACGGCGAAAAGATCCTGCGCCGAGGTGGCAAACATGTGGCCTGGATCATCCTGGCCCTGTGGACGGGCTTCACCTTCGTGGCCTATTTCACTCCTGCCACCCTGCTGTGGCAGGAGTTGCTGTCCGGGACCCTGGGCCCCTGGGAGATCTTCTGGATTTTCTTCTATGCCTTGATGACCTGGGGCTTTGCCGGCTTCATGCGCGAGCAGGTGTGCAAGTACATGTGCCCCTACGCCCGCTTCCAGAGCGTGATGTTCGACCCGGATACCCTCATCATCACCTATGACTACCGTCGCGGTGAAAATCGTGGGTCTCGCAGCAGAGGCTCGGACTACAAGGCGCAGGGCCTGGGGGATTGCGTGGACTGCGGCATCTGCGTACAGGTCTGTCCCACGGGCATCGACATCCGCAACGGGTTGCAATACATGTGCATCGGCTGCGCCGCATGCATCGACGCCTGCGACCAGGTGATGGACAAGATGGGCTACCCCAAGGGATTGATCCGCTACTCCACCCAGAATGCCATCGATGGCAAATACACGGATGCGGAAATCAAGAAGCATGTATTCCGGCCACGCACCCTGTTCTATATCGTCATCGTCGGCGCCATCTCCCTGGCCTTCCTGTACACCCTGGCCATGCGCATCCCCATGCGCGTGGATGTCCTGCGTGACCGCCTCACCCTATCGCGTGAAGCGGCGAACGGGCATATCGAAAACCTGTATCAGCTGCGCATCATCAACATGGACGGTCAGCCGCACCGCTACAGTATCGCCGCCACCGGTATCGACGGGCTGCGCCTGGTCAGCAGTGACAAGGTGGACATACCCGCCCTGGGTACGGCCACCCTCAACGTGGTGCTCAGCGCCGAGCGGCGGGTGCTCACCAGGCCGACCCAGCCCATCGTGTTCAAGATCGCGGCGGAGGATGATGTCTCCATCGTGCGCGAAGCCAAATCCAGCTTCCTGAAATAGCGAGAACGATGATGCTGCTGCATGAGCCACAACGCCCCTGGTGGAAGGAGCCCATGGTCTGGCTGGTGGTGGGGTTGCCCCTCAGCGCCGTGATGGCCGGATTCGCCACCTATTTCATTGCCGCGCACGAAGCGGATACCCTGGTAACCAACGATATGCACAAGGAAGGCCTGATCCTGGTGAAGACCATGACCCCGGCTGACCGCGTCGCCGCGCAACTGGGCCTGATCGCCCAGTTGCGCGCGCGGCACGGCGCACTTGAGGCACGCTTGACGAATTACCCCAGGACGGCACCGAAACGCCTGCATCTGGTACTCATGCATCCTACCCGGCAAAGCCGCGACATCGCCCTGATACTGGAACGGGACATTGGTGGCGAGGCATATCGCGCGCTTCTGCCCGATCTTGACCGTGGCCGTTATGGGCTGATACTGGAAGCGGAAGATCGCGGCTGGCGCCTCGTCGGCCAGTGGCTGGCACCCTTTTCCACCACCTTGGAACTGCGCGCGCAAGAGACGAATTCATCAACGCACCCGTAGAGGGTCATTCAAAGGAGCACATAGATGGATGCCGTGATGAGCCTGTTGTTCAAATCCCCCATCGGTCTGTTGAGCCTGTTCACCATCGGCTTCCTGATCGCCATGGGTCTGTTTCTCTGGGCCAAGATCTCCAAGAAGGCCCGCGAAGGGGACTGATCCGCATCTCTGCCGCTTGCGAGCCGGCCCGCGGGCCGGCTGTTCGTTTCAGGACGTGACGGATGCGGGTGCTGCAAGCAGTTCCTCCAATCGGGCCCGGCCTGTGGCGTAATACTCGCGTTCCCGAAAATCCTGCATCAGGAACTGCTCCATGCGTGGGTACAGGGCGATCGCCTCGTCTAGCTGAGGGTCGCTACCCTTGCTGTAGGCGCCAATGGTGATGAGATCGCGGCTGCGCTGGTAGCGCGCGTACAGCGCCTTGAAGCGGCGCACGCCGTCCAGCTCCGGGCGGGAAAGCAGCTCGGTGATGGCGCGCGACACCGATGCCTCGATGTCGATGGCCGGGTAATGCCCCTGGTCCGCCAGCTGACGTGACAGCACCACGTGTCCGTCCAGGATGGCCCGCGCCGCATCCGCCACCGGATCCTGCTGGTCATCCCCCTCCATCAGGACCGTATAGAAGGCCGTGATGGAACCGCCGTCCTTGCGGCCGTTGCCCGCGCGTTCCACCAGTTGTGGCATCTTGGCGAATACCGAAGGGGGATAGCCCTTGGTGGCGGGCGGCTCGCCGACCGCCAGGGCGATCTCGCGCTGTGCCTGGGCATAGCGGGTGAGAGAATCCATGATGAGCAGCACGTGCATGCCCTGATCACGGAAATGCTCGGCGATGGCCGTGGCATAGGCTGCGCCATGCAGGCGCAGGAGGGGGGGCGAATCCGCTGGCGCGGCCACGACGGCGGCACGGAGTAAGCCCTCTTCTCCGAGTATGTTCTCGATGAAGTCCTTTACCTCCCGGCCACGCTCGCCGATCAGTCCCACCACCACTACGTCCGCCTCGGTGTAGCGCGCCATCATGCCCAGGAGCATGGACTTGCCCACGCCGCTGCCGGCAAACAGGCCCATGCGCTGCCCGCGCCCCACCGTCAGCAGCGCATTGATGGCGCGCACCCCCACATCCAGCACATCCTTGATGGCTTCCCGCTCCATGGGGTTGAAGGGACGCGCGTACAGCGGAACCCGGCGGGAGGCCTCCACCGCCCCCAGGCGATCCAGTGGGCGTCCGGCCCCATCGATGACGCGCCCCAGAAGCTCGGGGCCCACCGCCACCTGGCGGATACGATCCTCGATGCGCCGGCGGCGCACGAAGGGTCTGCTGATGAGGGGGGGATCGAAGACACAGGATGCGGCGAGTTCCACCTGTGCCCCGGGCGCCAGACCATACACATCCGTGGACGGCATCAGGAAAAGCCGCTCACCGGCAAACCCCACGACTTCGGCGTCCACCTGTTGCCCACCCGGCATGACCACGCGGCAGGATACACCCGTGGCCAGCTTCAGGCCCGATGCCTCCATGACCAGGCCGGCCACGCGTGTCAGACGTCCCGACGTACGCCAGGGGGTAATCTGGCTCACCGCCTCCTGACAATCCCGCAGATAGGCGATCAGTCCGGGAACGCGCTTCAGCTCAGCCACTCGGTATTCGTGCCCAGGCATTCGGCAATCTCGCGCCAGCGGGTGCGCAGGGAGGCATCCAGCTCGCTGAGGCTGCTTTCGAAGCGGAACCCGCCGGGCTCCATCTGCTCATCCGTCACCAGCTTCCAGCTCAGATGGTTCTGTTCCTGGGACAGCCAGTCCCGTACCACCTGCGCGTTATCTGGATGCACGACGACCCGGTAATGACCATTGAGGGAGGGCAGGGACGCCAGCGCATCGCGCATGGTCACCAGGATCAGATCCTGCCTGACACGCAGGCTTGCCCCCACCACCTGCTGTGCCACCGTCAGCGCCAGGGTCAGGATCTCCTGAGCCAACGTCTCGTCCTGGCGTACCCGCTCGGTTTCAAGGGCTTCCGTCAGGGCGCGCAACTGGCGCGCGTATCGCTCCCCTTCCTGGCGCCCCAGCTCAAACCCAGCGCGGTGCCCCTCCTCCTGCCCCAGGGCATGGCCCTCCCGCCAGGCTTCCTGATGGATACGCTCGAGTTCCTCGGCCGTGGGCAGGTTCACGGCCAGGCCATTCTCACCCGCGTCCCCGCCTGTCGCCAGATAGGCCTGGGACAGAGTTGTGTCCGTGGTCCGGCTCGCGTCCCGGGGGTCTTCAAGACTGGCCAGCTCCCAGCGCTGGTAGGCCGTGAGCTGCTCCTTGGGGATGACCTTGGACATGGGGTAGCGGAGACGTGGGGGTGAAGGGCGCGGAAGGGATTATTCCACCAATCCCTCATCGCCACCCTTGCCACCCAGGATGATCTGCCCCTCGTCCACCAGCTTGCGCACGATCTTGAGGATTTCCTTCTGCTCCGCCTCCACTTCGGAAAGCCGCACCGGACCCTTGGCCTCCAGGTCTTCTTTCAGGGCCTCGGCGGCGCGGCTGGACATGTTGCTGAAGATCTTGTCCTTGAGCTCCTGGGAAGTGCCCTTGAGGGCAATGATGAGGGTCTCCGACTGTACCTCGCGCAACAGCAGCTGCACGGAGCGGTCGTCCAGGTCATTGATATTGTCGAATACGAACATCTGGTCCTGGATCTTCTGCGCCAGCTCCACGTCATGCTCACGTATATTGGCAAGCACCGAGGCCTCCACCGCGCCTCCCATGTAGTTGAGGATGTCCGCGGCGGTCTTGACGCCCCCCAGAGAGCTCTTCTTGGTGATTTCCCCACCGGCCAACAACTGCGTCAGCACCTCGTTCAGCTCGCGCATGGCCAGGGGCTGCACCCCCTCCAGGGTGGCGATGCGCAGCATCACATCGTTGCGCAGTCGTTCCGTCAACAGGTTCAGGATTTCGCTGGCATGGTCCCGATCCAGGTGCACCATGATGGTGGCAATGATCTGCGGATGCTCGTTGCGGATCATCTCAGCCACATTGGCCGCATCCATCCACTTCAGGCTCTCTATGCCCGCACTCTCGTGGCCCTGCAGGATGCGGTCGATCAGGTGCGCCGCCTTGTCGTCGCCCAAGGCCTTTTTCAGGACGGTACGGATGTATTCACTGGAATCGCCCAGACTGATGCGGCCTTCCGTTTCGTTGTGGAAGCTGTGCAAGACCGCCTCCATCTGCTCGCGGCTCACGTTCTGCACCGTGGTCATGGCCGTGCCGAGCTTCTGCACCTCCTTGGGTCCCAGGTGCTTGAATACCTCGGCCGCCTCGTCGTCCCCCAGGGCCCGCAGCAGAATGGCGCATTCATTGATGCTCTGCTCGCTCATTCCTTGGCCATCCATTCCCTGATGATCTCGGCCGTGGCCTGGGGATGGGATTTGGCAAACTCCTTGACCTTGCCCAGGGTCAAGACATAGGACTCATCCCGGCCATGGCCGGAGCCCTGCGCATCCTCCTGCCAAGCTCCAGCCGTCGCGTCAGCGTTGGCACGCGCCGTGCCGCCTTCGAGCGGCTTCATCAGGTCGCGCAGCAAGGGGCGCAACACCCCAAATACCAGGTAGAAGGCCAAGCCGAACACGAGCAGGTTCTTCAGCAGGGACTTGAGCATGGCCACGTTGTCCGGGTCTTTCCAGAGCGCAATGTCCATTTCGGTCTTGGTCTCGGTGAATGCGGCATTCACCACATTCACCGTATCACCCCGCTCCTGGTTGTAGCCTGAGGCCTCCTTGACCAGG